>JAABUM010004798.1_pt1 | contig 14875 bp, 13 predicted proteins | sample 5559161 | NCBI WGS metagenome assembly JAABUM01 (sample SAMN10711868, study PRJNA513369) | rock metagenome | isolation source: Antarctica rocks | place: Antarctica: Victoria Land, Siegfried Peak nord
TTCCGGCACTGGCAATGGGTCACCACCGCCTGGTGAGGAAGATGACAAGAGCCCGGTGACAGGAGACTGTCACGCCGGGATCTGAGGGAGCCGGGGGCTGCAATGCCCCCGGCCACCCGACCCTGACCCGCCCCCCAGCCGACGCGGTCCGGATCCTGGCCGCCCCCCAACTTATGGGTATTGCCGTTAGGCCAGCCCTAGCCACCACCGTCGAAGCCTGGTGGCCGGCCCTCGAAGCCGCGATCACCACCGGCTACTCCAACGCCAGATCCGAGGGCTACAACCGGCTCGCCAAGCACCAAGGCCGCAACGCCTTCGGGTTCCGCAACGTAGAGAACCACAGCCGCCGCATACGCTGGGCCTGCACTCGTCAACACCGACGAGCCTCAGCTGCGTTCAGCGAGGTGCCCGGTCAAGTTCGATGAGCCTCGATACCTTGGTACAGCTGTCGGGAAGGCGTGCTCGAACTGCGCTTTGACGATCGAACGTGATTCGCTTATCCGCTCATCGAGGACTAGACGACTAGCGGAGGATGAGATCGGCGCCCTTTTCCCCAATCATCATCGAGGGGGCCTGAGTATTGCCGCTGATGATGCTCGGCATGATGGATGAATCCACGACCCGAAGGCCGGATAAGCCATGAACGCGTAGTTCGGGGTCGACGACGGCGAGGCCGTCAATGCCCATCTTACAGGTGCCCACTGGGTGGTAGTCGGTCTTGGCCCATTGGGTAATGTAGGCGCGGATCTCGCCGTCGGTGCGGACAGTGGATCCAGGCAGTCTTTCGTCCTTGAGGATGCCGTTGAAGGCTTTAGCGGCTAGTACGTCTCTCATCTGGTGGAAGCTTTCGATGGCCACCTTCCAGTCGTCCGGGTCTTCCATGTAGTTCGGGTCGACGGCGGGGGCGACGGAGGGGTCGCTGGACTTGAGCCAGACGGAACCTCTGCTCTTCGGCCTAATGTTGCAGGCGAGCAGGGTGACTCCGTGACCTGGGACGTGATCTGCACTGCGGGCGAGGTCCTTCCACACCACCCAGGCGGGTAGGAAGTGCAGCTGGATATCGGGTGACCGCACTTCGGGGGTGCTGTTGATAAAGGCGCCGACTTCGGTGATCGTGGCGGTGGCTGGCCCGGTTCGGTAGAGCGCGTACTGCAGGGCGTGTCGGGCGGCCCGGTCCCAGCGGTCCTCGCCGCTGTAGGTGACGGGCTGTGCCGCCTCGCGGGTGATGTACACCTCGAGCTGGTCGTGCAGATTCTTGCCCGCTCCGGGGAGGTCGTGGACGACGTCGATTCCGACGCCACGAAGCTCGTCGGCGGGGCCGATCCCGGACTGCAGCAGCAGGCGGGGTGAGTTGATTGCGCCGCAGCTGACGATGACCTCGGCGTCGGCCCGCGCGGTCACGGTTTGGCCCTTGTGCCGGTAGGTGAGGCCGGTGGCACGTCCGTTCTCGACCAGGATGTGGAGGGCTTCGGCGTGGGTGATGACGGTGAGGTTGGTGCGCTTCTGGATGGGTCGCAGGAAGGCGGTCGAGGCGCTTTCTCGTCGGGCGGCTCGCTGGGTGACCTGGTGGTAGAACACGCCTTCTTGCTGCGCGCCGTTCGGGTCGGAGGTGTAAGGAATGCCGAACTCTTGGGCGGCGCGCAGGAACGCGGCGGAGGTGGGATTGTGCTGAATCTGGTCGGCGACGTTCAGCTCACCGCCGAGGCCGTGGTACTTGTCGGCGAGACGCTCGTTGTTCTCGTGCTTGATGAAATAGGGCAGGACGTCGTCGTAGCCCCAGCCCTTGTTGCCGTGGTCGCGCCATTCGTCGTAGTCGGCGCGGTTGCCCCGGACGTACAGCATGGCGTTGACGGAGGTGCTGCCTCCTAGCGCACGACCTTGGGGCAGGAACATGCGCCGGTTGTTCAGGTGTCGTTGCGGCTCGGTGTCGAAGATCCAGTTGGCGCGGGTGCCCATTAGTTTGGAAAACCCGGCGGGGATCTGCATGAACGGGGACCGATCTCCACCGCCAGCTTCGAGGAGGAGGACGGTGCGGGTGGGGTCGGCGCTGAGCCGGTTGGCGAGCACGCATCCGGCCGCTCCGGCTCCGACCACGATGTAGGTGTAGGTGGAGCTATCCATGGAAGGTCCTTTCAGAGCGGCTGAGCGCTACGGGTTCGGTGACTCCGGGTGCGGCGTGGAGTCTGGAGGTGATGCCGCTGGCGGCTCGACGGACCTCGGCGGGGTTGGAGGCCGCCGTCACTCCGGACAGCCTCGGGGTGGCGAGTTCGTCCGTGGTGGCACGCGATTGACCGACGATGGCCCACAGCCGGCACGCCGGCGGACGCGGCGCGGCGGGTCACACCGTCGATGACCTTGCCGTGCAAGGTTTGTGAGTCCAGTCGGCCTTCACCGGTGATGACCGCGTCGACGCCGCCGAGCAGTCGGTCGAGGATCTCGTCGATGGCGGGGATCAGGGTGGCGCCGAAAGCCGCCCACAGTCCCCCCGACGGACCCCCGGCGGCGCCGGTGGCGGCGCGACCGCGGGGGTCGCCTGGGAAAGTCTCGGCGAGCCGATTGAGCCGGGTGGTCAGCCACGTGATGGTGGCTTCGTCGGCGCCCTTCTGGTGGCGGTAGACGGTCGCGGACTCCTCGAACGCGGTTTGCACGTCGCACAGGACGACGAGGTGGCTTCCTCGGAGGCCGCACCGTTCGGTGATGGCTGCGATCGCGCCGGCGCCTCCGTCGGTGCAGGCGCTGCCGCCGACACCGAGCAGGATCCAGGTGGCGCCGGCATCGACCGCCGCGGCGATCAGGTCACCGGTCCCGGCGCTGCTCGATTGCCAGGCGTCGTGGGGGCCGGGTGAGTCGAGCAGCGTCAGTCCGCTGGCGGTCGCGGTCTCAACGACCGCGGTCTGACGGTCGGGTAGCAGCAGGAAGTTGGCGTCCATCAGTTGACCGAGTGGGCTGCTTGCGGGCGCGGTGACTAGCTGGCCGCCGAGGGCCGAGCGGATGACCTCGATGGTTCCCTCGCCGCCGTCGGCGACGGGGCAGGAGACGGGGTCGCCGCCGGCGTCGCGCACACCGTCACAGATCGCGGTAGCGACGGTGGTGGCGCTCATGGTGCCCTTGAACGAGTCGGGTGCCACCAGGACGCGAGGCGCGGTCACGAAAGCCCCACCTCGACGGGGCCGCTGGGCAGCGCGGTGAGCAGCGTGAGCATCCGGCGTTGGATGTCTGCCAGCAGTTGGTCCGCCGGTCGTGCCCAGACTGTGGGGTTGAGCACTTCGACCTCGAGCGGACCGTGGTAGCCGTGCCGGTCCACTGCGCTGAGGATGCCGGTGAGGTCGGCGATGCCCTCGCCGGGTAGGCCGCGCCCTGAAAGCAGGTCGGTGGTGGGGACCAGCCAGTCGGCGATGTGCACGGTGCTGATAGCGGGCAGGGCCCGCTGCAGAGCCTGCGGCAGGTTGGGGTCCCACCAGACGTGGTAGGTGTCAAGAGCGATGCCGACTGAGGGGTGGGCGATGCGGTCGACGAGGTCGCAGGCCTGGTCCAGGGTGACGACCGCCGAGCGTTGAGCCGCGAGCATGGGATGGAAGGGCTCGATGGCCAGGGTTACTGCAGCCTGCTGCGCATAGGGGGCTAGCTTCACGATGCCGTCGACGATTCCCTTCTCTGCTGCCGCGAGACCGTCCCTCAGGACCGGGCCGCAGACGAGAACAACCACCGGGGCCTCGAGAGCGGCTGCCTCGTCGATGGCGCGACGGTTGTCCTCCTCCGCCTCATCCGGGGACCGGGTTCCGGTGAAGAACCCGCCCCGGCACAGACTGGACACCGTCAGGCCGTGTGCGCGCACCAACCGCGCGGTCCGGGTGACGTCACCGAGGACGTACTGGTCCCGCCAGAGGCTGACCTGGGTGACTCCAGTCTCCTCGCAGAGGGCAAGCACCTGCTCGGTGGGGGTGGTTGCCATGGTGGCCTGGTTGAGGCTGAGCTGCCCGACGTGCACGGCTTAGGCCTCCACCCCGGCGACGGCGAGGTACTGACTCATCCGATGTGCCGCCAGCCCGGGGTCAGCTACTGCCCCGGCTTGGTCGGCGAGCTGGAACAGCCTGACCAGGTGCGGGACGGACCGGAACGATTCCGCGCCGCCGATCATGTGGAAGTGGTCCTGGTGGCCGTTGAGGTATGCCAGGAACACCACACCCGTCTTGTAGGCCGACGTCGGGGCCTGAAACAGGTGACGGGCGAGGGGGATTGTCGGCCAGAGGACTTCGGTGTAGCCGTCGATGTCCCCTGCGTCTAGGCGCGCCAACGCCGCCCGTGCCGGGGCGGCGATAGCGTCGAAGGCTCCGAGTAGGGCATGGCTGTGGCCCTGCTCGTCGCCGAGGATGAGCTCGTCGTAGTGGAAGTCGTCGCCGGTGAACATGCGCACTCCGTCGGGTAGCCGCCGGCGTAGGTCCACCTCCCGTGCCTGGTCCAGGAGGGAGATTTTGATCCCGTCGATCGTGTCCGCGTGTTCCCGCATGATCGTCAGCACCACGTCGGTGGCGATGTCCAGGTCCCGGGTTCCCCAGTAGTCGACCATCAACGGGTCGAAGGCCGCGCCAAGCCAGTGCAGCATCACCGGGCCGCCGACCTGACGCAGCACGGCGTCGTAGACGGTCCAGTAGTCCTCAGGGTTCTGACCGATTTTGGCCAAGTGCCGGCTGGCCATAAGCACCGGTGTGCCGCCGGCCCTGCGGATCCACCCGCACTGCTCTACATACGCGTCGATGATGTCGCCCAAGGTGGGGCATCGGTCTGCGGGCAGCTGGTCGGTCATCGCGCCGAACACCACGGACCCGCGCTCGGGTTGCGATTCGGCGCCGGTCCGCTCGATCAGCTCTTTCGCCTGCCGCCAGTCCAGACCGCCACCGCGTTGTGCCGTGTCCATGGCGTCGGCGACGCCGAGCCCGAGGCTCCACAGGTAGCGTCGGAAGGCCATGGTGGCGTCCCAGTCGATGTCAGGACCTTCACTCATCGCGTCGGCCACCACGTGAGCGGCGGCATACACGGTGCGCGAGGTCGGTGGGCCGCCGGTGAAGTCATGAGCCGGCGAGCGGGGGGCGAGGGTGTAGGTGCTGACCTCGCCACCCGCTGCGGGCATTCGCACGCGGGCTGCGGCGACCGCGGTCATGAGGACGCCACCTGGCCGCGAAGGTGGTCGGCGATGCCGCCTAAGCCGTCGGCGTGGCTCGGCGCCTCTGCGTCGATGCGTTGTCGCCACGCGGCACCGAGTGGCTTGTCAACGAAGATGGTCTGGTCCATCACCGTCAGCTGCGGGGAGACCGCGACGTTCCCGACCAGGTCGAGGACGTCCCGATTCAGGTCGACGCCTGGTGCGATCTCGGTGAGCACGATCCCGTCGTCGGCCAGTTCAAAGACCGCCCGCTCCGTCACGTAGAGGACTCGCTGGCCGCGGGCGCGTGCCTCGGCGGCGCTGAAGGTGATCTGCTCCACCGAGGGGACAAACTTGCGATGCCGACCCTCCACGTCGATGGACAGTCTGCCTTCGTGCGGGGTTGCCACGAGGCCGCCAGCGGTCAGGGTCCCGCAGAAGACGACGGTGCTGGCGTTCTGCGAGATGTTGACGAAGCCGCCGGTGCCGATGATGGTGCCGCCGAACTTGGACACGTTGACGTTGCCGGCCAGATCTATCTCGGCAAAGCCGAGGAAGCAGATGTCAAGGCCGCCGCCGTCGTAGAAGTCGAACTGGGACGGCTGGTCCAAGATGGCGGCCGGGTTGGTGGCGACCCCGAAGATGACGCCCCGGGCGGGCACCCCGCCGACCAGCCCCTGCTCGATGGTCAGGGTGAAGTGGCCCACCCACCGCTCTTCGGCGGCGACCGCGGCGACACCGTCGGCGATACCGACGCCGAGGTTCACCACGTCTCCGTCGCGTATCTCCTTCAAGGCCCGGCGAGCGACGACCTTGCGCTGGTCTAGGGGGAAGGGGGGCAGCGACGACAACGCCCCGGCCAGTGCGCCGGAGAAGGCGGGGTTGTAGTCGTGCGTCACAAGCTGACGCTGCTCGGGGTTGACGACGATGGCGTCGACGCAGATACCCGGGATGACGACGTGACGCGGGTCGATGGTGCCGGCCTTGGCAACGTACTTGACCTGGGCGATGACCAGGCCACCGCTGTTGTGGGTGGCTTGGGCGATGGCCAGCATCTCCAGGCGCGCTGGTTCCTCCTCGCAGGAGATGTACCCGTTCTCATCGGCGGTGGTTCCGCGGATGAAGCACACGTTCAGCGGTATCGCGGGGTAGAGCAGCCAGTCTCGACCGGCGAGGGTGACAACTTCGACGAGGTCCTCGGTAGTGCGGTGGTTGAGCTTTCCGCCCTCGATCCGCGGGTCACAGAACGTGCCCATCCCTACATGGGTCACCGTCCCGGGGCGCCCGGCGGCGATGTCGCGGAACAGCTGGCTCATCACCCCTTGCGGGAAGTTGTAGGCCTCGAGCTCGCCGGCGGCCGCCATCGCGCTCATCTTCGGGGCCATGCCCCAGTTCCCGGCGATGATCCGCCGGGCCAGGCCCGGCTGGGCAAGAAGGTCCATCCCGCCGCCGGCTCGGTCGCCGATCCCGGTGGTGTGGACCAGCTGCAGGTTGCCTGGTTCGCCGGTGCTGCTATACCGCTCACCCAGGGTGCGCAGCAGCAGGTCCGGTTCGAGCAATCCGCCCCCCGACCCGCCGATGGCGAGCGTGTCGCCGTCGTTGATGAGGGCGATTGCTTCCTTGGCGGTGATGAAGACGGGGCGGCCCCGGTGGGGGCTCTCGAACTCAGGCATCACGCCAACACTCCTCCGCCGTTGAGGTGCAGTACTTGTCCCTGGTAGAGGGCGGCCTGGTCGGAGGCCAGGAACGTCACCGTGGGTGCGATCTCTTCCGGGGTCGCCAACCGCCCGATCACCAGGTCGCGGGTCCGCTCGTCTTTCCAGTCATCGGTGGCCCATGGGGTGATGAAGGCAGTATCGACGGGGCCGGGAGCGATCGCGTTGACTCGCACGGTGGGTCCGACCTCACGGGCGAGAGCACGGGTCAGGCCAGCGACGCCGGCCTTGGCCGCGCAGTAGCTGGCGTAGTCCTTGGCGCCCTTGAAGGCCAGCTGCGAGGAGACGTTGATGATGGCGCCGCCGCCGCGCTCGAGCATGCGCGGCAGGACGTGTCGGGTGCAGATGAACACCCCGTCCAGGTCGACAGACAGGGTGCGACGCCACTCGACCAGAGTCATCTGGTCGACTCTGCCGGGAGCCATGAAACCGGCGTTGTTGACGAGCACGTCGACGGGTCCGACGTGAGCCTCGACCTCGCGGACCAGGTGCTTGACCGAGTCCCACTCGGTCACGTCGGCCTCGACGGCGTACGCGATGACACCTCGGGTCGTCAGTTCGGCGACCCGTTCGTCTGCGGCGTCCTTCTGGCCCCAGTGGTGAACCACGACCTTGGACTGGGACGCCGCGAACGCGTCGATGATCGCGGTGCCGAGGCCGCCGAGTGCACCGGTGACCAGGACGGTGCGGTCTCGAAGGGACGGGTAGCCGACCGGGTCCGGTGTTGGCGTTGTTGTGGTGCCTGGTGCCTCGCTTGTTGCGGTCATGACTGGTACCAGCCGTTCCCGGTGCCGCGGTTGATCTGCACGGTCTTGTTCTCGGTGAAGAACTCCATGCCTTCGCGCCCAAACTCGGCCTGGTATCCGCTGTCGCGGCGCCCGCCGAGCGGGATCTCCGGGAACGCGTCGGTGGACCCGTTGATCCAGACGGTGCCGGTGCGCAGGGCGAACGTGGCGTCGAGAGCTTCGCGGATGTCGTTGCTCCACACCGAGGCAGCCAGGCCGAACGGTTGCGCGTTGGCACGGTGGACGGCGTCGGCGAGGGTGTCGAAGGACTGCACGACGGTGACGGGACCAAACATCTCTTCGCGGGTGACGGTGGCGCGGTCGTCCTCGGTCCACAGCACGGTCGGCTGGAGGAAGGGTCCGGCGCCCGTGTCCTGGGGGGTGACGGCCTGGCCTCCGGCGACGACTGTGGTGCCTTCGCTGGCAGCCGCGGTCAGTGTCTTCTGGAGGCCGTCGAAGTGGTTCTGGGAGACGAGGGGGCCCATCTGCGTGCTGTCGGACCACGGGTTGCCCAGCCGCAGTTTGCCGGCGCGCTCCCCGAGCTGCTGTGCCAGCTCCTCGGCGATGGCGGCGTCGGCGAGGATGCGTGAACCGGCGACGCAGACCTGGCCTTGGTTGAAGAATGCGGCAAAGGTCAGGCCTTCGACGACCTCGTCGAGGTCGGCGTTGACGGTGACGATAACGGGGGTCTTGCCGCCGGCCTCGAGCGCGATCCGCTTGAGCCGCACCGATCCTGCGTGCGCCGCGATGTGCCGCCCGGTGGTGGTTGAGCCGGTGAAGGTGACGACATCGACGTTCGGGTGGGCGACGAGGTCGGCGCCGATCTGGCCGCCGCCGAGGATCACCGAGACGGCGTCCTGGTCGATGCCGGCCTCGTAAAGCAGGGTGACGACCGCCAGTGAGGTAAGCGGTGTGAGCGGACTGGGCTTGATGACGGCGGTGCAGCCGGCGGCCAGCGCCGGCGGCAGCTTCTGGCCGAGGATCCCCAGCGGGAAGTTCCAGGGCACGATGACCCCGGCGACCCCGGCCGGCTCCTTCATCGTGAACGCGAACAGATCCGGGTTGATGTCACGGACGGTGCGGCCGTTGATGTCTCGGGCCAGACCGGAAAAGTATTCGAAGGCGTTGACGGTCGCGGCGACCTCGCCGCGCGCCTCGCGGATCGGTTTGCCGTTCTCCAGTACCAGCATCTGCGCGAGTTCGTCGGTGTGGTCGTCGATGAGCTGGGCGGCGCGGGCCAGGACTCGAGATCGGTCCCGGCCGGTGGCCCGCCCCCAGGCCCCAGTCTCGAAGGAGCGTCGGGCGGCACTGACTGCGTCGTCCACAAGGGAGCTGGATCCCTCTCCCGACCGGAAGAGGGTCTGTCCGCTGGCCGGTGAGATTCGCTCGGTGTAGTCACCGTCCGGGGGGACCGCTGCGCCGCCGATAAGGGATGCGAGGACCGCTGAGCCCGGTGTGGATGCGGCCCGTGCAGTGTTCAGCAGTGCCGGTAGGTCGGTGCGCTCTTGAGTCGCGGGGGTCACGATTCTTCCTTTGTGGTGGGCCGGTTGCGGTTCAGGAATGCCTGTTTGCGGCTTCGGGAGGCCTCGGACAGGCTGAAGAAGGCCGCCATCGCCGATTCCAGTGGTTGCTGCCGTTGGAATACGGACAGCGCGTCCTTCAGGACACGCAGCGCCAACGGGTCGCAGCTAAGGATGTCCGAGACGGCTTCGTCGACGGCTCGTTGGAGGTGCTCACTCGGCACGGCTTGTGTGACCAGGCCGATGCGTTCGGCGTCGGCTCCGCTGATGGGTCGGCCCGTCATGAACAGCCGGCGGGCGTGCGCGAGGCCGACCGTGTCGACGACGCGAGCGAGCCCGCCCCACGATGTGAGGTTGCCCAGGGTGGCCTCGGGGTAGCCGAAGAGCGCGTCGTTGGTGGTGATGCGAAGGTCGCACGCCAGGGCCAGTTCGAGGCCGCCGCCGAGGGCGCTGCGTTCTACGACGGCCACGGACGGCACGGATAGCGCCGCGATCCGGTTGAGGCTTGCGGTGCCCAGCCGGGAGAGGCGGCCGGCCTCTTCGGGGCCGGGGTCGGCCCATTCGGTCAGGTCCGCGCCAGCGCAGAAGAAGCCGCCGCTGCCGCGCAGGAGAACGACCTGCACGTCGGTGGACTGGGCCGCGGCGGCGAGGGCGTCGTCGAGGCTTGCCAGCATCTTCACGTCGAGGGCGTTGCGCTTCTCGTAGCGGTCCAGGGTGACATGGGCGATCCCGTCGGTGATGTCGAGGGTGACAGGCATCAGCGTCGTCCTCGGGCGGCCTGGTCGATGAGAAGCGCGATGATGATTGCCGCGCCGACGGCCACCTGCTGGTAGAAGGCCTGCACGTTGAGGGTGGTCAGCCCCGCCGTGAGCGTGGCGATCAGGATCGCCCCGAACGCGGCGCCTACCATGCTGCCTTCGCCGCCGGCGAGTTTGGTGCCGCCCATGACGGTTGCGGCGACCGCGGTGAGCAGCAGGTCCGCGCCGAGCGTGGGGTCGGCGGCTCCGAGCCGGGCCACGAGCAGTGTTCCGGCCAGCCCGGCTGCCGCGCCGGAGATCATGTAGGCCGTTGCGGTCAGGCCTTTGACGTTGATGCCGGCTAGGCGGGCGACCTCGGCCTGGCCGCCGACGGCGGTCAGGTGCTCGCCGAACACGGTTCGTCGTAGGCCGACGGCGCAGACGATGGTCACGGCGATGAAGATCCAGACCGGGATAGGGATCCCGGCGACTCCGCCGGCCAGCAGGTCTGAGAACGAGGTCGGGATGTTGTAGACGGCCTGACCGCCGGCGATGATCAGCGCCAGGCCGGCGTAGATGCTCATCGTGCCGAGGGTCACGATGAACGGGGTGATGTTGGTGCGGGTGATCAGCAGGCCGTTCACGGCGCCGGCGAGGGCGCCGACGACGACGCCACCGATGATGGCCAGTGGTGCCGGCAGCGAGTGCGACAGCAGACCGCTTGCGACCGCGCACATCGCCACGGTGGAGCCGATCGACAGGTCGATGCCGCCGGTGATGAGCACCCAGGTCTGTCCGAGGGCGAGCAGCCCGACCACGGATGCCTGAAGGAGGACGTTGAGCAGGTTCTGTCCATCGAGGAACAGCGGCCGGGCGGCACCGAAGCCGAGGACCAGGACGATGATGACGCCGAGCAGGCCGGCTTGACGGGCGACGGAGCCGACGCTGAAGCGGCGCGCTTTGGCTGGCGCCTCGGGTACGACGATCTCGTCTTTGAGGGTGTTGCTCATGGTGTCTCCGTGGAGGTTCAGCTGGCCGCAGCGTTGTGGACGATGGCTTCTTCGTTGATCTGGTCGCCGGTGAGCTCGGCGACGATGCCGCCGGCGCGCATGACCAGGACCCGGTCGCTCATGCCGATCACCTCGGGCAGGTCGGAGGAGACCATGACGATGGCCTTCCCCTGCTTGGCCAGATCACGCATCAAGGTGTGGATCTCCCCCTTTGCTCCGACATCGATGCCGCGGGTTGGCTCGTCGAAGATGAAGATGTCGCTCGACGTTCGTAGCCAGCGGGTCAGCACAACCTTCTGCTGGGTGCCGCCACTCAGCTTGCCGACGGGGTAGTCCGGACTGATCTTGGCGTTGATGCGGGTCAACTGTTTGGCGGTGGCGGAGCGTTGTCCAGCCTTGTCGAGCCAACCCCAGCGTGACGGCGGGTCGATGAAGGTGGCATTGGACGCCGCGCTCATCGCCAGCACAAGTCCCTGGTGTTTTCGGTCTTCCGGCAGGAACGCGATGCCCGCTTTGATGGCTTCTGAGGGCTTGCGGATGGATACCTGCCGGCCCCGGATCCACACCCGCCCGGACGTTGCCCGGTCGGCGCCGATTATCGCCCTCATCAACTCCGTTCGTCCGGCCCCCACCATGCCCGCGAAACCGAGGACCTCGCCTTGGCGGACCGAGAAGGAGCAGTCGTGCACTCCCTCGACGCTGGAGAGCCCCTCGATGCGCAGGACCTCCTCCCCGATCGCGTCAGGGTTACCTGGGACGCTGAGTGCGTCGAGGTTGCGGCCGACCATCATGCGCACCAGGTCCGCCTCGGTGTGAACTTGGTCGCGGGTCCGGGTCCCCACCAACTCGCCGTCGCGAAGGACGGTCACCCGGTCGGACAAGTCCATCACCTCGGCGAGTCGGTGGGAGACGTAGATGATGGAGCGCCCCTCCTCTCGCAGGCGACGCAACAGGGCGAACAGTGCTTCGCTCTCTGGGGTCGTCAGGGAGGCGGTGGGCTCATCGAGGATGATGAGTTGGGCTCCGACGGAAAGAGCACGAGCGATCTCCACCATCTGTTGCTGGGCCACGCTGAGGCGACTGACGGGGATGTCGATCCGAGCGTCGAATCCGAGCCTGGAAAGGAAGTCCGCGGCGCGGGTCCGAGCCTCCGCCCAGTCGACGAACCCGGCGGTGGACTTCTCGCGGCCGAGAACGATGTTCTGGACCGCCGTCAGCTGGGGTACCAGGCTTAGCTCCTGGTGCACCATCGCCAAGCCGGCTTGAAGGGCCTCGTTGGGAGTGGCGAAATTGTGCTGTCGGCCCTGGAACCAGACCTGCCCGCTGTCGGCCTCCTGCACTCCGAAGAGGGTCTTCAGCAGCGTGGACTTTCCGGCACCATTCTCGCCCAGCAAGGCGTGGATCTCGCCCGGGTAGGCCGCCAGGTCCACCTCGTGGAGGGCGCGCACGCCGGGAAAGGACTTGCTCAGGCCGCGGATCTGAAGGACCGGTTCAAGTTCGGTCTGCTGCTCAGAGTTCGCAGTTGGCTGATCAGTGGGCATCGTGGTTCACCTCGGCTCTTCGGCGTAGGTCACTTGTAGAGGGTGGTCAGCACCTGGCCCTGGCTGTCGTAGAACTGGTCGACGTTCTCCTTGGTGATCAGCTGAGCCGGAGCAACCACCCACGGGGGGATGGACTTGCCCGCGAGCAGTCCGGCGGCCGACTCGACTGCCCAGTACCCCTGCCAGTAGGGCAGCGGGCTCACCGTTGCCGTCATCGTCCCGGCCCGGACTGCGGAGATCGCCTCGGGGACACCGTCTGTGCCGATCACCCCGACGGGCTTGCCGGACTCCTGGACCGCCTTCGCGACGCCGACGGCCATGGTGTCGTTGTTGGCGTAGATGCCCTTCAGATCGGGGTTTTGGCGGATGACCTGCTGAGCTGCTGAATAGGCCTTGTTGGCGTCCCAGTCCCCAGGGACACTGGCCACCAGCTGCAGGTTGGAGTGCTTGGCCACCCCCTCCTTGAATCCCTTGATTCGCAGGATGGCCGCGCTGGAACCCGACTGCCCCTCAACTTGGGCGACCTTGCCGCCGTCGGGGAACAGCTTCGCGAACTCGTCCGCGGCCTGCGACCCGTCCAGCTCATGGTCGGGCCCAACGAAGACTGTCGCGGCGACCCGGGCATCATCGACATTCACGATCGGCACGTTTTGCGTCTTCATCTGCTGCAGCGCTGGCGTCAGGTTCGAGGTGCTCTCCGGGGCCACGACGTAGGCGTCGAACTTCTGGCCCACCAGGGTCTGGCCAATGGTGAGCTGCTCGGTCTGAGCCTTCTCACTGCTGGCGGCCTGAACGGTGGCGTCGATCCCGTACTTGGTGGCCGCCGCCTGCGCGCCCTTCTCGATGCCCTGCCAGTACTGGTTGGTCAGCGACTTGAGTATCACCGCCAAACGGTACTTCTTCGAGGGGGTCAGGTCTCCGACGGTGGCTGCCAGCTTGACACCTTCGACCGTCTGGATCCCCGGCTGGTCACTGGTGTAGGAGAAGGCCGACGAGGCCGTTCCGCCACCTGCAGCGCCTCCACCACCGGCCGTCTGGGCGGCGGAGCTGCACGCGGCGAGGCCAGAAAGGGCGCACGCCGCGGCCACAATAGACAACTTTGTCTTCATCGAGCTGTTCTCTTTCCATGGTGAGGGCCTCGGATGGGAGAGCCGGTTTCCGAAAGGGGTTGAGAAAGGAGGGGTTGGACTCGAAAACGGCCTCAGCAGCCGCAGGAACGACGGACGATGAGCTCAGGGGTGAGCAGCACCCGACGGGGCGGGGACGCTCCCGTCCGGGCGTCCGCGTTGTGGTTGGCCATCTGCTCGCCGAGCATGGTGGCGGCCATCTGACCTACCTGCCGGGCCCGACTGCTGACCGTGGTCAGCGATACGCCCGGGATACCGCTGACCCAGATGTCGTCAAAGCCCACGAGGGCCAGGTCGCCCGGAATAGAGATGCCCAGCCGCTCCGCTGCCGCCATCACCCCGAGAGCCAGAGTGTCGCTCACTGCGAACACCGCCCTGGGCCGGTGCCGGGCCAGCATTGCTGCGGCTGAGCCGGTGGCGTCCTCGAGTCCGGTGGAAGAGGCAAAGAAGGTCGGAGCCTTGTCTCCGAAGACCGAGCGGAAGCCGACCAGGCGGTGCCGGAAGGCAAGAACCTCCTCGACGCCGAGAAAGGCCGCAGACGTGAAACGGTGCTCGTCGCGTAGGTGAAGGGCGGCCAGACGACCGCCCAGGCGGTTGTCGACCGCGACCGTGTCACTGATGTGGGTGACGAGCTCACGGCTAGCCACGACGACCTTGGTGCCGGCACCCAACAGGTCCTGCACGCCCCGGTCGCGCATCCTCGACGAGGCGACGATGACGCCGTCCACGCGCCGGTCGATCATCGAGTGCACTACGCCCGCCTCGCGCTCCAGACTGTCCGAGCAGCTGCCCAGCAGGAGCGTGTATCCCCCCTCCACGATCACGTCCTCAACACCGGCCACCAGCTCCGGATAGAACGGGTTCGCGATACTCGCGACCAACACCCCGACAGTCATGCTCCGACGAGTCGAGAGGCTCTGGGCCAAGGCGTTCGGGCGGTACTCCAGCTCCCGGATGGCCTTCTCGATGCGGTCCTGCGTCTTGACCGACATGTAGTACTCGGTCGGGCTCAGGAACTTCGAGACGGTGGCCTTCGAGACTCCGGCCCGGAGGGCGACGTCGGTGATCGTCGTCCTCGCGAGGGTCGGAAACCGGTTTACCATGGGTGAGAGTGTGATCGACCGCCGCTGGGGCGGTCAACCACTTCCGAAAGGTTTCCGATACGGGGTGCCCCGCTAGGGCGTGTCTCCTAATGCGTTGAGCCAGAGGACGACGGCGCGCAGGACGACCCCGGCGCGGTAGGTCAGGGCGAGCTTGTCGTAGCGGGTCGCCAGTGCGCGCCACTGCTTGAAGGTGTTGA
>JAABUM010004799.1_pt1 | contig 14875 bp, 19 predicted proteins | sample 5559161 | NCBI WGS metagenome assembly JAABUM01 (sample SAMN10711868, study PRJNA513369) | rock metagenome | isolation source: Antarctica rocks | place: Antarctica: Victoria Land, Siegfried Peak nord
AAGAGGTCCGCAACAGATGCGGACCTTGTCCTCCAACAGTCCGCATCTGTTGCGCCTCCTTCCACCTGCCTGAGTTCAGCATGATCACTCCGGCGGCGGCGGCTCGCCAGTCGCCATGCAGCATCTCACCTCTGCTGCCAGGGCGGACCTCTCGCGTTGCAGTGCCGCCGGCGGCAGGGCCGAATCAGCGGCGGGCGCAGCATCGCCACCGGCCGGGCCGCCGCCTGCGGTGGACGCGTCTGCTGCCGCAGACACCGCCGCCGATGCCGCCACGGACACCGCTGCCGATGCAGCCGATGCCAACTCTGATCTGGCCGCGCTCCTGGAGAAGCCGCCAACGCCGGAGTTTTGCGAGGCGCTGACCGCCGCCGTCAACGTGCAGGTGACACTGCGTGCCTGCTGCTGGCTGCTTCTGGCTGAGATGCTTTCCGCCTCCACGATTGTCATGTCAAGCCGCCGTATTTGCTGGCACGCCCTGCAGCAAGGCCAGGTCATGGTGTGCAGTGGCAAGGCACCCTCGGCGCCGCATGTGTCCGCACCGGCCAGACGCCAGGACCGACGCCGTGCTGCACAGCAGTCTGCACAATGGATCACACGCCGCCACCATGACGTGGCCGGCTTGTGGACATGTGTTTGGAACCACATCGCCTGCCTTGCGATGCAGGACCGTGCGGCGCACTTCGAGCGTGTGTTCGGCGCAGACGGCGCGGGGCTGCGCTGCGAGGCGCTCGTGAACTCGGCCAAGGCCGCCATGGCACGTGCCGTCAGCCTTGCGGCGACGCCCGGTCCGGAACACGAGCACCTGCGCCGTGGCCGCGGCCGCTGGCACCGCTCGCGGTTGTACCACGCCATGCGCCAGGCGCGGGGCTTCTCCACAGGAGTTTGACTGAAGTATGGGTCTGCTCTTGATCATATTGTATGAAGGGGCAACAGGTGCGCCGTCATGGGCTCAGCAAAAGGAATTGAAGGGCCGTGTCCAGGTTCGCCAAACACAGGCGAGGATATCAGACTCCTCCTCTGCGCTTCAAACAAACGTCTGCGACGCTTGACATGTTCTCTTCACGCTGCCCCTCTGCTCTGACATTGGACTTGCCGGTCCCCCTGCAGGTGTACATAGATGCGGACCTCATGAAGAACGAGGGTGATGTCCTGCGGGACGCTGAGCGCGCGCTGCTGCTGGCGCGCGGCCGGCGGCTGGACAGCTATGCCAATGTGGAGGCGGCCGCCGACCTTGTGTGGGATGAAACGCAGGTGTACAGTCAATTGTTTTACTGCTGTAACCATCAGTGGACTCGCGGTCACAATATGCACATGCTGTGCATCGCTAGCGTGCGAGTCGAGGCGCGTGTGATGCTCAGCGTCTCATCTGCTGCTATCTGAAGCCATGCCCCATCGTCGCAGAGAGGCCATGGCAGCGACCCTAAACCCTAAACCCACTACAGGCCTTGCTACCTGCAGCACCAGACACCGCTGGCAGGCTCCAGCAGATGCGATCATGCGATGTGAAGTCTTGCATCCTTTCGCAGTCAGCGTGCAACCCCTCATGACGACAACCACTGATTCTCACAGTATAACTGCCGCAGGCGCTGGCGGGCGTGCGGGCAGAGACGACGCCCAACACCATGCGCCGCGAGAAGTGGCTCACGGCAGATCTTCGCTATGGCGGCTGCGAGCGGCACCTACTGCCGCTGATAGACCACGACCTGAACGACCCGGTCATGGTGCAGCTGCTCAACTCCAAGCCGCCGCGGCCGCAGCGGCCGCTGCCTGGCGTAACAGCTGCAGCGCAGGTGGCGGCCGGCAGCGGTGCCGACGGCGAGTCGAAGCGGCGCCTGCGGCGGCGGCCCTCCGGACCAAGCGGCAGCGCTGCGGAGATCAGCGCCCGCCGCGCCGCGGAATACGCCGCCGAGGTGGGCGTCTGTGCGACCGCCTTTGCTGATTGTTGCGGACACGCTTTTGATGCAAGCCTCTTGTCCATTCGCCAGACATCCTTACAGTGCGGCGATGCAGAGGCCCGCAAGCGCGCACGGCAGCCTGTGCCAGACCTGTGGGCGGCTCTGTCGTGGATGGATGTCATGCAGGCTGTGGTGGGGCAGGCGCTGCACACTCTACCTCGCCGCGCCCTCGCAGCTTGCTGCACGCAAAGACAAGCAGAGGATAGCTGGTCTGACATGAGACACATAAACAACATTACAGAAAACGTCACAAACATCTGCAGGAGGCCGAGCGCATGTCTGTGGCGGGACCCGAGCCGCACGCAGCACCGCCGCCGGACGCCGGCCTGTCGGCAACCTCTTGGGCGCTGGTGCTGCTGCTGGCGGTTCCAGCGGCAGGACTGCTCGCCCTGCACACCTCCTCCCACGTCCACGGCCGCTTGCCGCCCATCGACCTAAGGCGCGCTGCTCCAGGAACTCGGATGCCAGGTCTAGATTGAGAGTGTAGCAGGCTGCTCGCCCTGCAGAGTGTAGCAGGCTGCTCGCCCTGCACACCTCCTCGCACGAGCACGGCTGCCTGCCGCCCATAGACCTGATGTGCGCTGCTCCGCGGAAACATGGTTACAGGGTTTAAATTGTAGAGTTTACATGACCTGGTCGCACTGCACACCTCATCCCGCGTCCACAGCCGCCTGTCGCCCATCGACCTGAGGTGCACTGCAGGGTTAAACCCTAAACGTTCAATTTCAAGGACTTGCATACCTTCTCCCAACCTGCCTGGAGGCGACTGGGCGGCGGTGTGGGGCACAGGAGTGGAGTCAGCGGCACTGCTTCGTTGTCGCAAAGCTTTCGTGTCCAGTCTCAAATGGACGAAACAAATGCACATGCATTACAGGTGCAGCGCAGCATTGACTTTGGGGTGCAGTGCATACGCTTCTCGAGTGTGTGCTCAGACTTTGTATGTGACTGCCTCCGCAGGCAATGGCTGCGGAGTACGCAGACTGCCCAGACGCGGCCCGCCGCTGTGCCCAACGGCGCCCGCATTCGCAAGGCACGCAAGTCCGGCGGCAAGGCCACCGGCGGCGCCAATGCAGGCACAACATCTCTAGAGCCTGAACCCGCCGCGGACGCCGGCAAGGCCCGCAACGCCGCCTCGTCAGCCGCCGCCTCGCCAGCAACGCCATCGCCGCCGCCGCTGCGGAAGCAGCGCTCCCGCGGGCGCGGGCAGTCTAGCACGGAGGGCGACGCCGGGTCCACTGCCTCCAGCGCCGGCGGGCTGCCGCCCGACACGCCGGCGCAGGGCCGTCGGCCGCTGGCGCGCCACGCCCGGGAGGACACCTCCTCGCCGGACGACTCGCCGCGCTCCAGCGCCAGCGGCAGTAGTTCTGCACAGCCGTCGGCCGGCCGGCAGCGCAGCCCGTTCGCCGTCGCCTCGCCGGCTGCGACCGCGGCCTTGGCCTTTGGCGCCGCGCCGCGTGAGCCGCCGCCGTTGCCCGGGGAGTCCGCCCAGCGGGCCGCGAAGCCCGCGCCTAACATCCGGCCTGCCGCTGTCGGACCACAGCCGAAGGCGGCGCGCCCGGCGCGGCACATTTCTGCCGCCGTTGCTGTACGCCCCGCCACCGTCTCGCGCACCGCCGACCTGCCCGCCGCGGACCGGCCCGTGAAAGGCACCCGCCGGCAGCCGCAGCATGCTCCGCAGCCGCCGCCGCCTTGCGCCGCCGCGCCGCCGGAAGTAGCGGGGATCACCGCCGCCAGGCCGCTGGCGCCTAGGGCGCCAGCCTTCGAGCCGCGCTCCCGCAGCCCGCTGGGCCAGGCGGCCGGCTGCGGCGGGCAGCCGCCGCCGCCGCCGCGGCAGCGCGGCCACCCGCCCTCGCCCTCCGGCCCGCCCCCGCAGCAGTGGTGGGCGCCGCCGCAGCAGCTGCACCCACAGCCTGCGCAGGCGACGTCGCCGTCCGACGACATCGATGACATCCTTGCCGACGCCTGGGCCCTCACTAGCGAGTCGGTGCCGCCGCAGCGGCCGCCGCTGGCGCACCACGACCCCGGCGGCGCCGGCTTCCAGCTTCCCGTTGCCGCCGCCGCCTTCCAGCAGCAGCCCGGCCGCGCTGCCGCCGCCGCCGCCGCCGCCGGCCCGTTGCCAGGACTGCGCCCCATCAGCCGCACCATCAGCAGCGCTTCCTCGGACACCACCGCCGCTTCGTTGCCGCCGCATGCACCGCCGCACCAGGCGCCGGCAGACGGCCGCAGCCTGATCCCGCGCGGCAGCTTCAACACGGAGCTGTATGGCTTCGTCACCGGCGCCTCGCTGGCGGACTCGGTGCTGGACTGGGACGGCCGGCGGTCGGCCTCGGCATCGCCGGCGCCCGCGCCGAGCCTCGAGGCAGCCTCCGCCTCCTCTGCTGACGTGTTGCCCCGCTCCTTCTCGCCGACGCCAGCTGCAGCGGCCGTTGGCGGCGGCGGTGGCAGCATGCTCGGCGAGCCGGACGCGCCGCTGCTGGCGCTCCTGCCGGAGGACTTGCTCTCCTCTTCCGCCGCTGCTGACGCCGCCACGACCGCAGCCGGCGACTCTCCCCACAGGCCCCCCCTGGGGCGCGCGGCGGGCTCTGGGCCACTGCTGCAGGAGCCCTGGCCGCCTGCGCACGCCGATGCGCCCGGCATGCGCGCCCGACTGGGCCTCCATGCGGGCAGCCCAGCAGGCGGCTTCAGCGCTGCTTCCGGTGCTCTGCTGCGTTCAAGTCCGCTGGCGGGCACGCAGCAGCGTGGCGCACAGCATGCCTTTGCAGCCACGCTGCCGCAGCTCGTCCTGCCGGGCGCCGCCGCCAGCCTGCCCGCACCCGGCTCGCCGCATGCGCTGTCGCCCTCCGCCGCCGCGGCGCAGTACAACCTGTGGGGTTCCCGCGTAACTGCTGCGGTGCCAGGCCCGGCTTCGCCGCTCAGCGGCACCGAATCGCCGTTCACCTCCCGCCCGCTGCTGCCGCCCGCCGGCGCTGCGCCCGGAGGCCCCTTCGCCCGCTTGTCCGCGCCAGCGGCCGCGACCAGCCTGTCCAGCCTGCGCCCAAATAGTCCTGCGTTTGTGCCGTCGTCCGCCCGGCTTGCAGGGCCGGGCTCGGCAGGTGGCTCGCAGGAGGGCTGAGGGACGACTGAGGAGATACCGGCGGGGCCGCTGTGCGCTCTGCTGGGACTGCCCGCGAGACGGGGGGCTGCGCTCTCTATCTACGAGCTTGTACATATGGTGACCCGCGCGCGCGAATGAGCTTTAGAGCTGCATGCGATGTTGCAGCTTTCCCCGCAAGACTCGGCAATTTGATGCCAGCGGCGCACAGGCGCACAGCATGCACATGCACGTACGGTGGAGGGGTCTACCGTGACGATTGGAACAGGTTGTCCCCCCATTGTTTTCGGAGCATTGGGTGATTGTGTTAATACTTTGTAAGCACACGGCGCCCTGACACAGTTGACGTTAGCTAGCACACATTTCAGTCACATCGTTTCCGAGGTGTGGTATGGGACATCATTGAAGGGAAAGCACCTGCATGAGCGATTTCGGCCATGTTGCCCTGCTGCCGCAGCCGCCACCACTAAACGCTGCCGGTGGTCAGGGGAACGCAGCATGGCCAAGGTGCGACTTGTGTGGGATTTTTCACCTTCACGCAAGGCAAACTGCCCCAACAGGTCGTGCGCAGCCGCACTGCACATGCAGCCCACTGCAGCCATATCATCTACTTCCGATGGCCGTCACAAATCCTCCTGCACATTCAGGTCAGTGCACGTTTCTTCTTTCCAGACTGCGTGGGACAGACACCGGCTCTAAAACACTCTGATCAAGCCTGCTTGAGTGCGTAACGCCCGGCTTGTACGGTGGTTTTCGTTTCCGCTTGTGTGAGGAGCTGAGGGCTGGCAAAGAGCAGCCCTGCATTACTGGGACAGCGCCCGAACGTGCCCTGACCAGCCCTGCCGGAGTGGATTGTGCCCAGCCTGCGTTGCGTTGCCGATGTGTGGGGACAGTGGGTGAGGAGCCGAGGTCCTCCTCTTGATTGCCTCAAAAATTGTCACGTGTGAGTCTCACGTGGGATCAGCAGGGTTCAGCGACAATATTGATTTGACGGGCGGCGGCACGAAGCCCCAGCCTTTCGACGCCTTGCAGGCTGAAACGTGCTGATTGGCTATCCAGTGACGTGCAACCATAGGCCAGTTCCCAGCCGCTCTCGCGCGCGGACGCATCCGGATCAGCGGTGAGTGGAGGTTGCCAACCGACCCGAAACTGCCTGCATGCCTAAAGAGTAGACGCGCGCAGCTGATGGTCGACTCGTGTACAAAATGAGCCTCTCCACCGGCCACTGCACCTGCGGACGCGCGACGTCGCCGGGAGTGGCATCCTAGCCCGACGACGCGCCGGCCCTTTTGTCAGTTTCAGGCACCTTTACCATTTGTATACTCGATGCGAGAGCTGGACTGCGCCCTCCCCGTTCGAACTGTTTGAAACTTACGATGGTTTCAGGGCATCAGCCGCAATCTAGCTGCTTCAGTTTGGGGCGGTGTGCGTCCGGACGCGGTAGCCGTCGGTAGGGGCCAGCTTCGAGAGGAGTTCTCACTCGAAGTCAAGTTTGTCAGGGTCGTGAAACACATAGGTTTGTTGACAACAGAACATTGCAGTGGTACTACAAGGGTGTGGGACATTATGGCAGCGGAAACCAGCCAGATCTCTGTGGATTGGTCGCACTCTTCCCGACACCTTTGGAGCTTTAGACCGATCGTTTTCCGACGTCTCGCATCTTGTAAGACGGTGACGAGTTCACCAGCACCGGGGGTCGCAACGATAACGGTTGAGGCATGCCGGCATTTCCTCCTGAATTGAATGCCACAACTCAGCAGTGCGCAGTGCTCGGGCAATGTGTCATCAAACGCTAAGTGCCTCAGGCCAGCTAGACAGCTAGGCAGCACGATTATGCCCTAGGCATTCGGCTGTAAAGATGTTTGCTCATCCCGCTCTCGCGCCTGCGCAACGTGCAGGTCTTGAGGAGGGCGTGCGACTGGGCGGTTTGGTGGTCTGTAGAAACAGGGAGGACACGATCGCGTCATGAAGGCCGCGTTCGCAGCCGTCGTGACGGCGGTGCTGCTGCTGCTGGCTGTCGCGGCGCCAATCGAGGCGCAGCGGCTGCCCAAGCCCAGTGGCAGTGAGCGCTCGCTCTACATTGCCTTGTGATCACGACTGTGGCCCTAACGTGGTGGCAGTGCCTTGGCTTGCTCGGACGTAACTTGAACTGGATGCCTTCCTGTTTGTTCGGGGCTTTGAAGCCAAGATGTCGCGTGCCGCAGAGTGCTCATGCCGGACCAAGGGTGGCATTCCAAACACCTTCAAACCGGTGAGTTCTTCTGCCAGCATGTCAGAGAGACATCGCGTTCTGTGCGACAAACATTCTGGCAGTCCTGTTCCGGCATGACTTCGTGCATATGTCAACGATATGATGCGGTCACATGGGCCCACAGCACCAATGACGCCTGATTTGCTGCATCGCCCCAAGCCACCAACGCTACGTTGTGCTGCAACAGGTATGTGGTGCGGACCTGGTCACCTACGGTAATGAGTGTGTGGCCAAGTGCGCCAACGTGCTCATCCGCAACAATGGCCCGTGAGTCCCCGACTTCTCCCTCCCGCAGCCGTCATGCGCAAAGTGCGCGTGAACACGGGCATGACTTGCGCCCTGTGGCACAGGCTTTGCTTCATACCTTCTCCACTTTGGAGCCAACTCGGTTCCAGTGCAATTTCCCTTGGTGTTTCCTGACGCCAGGTGCGCATACTGCAAGATCAAGGTCGGCGACTGCAAGTGCGGCAAGGGCTACAACCCGGTGTGCAGCTTTGGGCTGACTTTCAGCACGCCGTGCGACGCCGCGTGCGGCGGCTACACCTGCCCCATGACGCCTGGCGTCTGCAAGTGCGTGCCGATGCCTTGTTTGCGACCTCAATCACACAGGAAACTGATGGCTTGCCGGGTATGCTCATCTCATGCAATAATGCATGCAATAAACCATTAACCCTAAACCCTAAACAAAATTTGCAATGTGCACGCCGAGGGCCTTTCCACCGTAGCTCTCATAGTCTGCGCACATCGCGGTGTTCGTCAGTGGCGTGATTGTGCTGACATGGTCTGTTGGTTCTGTGCGCCAGGTACAACCCGAACGGCTCGCACATGAAGTCGCCAGCGGCCAAGAACACCAGTACGTCACCTCACCCCTCACCTCACCCCTCATGATTGTATAATCTCCTCACCGGCAGCATCTCTTTCACCAGGCACACAGTGTCAGCAAGACGTGCATCTGCCCTGCCCCTGGCGCTCCTGCAGCCCCTGCTGCCGTCCCTCATCGGTGCTGGCCACGCCTGTGGATCCAAGCCTCTGTGCGCCAGCCAGCAAGCGGACGTGCCTCCTGACCCTGTCGCCCTGCCCACTCGCTGCAGAGCTTGCACATCCGCTGACCGCCTCCCAACCAGACTCCTGCAATTCCATGCAGATGTTGCGGGCGCCGCCAACAACCAGAATATGCCGAGCACCGGCGCAGCGCGGTACAGCTACACCAAGGCGGTACACCTGTCGCTCATCTTCTTCGAGTCCATGCGCTCTGGTGCGGATTTCCTCCCCATATGTCATCTCCCTGAGGAGAGGACTTTTTGACTCTTGAATTAATTAGGCACACGGTGTATGACGTTGTGGCGTCGGGCTGGGCAGTTTGTTTGATGCTGTGTTGAAGGTTCCACGGTTATGTAATGACACCGCACGTCCTGGGTGCAGGCAAGCTCGACCGCCAGCGACTTGCATGGCGCTCAGACAGCTGCCTCAAGTGCCGCGGCCCCAGCGGCGAGAACCTGAGCAAGGGCTACTACGAGGCCGGCGGCTCCTTCCTCAAGCTGGGCCTCGTGGAGGCCTTCCTTGTAACTGTGCTGGCCGACGGCGTGCTGCAGTTCCCCGACGGCTACAAGAAGTCCGGCGACCTGCAGAATGGTGGGCGCCGCATTGTCTGTTCCCTGTCGACAGCCCCAGAGCTGTGCATCCCAGCGTTGCGATCACAGACTCGTGATGCCTGACCGCTGAGCCCACACATGCACGCTGGCCGCTGGCCGCACACGGCGCATGCGCGTCAGCTGTTTTCAGTCTAGTCGTTGCATCTTCCTGCGCCCTTGCGGGCTGTTAAAGACGGTCGCTGCTGCTGCAGCCATCGCTGAAATCGAGTGGGGCGCCGACCCACCTCCATGCTCTGTGCATCGACATGATTGCATTTGGTGTGCAGCATCTTGACTAGGGTTTTCTGCTGTGTCTGCAGCCATTGACGCCATTGGGTGGGGCGCTGACTACCTCATTGCGGCGCACTCTCGGCCCAACCGCTTTGTCGCAGTTCTCGGCAATGACACCCTGGACTTCAACTAGTGCGCTGCTTTTCCTAGTTCACTGCATTCCCTCTGCGTGTCCTGAACTTAGGGTTTTTCCTTGGGCGCTCGACAATGACGCCCTGAACTTCCAAGTGATATACTTCCAATCATGTTGAAGTAGCTCGGACATGAATCGCGTCTGAGGTTTCATCTGTGCTTGTACTGAAGCACCCAGAGCCTCAAACTGCAAGCAGCTCCTGCTCTGCGGAAAAGTGCAAGTTGCTGTGTGGAGCGGTGCAACATTGGCAACTGCGCGTCATCTGAGGTCAACTAGTGTGACCATGTCACCGACGTCCTTTTCTGGGCTGCAGCTACGGCTCTGTGGAGCGCTACGACACGTATGTGAAGAAGCGCACCACCTGCTACATCGACCCCAACAACCGCGGTGCGCAATGCATGCCGTGCGTGAACCCTGTTGCCCCCGGTCTTTGCCGGTGGCTTGCCACACCGGACCAAGAGTCGCGGTGCACTCCTGTGGCTCCTGGCTGATGGATATCAGTCCTTCCTGCGGTAGAGAAAGTCCCCTCCATAATTCTCGGCATGCATCGTCTTTGCATCCATGGACTGGATTCCAGCTTGTCTGGCTTGACCTGCCAAGACTGCACCCTTCTGCAGGCTCCGAGATCGCCGGCGAGGCGGCGGCGGCGCTCGCCGCGGCGTCCATGGTGTTTAAGGCGCACAAAGTCAAGCGCGACACCAAGTCTATGATCGTGCACGCCAAGCAGCTGTACAGCTTGGCCACTGTCTACCCAGGGTCCTACGCCTCCGCGAGCGACAAGTCCTGCCTGGGCATCCACAAGGTGCGTGTGAGGGTGGAGGATATGGCAACTGGAGCTGGCGGGCTTCTCGCCGCTGTCCATTCTGCAGCTTGCATGTGCGGCGGCCATTTCTAAAGCCCTGCGGTTGGTGGCCGGGCGCCCAGCTGACACATTCAGAGCTTGAGTTCTCAGGACTGCATGCGCCGCTTCCAAATGCAGTCCATGAACCACCCTGCAGCGCCTGTACGCCTCTTCCAATAGGACCGAGCTGGCGTGGGCCGCCTCTGGACCTTACGAACTCAAAAACTTTGCAACTCTACATTACGTTTCTCCGTAACTCTACATTACGTTTCTCCGTATTGTGCAGCGCCTGTATGCGTCCTTCAACGGATACAAGGACGAGCTGGCGTGGGCCGCCGCCTGGCTGTTCCGTGCAACTGGCGAGGCACGTTTCCGCAACGACGCCAAGAAGTACTACAACCAGGTGCACCACATGTTGCGACTATCATGTCGGCTTTATTGTGTCAGACTCGAGTCTCTTCCACTCAAATCAAAGACTTGTTTGCACGTCTGGTTGGCGTTGCCAGCCATGGCCATCAGATGTCCCTGATGGTTCGCTCACGCTTTGCTGACGCTGAGTTGCCATGTTGATGCTGCAGCTGCCGCAGCCGCCGTATGCCTTCGAGACCGGCAACAAGGTCCCCGCCCTCACCGTCATGATGCAGACGGTGCGTGCATTTGACACACCCAAGGACCTAGTACAGAACGCTTTTGGCGTACACGCTGGACCCAAGCGGCAACAAGCTGCATATCGTCATGCAGATATGCACCGGACAGTGCTCTGCTATGATTACAATTGCACAGGCTGCGCGCCGGCGTAGCACTGCCGTGCGGCAGCATGTCGCCTGCCTTGGCGCAGTACAAGGATCTGCCTGCCCAGTACATGAATCTGCCTGCCCAGTACAAGAATGTGCCTGCCCAGGACAGGAATCTGCCTGCCAGTACAAGACTCTGCCTGCCCAGTACACGCCCCATCTGAGTGTCTGCTGGGCCACAGGTGGACCCTGCGAACTCCGGCAAGTACTTCGCCCACGCACAGGGCTTCTTCCGCCCCTACCTGCAGCAGATCATCCAGCACACGCCAGCCGGCCTAGCGTAAGTATACACCCTAATAAACAATTAACTATGTCCTCTGGTTGATTTCACGCCTGAGCATTTTTATTAGATGAAGTGGTGCTCAACCGTACACAGAAGAGAGTTCTTCCTCGCCAAACCCTCATTCACAACCGTGCAAATTACATTGTGCAATTTCTCTTAGTACACTCTGTTGACATTGTCCAGGTACCCCTACCACTTCGGCGCGCTGCGGCCCACGACCCAGGTGTGCATCTTGCGTCATGATTCTCGAGCCTCCTTCCACATCCTGCCGGGTGTGTTGCGGTAGCTGCAAAAGGCGCTGGCTTGTGCCTGCTGCTCAGCTGGTGGTGGATCTGTTTGGCCGTGGAAATCGACGCGCGCGCCCACTTCCCGCAGATGGCGTTCCTGGCGCTGAAGCAGTCCAAGAACCTGCGCAGCCGTAGGCAGAGCCTGGGCTACGCCGCGCAGCTTTTCAACTACGCCGCCTTCCAGATCAACTACGTGCGTCTGCTTTCCAATCGGAGAGACTATCTAGGTTGCAATGAAGTAGTCAGTGCAGTGCGGTGCAGCCCAGCTGCTCAACTGCGCTTTTTGCCAACTCACCTGTGAGCCCTGAATTCAGCTGGGGTTTGATCTACCCGCTGAACAGTTTGCAGTGCGCACAACAGACTGCAGTGCGCACAACTCCTCTGTGCATCAACCTCCCGCGATTGTCTGACATCCGGAAAGCTGTGCACAACAGGTACTCGGCGACGGCGGCCGCTCCTGGCTGGGAGGCTACAGCAGCACCTCCCCAAAGTACTTCTGGCACAAGCAGGTGCGCGCCGCACTCGAAGCCCTGCCAGCCGCCTGAAATCTGTCCCCAGTGAACGCGATTACGCACAGCGGTGCTTGTGCTCCCGAGGCACCCGCTGCAACCCTCCACGACTACATCGCAGTTCCGCCCCTTGCCCCTGAAATGTCAAAGCAGCCGACGACGAGGACACACACGAACGACTGCACCCCCAACATGGGCCTCGGATTCTCCCTTGCGCAGAGCTACAACTCCTACATCACCGAGCCGCTCAAGGGCCTCAAGGTGTATGCCAATCTGCGCTCGGAGAAGACCAGCGGCAAGTACGAGAGCCTGCTGTTCGCGGAGGCCGCCAAATTCGACATGGAGGGTGCGTTGTGATTCCGCTCGCCCGGCTTTGCCTTCTTTTCCAATTGTAGGGTTTAGGGTGCCCTTCGTCACACCTGTTCACATGATCTGATCTGAACCCGCTCACGCACTGGTTTAGGGTTTAGGGTTTAAAGTGCCTTGGCTGGGTCAAACGTGGCTCCGCATCGCAGGCTCCTTTCAGCTGCAGCGCTTCGCGCCCTACAGCTCGCTGTGTAATTAGGGCACTGCCTCGGACTCGTGCCAAACTTGTGGCAACCTGCGTAAAAATCCTTCTACGTATTTGAATCGTAAATTTTTAATTAGGCTAGCTTGAATATTTTTGGCTAGTTGATAAAATTAACAAAGTTAAATTTAATTACTAGCTTATTTAAAAATTTCGTTTTTTCATCCTGCCTGCAGGCTCATTCCGGCCGCAGCGCTTCACTCCGTACGGCGCTCTGTATGGCGCGCCCCTGGGCGACGACTCCATCGTTGTCGGCCGCAAGGACTTCAGCTACGCTGAGCCGACCACTGGTGCGCGTCCTACACTGTAGACAGTGCGCGGCCGGCCACATGTTGGATCACCATGTTGCACGCAGATCTGGGTCGGACTGTCTGGATGCTGCTTCCGCTCTGACGCCCCCTGCCCCGCTGGCGGATTGCGAGAAGGCTGTCGCAGAGTGCTCGGTTGCAGCTTTTGCAAAAACCACCTGCCAGCATGGCAGCCGGAACTCAGTGCTGCGACGCGGTGGCTGGACGCCAGATTGGTTTTGTACGGCGTTGTTTTCAAGTTCCAACCCCTGGATCGCAATCTCGTTGCAGACGGCAACGCCGCTGTGACGGGCGCCTTCGCCGCCCTGGCCGAGTACTTCACCAGCAAGCAGAACGCGCAAAACGACTGCGGCCTCAACCTGGGCTGGACGGCGCCCTCCGCGCGCCTCAACGCACACTCCATCAACAACACCAAGATCTGTGCGTCGTCTTTTCTGCGCGTTTTCGGTTTCTTCTGTCTGCCCTCCGGCCCTTCCGCCTTTGGAGAGCCTCCCCGTGCTCCCTGTGCCGGCATCGCTGTGGGGTCTGGTGGTGCGCACAAGGTTTAGGGTTTAAAGTTGAACCCTAAACCCTACATGATGTGGGGTCTGGTGGTGCGCACACGACTCGTGCTGCAACCTGTGCGTTCCATCTGTGCAGTTCCGTGCGCCCACTGTATCTCGGAGTGTCGCCCACATGAGCCCGCTGTCTGCGCGCTGCAGGGCTGCCCAACTCCTTCGATACCCTATGAGAAGCTGAAACCACTCGGAGTCCTTGCAACCTGCTGACTTGTGCCGGCTTCCTGTGCTGTCGTAGGCAACCGCAGAGGCCTGTGACCGGCCTCGCACTCCAGCGCGGCAGCCGGCGGCGGCTCGCCAACCTCCTCGACTGCACCTCTAGCTCGAAAGCGCCCTCAGCGCGCATCCTCCACTTGTTGTGCATACAGACCTGGCACATGGCTCTCCCGCTGGTTCAAGCGCGCGCTTGGCTGGCGGCGGCTGCCGATTTTGATACTGGACCGGCACTGCGGCCGGCTCCAAGCATACAGCTGGCAATTGGCGCCGCTTCATTCGTGAACCCCTCACCAGCTATGGCATTTGTGAACTGCAGCAAGAAGCTGCGATTTAATTTGGCACATTCTCGTTTCGGGTAATTAGGTAGGACGAAGCTGCATGGCTGGAATGTGATCGGCTTATTCGCAGCACCAATCTGACAGCGTGTGTCTGGCGCTGAATATTTGTAGACAGACAATGGCGCAGTTCGCATTAAACGAGGGTGTACCACCACTTACTACAGCATCGCGCGCAGCGAAATTCCTGCTCATCCATAACAATTATATGCCCAGAACCTCGATAAGGTTCTAGAGGTTGCGCCACAGCAGATGATGCATCGCAGAACCTTTGAAAACGCGCCTGTCTCTCGTCTACTCATGTCCCCACTCGGAATCAGCCGCTGTCGAAGGCACATTCTGCAGCCTGCATGCTCCCCGGTCGGATATATGTGCAACTGTAGACATACAGGCCGACGCAGTTGTTACACCTGGCGACATGAGTGCCTTGGGTGGCAGCCGTGCTGGGCACTTACATCCGGATTTTTGAGGAGCCGATTGACGGGTACCTAGATGATGGCCGCTGATTCCATAATTCGCACTCTCGAGTCTGTGATACAGTAAGCGCGGACGACAGTTAGGGTTTAGGGTTTACAGTGACTGCAGCTCGTGCCGTTACGCGCTTGGTGGAGGACAACACACAGAAGCAGGAGCTCTTCGGCAGCAAAACACGTCGATGGCCATGCTCCGGGCATGCGCATGGTCAATGCCACAAGGCCGCTGCTATTAGCACCACATCAGTCGCTGTTCATCATGCCATGCCGGGCCTAGCAGCTGCGCCTGCCGGGCCTAGCAGCTGTCCACCGTCGAGAGGTCGGCATAGCGAAATGCGCTGCAGGTTGTTGG
>JAABUM010004800.1_pt1 | contig 14874 bp, 15 predicted proteins | sample 5559161 | NCBI WGS metagenome assembly JAABUM01 (sample SAMN10711868, study PRJNA513369) | rock metagenome | isolation source: Antarctica rocks | place: Antarctica: Victoria Land, Siegfried Peak nord
GACATGTGGAGGAGTTCGTTTCCGAAGAGTTTTGGACAAACGGAGCAGGTAACCGGCGGGATTCGGTTAGTAACCGTAGTACCCGTTAACCGTAACCGTAACCGGCCCTACATTCCGGTAACAGCCAACCCTAGTGCCAGTAAGCAGTGGCCCCTCGTTGTTCTGGCTATGTTCCCACCCCTTGCTTTAACTTTTTGCATGCTCGACTCTGCAGCGCGGCATTATCTGTTCATTCATCATCTCATTGTGCAGCGGTCTTGTGTGAACGTGTGTGAACTGAACCGGTGGCCTGCCCACAGGGCGTGGCAGCAGCCGTACGTCGAGGAGTGCTACCCATCGGTGTCAGATTAGCAAACGCTGAGTGCAGCGGTGCTGCGAGGCTGCAGTGTTGTGCTTCGGCTTTGCCTTTCTTCTACCAAGCCTGCGGGATCCATCGACGATCGTCCGCCGTGGTCTTGCATCCGTCGAAGGTGCTGCTCCTTGCGGTGCCGGGGCGCTGTGGCATAAATGCATTCCCATCTTCCTTGAAGCATGCATGTCGTGTCCTTTTCAATTTGTTGCAACAGACTGTGAAACTCACGCGCATGTTAGTGCAGCCTGGGGAAGATTCTCTCTGGAGATCAGTCTGTCAGCCTTGTGTGCACCCGCCGCAAGTGCAGGCGTGCCGGCTTGTGGACACAGTCCACATGGGACGGCACCGCGGCCGCAGTCGCAGCTGCAGCCCACGGCGGGGCAACGGCGACCGGTCGTCGGGCCAGCAGCAGGAGCGGCACCGAGAGGAGCGCGGCCAGAAGAGCGAGAAACCCCGCAGGTTTGCAAACCTGACGAAATGCAAGGCGCCATGATGCACACTTGTTCGAAAGTGCAGCCAGGTTTTTTCACCACGGTAGGCATGGCCCCTGCCCATGGAGGGAAATGGACCCCGGCGCACGCGGTGGTCGAAAATCCAAAATTATTATGTTCGCCCACCAGACGCTCAAATCATCCCTTTCGCTTGCTGTGCTGTGGCGCGTCAATTGGCATGCTGCAGACAAGGTGTGGGTTGACGCAATACGACTGCGCATCTTGCAGGCGACATGACGACAGCCCCGGGCGCAACGGCCGCCTGTATGGGGGCAGCCGGCACCGGTCGCCAGACGCCCGCCAAGGGGGGGGCAGCCCGCCGCGGCGGCACAGAAGCAGCGAGCGGCGGCACGACGGCGGCAGGGAGGAGGGCAGGCCGAGGGGCGGAAGCTCGGAGCGGGGGAACCCGCCCCTGCCGCCGGCGGAGCGGGTCAGGGACTGGGACAGGGAGAAGCTGCCGCCGCCGCCGGAGGACGGCAAGCCCAGCAAGCGGTGCGTTCTGCTCAGCGCACTTTGAGCCATGTTGCATGCGTGCATCCACTAGCAAGGCCCAGAGGCAGGGCTGTCCAACCACCTGTAAGCGCTGAGCATGATTGGATACCATGCGTGGCAATGCAACAAGTCAAGAAACGATACGGCTACCGGTTTACCCTAAACCCTAAACCCTAACCGGCTACCGGCTGCCGGGATGTTCATGGCAATGCGCCGCGCAGCAGCTGTGACTCTTCCCACTACTCCTACCTTTTCATTTTTTTTCGCAACCTCCGTGTGCTGCTGCTACACTGCCAGGCTGCTGCTGTCGCACACCAGATTCCGCTGCAGCTGCTGCTGAGCGCCGAGTCGAGTTTCCTGTACCCCGCATCAAGCTCCACTCCCTTGTCGGGCCTTCCTGACGCCCTGCGCCGTCATGTGGTGTCGCAGGCGCAGCCGTTTCGACCAGTCGCCGGATGCGGCGCAACTGAATGAGGCGCTGCCGCCGCCGCCGCAGCAGCAGGCGTCGCCGCCGGACGAGCCTGTTGAGGAAGAGGTGTGCATCGTCCTGCGTTTCAACGCCTCAGAAATGTTGGCACACCCTCGCCATGCGCCAAGGGTGCAAACATTGGCGAACTGAGCTTGCCCCAAGCTGAGCCGCATCATGCCCCAGATCTCGCCCCAGGCTGAGCGAGATGCACTGCCTACCGCATCGTTGGAGCGCAACTTTTGTTACCAGGACAAAGATAGCATTAGTTCATCACTTGGGTTGCAGGCAGCGGAGCCGGAGCCGGACTTTGCGCTGTCGGGGAAACTGGCGGCGGAGAGCAACAAGGTGAACGGCGTGGTGCTGCTGCACGCGGAGCCGCAGGAGGCGGCCAACCCGCAGCACCGCTGGCGCCTGTACCAGTTCAAGGGCGGCAAGCCCTTCCAGGTGAGACCGCACGCTGTTTCGGTGCTGATAAGCCTGGCGTCCGATGAAGAATCAAGAAGGCGGGCAAACCCGCAGCATCGTCGGCGCCTGTACCAGTGCAAGGGCGGCGAGCCCTTCCAGGCGAACTTGCACGCTTTTCAGTATCACCTCACTATGTTGTACCACACTGCGGCCAATCTGCAGCACCGCTGCCGGCTGTACCAGTTCAAGGGGCGGGAAGCCTTTCCTGGCGAGGTTCAGCCGGTACACAAGAACAACCGAAAGAACCTTCGAGCGTTTAGCCGTTCTGGGAGGAGGTTTCCATCTCCTGTGGGGAGGAAGGACGAAAGCCCTGTTGCCGGCCGGTTCACTCCGGCGCTAGCAGGGTTCATTCACGGCGGATCCAGTGGATCGCGCTGTTCTTGATCCCGTGAACAGCGGCTGCAAGTCTGACAGCTAATTAGTGCTAAGTGCTATTAAGCTTAATATTTCCCAGCTGCCGGGCCACCGCCTGTCCGCCGGCAGGGCCGCAGCACCTGCATGGGTTTAGGGTTTAGGATTTAGGGTTCAGGGCTGCATGGGCGGCAGCTGTCGTCCTTGCGGTGCCTGTGCGCCTGGCAGACAGGTCAGCTCTCGAAATTTGTTTCCACATCCTCGCAGAATGCGCAAGCACCTGCCAAAGGCTGTGAACCCCCTCGGCGGAACACAATAGACAACAACCTGCATGGTCTTTCGTCCTTCATCCTGCGTCACTTTTGCACGAATGGCATGCCTTGCCGCTGCGCAGGACCCGCTGCCGATCCACCGGCAGAGCTGCTACCTTTTTGGGCGGGAGCGGCGGGTCGCGGACGTGCCGACGGACCACCCCTCCTGCTCCAAGCAGCACGCGGTGCTGCAGTTCAGGCGCGCAGTATGACCAGCCTGGTCACGTCAGCTTCGGGACTCAACGTTTTGCAGGTTCAGCTTCCGTGTCAGCTTCGGCACCCAAAGTTTTGGAGGTTCAGCTTGAGAGCGGTGGCGAGCACTTGAGTGGGTGGTGTGCCGCGGCAGTCCCGCATCGTGAGCCTGCGGTACAGGCATGAGCAGCACGGCCTGGTCGCCGCCCTCCTCTTCGGCACAGTAGTCAGCATCCTGGCTGCTGCCGCACGGCGATGGAGGGCGCATATGGCGTGATGTATATGGCATGATGAATATGATGTGTGCGGCCGCACCTCCATGGGCTTTGTCTGGTTGTTGAACTTTTCTGCCCCTCAGTATTCAGCTCGTCCTTGCATTTGACTCCAATTGACAGGCGCACAGAGGCGCACGGCGCGGACGGCATGATGCACAAGAGTTTGCGGTGGAACCTCATCAATAAGACTTCGGCTGTTCATCCTTCTTGAACCCTACTTTCCTGAACTACCCAGGCGCGCGGAGAAGGACGGCGCGAACGGCATGATGGACGCGAATGTGCGGCCGTACCTCAAATGGCCGGTCGTCGATGCCGCTATCTCCCCACCTCCTGTGTAATTCAAAATTCCTCATCTGACGCGCAGGCGCGCGGAGACGGATTGTGCCGACGGCATGACGCAGGCGAGCTTGCCGCCGCATCTCTTCAACGCGACTTGAACTGTTTTACACCTCTCCAACTCTGCCTTTCACACTTCCTTTCATACGCAGGCGCACGGAGAAGGAGGGCGCGGACGGCTTGATGCACGCGAATGTGCGGCCGTACCTCATGGACCTCGGCTCCGTCAACGGCACCTTCCTCAACAACGAGCGCGTGGAGGGCGAGCGCTACTACGAGCTGCTCGAGCAGGTGGGTTCAGGGTCCAAAGGGTGGCGCCGCCGGTACTGATGACGAGTCCCTAGGGATTCGTGAGGCTGAATGGACAGAGAGCAATCTTTTGCTGGCGGTGCTTAATCGCAGCACACCGCCTGACATGTAATGTCGATTGCAATGCTGCAAATGCTGAATTGATGGCTCTGCCCTATGCATCGTGCTTCAGGTGGTGAAGTGCTTCAGAAACCTCTTTGGCATTTGGCGCCGCAGGACATGGTGCGATTTGGCAACAGCACGCGGGAGTACGTGCTGCTCCACGAGGGTTCCAGCATCTGAGGAATTGTCTCGGGATCGTCAATGGAGGATCTGTTGACAGTGCAGAATGGTTGTGGTGCACCACCCGAGGACCAATTTCCAGGACTTCAAGGTTTTTTCAGCGGGGATGTGCATGTTTTGCGAAAGTGCTCTGAAACACGAGCATTCTTCGCAAATGTAATTTGAATAGTTGGCTGTGTTCTGGAGGGCTATGGCTGCAAAACAGCACATATCCTTTGCGCAAACTGCCGAACGTTGGTGCCCACCCTAGTAACGTGTTCGGCTCGGGGTGCATGACGAGTTGTAGGTGATGAAACCCAAGCCCACCGTGCAGAAAACTCAAACACAACTCAGCTGCACCTCGTGCATACCTTCGTGCCGTTTCTCAAACAGAAATGCATGTTGTTAGGTCAGCTCACTGTCATCATCGTCAGGTGGCGCCCATCATTGCGCTCAGAAACAGCACACTGACGGGCGCCACCCGGCAACATGCATTTCACATTTTGATCGAGACACAATAGAAGACGTGTGTTCCTGTGCAGCCTTGCGCCAGGCCACCATGTTGCTAGCATGTACCACGCAAATTGCCTTCAAAGCCTCTGGCTTCAGGCGGACGGCGGTTGGCACGGCGCCGTGGTGCTGCTGCGCCGTCATGCAGGACGACCTGCATCGACAGATGCATGCCGTTTGCTCTCTACCCAGTCGAGAGATCTCATCCGTCAGCAGATCATGAGTCACTGCGCAGTCCGTATCGGCCCATTCTGCACTTGCGCACACTGCAGTGATTAAGCATTCAGTGCTCTTAGTATCTCGGCTGAGGCAAGCCTGCCGCCAGCTCTGCTGATCAATCCAGATTGCATCACCTCTCAGCCAGCTTGCACACGCAGTGTGCGCTAGCGTCTTTGCTTCAGACGATCCCAAATCATGCTGGGATCTCTACGGACGCTCTAGCAACACCGCTTGCGTCGCAGTGCACGGCAGCGCGCACGCTGAGCCACGACCGGTGTGCCACTCCCCACAGTGGCCTGCTCTTGTGACGATGAAGCTATGTGGAGCCGATCTGGCGGCTGCAGCTCGAGTTTGAGGCTGTCGCCTGAAGCTTCTGCCAGCACCGCGGGTGAGTGCAGGCTTGCGCCAGCACACCGTATGCGATGGTCATGTGCCGTTTACTTGCAGGGTTGCGGCTGCGCCTTTCCAGCATGCGCGGCCATGCCTGCCAGCCAGCCGCAGCAGGCGACAGGTAGCGGCAGCCGCCGCTTTCCCTCAGTGGGCAGCACTGGCAGACGCGTCAGATGCGCTGCCGCAGCTCAGCGCAGCCGCCGGCGATGCCGGCGATGCCAGCGCTGCCGCGCTACAGCAGGGCGGCTCGGCGCAGGAAGCTGCTGGCTGCTCGGGGCTCAGCTGCGCACAGGTAGCACATCCCGGGATGTCACTGATGCTGCACATCACCAACCGGCTTCAGGTGGCATAGCAGTGCCCTGCCTGTCCTTGCGCAGAAACGTTTCCGTGCCCCAAGCCGCGGCCGTCCGCTACTTGCAGGCTGTCTGTGCAGTGGCAGACCCACTGCTGCGCTGACACCCGGACCGCCAGCGCGGCTGCAACTGCCGCACCGTGCATACACAATGGGTTTGTCAGGCCGTCAACCGTCATATGGCCATGCAAGACCTGCACGACTCCGCGGTGCGGCAATTTGCCGCCATCATGAATGCGCTGTCGGCGAGCCGCGGCTGGGCGGCCCCGTGACAGGGGTTCGATTGTACACACGTGTCATATGTACCTTTCACGTACATTTTATGATACGAACGCAGGACCGGCTGGACTCCATGACGCAGGCGTTTGCTGGCATCGGCTGCTTGAGGGGTCGCTGCTTGGCGGCGCAGCAGCGTGAACTTGAAAGTGTTGAGGTTTTACTCCTCAACTCGTCAGCATGCACACGCAGGACCTGCTGGACTCCGCGGCGCGGCCATTTGTGGGCATCACCGATGCGCTGCCGGCTCGATCGCTGCTGGGCGCTGCCGCGGTGGTCGCGGTCGTGGGCGGCATCGCGGCGTGGCGTTTCGCGATCTACAGCCGCCGGGAGTACATTGTGGCCGCCATGCTGCGGAAGTACTTCCCCAAAGGTGAGGCGGGCATCGAAGGCATCAAACTGAGGCGCAACCGCCCCCACAATGTGTGGGTGTGGGCGGCGTCGGGCATTGGCGTCCGGCCAACATGCCGCAACTGCATCCTGCGCAACATCCTCCTCAGATTCGCAGGCAGCTGAGAAGGATTGTGTGCAGTTGACCCTCGCTGCAGAGCCCTGCTTCCTGGAGAATATTCACATTCCTGTCTGCTTCATGATACATCTTATCCCATAAATGATTTTGCTGACGGCGCCGCTGGCGTTGGTTGACGGCACACCGCTCTACTGCAGGACGACAGTGGCCGGGTCTGTCGCTGCAATCTCCGTTCTCTGCTGCACTATATACAATATATTGCCGTGCCTCTATCGTTTTGAAATACTTCTTGCCTTGCCATACCACAATTGAAACTAGTTGCCATCACCATGCACCTCGGTTTCAGTCGCGCTTCTTTCTCTACGTCCTCCATGATCAAAACAAGAGCTTGACCATCAGACGATGAGCATTCATCAAAGAAGCTCATTCAAAACCATGCTGGCAGGATAAGGCTCCACTAGGAGCGGTCCATCAGTACTACTAACGGTTCTAGCGCACAACGATCGCTGGTCATGCTGCCAGCATGACCAGCATGCTGCCAGCAGGGCCGCAGGCTGCGGCCCTGAGAAAGCAACGACCTGTTGCACCGAGCACGTGGACCTGCCCTGTTCCAGCGCTGAGCACGTGATAAACAGCCGGCTGCAGCGGCAGCCGAGGCGGTGGCTGCTGCACGGCCGCTCACGCGCTGTCAGCGTGGTGGCTGCACTGCTCCCGGTACAGTGCCCAGCTCGTGCCGCCGAAGATTCCCAGAGGGAACACCCACTGCCACCACTGGCCAGGGTGCTTGATGAGCTTGACGCCTCCACCGATGCAGGCCAGCGCGGCCACGCCCAGCCAGATGAGGTTGGTTCGCCCGCGGCGCCTGCAGAATGTGACACGGAGACTATCAGCGATGTAGTTTGTGCAACGATGCCAGCTCCATTCAGCTGTGCGTGGGCAACGGTCAGCTCTCTAGACTTTCAATGTGGAATAAGGTTGATCAAGCAGCGTTCACTCCATCGCTGCATGTTTGCATGCACGCATACATGCATGGAAGAACCATTGCTGCATGTATGCGCTTGAGCAGCATGCATGGTTCGACATGACTGTAGCGCGCACCGCCACTCGAGCTTGCCGGGCAGCTCGTGGAAGCCGCCGTCCGTCCAGAAGTTTTTCATGCGGTAGAAGTGCACGATGCCACTCTCCAATATGCCCTGCTGCCAGCTCAGCAGGCCGCATGTGCAGGCCTGCAGCACATCAGATTGTACAACCTTGCACAGAGTGTCAACCGTGTACTGTCCTACATACCCCCCAAAGGCGAGACGGTAGAGGTTGCTGCTGATTGTCTTTGAAGGGGTATTGGGGGGCCAAATGAATGAGCCGATCCAGCGGATTTGCCTTGTGACAAAAGTGTCCGCCTCTAAAAGGTGATCTGAAAGGCGTGCGCACTGAAAGGCGACTGCGCCATTCAACTAATTGCCTTGTGACAGAAGTGTCCGCCCTTGTGAAACGGGCTTGAAAGGGAACCATCAGTTGAACGGGCCTGCCTTTCAACGCAAAGAGCCTTGTGATATAAGTGTCCGTCTTTGGAAAGGCGATCCGAAAGGCAGGCATGCATTGGAGAGCACGGAAATTACAATAGGCTCCGATTTGAGCCCTGCAATGCTTGCGTGCTATGCACTTATGCGCCGGAATTCCTCAGGATGTGCACGTAATGTAGGATATGAGCACTGTATATGCACCATCCATGCACTGCATACGCACATGCACTGCACCATCCATGCACTGCAACAGTGACGTTCCCCTCGTTTGCGGTTTGGCTGACCCCCTTGAACGAGTCCCGTCGGGAATCTCAGGAGGGCTTCGAAACGCGTTCACCTGTCGAGCGAGGCTTCCTATCTGTTCTGCGACCTGCTGCGATGTTGCTTCTACCATTCCAGCCCAGATGATTGAGCTAAACTGATGGCGCCGTCAGTACTTTGTCTGCAGCTTGATGACCAGCTGGTCCACGGATGCGTAGGTGCCCAGGTCGCTCACGGCCAGCGATGCCGGGATAAGCGCCGCCTGCGGTAGCGCGACACATGCGGCATGAAGATGATTCATGTGACTGACGTATCAGGGTCAACACTACAGCTGGGATCAGTCCGGTGCCCAGGTCGTTGACAGGCAGCGCAACCGAGATGCGCAGGCTGCAGAGGGTGACAGTGTGACCGCGTCATTGATACTGAGCGACGCCCGCTTGGACGAATTTCGTGGGGTAACCCCTGGGCTGACACTGCGTCTGGCTGTGCGTGGTGTTGCTGCCGCACGGCTGCCGATGCTCACGTATAACAAACCTAACCTGACCTAATATACATCTAACCTACCCAACACTGCTAGGGGAGCATAGAAGATGGTCGAAAGGTACCTGGACGGCGGTGTTGAGCCAGCTCTGGCTCTTACGCATGAGCCGCAGGCACACCAGGGCGGGCAGCGTGTGCGCCACCGTCAGGTAGGTGCCCGCAGTCACCAGGCCCACCAGCTCTGAAAAGAACGGCACCTGGGCAGCAGCAGAAACAGGGTTTAATGTCCACGTCGAGAGAGTTTCGCGCAGTGCAAGCAGCTGCCGCTGCCGCCAAGCACAGCTTAAGCGAGTCGCTGAGCACAGCAGTAGGGCTGCAACAGCCACACTTCGATCATGGATGACATTCGGCACGTGAACACAAGGCAGCCGTGCACCCCAACGCATATGGCGTAGCTGTAACCGATCAGGGCGCCCGTCGCCAGCATCTAGGACAGCCGGCCATGGTCACCGGCAGCCTCCAGTGACACCGCCACCTGCGCTGGACGGCATGCAGGTTTTGCCGACGCCAACGCCGACGCCAAAACCACCGATTCGGCGGCTGGCAGGTTACACCGCCGATCGCGCGGCGGCAGAGCACTGCTGACCACGTTTGCTCTTGTCCGATCAAACTCCGATTGAGGTATACAGATACGCGCACCTGCTTCGAGCGGAAGGATCGGGCGACCAGGATCAGGATGTTGTGTGATCAGACGTTGGCGTTTACCAGGTGCTGGCTGAACGCCTGCATCGCCAGGCGCATGATGACGCACATCACGGCAAGGCCATTGCGAACGCGGACTGCCACGTCTGCTGAATTGCACCCCATCAGCCGGTCACGCAGCCGCGGGCCAACTGGCGGCGGCTGTGCTTTCAGTTGCATCGTCAAGCCATGTGTTTCTGTGTCCGAGGTGTGGCGCAAACAATGCCTGCGCGGATGCAGGTACCAGACTGCATACCTGCAGCAGCAGCGCGCCAGCGGCAGCGGTTTATAGTTTAGGGTTTAGGGGCTGCCGTCTTCCGGCAGCGCCCACGCAATCACGTGCGCCCCCATGTCACGGCCCTGCGGGGTCAGCAATGTTGCGAAGTAACATAATTACCTAATAATCTAATCAAAAAAATGTACAAGGTTTTGAATAATTATTTGAACCCAAGATTTTAAACCGGTTGAGTTTTTCCTTCAAGAGAATCAAATAGTGCGGACGCTAAAGTTTCCTCAAGCGTCGCTGCGGAATGTTTGCGACTACAGCTCTGCTTCTTCGTGCATGCCGCGTGGCAGACGCGCGATATTTCTGTCCTCTGGGGGAAACTGTTGCTGGGGGAAACTGTTGCCCCCAGATACTGCCGCAGATGCTGCAAGCTATGGATACGCACGTGTAATCCGCAGCGTGCAATGCAAGTCTCGCAAGTGGTGCAGGAAGCTTGCCGTGCCCGCACCTGACTCCAGTAGCCAGCTGAGCCGAGGCCCATGTATGCGGACACCAGCACCAGACCGGCAGACCGAGGCGGCGCGCGGGAACCGTGCCGGCCGCCGCATTGCCGTGAGGATCTCCACGAACGCAGATTGCCCGCCTACGCCACAGCGCACGGCGTGATCAGTGTTGTTCACACGTCAGGGAGTTCAGTGCCTGGGTGCGCTTCCGTTAAGCTCCGAAATCGACAATAGACACGTGTCACTTAGGCTCGCACACATCGCCCGCCAAACCACGGCAAGGAGCGCGCCCAGCTGACTTCGAGCAGCAGATGCTGTTAGAAGAACCTAAAAATCCCTGTTCTTGATACTGAAAACAATTCACAAGCTTCTGTTTCCGAACCAAGTTCAACCAAGTTTAAACTAAATTTTATTTCTTAATGATGTTTGTATTTATTAAAAATACAGCTCATCACTTTATTGCACAGCAAAGCACGTGCTCTCCAGACTCGCATTGATAAGAACTCGTGGAGGGCCTTTAGGGTTTAGGGTTTGAGAAGCGCACCAAACGCGAAGAAGAAGTTCATGATGGCCGCGGCGGCCGCCTCGAAGGTCTCCCCGTTGTGGTCGCCTGCAGTGAAGCGGCACACGTCGTGCTGCGCCGCAGGCTTGGGGCTGGCCGCCAGCTTGGCGATGGTGAGTCCCGGCGCCGTCAGGCAGGCAACGGTGCCAATGGATAGGAAGCCCGTCAGCTTCGGCAGTGACTGCACCTACGTGTCAATGCATTTCGGGCTCGAGTCAGCAACGGGAAGATCTGTTAATAGGGGTCTGTGGCGGTGGCGATTGAAAAAAAAATGATTTTTTCCTTGGTTTTTTAATCAGGCGTGAGGCAGGCGGCGGTGTAGGCCGACAGAAAGCCCGTCAGCTTTCCGCAACGACTGCAGTGTTGGTGCCGGAGAAGCAACATGTCGGACAGCGCCAACGTCACAGTGACCTCTGCGAACGTTGTCCGACACCGCGCGTCATTGTCCCTGTGAATGTCCCTGAATTGTCCCAGTGTCTCGATGCATTGACTGGACGCAGGTGCTCACTTCAGAGCGCAGCAGCATGTGCACCACGGTGAAGGCGGTGCCGGCGATGGCAGCCGCGCAGAACTTGCGGCTCAGGATTTGATTGGGGGTGGGGCATTCGGCACCTGGACCACGGTGAAGGCGGCGGCGACGATGACACTGCCGTAGGAAGGCAGCGGCGGCGATGAAACCGCCGTATGAAGGCGGCGGAGGCGATGAAACCGCCGAATGAAGCGGCGGCGGCGATGACACCGCCACAGGCCCACAGGCTCATGCTTGCATCGCTTACCAGGTGGTGCAGCGACTGCGTTGCGGCGAGGATGGCGCGGGACGCGTCCAGCGAGTACACCGTCAGGTAACAGGCTTTGCGGCCCTGCCAGGGGAGATGTGCCGGGTAAGAATAGCAGCGCCCGCAAAGATCAATAAGCGGAATGCGTCACATCCAGAAAAAAAAAACTTTAGATCACTCACTCACCAGGGTGCCACAAGCTTATAGCCGACGTCGCCGAATGGTACCGCGTCGGACACCCGCGGCTTGAGCCGTGTGAACATCCTGGCGGAATGTGCCGCCGCGCCTGCGGATGAAGCGACAAATAAACGACTTCACAGCAGCTGGCGTCCTGACCACATGCAAAAAGGTGCCATCCAAAGGTCAGGGAACGAATGATACAGGGACAGCAGATAGAGTTGCTCACATGCCGCGACGGTGACACTGACGAAGCCGCCGGCCCCAGACGGGAAAAGTCGTAGGGTCTGCACATGACAAGCACACAAGATGACTTCACCATCCTTGTGAGTGGGAGGACCCCCTGGCAGCTTACATTGCGCATGGAGGTATGCTATCTGCGCGCTGTGCATCTTTTGTGCTGTACATCGCGGCGGACATTGTCGCGCACAATGAAAAAAGCACTCGCATGAGCCACAGCCACCCACGCACAGGAATAGCGAGGATCTAACATGAGCCACAGGCCCCATGCGCATCACAATTTCGTCCTCAGATCCCGTTCGTCATGTTTTGCTGCATTCAGGCCTCACTCGGCACTTGGCACTATGGCATACCCAGCTTGCACCTCCGAGGGCCCTCCCCAGCGGTCAGCTCCAGCTCAATGAATGCAAGCTTCTGCTCTTTCCACGCAGGCCCTGGAAAAGGGCAAGACACGCGTTGGCCACCATTGACACAAATGCGTCACATTCGACAGTGGCAGTCGGCGCCTCAATTTGCATTGCACCCTTTTGGTTGAGGCAATGCCGAGAGCTACGACCAGGTTTTTCAAGACAATTGAATGAATTCTGAACGCTCGGAAGCGGGACTGAGTGGGTCTGCTGCCATCCAGATACGCAGCCATCAATACAATTCAACATGGAATTGAAGCTGACTGCACACACTGCACATGCCCCATCTGACTGTGAACTCCATTGCATACTACGGCATCACTATTTGCATCACTGCTTGCATCTGGATAGTACTATGCACTATAGTTCTGGTATTACAGTCTGGACAGTACTATGCATCACTATTTGCATAATACGGCATCACTCAGATACTCACGCGCGTTCCTATGGCCGTGGCATCGTCGAAAAATGGGCCGTTGCGAGAATTTTTCTGTGCAAAGCAGCGAGAAGCAGGCGCGTGCTGGCGCGCGATTGTGCTGAGCTGGTGCACAGGATCCTGAACGGGTGCTGAGCAGCTCTCGAGAGCTCAGAGCGCACTAACGTGCACAGCGGCTGCCTGCCGACAGTAAACGATGGCTTGCAAACCGCCGCGCGGCACCTGCTGACTGCACGCCAGACGACGGGAGCGATGTAGCACGAGAATATTGGGCCCCAAGTGTGCAGGAGCTTGCGCTTCTGTTCAGTCACGCAGCGCTGCAGCTTGTCCGGGCGACCAGTCGTCACCGTGACGTCAGCAGCCAGCTGGAGAAGGCACAACTCTTACATCGACTGGAGACTCCTACATCGACTTGCTCAATCCACTTTGGCGCCATAGGCTAACGTATTGCCCTTCTAGTGCGATTTGGTCGGCAATGTGGCTCTGAACGCTGATGCCACGTCCATGGCCGCGTTGGCACGCCTGTCTTCGCCATCTCTTTCGTCTCAAAAACTTTCCCTGCACTGTCTTCTCCATTTCTTCGGTCTCAGAGCAGGAACTCGAACTCCGGCCGCCCGCGCAGCTGCCGTGGCAGCGCCATGCGGCGGCAGCAGGTGTCTATGCGCTGCAGCAGCGACACGCCCGGCGCGCCACCCGCCCCCCGCGGCGCCTGCGACTTTCAAGCAAGCTGTCAGAGTGGCGCACAGCAACGACCACGCCTGGAACCATCGGCCCGGTTGTGGGCAAGCCCGAAGCTTCACGAGTCGCGGGGACCGCTGGCTTGAGGGCGTGGTGGTGAATTGGAATCGAGAGTTGGGTTTTGGGGTGGAGCGCCAGGGGCGCAGAAAACGCTGGAGAACACGGCTTGTCCAGGACAGCGCTCGGCCCGCTTTGGTGATAGTTCAGGGCTAAAGCATGTCCCTAAAAGGCCCCAACTCTAAAAGGCGACGGTGGGATCCGACATAAGAGCCGATCTCGCCGTTGAAATGCCCATGGGACCAGGAATGGTGTTGGGAACACGGGTTTGCGTGAAGGGGCTGCCCATTTAACGGTCTTGTAACGAAAATCTCAATGGCCATTCAGCCACAGGCTGTGGACCCAATCGCAGCCGCGATGCTGTTTCGAGTCCGTGCATGATTTAATTTTTTTGGCAATGCGAAGGTAGGGTGATGAGAGCAGGAAGGGTGAGCACCTGCACGAAGTGACGGGCCGCCTCGGTGAGCAGCTTGCCGCTCCGCAGGCCGCCGAGGAACGCTGCCTGTGCGCACCAATCGTACAGCACGTCAGGTGTCTGGGTGTCATCGACGATGCGCAACAGCCAGCTTGTTTTGCGTGACAAGGCGCATGGATCGGCAGTGACTCCAGCAGTCTGCACACACCCGACAGCAAGGCGTTGCGAGACCTGATGGTTTCTGCGCCACCATCCTGCCCTGTGCGATCCTGGGGTTTAGCAGACAAGTTTCGTCACGCACATCCAGTCGTTTGTTCAGCACCTTGGAGCCCTAAACCCTAAACCCTGCAGCAGCTGGCCGTCGTCGTCGGTGGCGTGGCCGGTGGTGTCGATCTCGTGTAATGCACCCTCGCGCGTTCGTTCGAGGAGCACCTCCAAGAGTGAAACAGCGGTGGCGGTGCACACCTGGGAGTCGAGCAGCAGCTGGTCGTCGTCGTCGGTGGTGTGGCCGGTGGGCGCCGCCTCCACCGCCGCCTGCAGCGCCCTCAGCAGCGGCAGCGTGCCCCCCTGCCCGCCCAGCCCTGCGCATCAAGTTCTCAGACTTGGTGTGGTTTTGATGTGCACCACAAAATTCGACCATCTCTACCGCGGAGAACCGTGCCTCAAGTCTCTGCGGAAGCCTCTCTGATGGTGCGTTAAGGCCAGCTGCCAAGGCGGTGCAGAAAACAGCCACAATGATACGCCCAGTAGTGAAGTCACAGATGCAGGGTCGCAGATGAAAGGTCAGCCACAAGATGCTCAAACGAGACCCCCGC
>JAABUM010004802.1_pt1 | contig 14865 bp, 10 predicted proteins | sample 5559161 | NCBI WGS metagenome assembly JAABUM01 (sample SAMN10711868, study PRJNA513369) | rock metagenome | isolation source: Antarctica rocks | place: Antarctica: Victoria Land, Siegfried Peak nord
TTCAAAGAACTGGCGTACAAAACTGAGCAGACCGTTTATCAACTCAAGCACAACCTGATGGCGGATTATTTGAAACAACAACTCAGAAATCCGACCATCGCTTTCTGCTAATTTGAGAAAGTCCTAGGCATTTTAGTCTTCTCGATAATTATCAGTGTGGCTCTTGTCCTGTTTTTGTTGAGAGAGAAACACAAGTTTCAAGGAGAGAATGCCAAGCTTAGAGCAAGAATTTTAAGTTTATCAGAGGTATCTGGAAATCTTGTCGGCCCCGCTTCAATTCAAATAGGCGATATTGTTCCTCCTTTTGAAGCACTTACTATCGAAGGAAAACAAGCTGGCATAGTTTACGACGGGTCAACCAAATACCTTCTGTATATCTTCTCTCCGCTTTGCGGTGTATGCGCCAGCCAATTTCCTGATTGGAATAAACTTGCAGTGCGTGCTAAAGTCAAGAACTACAAAATACTCGGCCTTTCAACTGCGTCAGCAGAAGAAACAAAACTCAATGCCTCAAATCAGAGTTTCGACGTACTGATAATGCCAAGCAAATATATTCAACGCGCTTATAGAGTAGTATCCGAACCTTTGGTTATTATTGTTTCCTCGCAAGGTAAAATTGAGTATGCACATTATGGCGGCTTAACGGAAGATAAAGTTGCAGAGATTACAGCTGCACTAAATTCTACTTCAAGAGCTGTCCGGTAATAGTTAAGGAGAATAGACGATGTTCACGCGCCTTTTAGTTTTCTCATTACTGATAGCTCCTATTGTAGTTAAGGCGCAAACATCCGGCACCGTTCCTCCAAAAATATCTACGCGCGAGAGGGCGGTCAAACTTTCACCGGCTCAACAAAATGCTTTGTATGTGCTCGACTCAGTAATTGATGAGCTACCGAAACTTGACCGCGTTCAGGAGCGCGTATCGCTTGCGGCGGCAATCGTAAAATTGATGTCACCAATGAGGCCGGAGCGTTGCCGTAGGATGCTCGATTCTCTTTTCAATGACGCAATCCAGCTAAAGCAAACAGATTCATCCGGCGTTGAGGATAAGCGCCCTGACCCGGACTCAATCGTGCGCGAAATCATTCAAATCGCAGCTATATTCGATGTTAAGTTGGCGCAATCTTATATTGATAAATATACGGAAGATGTAGCATCAAGTAATGAACCTTCAGCGGTTTCAAAACAAACAACCCGGACAGCCGCTCTGTACCTAAAGCTCGCGTCGGAACTTATCGAGAAAGAACCGACCAAAGCCATGTCAATTGCGAGTAAGTCGCTGAGTGCTGCCATTATGCCTGAGACTTTGGTGTTTCTCGGTAAACTTAGGAAGAGAGATGCAGCATTAGCAGATAATTTCTTCACGGCGGCGCTTCGTAGCACAAAAATGCGACGTGGCAACGATGTAAACGAGTTGCTTTTTCTTTATTCGTATATCTTCACTCCTTTGCGCGTGCCAATTGTGACATCTAAAGGACTCGGCACTTACGCCCTCTATGATTATCTGGATGTGGCTGAGAGCTACTCGGTTAACCCGGTATTAGCTAGGCAATACATTGATATTGTGGAGCAAAGCCTATTGGACTCCACACGTTACCGGGGCGATATTCAGCCGCCGGTTTTCGGCGCGGCGGGTGACTTTTATCTCATTAGCCTCATTGAGCCACAAGTTGCTGTTTATGCTTCAGCAATGTCTCAATCTCTACAGCAACAAAAGAATTTCTTGCTAAATTTCTTAGAGCCGGATCAGCGTGTTAAGTCTCAAGCATCCACTGATAAATGGAACAACATACCGGATAAGGTGAGTCTGACTTCCGCCAAAAACGTAGAGACCGCTGATTACCTTCTTCAACAAGCGGAACAAGCGACCGATCCGAACCGGAAAGACCAATTATTTTATGCTGCTGCTGCTGCTGCTGCAAGGGCGAAGCAATACGATAAAGCATTGGAAATCATTGGGAGAGTGTCATCGAAGTACCATGATGAAGCAAGCCAGTCGATTACTTTTCATATCGCAATAATGGCTGCGGACAATAACCAGTTTGAAAAGGCGGAGGAGTTAGCGCGGCGTGACGGTGATTTAGTCAGGCGTTCTTATATTCTGACATTAATCGCTGACTCGATGCTTAAAGGCAAGATCAAAAACTTTGCGCGCGCGAGTCAATTACTTGACGAAGTGCAGCTACTTGACGAAGTGCAGCAATTAACCCAAAAGCTAGATAAACTACAAGACAAGTTTTCAGTTTTATTTGGTATAGCAACCGTTTACTCGCGTTTTAATGCTGGCCGTGCTTCTGATCTCTTAAGAGAGGCAATTGATGTTGCAAACAAAGTGAACGACTTCGCAGGAGATACTTATGTAGGCCGTAACTTGGACATTGGCGGATTTAAATTTTTCTACTCTATGTATGAAGACACGTTTACATTCAACGATGCGATCTACCGGATGGGAAATAACAATTTCGATGCAACTTTGCAGGATATACGAACTATAAAAAACCGTTTCCCACGCCTTAAAGCTACCGTTGCTCTTTGTAACGGCATTCTCTCTAAAAAAGCGCCCGGCACTCACGGCAGTCTTTAAGTGCTCGGCTATCCGATATTCGCAATTCCACTAACACCGGCGTTAGCTACTACGCGCACATAAAGGTGTATGTGAGGATGCAAAAATGTTCTCGCTGTGCGCCGCAGCTTACTGCTTCGCTTCAATTTCGATAACAAGTTGCACTTGCGATTTGACGTTCAAAGAGCCTGCTTCAACCGGAGTCGCATATGCTCTCCTCTTATCCATATTCATGCTGCTCATATTTGCGTTGGCTTCATAATCAAGCGTGTCGGTGGTAGTAGAGGTCGTTGTAAGCGGGCGATTCGTTGTGCCTCCTTCCTGCATTTCGACGACGCGGACGATGCGTCCGCCGAGCGCCTGCGCCATTGACTGCGCTTTGCTCATCGCCTGCTTAGTGGCGTCGGCAAGCGTCTGGCCGCGCGCCGGATTATTCTCGCGCAGGATAAAAGAAATATTTTCGACGCTGTTTGCGCCCGCTTGCGAAGCGGCATCAATCGCCGCGCCGACTTTGTCCAGATCGCTCATCGTTACCGCCACTGTATTGCGCGCTTCGTAACCGATAATCGTCGGCAATTTATTTTGCCGGTAACTTCGCTGCGGCTCGAGGCTGTAATCGCTCGTTCTGATTTCCGAGTTCGCGCCTGCCACCGTTTGCACCGCGCGCTTCACGGCGTCGCTCTTGCGCGCGTTCTCCTGCTGAGCGTTGACGGCCTGCCCGCTCTGCGTGACGACGGAGAGAACGAGCACCGCCGTGTCGGGTTGCGCACGCACGTTCGCTTCGCCCATGACGACGGCACGTGATAGGGCGTTTTGTTTCGACGCGCATGAAGCGTTGAAAATAATCGCCAGCGTAATTGAAACCAGGGCGGTAAAATAGAAACTATTTTTCATAGGCTCTTCCCTTCAATTGGATTTGACTCTATGAACGAAGCAGTCTGCTAAAACTTGCGCCTTAATCTTAATCTGCGGTTCCGCCGTCCGACGTAAACTCGGTGTTCACCGATCATCCCGTGTTACGCAGTCCTGCGGAGATGCCGTTGATGGTGGCGGCGAGCGCATAGTCGAGTTCGGCGCTTTCTTCCCCGGCGCGTTTGCGGCGCAGAAGGTCAACCTGAATCAAGCTAAGCGGATCGACGTAAGGATTACGAAGGCGTATGGAGCGTGCGAGGACGACGTTCTTTTCCAGCAAACGCGTTTGACCGCTAACGCGCAAGACGGTGCGTTTCGTGCGTTCAAACTCTTCGACGATCATCGTGAAGACGCGCTCGCGCAAAGCTTCGTCTTTGACGAGTCCGGCATAACGGCGCGCGATGGAAAAATCGGCTTTGGCTAATCCGACTTCGACGTTGCCGATCAAGTCGTTGAAGAGCGGAAAGTCCTTCATCATCGTTTGCAGTAAGCTTTCGTGGTGAGCGTCCGCATTGATGAAACATTCGAGCGCGTGGCCGACGCCGAACCAGCCGGGCAGCACATGGCGGCTCTGCATCCAGCCGAAGACCCAGGGGATGGCGCGCAAGTCCGCAAGACCATTTGTTTTTTCGCTGCGCCGTGCCGGACGTGAGCCGATCTTTGCGAGTTGGAATTCGAGCACCGGCGTCGCTTCGTCGAAGTAGGACACGATGTCCGCGTTTTCGACGATGCGCGCGCGGTAAAAGTCGAAGGCGTCGGCGGACATCTTCTCCATCGCCGCTTCCCATTCGGCGGCGTTGGAGGACTGCGTTTCTGTCGTTGCATTGCCGGGACGCGCGAGGGCTTCGAGCGAAGCGGCGATCATGAGTTCGAGATTGCGTTCGGCGAGCACAGAATCGGAGTATTTCCAATTGAGGACTTCGCCCTGCTCCGTGAGCTTGAGCGTGCCGCGAAAAGCATTTGCGGGTTGCGCGACGATGGCGCGGTGCGTGGGGCCGCCGCCGCGCCCGACCGTGCCGCCGCGCCCGTGAAAAAGTTGCAGATGGATGTTGCACTCATCCGCGACACGATGGAGCGCGCGATGGGCTTTGTAAATCTCCCATGTGCTCGTCAGCATTCCGCCGTCTTTGTTCGAGTCCGAATAGCCGAGCATGATTTCTTGTTTGCGCTGCCAAGATTCGAGCAGCGGTTGATACGCGGCGGCTGTCCAGAGCGTGCGGCAAATTTCAGGCGAGTTGCGCAAGTCTTCGATTGACTCGAACAAAGGCACGGGCATTAAACCGGGATCGCTGCCGTCATTCGACGCCGCAACAGAAACGCCGTTCGCTTCACACAACCAGACAAGCGAGAGCACATCTTCGACGCGCTCTGCGCCGCTGATGACGTGGCTCTTGATGGACTGCGGCGGATACGCGCGCTTCAGTTCGGCGACGGCGCGCAGAGCATCAAGTAATTCCGCTGTTTCAGGCGATACGGAAGCGGGCAGAGAGATGTGTACGTTGGCCTGTGTTTCGGCTTGGGCTGGCGCGTTGTTCTCCACCTTTTTTGCGGCTTCGAGAAGTGTCGCGCCGCGCGCAAGTTCTGTGACGGCGCGTGTGTGAATGCGCGCGTGCTGCCGCGTGTCGAGCGTGTGCAGATGAAAGCCGAACGTAGAAACTTGCCGCAGCAATGGATCGAGGAGATTACGCGCGAGGCGTTCCGCTTTGTTTGCCGAGAGGCTTTCGCGCAATAGATTCAGATCGTGCGTGAAGGCGTCTGCGTGCGCGTAAGCAAACGTGTTCGCAGGCTCGTCGCGCGTCGCGCGCAGTCGGCCACCGATGTGCGAGAGAAAGCGGCGATAAATTTCTTCGGCGGCGATTGTTTGCGTCGCGGGCACGCCCATGCTCGCATCGTAACGCGCCAGCGCCTCGCGCAACGGTTGCGAAACAGTCATCTGACTCATCGAAACACTCAGCCGTTCGCGCAACTCTGTAATCGCATTGACGTAGTAATCCAGAATCGTTTGCCGCGCCATGCGCAAGGCGTCGCGCATCGTGTCCGGCGTGACGTACGGATTGCCGTCGCGGTCGCCGCCGATCCATGAACCGAAGCGCAGCACGCACGGCAAATCCCCTGCCTGAATTTCCACTTCGTAGGTTTGCCGGAAAGCGTCTGCAATCTCTTCGTAGAGGCGCGGCACAGCGTCTATCAAACAACTCGGATAGTAATCGAGTCCCATCTTGATTTCGTCGCGCACCGTCGGCGGATGCCGCCGCACTTCGTCCGTCTGCCAGAGCGCCGTAATCTCTGTGGCGATGGCAGATTCGGATTCTACGGCGGCGGCGTTTGTAAGCGGCAGCCAATCCAGATTCTCCAACTCGTTGGCGATGCGCCGCCGTTTGAAAAGCACAGTGCGGCGCGAAACTTCCGTCGGGTGCGCGGTGAAGACGGGAACGATTTCAATCTTTTGTAACCATCGGAGCGCGTGCGCGGCTTCGATGCCAGCCTCGCGCATACGCTTGAACGTGCCGCGCAGAGAGCCGGGCTGCGGCGCGCGCAGCGAATTGAGTTGCGCGGCGCGGCGGCGACGTTTTCGATGATTCGTTTCCGCCAGATTCGTCAACTCGAAATAGATCGCAAACGCCTTCGTCATGCGATACGCTTCATTGATGCTCATACGGCTGACCATCGCCTCCGCCTGTTCCATCAAATCATGGTCGGCAAAAGAAGCGCTGTCTTTTGTTTCTTCGTGCTGCGTGTGGCGCGCGTCTTCGCGGTGTTGAATGGCAAGCTGCCGTAGTTCCTCGACGTGGGCAAAGAGCGTATCTCCGCACTGTTCCTTTAACGCTTCGCCGAGCAAGCGTCCCAGATTGCGCACGTCTCTGCGAAGCGGCGCTTCCTTCAAGTCGGCATCATCGCTTGTCAATTCCGCCAGCCGCGCCGCCTGATCCGCAGCCGTCCATAAAGGCGAGTCGTTGTCTGCCATGTCGTTTATTACCCTTCGCTTTCTTCAATCGTTCCCTGCTCAATTTATCTTACTCACGGCGGGAATGAAACGTCGGCGTCAGTGTGTGGCGCGAACCGTCGTTTACTTCAGACGTTGCCATAAACATCTGTGCTGCGCCAGAATGTGCATCGTCAATTTTTGATTCCCGGATCGAGGAGTTACAAAACATTTTATGCGCTGGTCACAATATTTTATTCCGACGCTACGCGAAGTTCCCGCCGATGCCGAAGTCGTGTCGCATCGTCTCTTGCTTCGCGCAGGTCTTGTCCGTCAATTGAGCGCGGGCATCTATTCTTACTTGCCACTCGCGCAACGCGTGTCACTGAAGATTATGAATATTCTGCGCGAGGAGATGAACCGCATCGACGGTCAGGAATTTTTTCTGCCCGCTTTGAACCCGCGCGAGATATGGGATGAGTCGGGGCGCTGGGACGTGATGGGCGACAACATGTTTCGCCTGAAGGATCGCAAGGGCGCGGATTTGTGTCTCGGCATGACGCACGAAGAAGTCTTCACTTCGATTGCGCGCGGCGAGATTCGTTCTTACAAGCAACTGCCGCAAGTCTGGTATCAAATACAAACGAAGTTCCGCGATGAGTCACGCCCGAAGTCCGGCCTGCTTCGTGTGCGGCAATTCATCATGAAGGACGCTTACTCCTTCGATGTCGATCAGGCGGGCTTGGATAAATCTTTCGACGATCAGCGCGAAGCATACAAGCGCATTTTTGATCGCTGCGGCTTGAAATACTCGATTGTCGAAGCGTCGTCGGGCGCGATGGGCGGCTCGCAATCGAACGAATTTATGGTCAAGACGGACGCGGGCGAAGACATGATTGCGACATGCAGCAATTGCGATTACGCCGCGAATTTAGAGAAAGCAACGTCAAGATTGCCGCTTATTGATGACGGCTCGAAACCCGATCAATATGATTCTCTTCCCGAAGAATTTCCTACGCCCGGCGTGCGCACGATTGAAGATTTAACAAAGTTTCCCGGGGGCGCGGAAGCAACAAGGCAAATCAAAACGCTTGTTTTCATCGCAACAAAAAACAATGAAGCGCAATTTGTGCTGGCACTTCTGCGCGGCGACCATCAATTGCAGGAAACGAAATTGTCTGACGCGCTTGCGGGAGCCGAAGTGCGCGCGGCACACGCGGAAGAAATCAGAGAATTGCTCGGCGCAAGCGCGGGCAGTCTCGGCGGCGTCGGCGTTAAAGCGCAGGCGCAAGCGGCGAAACGCGATGTGCGTATTCTTGCAGACCTCGCGCTAAAAGAGCGCAGCAACATGACCACCGGCGCAAACAAAGACGACCATCACTTGCGCGGCGTGGACATCGTGCGCGACATCGTTGTTGACAGTTGGATTGATCTACGCGCCGTCACAAGCGGCGAAGCTTGCCCGAACTGCTCGAACGGCACGCTCGAAGTTTTTAAGGCGCTCGAAGTAGGACATATTTTTAAGCTCGGCACGAAGTATTCGGAATCCATGAATGCGCGCGTGCTCAATAAGAACGGCAAGGAAGTGCCGATCATCATGGGCAGCTACGGCATCGGCGTCGAACGCATTCTCGCCGCCGCCATCGAATTGCACCACGACGCCGACGGCATTATTTGGCCGCAAGCAATCGCGCCCTTCGATGCGGTCGTGACTATCACCAACATCAAGCAAGCAGAGTTGCGCGAGGCGGGCGAAAAACTTTACAAGGATTTGCAACGCGCCGGACTCGACGTTTTGCTCGACGACAGAGACGAACGCGCGGGCGTCAAATTCAAGGACGCGGATTTGATAGGCCTTCCCTGCCGCATCGTTATCGGCAAAAAAATCGCGGACGGCCTCGTTGAATTATTTAACCGCCGCACGAAGACAGCGGAAGACGTTGCCATTGATGAAGTAGTTGAACGAGTGCAAAAGCTCGCTCTCGGCGGTTTATCACCACGATTGGAATAATCAAGTCGATGGTTCGGTAAGCGTCGCATGTTCGCTTCTTTTATTTTGCCGCACAACGATGGTTTCCGCGATGCGGTCGTGAACGGTGCGATTGTTCGGGTGAATAAAATACTGCACAAAGCCGAAGCCGAATTCGAGCGCCGAAGCGCCGTAGCCGAGCGCGCGCTCAATGGATTGCCACAGCGTAAGTTTTTCCCCTGCGAGCGAAACGACGCGAATGCCGAGCAGTTTTTTGCCGGGCGTTTGCCCGTTGCCGAAGTAAGTGGAAAGCCCGAAGTAAAGCACCAGAAAAACCAAACTATACCAATGCTCGAAGTTGAATTTGAGATGTACATGGCCTTTTACCCAACCCGTTTTAGCGAGCATCCTTCCCACACCGATGATCCCCGCCGTGAACACGATAAAGGCGATAACGAAATCTAAAGCAAACGCAAAGAAGCGCGACTGAAACGAAGCCAGCGCTGTTCCATGCACTTCGTTCATGCGTTCCGTTTCGTGTGCATTGTAAGTTTTCATGTATCCCGAACCTCGAAGGAATTTGCCTTAAGTTTTATCTCTATTTCACGGCGCGTGAACGCCGTCGCCAAATAACAACGATTCATATCTCAACTTTTACTTCGTCGCTTCATTAACCAGCAAGGTGAGCGCGTTGTCTTGCAGCGTTTTGTTGTTCTGTAAATCGCCGTGCAGATCGCAGGCGAAGATGGCGTAGGTGAGCGGCAGCGCGGAATCGAAAAGTGAGGCGCGGCGGCGCGTACCAGCAATATTTTCAGCGAGCAGTGAGCGGCGCGTGACGCGTCCATCGCCGGGCGCATACATCGCGCGTGCGGCTTCGTTGCGCGAGACGCGGCGATTGTCCGGCGTGCGAAAGGCGCGCGGCACGACGAGTGTTGTCCAGCGATTGTTTTTGTCGTCGTGCAAGATAACCGGCGCGTCAATTGTTTCTTCACAGTCGCCGCCGAAAGCAAAAAGCGTGACGGGCGCATCAATTTCCGTCGTCGCATCGAGCGCTTCGTGGAAACGTTTGGCGCGCCGGAGCACTGCGATGAAATATGCGTCGAGGTCTTCGAGCGCACCGGCTTTGTACGGCGCTGCGTCGCCGCGCGTTGTTCCTTTGGCGAATCGCTCTCGGAAATTTTCGTCTGTGATCGCAGACCAGTTGTAACGCCGCCACGTCGCAGGATCGTAAAGATCGACGTGGAGCGGCTGAAGATTCGCATCGAGGAAACGCGCGACGGTTTGATGCGGCAAAAGTTGAAAGATGGACGGCAGCGTGAGCGCATCTTCGCGAGTTAGTTTGTTGAGCAGCGGAATGCGCGTGCGCAGGCCAGCCGTCACGGAATAGCCCGCGAGCAGCGTGCTGAAGGAATCCGCCGAGCCTTCGTTCGGCGTGCCGAGCATGATGATTTTGTTGATGCTCGTAGCGCCCGCCCACGTCGGATGCGGCGCTACGCTGTTATCGGCGGGCAAGTCCGCGTCGCCGTACATTGCCGCGTAACGCGCGATGAGTCCGCCCATCGAATGCGCAACGACGTTGAAGCGTAAATCCGGGCGCTGCAATTTTTGTTTCAAAGCTGCAAGACGCCGAACGAGTTCGCGCGCGTTTTCGACGTTGTCGCGCCGCCAATCGTAAGCGAACACATAAAACGTATCCTGATCGCCGCCCGCGTCCGGATTCTCCCAATCGCCTTCGCGGTAGCCGCCGTAATCTTTGAGCGCCCCTAACAATTCACGATAAACGTAAACTTCCGGCACGAGGCGTGCGAAACGCACAGTGTTAAAAAGCTTCGCCGTGTCAACGATTTTTTCCGCGACCAAGTTATCCCGATTCTCCGCAAGGCGCGGCGACACGGGCAAGCTCAGGCCGTCATCCGCCGAACGAAACGCGGACGACCAAACAATCTCGCCTGTTTTTTGGTTGACGAGTTGCGAGCCGAGTATGCCGGGAATAACGATCAAAGGGCGCTTGCCCGTGCGCGTGCGAGCTTCGGCGAAAACGCGCTTGAGGTCTGGCGTGCGGCGCGCACCGCAACCCTGCGCGAATAGATTTAAGAGAGCGACTAGGACGAAAAGATATGCGCGTATTTGCGCGCGGCGGCGCTGTGTGGTGGTACGGCGAAAGCTTTTAGTGAGGATAGTATGTCGCAACGCTAAGGCACCGTGAAAGCATTTTATAGAATACAGAAATGTGCGTTGAGTTTTGTGTTGAAAAATAGCGCCGTCCATTTATTCGGGCGCGACAAATTTCCGGTTAATTAAACTTGCCACAAAACCAGCGCCGAAACCGTTGTCGATATTAACGACCGTCACATTGGAAGCGCACGAATTCAGCATCCCTAACAGTGCCGCGACGCCGCCGAACGATGCGCCGTAGCCGATGCTCGTCGGAACGGCGATCACAGGAACTGCCACCATACCGCCGACAACCGAAGGCAGTGCGCCTTCCATGCCCGCGACGACAATGCACACGCGCGCTTTTTGCAGCAGTTCGCGCTCCGACAAAATACGGTGAATGCCGGCGACGCCCGCATCCCAGATACGTCGCACTCGATTGCCCATCGCTTCGCAGGTCAGCGCCGCTTCTTCCGCGACGGGAATGTCGCTTGTGCCCGCCGTGACGATGCTGATCTCGCCCGTGCCGCGCTCTGTTTTGTCGCGCTGAATGCGTATCATGCGCGCCGCTTCGTGCCACTCTGCGTCCGTCGCAATGTTGCGCACTTCGCCGAACACGCCCTCGTCCGTGCGCGTCACAAGCACGTTGGGCGCGCGCTCTATGAGCCGCTCGACGATGCCGACAATCTGCGCGCGAGTCTTCCCCGCGCCGAAAACGACTTCGGGGAAGCCCTGTCTTTCAGCCCGTGCGTGATCGACGCGCGCATAGCCGATGTCTTCGTACTGAAGATTTTTGATCGCCTGCAACGTCGCGCTTGTATCAATTTCGCCGCCGCGATGCGCGCGCAATAAGTTTTCGACTTCCTGCAAATCCATGCGTTAAAACCATGCCTGACAATGCCGGATAAAATGTAAGAGAAAGAGATTCTAACATCAAACCGCGCGGTGCTCGAACAAGCATGAGAGCACGCGATAGAACTTGCCGCAGAGACCGGAGAAGCACAGAGATAAGCAGCTACAAAAGAGAAGCATACCGATGCCCTTGCGCACGGTTGCTGCGACCCGTATCATTATAAGTTTGACTGCGGGCGATGTTTTGCATTCTATCAAATTCAATGTTTGGCAGAGCGCCACGAAGTAGGCTGAAGATTGGCGTGTTGCAAAAATAAAAGCACGATGCGAGGCGCTTTTGTTACGAAGGTCAACGGCCTGACAGTTGCACACAAACTTGTGCGTCGCCTGTGCGCGTTGGGTGAAAGTCTGAAAACAATTTCTCGTTGAATGATTTCTCGTTCTGATTGCCGTAAGTTCGCTTTGCTATGAATACCGTTGCACGAAACGTTCGCACGACGCTCGAAATGATTAAGATCGAGCACACCTTGTTTGCGCTCCCCTTCGCTTTTCTGGGCGCGGTGCTGGCGGCGCGTGGGCTTCCTGCATGGCGCGAACTGCTCTGGATTACGCTGGCGATGGTCGGCGCGCGCTCAATGGCAATGGCCTTTAATCGCATCGCGGACAGAGAGATAGACGCGCGTAACCCTCGCACAAAAATGCGCGCGATTCCGGCAGGTACGCTCTCTGTTTCCTTCGCGTGGGTGTTTACAATTGCTTCGGCGATTCTCTTCTTCTTTGCTGCGTCGATGCTCAATCAATTAACGCTCGCGCTTGCTCCCGTCGCGCTTGCGAGCCTCTTGCTTTACTCGTACACAAAACGCTTCACGTCGCTGTCGCACATCGTGCTCGGCTGGTGTCTGGCGATTGCTCCGACGGGCGCTTGGATCGCCGTGCGCGGAGAGATTAATAGCTTCGTGCCGTTGCTTCTATCGTTGATCGTGCTGCTGTGGACAGCCGGATTCGATGTGCTCTACGCGTGTCAGGATTATGATTTTGATCGGGCGGCGGGTTTGCATTCGATTCCGGCGCGCATCGGAGTCAAGCGCGCGTTGTGGGTTTCGCGCCTGCTTCACGCGGGCGCATTCGCGGCGCTCGTCGCTTTGTTCTGGATGACACATCTCGGCGCGCTTGCGTTCGTTGGCGTCCTTGCAACGGGCGCGCTGCTCGTTTACCAGCACACGCTTGTCCGCGCGGATGATCTAGGGCGCTTGAACGCGGCGTTCTTTACGACAAACGCGTTCGTCAGCGTTATACTTCTGGCGACCTTCGGAGGCGCGGCCATTTTCGCTTCATTTCATGTTTGGAAATAATTACAGATGTTTTTATCACACGACACAAAAATCAATTTGATCGCCGAAAAAGTAAACGCAAGGGAGCGGCTTTCATTCGCCGACGGCGTGGCTCTTTACGCAACGGACGATCTTTCCGCGCTCGCAAAGTTAGCCGATACGGTCAGGCGCGCGCGGCACGGGCGCACGACTTACTTTAACGTCAACCGCCATTTCAATTTCACGAACGTCTGCTACGCGGATTGCAAATTCTGCGGCTTTTACCGCACGCCGAGACAGTCGGACGCATACACGCACAACATCGACGAATCACTAAAGATCGCGGGCGAAGCGGTGCGCGAAGGAGCGACGGAATTGCACATCGTCGGCGGCCTCAACACAAAACTTCCCTTCGCTTATTTCACGGATTTGCTTTCGAGTTTGAAGCGCGCATATCCGCAGCTTCACTTGAAGGCTTTTACGATGGTCGAGCTAGATCACTTCGCGCGCTTTTACAAAATGTCGGACGACGAAGTGATCGGGCAATTGAAGGCGGCGGGAATGGATTCATGTCCGGGCGGCGGCGCAGAGATTTTCCGCGAGCCGACGCGCTCCATGCTCTGCGCCCACAAATGCGACGCCGCGCGCTGGCTCTCGCTTTCCGGCAAAGTTCATCGAGCGGGATTAAAGACGAACGCGACGATGCTCTACGGGCATATCGAATCAACGGAAGACCGCGTTGACCATTTCATTCGACTGCGCGAGCAGCAAGACGAATCCGGCGGCTTTCAATGCTTTATTCCGCTCGCCTTTTATCCGGAAGACACAAAACTCTCGCATCTGCCGGGGCCAAGCGGCATCGATTCTTTGAAGACCATCGCCGTCTCGCGTTTGATGCTGGATAATTTTCCGCACATCAAAGCTTACTGGGTCATGCTCGGCAAGCGTCTCGCGCAAGTCGCCCTGCACTACGGCGCAAACGACCTCGACGGCACGATCACTGACGGCGGCGAATTATCGGAAAGCTACTCTGTGGAATCCAACAACGAAGTCAAAATGAACAAGGCGGAAATCATCCGGCTCATCGAAGACGCTGGCTTTGAAGCAACGGAACGCGACACGCTTTACAATCCGATCAATCCAATTTTGCAGGAAGCAATCCACGTTTAATTTTGAACCTTTGAATCTATGTCCACCGCAACTAAAACACGCACCATCTCTATCGCGCATTCGCCGGATTCCGACGATGCGTTTATGTTCTACGGTCTTGCCACCAACAAAATCGACACGGGCGAATTGCAGTTCACGCACGTTCTCGAAGACATACAGAGCTTAAACGAAAAGGCCATGCGCGAAGTTTATGATGTAACTGCCGTGAGCTTTCACGCCTACGCATACATCGCGGACAAGTACGCTTTGTTGCCGCACGGCGCGAGCATCGGCGACAACTACGGCCCGATTGTCGTCGCGCACGAACCTGCGACCATCAAGGATTTGGCGAAACTGAAAATCGCTGTTCCCGGCGAGTTGACGAGCGCATTTCTCGCTCTGCGAATTTTAGAGCCGTCGTTTGAATACGAAGTCGTGCCTTTCGATCAAATCATCGAAGCGGTGCAGGCGAAGCGTTGCGATGCGGGATTGTTGATTCACGAAGGCCAGCTTTTTTATCAAAAGCTAGGGCTGCATAAAGTCGTCGATCTGGGCGAATGGTGGCACGAGTGGACGGGCTTGCCCTTGCCGATGGGCGGCAACGTAATTCGTCGCGGCTTGGGCGATGAACTGATGCGCAAAGTCTCCGGCTATTTGCACCAGAGCATACGCTTCTCGCTCGACAACCGCGCAGACGCGCTCGCCTACGCAATGCAGTTTGCGCGCGACATGGACACGGGGCTGGCGGATCGCTTCGTCGCCATGTGGGTCAACGACCTAACACTCGACTACACCGCGCGCGGGCGCGAAGCCGTCCAGAGATTGCTCACGGAAGGCTACGAGCGCGGCATCATTCCGCACCGCGTTGCAGTAGAATTCGTGGAATAGATTGCTGCTAACTTCCCGCAAATAAACTACCCCGCAGCAAGCTGACGGGGTATTAAAAAAGCGTCGGTTGCGCGACTTCGTCCATCTTGCCCGGTTGCTTGACATAGTTCTCGATCGTTTGTTCGGTGCCGTGTGCGCCGACCAT
>JAABUM010004803.1_pt1 | contig 14865 bp, 12 predicted proteins | sample 5559161 | NCBI WGS metagenome assembly JAABUM01 (sample SAMN10711868, study PRJNA513369) | rock metagenome | isolation source: Antarctica rocks | place: Antarctica: Victoria Land, Siegfried Peak nord
CAAGCTGCGCTTGGCGAACGAGCCGCTGTGCTCTTGGGTCGCCTCGCCTAACGGCTCAGCTCCTGTGGACTTGCGCGGATAGGTCGCCCGTTCAGCGCCGAACGTTGAATTCGCCAAGCTGCGCTTGGCGAACGAGCCGCTGTGCTCTTGGGTCGCCTCGCCTAACGGCTCAGCTCCTGTGGACTTGCGCGGATAGGTCGCCCGTTCAGCGCCGAACGTTGATTTCGCCAAGCTGCGCTTAGCGAACGAGCCGCTGTGCTCTTGGGTCGCCTCGCCTATCGGCTCAGCTCCTGAGTGCTGTTCGTTGGGAACGTGAACGGGGTTCATGCCAGCACCACCTCGGGTGAGACCAGGGCCAGGGCCAGCGGGGCGGCACCGGCCGGCCCCTTCACCCGGCGGGCGTCGCTGAGGGCGGCCGTGGTCTCGGGCGAGAAGCCGCCGGGCCGGTTCAGCGCCGCCGCCAGCGCGCCATGGTCACCGGCGGCGGCCGCCACCCGGGCCTGGTGATCGGCGGTGGTGGCGGTGGCGATCAGGGAGGCCAGGTCGTAACGGGCGGCCACGGTGGCCGAGTTGAACCAGGCCGCTCCGCTCGGCCAGCCGCCCACGCTCGGGGGGTTCATGGGTACCTGCCCAGCGGCGGCCAAGAGGGCGACCGTCTGTGCGCCGTTCAGGGTGACGCCGGTCTGGTGCAGCGCTGAAGCCAGCCAGGGCACCGGGGCGAGCACCACCGGCTGGACGGCGTCGCGCCGGGCCAGGTCGACGCCGAGGAACAACACGCCGCGGGCTAGGTCTCGCAAGTCGAGGCCGCTGGCGGTGAACCGGGCGGCCAAGCGGTCGAGGTCACTGCGGTTCACCGGCCCGATGACGGCGCTCGCCAGCCGGGACGACACGAACCGGGCACACTCCGGGCGGGACGTGATGGCGGCCACCGTGGTGTCGAGGTCGTGCACGCCCTTCTGGCCGAGGTAGGTCTGCGGCGTCTGGTCGTGACGCCCGGGCAGGAAGTACACGCCGGTCCGGACAGCCCGGCCGGCAGGCTGCTTCTTGGCCTGACCGGCCCGAGGTGGCTTGGGCTGGGCCCGTTTGGGAACTGTCCACCCGGTGAGGGCCCGGGCGCCGGCCCGCACGTCGGCCTCCTGGTAGCTGCCGATGCCGAGCGTGAACAGCTCGAGCACCTCGCGCCCGTAGTTCTCGTTGGGCGCCTTGCCGGTGCTCTCGCGACCGTCGAGCCAGACGAGCATGGCCGGGTCGATGGTCACCGCCTTCAGCAGTTCGGCGAAGCCCCCGAGACCGGCCTGGCGGAACAGCCGGAGCTGGCCAATCATGTACTCGGGCGACTTGACCTTCTCTATGGCGGTGGCGAAGTGCCCGTGCCAGAACCAGACCAGCCAGTCTTCGAACGGGCGCGGGGTGGCGGACATCTGGGCGACCCACCGGGCGATGGCGGCGACGGCCTGCGGCTTCAACTGGTCGGCGGTGAAGGTCAGGCCGGCCCACGGGTCCGGGCCGGCCGGCACGCCCTGTCCGTCGGGATCGACGAGCCGCTCGACGGTGGCATCGACGCCGGCGCCGGTGGCCATGTCCAGTTCGGCGGGGGTCAGGCCGAAGCCGGACCGGCGATGCAACCAACTGATGACCTGCCTGTCGTCCACACCGTGGAAGGTAGGAACAGGATGTGATGGCCTTGTGATGTCCCGATCAGCAGGCGATCAGCCGGTGTCACCCGGGAGCGGCGCGGCCAGAGCGTCGCGGGGCGAGAAACCGCTCGAGGCTGGTCCGCTATCGTGCACCGACCGCGGGGGGCGCCGTGGCGTTCCAACTCGTCCACCACCATGGATTGCGTCCTGATCTCTGCCTTGTGAACGATTCCGGACCACCTCGAACCGAAGCGGCCAGCGCCCCGGGTGAGGAGCCCGGTCCCGGTCCCGACCTCGGCGAACCGGTCGATACCGAGCCCGGGAAAGTTGTCGACACGGTGGGCAGCCGACCGGAAACGGCGGGCGAGACCGGCGGCAGCTCCCGAGACCCTGCCGGACCCGGCTCTGTTGGCCCCGACAACATCGACCACCGCGACGACGCCGACGACCCCGGCCACTCCGGCGACGGCAATAGGAGGTCCGGCGACCAAGGCGAGGGCGGCGGCGGCGTCGAGGGCGATGCCGGTGACGTAGACGGATCGACCTCGCCGATGGGGGACATCGACCAGCAGACCCTGCTGTGGGCCATAGCCGGGGACGACGCCGCCTTTGCTCGGTTGATCCAGCACTACGACGCCGGGCTGTGCGAGCTGGTCTACGCCCAGGTGGGTGACGCCGAGCTGATGGACCGCGTTCTGGCCAGCACCTATCGCAAGGCGTACCGAGCCCTTCCGCGGCTGCGAAACGCCACCCGGCCCGGCGCGTGGCTCTCGGGTCTGGCCGCCAAATCCTGCGCTGAGGAGCTTCGCCGGCAGTCGCAGCGCATCCGGACCGATCGGCGGTCCGAGCCAAAGGTGCCGCGGCCCGAAGGCGCCCGCGTGGATGTGAGCCAGCGGGTGAACCCGGTGGCTCGGGGCGAGGTGCCGCCCAGTCCCCGGTTGCGGCCCAAGCCGGTGGAGCTGCCCGACAGCGTTACCGGGCCCACCGCCCAGGACGACACCGAGGGCGACGAGCGGGTCACCCTCCTGCCCGCCGAGCCCGACGACGTGGAGATCGACCTGACCTCACCGGCCGCCGCCGAGCCGGCCGGACCCGAGCCGGCCGGACCCGAGCCGGTCGGAGACCAGCCGGTCGGAGACGAGCCGGCCGGACCCGAGCCGGTCGGGGACCAGCCGGTTGGAGACCGAGGGGAGCCGGCCGCCGCCGCGCCCGGAGCCGAGCCGGCAGAGGCCGATGGTTCCGGTGACGTGGTCCCGCCCGAAGCAGCCGGCGACGAGATCGACGTGCGGCTGGACCTCGGCCCGACAACTGCCACCCACCAGGCGGAGGACCCGATCGACGTCCGCCTCGACCTTGGAACCACCCCCGGATCTACGACGGCCGATCGTGGCGACCACCCGGCTGCCCCCGAGCAGCTCACGCTGCCGGGGACGCCGCCGGCCCACCTCCCCGGCTTCTGGAACCGGCTCGGACGCCAACTGATCGCCGAGCGCGAGATTCCCGCCCGTCCCGCCCCCACCGTCGAGCAGATCAGGGCGGCCCGGGCCTCCACCAACGCCGAGACGGTGGAGGGGCTCGGCCGCGGGCGCCGCCGCCTGGCCAGCCCGGACCGCCTAGTCCAGCTCGAGACCCCGGTGACCGTCGAGGAGCTGGCTCACCAAGCCGGCCCAGGCCGCCGTCGCACAGGTGAACGCTGGCGCCAGGTCGCGGTCGTGCTCCTCGCCGTGGTGGCGGTGGGCAGCATCGTGTTCCTGGCCTTTCGGATCGGGGGGAACGCCAAGCAGCTCAACCGCACCCAGATGACCAACGGGTCATTGGCCCAGAAGGTGTCCGACACGCTGAGCAGCAGCCAGACGGTGTCCGCCACCTTCACAGACATCACGACCTTGGGCGGGTTCAAGAGCACCCCGTCGCAGCTCAACTTCGACCACAACGGGTCCTACCGACTGCGAGCCGCGGACGGCTCGGTCGACCTCGCCTACGACGCCAACACCGGCACCCGGCTGCTGCGCTCGACCACCGCCGGCATGCAGCAGGTCGAGCAGAAGGGCTTGGCCACCGGCGGACCCGACCCCCACGCCCTCATCAACCCGTTCTTCGACGCGCAGCTCGGGCAGGTCCTGGCCGCCCTGCGAGCCCACCCCGACAACTACGTGACCAGCAAGAAGGTCGGCGGTCACGCCGTCTGGCAGACCGAGGTCGAGCTGCCACACGACAACACGTCCGCCGACCGGGCGATCCTGGACGTCGACCAGCAGCTGCTGGTGCCGGCCTCCCTCGAGTTCCGCCGCGGCACCCAGCTCCTGCGCATCTTCCAGCTCTCAGACGTGGTGCTCGACCAACCCCTCCCGTCGTCCACCTTCACCTTCCCGTTCTCCAACGACCCGGTCGACTCCACCGACGACGGGTTCGTCCACACCACCTTGGCCGGCGCGCCCGCTCAGCTCGGCGGCTTCCAGCCGGTCACGCCCAAGTTCCTCCCTGACGGCTACGAGTTGGCGGAGGTGGCGGTGCACAAGGGCGAGGGCACCAGGACCGGTCCTGAGGGTGCCAACCCCCCCAGCGCCAACGTGGTGTCGCTCACCTACCGGCGGGGGTGGGAGACCATCACCTTGACCACCCGGACGAACAACGTGGCGCCCGGCCAGGTCTGGCAAGACCCCTTCGTGACCACCAGCCCGGCGCCGCCGGCCGACTCGGTGCGAATCAGCGGCGGGCGGTTCACCGGCACCGACGCGCGGCGGGTTTCGCCGACCGGCGGGGCGCCTTACCTGTGGGGTGCCACCGACAGCCTCCTGTTCACGGTGACCGGTGACCTGACGCCCGATGACCTGGTCCGGGTGGTGGCGTCGGCCCAATGAGCACCGCCCACTACGACGTGTTGGTCACCGGCTCCGGCTTCGGTGGCTCGGTCAGCGCCCTGCGCCTCACCGAGAAGGGCTACCGGGTCGGCGTGCTCGAGGCGGGCGAGCGCTGGGAACCGTACGGCCGGGGGCGCCCAGCGTGCCCGCCGGAGCGCCGGCCGCCCTACCCGCCTGAGCTACCTCGCCGGCCGCTGGTTCGCCGTCACCCCAGCAACTCGGCAAAGGCGGCGTCCTCCCGCCGGCGGGCGGCGGCTATGCCGTCACGTTCGGCGGCGACGATCAGGGCCTTGGTGGCCATCACCGACGGCAGCGGCTTCGAGGCGATGTCCACCGCCAACGCCTGCGCCTCCTCCATGAGCGCGACGTCGGCGCAGACCCGCAGGGCGATGCCCGCCGCCACTGCCTCCTCGGCACTGATCCATGTCGAAGCCAGCAGCGCCAGGCTCGCCGCCTGGCGGCCCATGCGGCGGGGCAACAGGTAGCTGCTGGCCACCTCGGGAGCCACGCCCATCTCGGTGAACGGCGCCTTCAACCGTGACCGCTCGGCCATCAGCACCAGGTCGCAGTGGGCCAGCATGGTGAACCCCAGCCCGATACCCGGGCCGTTCACCGCTGCCACCAGTGGCTTGGCAAAGGCGGTGATGGCGTCCACGAAGCCGCCGTAGGCGTCACCGGTCTGGGCGCCGGCGCGGCCGTCGCCGGACTGCATGGCCGAAACCATGGCGGCCATCTCCACCAGGTCCGTACCGGCGCAGAACGATCGGCCGGCGCCGGTGAGCACCACCACGTGCACCTGTTCATCGGCGGCGGCATCCTCCAGCGACGCGGTTACCCGCTGGTACAGCTCGACGTTGAAAGCGTTGGCGGCCTCGGGCCGGTTGAAGGTGAGGGTCCGGACCCGGTCCCGGTCGGCGCTGAGCAGCAGTTCGTCGCTCACCGGCCGGAAGGTAGCGGCCGGCGGCGCGCTACTTCGGTTCGAGGACCACCACGGGGATCGGGCGGTCGGTCTTCTTCTGGTAGCCGGCGTAGCCCTTGTACTTGCCGGTGATGCGTGGCCACAGCTCGGCCTTCTCGTCGTCGCTGGCGGTGTGGGCCACCATCTTGCGGGTCGACCCGCCGGTGGTGGCGGTGACCTCGGGGTTGGCCTTGAGGTTCACGTACCAAGCGGGATCGCGGTCGTCGCCGCCGTAGGAGGCGACCAGCACCAGCTTGTCGCCCTCGACGATCGGAGCGGTGAGCATGGTGGAGCGCTCCTTGCCCGACTTGCGGCCAGTGGTGGTCAGCTCGACCACCGGCATGCCTCCGGCCCGGCCCAGCAGGCGTCCCTGCGAGGAGCGGAACACCGCTCGATGGAAACCGGTAACCGCTTTGGCCATCTCATCTTTGATGTTCATGGGTGACAGTCAAGCGCATCCGCCGGTCACCCGGCCCTGCGCTCAGGGATGAGCGGGGCTGGGACCGTTCTCGCCGTAGGAGCTGGGCGGGGCGTCGACAATGGTGTCCAGGTGGGTGCAGCTGCCGGCCATGGCGCCGGAGCCTACGGCGTCCCACCAGACTGCTCCCGATGGATCTGCTCATCGTCCGCAACCCGGATCCCGAGTCGAAGCTGCCGTTCCTGATCAAGGTTCCGCTGGGCGACGGCCTGGTGCTGCGCACTTCCGACACCTGGCCCCGGACCAAGGCCTTGTTCTGCTACCCGGTTCCCCTGGCCGATTGGCCGGCACATCCCGAAGTGGTCGAATCGATCCCGCTGCGGTCCTGCGCTCGCCGAGGTGGGGCCGTGGACGTGATCGCCGACCGCACTCGCGAGCACCGCTCGCAACTGGTGTTCACAAAGGCGCGCGGGCGTGATGCCGTGTTCTGGCAGTCGCCTCGGACCCGCAAGCAGGCTCGGCCCGACGTGCGGGTGCCCACTGCCCGCGCCGGCGGGGTGACCGGTCTGGAGATCATCATCGACGCCCATGAGCGGTACCCGTACCGGTTCTCAGACCAGTCCGTGGTCACCAGCAAGCGGGCTCTAGCTTGCGGTGACTACGCCGTCACCGTCGACGGGTCGGTGGTGGCGTCGGTGGAGCGCAAGTCGATCGGCGACCTCGTCTCGAGCCTCGCCAACGGTCGGCTCCGCTTCGCCATCGGCGAACTGGCGGCGTTGCCGCGCGCCGCAGTGGTCGTCGAGCAGCGGTACTCCGAGGTGTTCAAGCAGCGCCACATCCGTCCGGCTCAGGTGGCCGACGGCCTGGCGGAGCTCCAGGTCCGCTGGCCGAACGTTCCCATCCACTTCTGCGAGACCCGCCGCCTGGCCGAGGAGTGGACCTACCGTTTCCTGGCTGCCGCCCAGTCATGGGCGGTCGACGAGGCGGCGGCCGCGGTAAGGGTCGGAGCCGATCAGCCCGACCTGTTCACCGGGGCAAGTTCGCAACCGGCGCCTGACCCACCCACCGCCGAAGTCCGCCGCTGGGCGGTGGAAGCTGGCCTGGCCGTCTCCGATCGTGGCCGGCTGCGTCCCGAGGTCTGGGAGGCGTGGCGGGACGCCCGCAGGTCCTGAATACATGGCCAGAAATACGGCCGCGGGCGGCGCAATTCACGCGCCGCTCAAGCGGAGGAGGATGGGGTTGGGGCCCCCATCCGGGCCAAAAATACGGCCGCGGGCGGCGCAATTCATGCGCCGCTCAAGCGGAGGAGGATGGGGTTGGGGCCCCCATCCGGGCCAAAAATACGGCCGCGGGCGGCGCAATTCATGCGCCGCTCAAGCGGAGGAGGATGGGGTTGGGGCCCCATCCGGGCCAGAAATCCTGCGACGATGGGGTTCATGACCACCGCGCTCATCACCTTTCCCGGCAGTGCAACGCCCGTCGCCCCGTTGGGGGTGGGCACGTGGGCCTGGGGCGACCAGGGCGTGTGGGGCATGGGCGGCTACGACTCGGCGCTGACCGAGAAGACCATCGCCGGCGCCTTCGACGCTTCCATCGACGCCGGCGTCTCGCTGTTCGATACCGCCGAGGGTTACGGAAACGGTGAGAGCGAGCGGATCATCGGGCGCTTGCTCAAGGCCGAGCCCGCCCGGCGCGAGCGCCTCTTCCTGGCCACCAAGTTCCTGCCCCTGCCCCAGAAGATCAACGTCGGCAAGGAGCTGCGGGCGTCGCTGGTCGCCTCCCTCGACAGGTTGGGCATGGAGAAGGTCGACCTGTACCAGTTGCATGGTCCCATCAGCCTGCGGTCCAAGGCGGCGCTGGCCGACGCCCTCGCCGCCGTGCAGGCCGAAGGGCTGGTCGCCTGCGTCGGTGTGTCGAACTACTCCATCGCTGAGATGGAGAAGATCCACGCCGCGCTGGCCCGCAGCGGCGTGCCGTTGGCGTCGAACCAGATCGAGTTCTCGCTGCTGCGTCGCATGCCGGAGACCAGCGGCCTGCTGGCTGCCTGCCGCAAGCTCGACGTGGTGCCGCTGGCCTACTCGCCCATCGGCCAGGGCCGGCTGACCGGCAAGTACTCGGCGTCCAACCCGCCGCCCGGCAAGCGCAACTTCTCGGCCCACCCCATGGAGCAGGTCGACCCGATCGTGGCCGAGCTGCGCCGCATCGGTGACGACCACGACCGCACTCCCAGCCAGGTGGCGCTGCGCTGGATCATCGAGGCCGGCGCCGTTCCCATCCCCGGCGCCAAGAACGCCGAGCAGGCCGAGCAGAACGCCGGCGCCCTGGGTTGGGAACTGACCGCCGAGGAGGTCGCCGCCCTCGACCGCGTCGCTCTGGAAGGCCAGCGCACCATCTTCCACCGCTTCTGGCAACACGGCTGACCCACCCCTCACCCGCCTGAGCCCAGGTTCCGAAGCGAGCCTTTGCGTTCATTACTAGGGCGAGATGGCCGATGGTCACTCATGCGCAGGTGGGCCGTCGGGTACATGGTGACGGCCCTGCTGCTCGGTCTGGCCTCGTTCGTGCTGCCTCAGTATCACTTGGTGCTGTGGGGCCTGTTCGGGTGGACCGCCACCGCAGCAGTGATCGTCGGCGTGGTCAGGAACCGCCCGAGCCGACGGATGCCGTGGTTCCTGGTGGCCGCCGCACTGGGCGTTTTCGTGACCGGCGACATGGTCTACGACGTCCTGACGCAGGTCCTGCACCATCGGAACCCGTTCCCGTCTGCGGCTGACGTCTTCTTCTTCGCGACCTACCCGTTGTTCACCGGAGGACTGTTGGGTCTGGTTCGGGCCCGAAACCCAGAGCGCAAACTCGGTCCTCTGCTTGATGTGCTGATAGTCACCACCTCAGCCAGCGTGTTCATCATGGAGCCGTACACCCGGGCCGTACACATGCCCCTGATCGAGAAGATCGTCTCGATCTCATATCCGCTCGGTGATGTGGCCCTTCTGTGCGTATTGTCGATGCTGATCTTGGCCGTTGGATTGCGGAACTGGTCGGTGCGGCTGCTCACCGTAGGAGCCATCGGCCTACTTGTTTCCGACATCTTCTATGGCGGCAATCAACTAAACGGGACCTGGCAGCAAGCTGGTCTCATCAACGTAGGTTGGGTGCTGTTCTATCTGTGTTGGGCGGCGGCCGCGTTGCATCCGTCAATGCGTGAGCTGACCGAGCCACAACCGCCGCGAGAGATCCGCTTGAGCGTGCGGACGCTCGTCGTGTTGAGCGCGGCCACGCTGGTCGCCCCCGGTCTGCTGGTCTGGCGAGCCGCAACCGATGGGACCACCGGCGACATCGGAGTGATCGGTGTGGCGTCAGGCTTGGTGTTCTTGCTGGTGATCGCCCGGTTGACGAACCTGGTCAGAACTCAATCTGCCCAGGCTGACCGCGAGCGTGGCCTTCGACGCGATGTGGCGGAGGGCAAGCTGCTCGAGGAGCAGCTTCGACACCAAGCCTCCCACGACAACTTGACCAACTTGACCACTCGAAACGCCTTCAATGAACGGGTGGAGCTGGCGTTGAGTCGCCGGTCCCAACTTCATACCGGCGTCGCCGTCATGTTGCTTGACATCGACGACTTCAAAGCCGTAAACGACACCCTCGGGCACCCGGCCGGCGACGAGGTACTGGTGCAATTCGCGGCGCGCCTACTCGGTTGCCTGCGTGGCGAAGACCTGGCCGCTCGCTTGGGTGGCGACGAGTTCGCCGTTTGCATCGAGGTGGGCACAGGCCACCCCGGCGTGCCGGCGACGGCGCAACGGATCCTCGACGCCATGCTTCAGCGCTTCACGGTGGCGGCGACAGAGATCGATGCTCACGTCACCATTGGCATCTCCGTCGCCGATGACACCACTGAAGGTCCGCTTGACATGTTGCGCAAGGCCGACGTCGCGCTCTACGCCGCCAAGAACACGGACAAAGGCTCGATGCGCTTCTTCGACGACCGCCTCCGGGACCGCTCACCGTCTACCCGCGACCGTCGCTCGACCCTGAACCGCGCCCGACCCTCCACCTCTAGGCGAGCCGCGGGCGCGGCGCTGAACATGACCACCGTCGCAACGACATCCGCCGTCCGTGCCGACCAAGTGCGCCTGGACCCCCGATGGGCCGACCTCGAACGCTTGCGGTCGTCGCACCCGATGATGGACGCCACCATCGAGGAGATACGAGGCCGACGGATCCGCATCGGTGATCGCTGGTTGAGCGACTTCGCGTCCTGCAACTACCTGGGCTTCGACCTCGACGAAGAGATCATCGACAGCGTCGACGGGGCGCTCCGACGCTGGGGCACCCACCCCAGCTGGTCTCGTCTGCTGGGCAACCCCAGGTTGTACAACGACATCGAGGACCAACTCAGCGAACTTCTCGGTGCTCCCGACACCATGGTCCTACCGACCATCACCCACATCCACACGGCGATCATCCCCCTCCTGGCCGGCCACGGGTGGGTGTTCGTCGACAGCCGCGCCCACAAGACGATCCACGATGGCGCGGCCATCGCCGCCGGCCAGGGTGCTGTGCTCCGCCGGTTCCGGTCCCACGACGGCTGCGACGTCAGCGACCTCCAACGCCAACTCGAGGAGGCGCCCGCCGGTGCCACCAAATTGGTGTGCATGGACGGCGTCAACAGCATGACCGGCAACCTGCCCGACCTCGCCGCATTCGCCCAGGTGACCCGGGCGCACGAAGCGCTGCTCTACATCGACGACGCCCACGGGTTCGGCCTGGTCGGCGAGCGATCGGAGCAGGAAGCCACGCCGTACGGCCAGCGAGGCAACAGCATCGTCCGCCACACCGGCCAGACCTACGACAACATCATCCTGGTGGGTGGGTTCTCGAAGTCGTACTCGTCGCTCCTGGCCTTCCTGACCGTGCCGACCTGGCTCAAGAACCACCTCAAAGTTGCGGCGGCGCCGTACCTGTATTCCGGTCCCTCCCCTACTGCCTCACTGGCCACAGTGCTGGCCGGGATGCACGTCAATGCCGCCCGAGGGGACTCGATCAGAACTGATCTCTACCGCAAGACCACCCAAGTCCTCGACACCGTCCGGGGCCTCGGCATCGTGACCCCGAACCGGTCGGGCCTGCCCGTAATCGAAGTTCCGCTTCACCGGGCTGCCGACATCGACGGCGTCGGCCACTTCCTGTTTGACCGGGAGATCTACGTCACCCTGGCGGCGTATCCCCTCGTACCCCGATCCGAGGTCGGCTTCCGCATACAGATCACCGCCGCCAACTCCGACCACGAGATCGACCAACTCTGTGACGTCCTCGCAGAGCTGAGCGAACGATTCGAATTGAAACACCCTTCCGAGTGGTCGGGTCTGACATCGCCCGCCGCGCTCACCTAGCGGCTCGGGGGGCCGTCAGCCCCAGTGGAATGTCTGGATAGAGCGTAGGCATTGAGGTTCCCCAGTTCCGTGGTTGTCTCAGATCCAGCCGAGATCATGCAGGTGATTCGACGCTCGAACGACGTGATCTCGCGTGAACATCCGGGCCTTTCGCTTGTTCCACGCCGCCACGAACTCCGCTGCCCGGTCCGGGTCGCCAGCAACTGATAGAGCCTCACGAGTGCTGACCCAGTGGACTGTCGACAGCAACTCCATCCCGTAGGGGACTCGTAGCCGAGCCGGTGGCCATCTTGAGCGCCAGGCGGGGCAGGCCGCCGTTGTGGTCGGCGTTCTGCTCGTCGAGGCGGGTGCGGTAGTCGAGCTCGCCGTGGCGGCCGGCGACCTCGGCCAGGTAGATAGCCGTCTCGGCCGCCTCCCGCTGGCAGAAGAGAATGCGGTCCTCGCGCACCTCGGGGCCGGCGGCCCAGTGCTGCAGCAGCTTGCGGCTCATGGGCGTGACCCACGGGTACTGACGGTTGCGCCACAGCTCAGCCTGGCGGCGGATGTCGTTGATCAGTGAGTTCTGCTCCCGGCGCTCGCCGGTGACGTCGAAGTCGAGCGCCGTCTGCTCGGCATCTTCGGTGTCTGCCTTGCCGTCCTCGCCGCCGGCGCGCCCGTTGCGGTTGCCCTTGCGGGACTGGGCGATGGGGATGAACGACTCGCTCGGGCGGCGACCGGCCAGCACCTTGCCGGTGGGCCCGCTCGGCCCTAGCTCGAAGTGCTGCTCCGGGGAGCTATAGGGCGCGTTGAGGATGGGGTTGCTCAAGGCGTCCGTGCTCATCTCACCCCGTTCCCTCGCACCACCAAGGCCACCCTAGGCAAGTAGGTGTGATATCCGAAGGTTGCTCCGCAGGGGCTCATGCGGGGACGAGGTGGATCAAGCCGGACGGGATGGGCCGTGCCTGGCTGGTGGTGGCGGCGGCGGCGGCGGTCCGCCCACGGCCGAGCGCTGGTGGGTGACCGATGGCGGTTCTGACATTTCTTCCGAGTAACGGTTGCGATGTCCAAACACATGTTCTACTATGTGACCATGCGCACTACACCGGCCGTCGACAAGACCGTCGCCAAGGACGCGGCGATCGACGTGTTGGAGGCGGAGGTGGCGTCGACGGTGGGGGTGTTGAACTCGGCGCACGCCCGGTTGGTGGAGTTGGCGGCGGAAGCTCTGGCCGGCGGGTTGTGGGAGCAGTGGGGGATCCATACGCCGGAGCAGTGGCTGGTGTGGCAGGCCGGCCTGTCCCGTGCTCATGCCCGTCAGGTGGTGGCGGTGGCCCGCCGGGTCGGTGAGCTGCCGCAACTTGACGAGGCGGTCCGGGATGGAGCGTTGTCGTTGGATCAGGCGGAGGTGGTGGCCCGGCACTGTCCGGCCGGGTTCGACGCCGACGTGGTCGGGGTGGCGGTCAACGCCACCGTCCCGCAGTTGCACCGCATGTTGGGCCGCTACCAGTTCGCCGAACCGGTACCCGACACGCCGGCCGATCCGACCGATCCGCCCGCTCGCGACCCGGAACCGGAGCGTCGCGTCACCTTCGGTTCGACCGATGGCGGCAGCTGGCACGCCACCCTGGAACTGCCCGCCGATGAGGGCGCCGTGTACGAGCAGGCGCTGGTCGCCAAGCGAGACGAGCTGTTCCGTCGTGACCACCCCGGCGTGGATGCCGACAGCCCCGAAGGGCGAGCCGGCCGCCGGGACCTGTCTTGGGCTGACGCCGCCGTGGCCTTGGCCGCCGATTCGCTGGCCGTCGGCGACGGCGGCCAGGTGGGCGGCTCGGATCTGTTCCGGGTGCTGGTCCACCTCGAAGCCGACCCCACCAACCTCACCGGTCCCGGTGTCGCCGGCCTGCACCTGGGGGCGCCGCTACCCGCCGCGCTCCGTCAGATGTTGCTGTGCGGCTGTGAGGTGGTGCCGGTGTGGGAGACGCTCGGTAACCCGGTGGCGGTCGGGCGGGCGCAGCGGATCGTTCCCCCCCGGGTCCGGCGCCTCATCGAACACCGCGACAAAGGCTGCCGGGTACCGGGTTGCGGGCAGAAACGGTGGCTGCACATCCACCACATCGTGCACTGGGAAGACCTCGGCCTCACCGACCCCGACAACCTGATCTGCCTTTGCCACCGCCACCACCGCCTCCACCACCTGGGATTGCTGCCCATCACCGGCACCGCCGGCGACCTCAAGGTGTGTGACCGGCATGGCCGAGAGCTCGAACCGGTCGGCCAGCCACGGACTATCCCGGCCGCAACCGAACCGGCTGACGCCGCCACCGACCTCGGTCTCGACCCGGTCGACTACCAGCACCCACCCGGCGAACGTCTCCAACCCAAATGGATCGACTTCGCCCCCAACGTCACCCACCCGGAACCCGAACCCGCAGGCGCCGGCACCGGCAGCCGCTCGCCGTAACCGGCTCGGTCGGGGACCGTCGGTACCGAAATCTCGCTGACGTCACTTCGCAGCTGGTCGAGCGCTCAAAGCGTTTCGGCCCTCACGGATTCTTGCTATCGCTGCCCGAACAGTTGCCGTGGGTGTCCAACTGGACGCAGGCGTGACTGAGCGCGGGATCGGCTGGGCAGCGCTCTGGCACAGTGAACGCCATGATCAAGCCCGAACCGACGGCTGACCTCGATGACCGCTTCGGTGATCCCGATCCCGAGGCCGAGCCGACGTCGTGGCCGGAGGCGCTCTCGGTGATCGAAGAGGCCGAGCTGTTCTGGAACTCGACGGTGCGAGCCGGCGGACGATTGCATGTCACTCCCCTGCCAGCCGTGGGGCAGGCCAAGGTCATCGCCTTGGCCAAGGGCCACTTGGCCCAGATGCGCTACCGCTTCGACCGATGACGACCCGCATCGCCTTCCTCCGCGCCGTCAACCTCGGCAAGCGAATGGTGAAGATGGCGACCCTGGTCGAGCTCGTCGAAGCGCTCGGCTACGACCAGGTCTCGACCTACATCAACAGCGGCAACGTGGTGTTCGACGCCACCGGCCGGCGTGAAGCCATCGAGCGGACCATGGAGAACAGCTTTGAGGAGGCGTTCGGGTTCGAGGTGACGACGTTCGTTCGTACCGCCACCGAGCTGCGAAAGGCCATCGCCGCCGAGCCCTTCTCGGTGGGAAGCGGCGACACCTACTTCCTGACCTTCCTGAAGGCGGCGCCGACGGCGGAACAGCGGCGCGCCCTCGAGGAACTGACGAACGACTTCGACACCCTCGTGGCAGTGGGCCGCGACGTCCACTGGCGTATGCACGGCAAGTCGACCGACACCCAGTTGAAGACCAAGGACTGGGAGCACATCATCGGGCAGAACCAAAGCACCAGCCGAAACATGACCATGCTTCGCAAACTGGCCGCCAAGATCAGCGCTTAGCGGGCCGACGGTCAGAGGTCATGGACCCCTCCCGCCGAACTTGTCCGGAAAGCGCGTGCTTGGGGCGCGACGAGCAATTGTCAAGAGTTGTGGATGAGGTTTCTTGGTCAGGCGGCGACGGACCCGGTTTCGTTGTTGGTGGTGGTGGGGTTCCTTTCTTGGAGTTTGCCGTCGGTGAAGGTGGCGCCGGCTCGGAC
>JAABUM010004807.1_pt1 | contig 14857 bp, 13 predicted proteins | sample 5559161 | NCBI WGS metagenome assembly JAABUM01 (sample SAMN10711868, study PRJNA513369) | rock metagenome | isolation source: Antarctica rocks | place: Antarctica: Victoria Land, Siegfried Peak nord
AGCCGGTGCCGGAACCCGGAGCCGGGCGGTGACCCGATTCGACAGCAGGGCGGCGAGCCCCACCGCCGCGATCAGCGCGAGCAGCCACGCATAGGGGTAGGTGTCGGTCATCGTGCTCCTCAGCCAGGTCCGGACATGGTTGAACCATTGCCGACCAGACTTCCCGGCGCACCGGGCTCCACCCTAATGCCCGCGCGGCGGCTACCCGCGGTCAGTCGCCGACGCGCGGATCCTGATCCCGCAGCCGTGGGTCCAACTTGGCCGCGCGGCTCTGCAGTTGCTCGGCCTCGGCGCGCTGGCGCTGCGCCTCGGCAGCCCGCTCCGCTGCCTCACGCTCGTTGTCCGCTGCCCGCAACTCGGCGTCGGCGCGCTCGCGCCGGGCGCGCGCCGCCTGCTCGTCGGCGGCCGCCTGAGCCCGCTCCGCCTCGGCGGACCGCTCCTGCGCGCTGGCCAGGTGCTCCTGGGCTTCGGCCTGCTTGCGTACGGTCGCCTTCGCGCGCATCCGCGGCAGCACCACCAAGGCCAGCAGCGCGAGCACCACGACGATCACGATTATCACGATGATGAGCGTCTTCATCAGATGAACCTCCTGGGCGTCGAGGTTAGACCCCCGGGCATGGGGCCGCCAGATATGCCGTTGGAGGCCTCGCTGCTGTACAAGCTGCCCTTGTAGGGCACCAGATCGTCAACGTCAAGGGCGACTGAACTCGCTACCACGCCACGGGCATCCCCTAAGTTGGTGCTCGGGGCGTGGTAGCGAAGGGGTGGCAGCACGATGGACGATCCGTACGATCTGGAGCGCTTCGTCACCGCGCAGGACCAGGGCGGCACCTACGACCGGGCGCTCGCTGAGTTGGAGCGAGGCCGCAAGACCAGCCACTGGATGTGGTTCGTCTTTCCGCAGATCGCCGGCCTGGGCCAGAGCCCCACCTCACGCAGGTACGCCATCACCTCACTCGAGGAGGCGCGGGCCTATGCCGCGCACCCGGTTCTCGGTCCACGGCTGCTGGAGTGCACGGCCGTTGTCGCGGCTACGGAGGCTGGCAGCGCGGAACAGGTCTTCGGCGGCATCGACGCACAGAAGCTGCACTCGTCCATGACCCTGTTTCTGCGAGCGCTGCCCGACGAGCCGGTGTTCGGCCAGATCCTCGACCGCTTCTTCGAGGGCGTGCCGGACGCCGCCACCGACGGCCGCCTGTAAACGTGCCCTGAGGGTCGCCGCGACATCAGCGCAGTGACACCGATGCCTGAGCCCAAGGACAGCCTCTGGTCAGGGAGCCAGTGCGGCATGTCACCGTCGATGAATTCACCTGTCGCCGCGAAAGTGTCAGTGGTATCCGGCACACTGCCCCGTAACTGGCAGAAAATCTGATTCGGGGGAAGCATCTATGTTCGTGGTGATGAGGTGATGAGTTCGGAGTTGAGCGCTGCTGCCAAGTCGGTCTGGGCGAAATCCGACCGCGAGACCGGTGACTGGATGCCGCTGTGGCGTCACCTGGACGACTCGTCCGGGGTAGCGGGCTATTTGTGGGACCACTGGCTGCCGGGCAACGTCCGCGCGATCGTCTCCGAGTGCCTCCCCGCGGACGACTCCGACGGCCGCGCGATCTTGGAGTGGTTGGCCGGTGTCCACGACATCGGCAAGTGCAGCCCCGCGTTCGCCATCCAGATCCAGTCAAACCCGCGCACCTCCTGGTTGGTCGACGCGATGCGCCAGCAGGGTTTGGACATGCCCACCGAATTGGCCGATCGGCCGCTGCTGCGGCACGAGCTGGCCGGCTATCTGGGTTTGGAGTCCTGGCTGGACCGACGCTACGGCTGGAGCAGATCTCAGGCGCGGTCGATAGCTGTGGTCGTCGGCGGCCACCATGGGGTTCCTCCGGAGCCCGGCCAGCTCGACGCCGGTCGTCGTAAGCTTCCGCATCTGCTCGGAGTCGGGCGGTGGTCTGCGGTCCGCGACGAGTACCTCGACCGCGCGGCGGAAATCCTTCCCGCGGGCCGACGCCTGGCTGACTGGAAAAACACCCCGCTGACGATCACCGCACAGGCGCTGCTGACCGCTGCAGTCATTGTCGCGGATTGGATCGCCAGCGATCCCGAGCGCTTCGGCTACGGGTCCTGTCGCATCGAGCCCGACCGGCTCGACACCGCATTGAGGACCCTGGACCTGCCGCCGGCATGGGCGGCCGCACGCTCAGACGTGCTCGCTGAGTTTGCGCAACGCTTCGACCTTCCGACCGGTGCCGAGCCTCGCCCCATCCAGCGCGCCGCCGTTCAGCTGGCCACAGAGGTCACTATGCCTGGACTGATGATTGTCGAAGCACCGATGGGCGAGGGTAAGACGGAGGCCGCATTGCTCGCGGCCGAGGTGCTCTCGCAGCGCACCGCGGCGGGTGGGGTCTTCTTCGCCCTGCCGACCCAGGCCACCTCCAACGCGATGTTCGCTCGGATGCAGACCTGGCTGGATCACCTGCCCAGTGCCGACCCCGGCCAGCGGGTGTCCATGACACTCGCCCACGGCAAGGCGTCCCTCAACGACGACTACCAGGGGCTGGTCAGGCAGGCCCGGATCGCCGCCACCGGACAGGACGCGGCGGTCGACCGGGACCGGATCGAGGTCGAGGTCGTGGCCCATCAGTGGTTGGCCGGACGCAAGAAGGCGATGCTCGCCAGTTTCGTTGTCGGCACCATCGACCAACTCCTGTTCGCCGCCCTCAAGTCCCGGCACCTGGTGCTGCGCCACCTCGGGGTGGCCGGCAAGGTCGTGGTGATCGATGAGGTGCACGCCTATGACGCCTACATGAGCACTTACCTCGACCGGGTGCTGGAGTGGCTGGCCGCCTACCGCGTACCGGTGGTGATGCTGTCGGCGACCCTGCCTGCTGGCCGCCGCCGCGGGATGGTGGCGGCCTACGACCGTGGCCGCCGTCCCAGCGACACGCCGGCCCCCCGCCGCCCGGCCTGGGATGCACCGGCCGTCGTCGCCGACGACCCGTACGCCGCACTCGCCGCCGACATCGGTTATCCGGCCATCACTTGCTCCACCGGGGGAGTCCCGCTGGTGCAGCAGGTTCATGCGTCTCCGCGCGGGGTGCAGGTGACCCTGTCCCGGCACTCCGACGACCTCAACGACCTGACCGCCACGCTGCGCACCGCGTTGGCAGCCGGCGGGGCGGCGCTGGTCATCCGCAACACCGTTGGCCGGGTGCAGGAGGCCGCCGCCCACCTGCGCCGGACACTGCCGGACACCGAGGTGATCGTGGCACACTCGCGCTTTGTGGGCGCCCACCGCGCCGACCGGGACCGGCTGCTGCTCCAGCTGTTCGGAGCCGACGGCACTGCCGACCGACTGGGCAAGCGCTACATCGTGGTCGCCAGCCAGGTGGCCGAGCAGTCCCTCGACGTGGACTTCGACCTCGTGGTCACTGACATCGCCCCAGTCGACCTGGTGCTCCAGCGTCTGGGCCGCCTGCACCGGCACGCGGGACGCACCCGTGCCGCCGCTGTATCGATCCCGCGCTGCCACGTCACCGGGGTGCCGGACTGGCACGACGTGCCACCGAACCCCGAGCGGGTGATGGGCTTCGTCTACTCGGCCTACCTGCTCTACCGCACGCTCGCGGTGATCACGCCCCACCTCGACGGCCGGGGCCTGAGCCTGCCCGGTGACATCGCGGCGCTGGTCGAGTCCGTCTACGGACCCGCCGAGGTCTGCCCGGCCTCATGGATGGGCGTGGTCGACCAGGCCCACGTCAAGCACCAGAGCGCGCTGGACGAGCGCGTCGCCAAGGCCGAGGTGTTCAGGCTCGGCGCCCCGACCGATGCGCTGGACCTGCTCGGCTGGGTCGCGGCTGGGGCGGGCGACAGCGACGATACCGACGGGGGCACCGCGCATGTGCGCGACATCGACCCGACCATCGAGGTCATCGTGGTCCGCAAGGTCGACGGCCAGATCCGCACCCTGAACGGATTGGGCCGGGCAAGTGATGAGGCCGTGCCGGTAGACGAGCCGGTCGGGTGGTTCCGCGCCCGCGATCTCGCCGCCTGCACCTTGTCGCTGCCGCTCGCATTGTCGCGGGGCTCGACCGCGGTGCGCACCGAAGCACAGCTGGAGCAGAACTGGTTCCCGTCCTGGCAGGACGAGTCGTGGCTCAAAGGCCAACTGGTGTTGGTCCTCGACGCCGGTGGCTCGGCCGTGGTCGGCGACTACCTGGTCACCTACAGCATCGAGAACGGATTGGAGCATTCCCGCATTGACGACACAAACCCCGCTTCCTGAACCGAACAGCTTCGACCTCACCTCCCAACCCTGGGTCCAGCTCCACATGCTCGATGGCTCGGTCGTCGAGTGCTCGTTACGCGAGGTATTCCGGCTGGCCCCGCAGGCCCGCGCCGTGGTCGGCGAAATCTCGACCATGACGTTCGCCATGACCCGGCTGCTGCTGGCCATCCTGCACCGCGCCGTTGGCGGACCGGCCGATGTTCCGCAGTGGAGCGAACTCTGGTCCGCCGCCGAGCTGCCGACCGAGCAGATCGACGCCTACCTCGATCACGTCGCCGACCGGTTCGACCTGCTGCATCCGGTCACGCCGTTCTACCAGGTCGCCGGGCTGACGCTGGATAGCGGCGGAGTAAGCGACCTGAGCAGGTTGGTCGCTGACGTACCTAACAACATTCCTTACTTCACCACCCGGTCCGGCCGGGCACTGGAGGCCATCGGGTACGCCGAGGCGGCTCGCTGGCTGGTGCACTCTCAGTCGTGGGAAACGGCGGGCCGGAAGCCTTCGGCAGTCACTGACACGCGCCCGAAACGAGACAACTGCACGGACCCTATCGGCGTCGGCTGGTGCGGCAACATCGGAGGGATCATGGTGGAGGGGCGGACCCTGCGCGAGACCCTGCTGCTGAACCTCATCGCGGGAAAGCGCCCCACCGCCGATCTCCCGGTCTGGGAGCGCCCACCTCAGAACGGTAGCCCAGAGTTTCTTAATGACGCGTCCGCGCGCGGTCCGCTTACCGCTTACACCTGGCAGAAAGCAAGAATTAGATTAGTTCGATCCGGGGATCGGGTCACGGGAGTAGTCATATGCAACGGCGACCGGGCGAAATTGGTCAACCAACTCACCAGCGAACCAATGACCGCCTGGCGACGCAGCCCGAACCAGGAGAAGAAGGAGTCATTACCACTGGCCTATCTGCCTTGCGTCCACGTTTCGGCCAGGGCGATGTGGCGTGGCATCGCCGCACTGCTCCCAAGCCGGTCGGGTAACGCTCTAACGGCCAGCGGATCAAAGTACCTGACCCCTAGCGTGCTGAGGTGGATCGACACCTTGCGCAACGATGGCGCGCTCGACGACCGCGCGGTAATCCGCACCCGCGCCTTCGGCATCGAGTATCGGTCCAATAGCACGATGATTTCCGAGATCATCGACGACGCGCTGTCGATGCAGGTCGCCCTGCTGGGCGCCGACGCTGCCGCGCTGGGTGAACAGGTCGAGCAGGCGGTGCAAAGCACCGACAAGCTGGTTTGGACGCTCGGCACGCTGGCCGCCGACGTGGCGGCGGCCAGCGGCGGTGACCCCGAGGGTCCCCAGCAGGAGGTGATGACCAGCGCGTACGCGGCGCTCGACGCCCCGTTCCGGTCATGGCTGGCGGAGCTCGGCTCGGACACCGACCCCCTATTGGCCCGAGCCGACTGGGATGCCACGGCGCAGTCGGTGGTGCGCGGTCTCGCCCGTTCGGTGGTGGAGTCCGCACTCGACGCGTCCATGGTGCTGCGGCCGGGACGCACGACCTGCACTCCGATGGCGGAGAACTCCTTCCGTCGCCGGGTCGCCACGCTCTACGCCGCCCAGAGTGGGCCGGCCGCAACGGTGGGAGGTCGGCCTCGATGATCGAGACAGTGGAGCGCCTGCGCTCTGGAAACGAGCTGGGCCAGTTCGTGGCCGACCGGGTGTCCCGGCTTCAAGAAAGCTTTCTGGCCGGCTCACCGGTCGCCCAGGCCGACCTCGCCAAGCTCCGTCGTGCGGCGGGCAAGGCACCTGGTGACCTCGCCGAGGTCTGGGAGCTGACCTTAGGCGGTGTCCCCCGCTACGGAAACGTCGTCTCCGACGAGCCGACCCCGAACGAGTGGGCCTGCCATATCGCGCTGACGATGTACGCGCTGCACCAGCGTTCGCGCTCGACCCGGATGCACCGACCAGGCGTAGGGCTGGGCGCGGCGGTGCGCCGGCTGCGGGCCGATGACGACTCCGCCGTCACCCGCCGGTTCAACCTCGTCGCCACCGCCGCCGATCTCGCCGAGGTGGCCTACCATTCCCGCGCCCTGGTCGGGTCGTTGCGAGACGCCGACATCGGCCTGGACTACGGGCTGCTGGCCGGCCAGCTGGTCTGGCTGCAGCTCCCGGACCGCGCCGCTGGCGTTCGACTGGCCTGGGGCCGGGACTTCTACCGCGACAGCGTGCATGCGTCCGAATCAAGCACCGATACCACCGCAGTACTGACCGAGAGCAATGGAGAGCCCACATGAGCGCCCGGACCATCATCGACGTCCACATCCTTCAGACCGTCCCGCCGAGCAACCTCAATCGCGACGACACCGGCTCACCCAAGAGTGCGATCTACGGCGGCGTGCGCCGGTCGCGAGTGTCGAGCCAGGCTTGGAAGCGAGCGATCCGCAACGACTTCGCCACCACCATGGACTCCTCCGACCTCGGGGTGCGGACCAAGCGGCTGGTCGAGATCGTGGCCGAGTCGATCAAGGCGTCGGACCCCGACCTCGCCGACAAGGCGCTGGATCTGGCCACGGTTGTGCTCAATGTCGCCGGTCTCAAGACCAAGGCGGCCAAGACCAAGCCGGCGAAGACCAAGCCGGCCGAAACTAAGGACGCACCGGACGAGACGGAGGCACTCGCATTCCTGGCCGTCGGGCAGATCGAGGGCCTCGCCCGCTACGCCGTCGAGGTCGAGCGTGCTGGCGGCAAGCCCGAGGCTAAGGCTGCCAAGGTACGAGCCGATTCCGCCCACTCGATCGACGTGGCACTGTTCGGCCGGATGGTGGCCAGCTCCACCGATCTCAATGTCGATGCCGCATGCCAGGTGGCCCATGCGATCAGCGTGCACCCGGTCGACAACGAGTTCGACTACTTCACCGCAGTCGACGACCGCAAGTCCGGCGAGGAGAGCGTCGGCGCGGGCATGATCGGCGTGGTGGAGTTCAACTCTGCGACCCTCTACCGCTACGCCGGTCTCGATGTCGACCTGCTTTCGGCCAACCTCGGCAGCGCCGAGGCCACCGTCAACGCCGTCGCCGCGTTCCTACGCTCAATGGTGACCTCGATGCCCAGTGGCAAGCAGAACACCTTCGGCAACCGCACGCTGCCCGATGCTGTGCTGGTCACGGTCCGCGAGGACCAGCCGGTCAACCTCGTCGGGGCATTCGAGCAGGCCGTGATCTCCACCAGCGGTCGAGTCGGAGACGCCGCCCGCCGGCTCGCCCAACACGCCTCCCAGATCGCCGACGTCTACGACGTTCCGGCCGTGGGCACCTGGGTAGTGCGGACCGCGCAGACCGACGGTCACCTGGACACCCTCGGCGAAACCGGCTCACTCGGCGATGTCGTCGCGGCCGTGTCCCAGCTCGTCGGCGAGCGCCTCGGTGAGGCAGCCGGGCTGTGAGTGTCCTGCTGCTGCGGCTGGCCGGACCCATGCAGTCGTGGGGCTCGGGCAGCCGCTTCATCCGTCGCACCACCGAGACCGCTCCGACCAAGAGCGGCATCGTCGGGCTACTGGCCGCCGCCTACGGTCGCCGCCGGACCGACCCCATCGAGGATCTGGTGACGATCCGGATAGGTGTTCGCATCGACCAGCCCGGGTCAATGATGCGCGACTTCCAGACGATGCAGCACCCGACCAAAGACGAGACCGGCTCGATCTCACACCGGTACTTCCTGTCCGACGCGGTCTTCCTGGTGGCGCTGGAGGCCGACCAGGAGCTGCTGGACGGCATGGCCGACGCCTTGCGCCGACCGGTGTTCCCACTGTCGTTGGGCCGCCGGTCATTTCCCCCGGCGGCCCCCCTCGTCATCGGCCAGCGTGACGGCGACATCGCGGCGGCGCTGGCCGGGCACCGCTGGATCGCCCCGGAGTTTGCCCAGCGCAGACACCGCGCTACCTCGGTGCGGCTGACAACGGTGGCCGACTGCGCCGTCGGCACTGTGGGCTCGGAGATCTGGCGCGACGAGCCGATCAGCTTCGACCCGGTGCGCCGCGAGTACGGCTGGCGTTCGGTCATGCGGGGCCACGTCACGGTCCCTAACCCCTCGGTTCCGGCGGCCGCAATGTCCACCGCCCTGCCCGAGCACCAGCCGATGGCAGCCTTGGAGATCTGATGTACCTGACCCGCTTCGAGATCAACCGGGCGCGGCGCGGCACCCGGCAGCTGCTGTCCTCGCTCCAGACAGTGCACGCCGCCGTGCTGTCGAGCTTCCCGCGCCCGACGCCAGCGCCGACGCCGACGCCGACGCCGACATCGAGACTGGTCGGGTGCTGTGGAGGGTTGACTCGTCGGCCACGTCGATGTGGCTCTACCTGGCCTCCCCGACCAAGCCCGACCTGACCCATCTGGTCGAGCAGGTCGGCTGGCCCACCCGGCTGACCTGGCAGACCGCCGACTACACACCGTTGCTGGACCGGCTAGAGATGGACCAGCGGTGGGCTTTCCGGCTCACCGCCAACCCCACCCACACCGTCGGGGGTAAGCGGTTCGCTCACGTCACCGTCGCTCAACAACAGCAGTGGCTGCTCGATCGCGCCGAGCGCAGCGGCTTCCGGGTGGCCGACACCGTGGCCGGGGACCCTGACCTGGTGATCGTCGACCGCACCGTGCACCGCTTCGGCCGCGAGGGTTCCACGGTCACCCTTTCCACCGCGACATACGACGGCGTGCTGGTCGTCGCCGATCCCGCTGCGCTGCGCGGTGCATTGACAGGCGGCATCGGCCGTGGCAAGGCCTACGGTTGCGGGCTGCTGACGCTCGCCAAGCTGTGAAGCCGATTCCCGGGGCGCCCCCGGCGAGCCTGACCGAACTCGTCCGGGCGTCGGATCGATTGTCGTTCATCTACGTCGAGCGCTCGGTCGTGCACCGCGAGGACAACGCGATCACCATGACCGACGACCGTGGCACCGTGCACGTGCCAGCTGCCCGGCTCGGGGCTCTGCTGTTGGGTCCGGGTACCAGCGTTACCCACCAGGCCATGATGTTGCTGGCCGACTCCGGCTCAAGCACCGTGTGGGTCGGAGAATCCGGTGCGCGGTACTACGCCCACGGCCGCTCGCTGGCCAGCAGTTCCCGGTTGCTCGATGCTCAGGCAGCTCTGGTGACCAACCGAAACGACCGCTTACGCGTCGCTCGCGCCATGTATTCGATGCGGTTCCCGGGCGAGGACGTGTCGGGCCTCACGATGCAGCAGTTGCGGGGACGCGAAGGCGTCCGGGTACAGCGTCTTTACCGCGAGCACTCTGACCGGACCGGAGTCGTGTGGGGACCCGCAATTACGATGTCGAGGACTGGTCGGCGGGTGACCAGATCAATCAAGCCCTGTCAGCGGCCAATACCAGTCTCTACGGGGTCGTCCACTCGGTGATCGTCGCACTGGGGTGCTCGCCGGGCCTGGGATTCGTCCACACCGGTCACGAGCGGTCGTTCGTCTACGACGTGGCTGACCTCTACAAGGCCGAAATATCGATACCAGTGGCCTTCAGCGTCTCGATGACCCCGGACCTGGCCGACGTCGGAAGCATCGTCCGGCGCACAATGCGCGAGGCGATCACCAAGGCCCGACTGATGCGGCGGTGCATTGACGACATCCGCACGCTCTTGTTGGGCACGGCCCCCGGTTACGAATACGAAGTCTCGATGTCGCTGTGGGACGACCAGGATGCCCCGGTCAGCTCAGGCGTGGCTTACCTGGACCCCAGCATTGACGTCGCCACGCCGTTGAAACCGGGGTAGGAAATGGTCGTGCTAGTGCTATCCGCCGTCCCGATCGGGCTACGCGGACTGTTGACCCGGTGGCTGATCGAGGTCTCAGCAGGAGTCTTCGTCGGCCATGTGAGCGCTAGAGTTCGCGACTTGCTCTGGCTGCGAACGGTCGAGGCGGCGGGCACGGGTCGAGTCTTGATGATCTACGAGGTACCGACTGAGCAGCGATTGTCGTTCAAGACCCACAACCACCATTGGGAGCCGGTCGACTTCGAGGGCATCACTCTAATGATGCGCCCAACACCCGGCTCCAAGCCTCTGCCCGGCTACAAGCCCGGCTGGAGCAACGAGAGCAAGCGGCGGCGGTACGGTACCGGAGCAGCCAAAAAGAAGTGAATGCAGATAGTATTCCCTGAGCGTCACAGCCCAGCAAATACGAGTGTGTTCCCCGCTCACGCGGGGGTGATCCCAGCAGCGAATCATCGACGGCGACCTGGAAGTCGTGTTCCCCGCTCACGCGGGGGTGATCCTCGCAATGCCAATGTAATGCTGCTTGTCCTGAAGTGTTCCCCGCTCACGCGGGGGTGATCCGGCGCAATTGTCATGGCTTGCGGTGATGGTGAAGTGTTCCCCGCTCACGCGGGGGTGATCCTTCACACCGAGTATCAGGATGGTGACCCAACAAGTGTTCCCCGCTCACGCGGGGGTGATCCCCGATACCGGGCACCGTCAACGCGTCGTCACCGGTGTTCCCCGCTCACGCGGGGGTGATCCACACTCCACCCTCACCGGGCACCGGTCGCAGAAGTGTTCCCCGCTCACGCGGGGGTGATCCCCACGACGACAATGGCCTGTTGGGCACTACAGAGTGTTCCCCGCTCACGCGGGGGTGATCCCCTGTACGCCACTGAACTCGCTTGTCCGACCGTGTGTTCCCCGCTCACGCGGGGGTGATCCTTTTGTCACCTGTCCAGCAAGCACGGGGCAGGCGTGTTCCCCGCTCACGCGGGGGTGATCCCACGCGTACGCCCGTCTGAGGGGCTCTCTTGGGGTGTTCCCCGCTCACGCGGGGGTGATCCTACGGTCTCCCGGTCGGTAGCGCCGCGACAAACGTGTTCCCCGCTCACGCGGGGGTGATCCCGACTTCCGCCCATGCCTTGGACAGCCATTGCCGTGTTCCCCGCTCACGCGGGGGTGATCCGCCTGCCGCGCGTGCAGCACCGGACTCGGGGAGGTGTTCCCCGCTCACGCGGGGGTGATCCTACGTTCTCCAACCGGTGAAATGCGCGCTCTCCGTGTTCCCCGCTCACGCGGGGGTGATCCGTGGTCATGGTCGGATAACGGTGTGGTGTTCGGGTGTTCCCCGCTCACGCGGGGGTGATCCCCTGGCTCTGCTCCCTGGGCTTGTTCTATGTCCGTGTTCCCCGCTCACGCGGGGGTGATCCTGAGAGGCACTCGTCGTGCTCGGTAACACTGCTGTGTTCCCCGCTCACGCGGGGGTGATCCCGCCTCCGGCACAGCACCGCAGGCCGGTGTCGAGTGTATTCCCCGCTCACGCGGGGGTGATCCCCTGCTGTACGAGGTCGCGGCGCGCCTCGACACGTGTTCCCCGCTCACGCGGGGGTGATCCCAGCCGATGAGAAGTTACTTGCAGGGCGTCGTCGTGTTCCCCGCTCACGCGGGGGTGATCCGGTCTGGGAGCAGAGGCGTTTGGCCTTCTCCCTGTGTTCCCCGCTCACGCGGGGGTGATCCCAGTCCAGTGCCGGGCCCCGGGGTTGGTGTGCCGTGTTCCCCGCTCACGCGGGGGTGATCCCCCGACGGAGAACAGCGCGGGGTCTCGGCCCTTGTGTTCCCCGCTCACGCGGGGGTGATCCCAGCGGGTCAGCAAGCTCGCCATTCTCAGGGTCGTGTTCCCCGCTCACGCGGGGGTGATCCGTCTACACGAACATCACTCTGCTGACAGACTCTGTGTTCCCCGCTCACGCGGGGGTGATCCCGAGACGCCCGAACTCTGGTCGGACGCCCAGCTGTGTTCCCCGCTCACGCGGGGGTGATCCCGCCCTGCTTAACGTGGCTGGGCAGATTGTGCCGTGTTCCCCGCTCACGCGGGGGTGATCCCGCCCTGCTTAACGTGGCTGGGCAGATTGTGCCGTGTTCCCCGCTCACGCGGGGGTGATCCGGACGAGCAGCCCACCCCCGGTGTCGAGGACCAGTGTTCCCCGCTCACGCGGGGGTGATCCCCACCGGGGTGCGACACCGCACCCCCCCCGATGAGTGTTCCCCGCTCACGCGGGGGTGATCCGTCGGCCTGAGACCAGACCTTGACCCCGGAATCGTGTTCCCCGCTCACGCGGGGGTGATCCGGGTCAGCGCGGGGGCTCAGCGAAAGGTGGAGAGTGTTCCCCGCTCACGCGGGGGTGATCCGATCACGGCGTTCGCCAACTCATCACAGATGGTGTGTTCCCCGCTCACGCGGGGGTGATCCTCGTTCGGGAAGGACTGGAGCCGTGCCGCGTCTGTGTTCCCCGCTCACGCGGGGGTGATCCGTAGTTCGCCGCGGGACTAGCGGTCCAACAAGCGTGTTCCCCGCTCACGCGGGGGTGATCCGACTTGTGTGACAACGGTTTCGGCCCGTGGGACGTGTTCCCCGCTCACGCGGGGGTGATCCGAATCCGCTGAGGGCATCCGCTATCCCCCAGCGTGTTCCCGCTCACGCGGGGGTGATCCCGAACCCAACCTGGAACGGGGCCTGCGGGACCTGTGTTCCCCGCTCACGCGGGGGTGATCCCGAGACTATGACAACATTCAAAAGAACTTTAAAGTGTTCCCCGCTCACGCGGGGGTGATCCCTCGTAACATATCCGCACCCAAGCCTGGAACCGGTGTTCCCCGCTCACGCGGGGGTGATCCCCAGAGCGCCGCCGCGGTGTTCAAGCTCCGCGTGTGTTCCCCGCTCACGCGGGGGTGATCCCTGGTGACGGATGATCGCGACGGGTTCATGCGGGTGTTCCCCGCTCACGCGGGGGTGATCCGGACGGGGAGCAGACCCTCGAAGCCGGGTGGGAGTGTTCCCCGCTCACGCGGGGGGTGATCCCCAGCGCGGTCCCTCACCACCGCCGGTGGTTGCGTGTTCCCCGCTCACGCGGGGGTGATCCCGTGCTTCCCAACACCGCGACCGGCATCACCGTGTGTTCCCCGCTCACGCGGGGGTGATCCCTGGCGGTTCGCTCAAGAGGTTGTCGATCGACTGTGTTCCCCGCTCACGCAGGGGTGATCCCATTGCGATTCAGGCTCTCCCGCCTATTGCGCTGTGTTTGTCCCCCCATTCACGTAGCAGTTGGGCCGACCGGACGGCTGGCGGTGGACGTCATCCGCCAGACGCTAGCGGTCACCGGACGCCGCGCGATTACGTCCGACGTCCCGGCCACGCATTATCGCAAGGGAATCGACACGACCGATGCACCGAAGCAAAGCTCGCCCTCGTCGAGCAGCACACCGAAGCCACGAAGGAGATTCCGTTATAACCAACCTGATCACCAACTACCTGGCCTGCTGGAACGAGGCCGACTCCGACGTCCGCCGCGCTGATCCGCCAGTACTGGAGCGGGGCCGCAACCTACGTCGGCCCGATGACCGAGGTGGCCGGTCGTGAGGCGCTGAAGCCCACTATCAGCGCCGTCAACAACAGTTCCTGGGCGTCGTCTTCATCCGTGGCAACGTGGATGCCCACCACAACCAGGCGCGGTTCCAGTGGGGCTCGGGCCGGGCGGTGCCGAACCGGTCGTCATCGGATTTGACGTCGTCGTCACCGATGCGCACGGGCGTATCGAGCGCGTCCTGGAGTTCCTGGACCACGTCCCCGAGTGATCGCTGCATTTTGGCAAACTCCCGACGATGCCCAGCCTCGGACAGCGCTTACCCCCGCCCCAGCTGTACAGACGGATTGGCTTCGCTAGGTCAGTGGTGGCACCGGGCCGGCGATGATGCTGCGGTCGCGGGCTCGACGGGCAGCTTCGTCGACCATGCTGGTGGCAAGCTCAGCCAGCTTCACGTTCTGTCGCTGGCTGAGGTCACGCAAAGCAGTCAGAGCTTCGTCGGGGCCACTACCGCGCCGGCTCATCAAGATTCCGACCGCGCGCTCCACGACGGCACCCTCGGTCATGGCCCAATGGGCGCTCGCTGCCAGCCGATTCGCCGCGGCCAACTGCTGGGCGTTGGCGATAACCGCCGAAGCTGCCGCGGTTACCAGCTGCGCACGCTGGGCAACCGGATCGGTGAAGGCATTCTTCGCCTTCGCGTACAAGGTGACCGCGCCCAGCGGTGGCTCGACGCGCAGCGGCAGCGCCAAGACGCTGTGCAGGCCCACACGGCCCGCGCGTGGCCCAAATCGGGACCAGCGAGGCTCACCGCCGAGCGATCCGGACATCACCGGCTGAGCCCCGGCGGCGGCGCTCAAGGAGGGTCCCTCGCCGAGCTCGTCCTGCAGCCGTTCGAGCTCGGTGGCGAATTTCTCGGTGCCGGCAACCACATCTGCGCGATCGGCCTCGACGAATCGGATGCAGGCTCCATCCACGCCGGTGATCGACTCGTGCAGGACGTGAGCTATCGAGTGCAGGACGGACGCCAGGTCCACCTGACCCAGCGGGATCTGAACCAGCTTCATAAGTGCTGGCGAGAGGTCGTTAGCACCCTGCAGGGACAACTCAGCTCCGAACGCCGGCCGATGCCAGAGAGCAAGGCCATCTCGGCGATGCCACGCTCCTCTTTACGAGAGGACTTCGGAACCGAACGCCGGACGGATTGCCCGTCGCTGAGCGCTCGGTGTCAGGAGCCCCCCGACGCCGTGTGCACCTTGACCGCCTGGCCACCGAGCGA
>JAABUM010004808.1_pt1 | contig 14856 bp, 29 predicted proteins | sample 5559161 | NCBI WGS metagenome assembly JAABUM01 (sample SAMN10711868, study PRJNA513369) | rock metagenome | isolation source: Antarctica rocks | place: Antarctica: Victoria Land, Siegfried Peak nord
GCCACGCCTCCTCGCCCTCCACCCTGTGCGCGCCAAAAACCTCAAAGGTGTGCGTCTGGGCACCAAGGAGCAACCAGCCGCAGGCTGTCCCGCACCACTCAGGTGAAGGGTGGCATAATCTGGCTGCCACGCCTCCTCGCCCTCCACCCTGTACGAAAATGCGAAAAGTAAGGTCGACACCCTTGAATGTATGCTTCTTGGCACCAAAACCGATGCTATCTGCAATAGAAATCTCGGAACTGCATCACCCAGTTGAATTTGGGCTAGAGTCCACGCGTGGGCTGCATGAACCAGCTGCACAATCGGATCTGCGATGCGTCGTGTGCCGGCACAGCTAGTGACGCCTGCTCTCTTGCTTATGCAAACTGCTGCTGCTCGTGCTGGGGATGTTACACACGGCGTGCCCTTTTGGCCCGGGCATGTGTAGCTGCCAAAATTGCAGGAGCAGGTCTCCATCACAGCACACAAAGCTCTTGTGGCGCAGTGACACAGACGCGGTGTGATCCTTGGCGCATCGCTCGGCGAGGCGTGGCACGCCGGGTCCTGCCGCATGACAGGACCGCCGGTGCGACAAGACGCAGCGGCAGCAGCAGCCTTGCAGCGGCAGGATGGTACAAGGGGCAGCACACGCACCGCTCCGCGAGGCGGGGGACGCTGGGGTCCTGCCGGATGACAGGGCCGCCGGTGCAACAAGCAAGGGCGGCGTCCGCTGTGCGGCGTTGGACTGGAACGAGCAGCAGCAGATGCTGCGGCGGGAGACGTTCAGGTGACGCACCGCTCGGCGAGGCGGGGGACGCTGGGGTCCTGCCGGATGACGGGGCCACCGGTGCTGGTGGCGGTGGCGTGGTCCTTGGCCAGCCTGAACAGCGCCGCCACCAGCTGCGTCACCCACGCCTCGTTCACGTACGCCACCCATGCCTCCTCCACGTGCGTCCGCGCCACCTGCAGCAAGCAGTGACCGGGGATCGTGGCGCTCGGTGCCGTCTGGATGTTGGCCGCTTTCGCGCTGGCAGCCGACAACGCCGCAGAGCACTTTCCCACCCGCAGCTGATCTGCCATCCGTGGAGTGTGGAGTCCCTGTCTGGTGACCGGCGAGCCGGATCAGCATGAGACAGCTGCTGGGGCCTCCGACGCTCCGGAGCACAAGAGCGGAAGAATATTTGGCAGAAGTGCGCACCGGGGCGAGCGCCTCCAGAACGCGCACTGTGGCGGCCAGGCGCAGCAGGTCCGCCGGCTGCAGCAGCGCGGTGGTGTCTGCCGCACGCGCGAGCGCCGCCCGCATCAGCTCCGACACCCGCCCCTGGATCTCTGCCGCCTGCGGACAGGCACACGGACGCACTGCTGACACCTTTGTGTGCTGCTCCGCTCCGGTTCAGGGCCTCCAGTCCTTGACAACATTCCTGCACGCCAAGTGCTCGGCAAGAAGACGAGGCGATTCAAGGGAACAGCCGGAACCTCCGCTGAAGGACATGGACCGGTGGATTCTGGTGCACCTCTTTGGGGGTGTCGGGGCCGATGGGGAAGGCGGAGTACACCTGCGCCAGCACCTTGGCCAGCAGCTCCGTCACCGCCGGCGCCGCGCAGGAGAAGGCCGGCTCCAGCAGCATCGCCACATACCGCGCGCCTGCAGGGCGCCGTTTTTTGTTCACACACGTTGAAACCGACGTGACACAAGTGAAAGGTGACAGCGCAGGGCATGCCAGCATCAGCAGCACATGTGGCGAGAGATCTGTGCAAGAGGAGGTCGCCTTGTCGGCCAGCCCTGTGCTCAGGTTTCGCACAAGATTACTTCGGTTGTCGAAGCTGAGGCAATGCAACTCACCGGCGGCGGTGGAGTCCAGCAGGAACGTCTTCGTCTGCACGGCCAAGATGCGGTGCATGACGTTGAGCCCCGTCAGCAGCGTGGACCGGTGCTGCTGCGCAGCCTGCGCCACAGTCGACTCACTATCAAACCCATGGCTTGCTCGCAGTCGTCTGATCCAGGTTGCGGGAAGTGAAACTCGACAGTTCATGGTTATTGTGCATCTGAGCTCCCCTGACAATCATGTTCCTATCATGCAAAGTCAGTTCTGGCGATATCGTTTTGACTCTGGACGTTCACACCTGCGCAGCAAGCCCCGCGGCCTGCGCAGCGGCCTGGGCGTCGCGGCTCGCGCCTGGCGCCTGCGCCGCGGCCTTGATGGCGGCGGCCGACTGCTGCAGCAGCCGCTCCGTGTAGTGCAGCTTAATGGGCACCTGCGCGATATCACGTATTTCAAAAATCGATTTTCTGGAGTTTTCTGCTGTTACAATCATGGTTTCGTGGGTTCCTTGTAGACGCCGCTACCCGGGTGCAGCAGCTGCTGCTCAGGAGTGGAGGTGTGGCCAAACACAGCATGTTAGTCTGCAGCTTCCTGGTGGGCAAAGCATTTCGAGACGCGCTCCCACGCAAAGCACGACAGGCGGCACAATAGGATGGGCATCTCACCGAGGGCCACAGCTGCAGGGCGTCAGACAGCAGCGCCAGGGTGTGGGAGCGCAGCGCGGCCAGGTCGGCGTCGCGCCCGTCGTTGGCCAGCAGGAAGGCCATGCGCGACAGGAAGGCCACCACCGCCTCCGCCATCTGGTGCGACAGCCGCCCGCCGCCCTCCCTGCGCCACGCGCATCAGACAGACAGGATGAAACAATCGATGGCAGTGCAGTCTCGGTGTTTTGAAGTGCTTTGAGGGCTCAGCCAGCAATACTCTGAAACACAGACCATGTGCTGGTGCAGGTGTTGGGGTGTCCAGACCCCCGCCAGGGACGTGCCAAGAGGCGGCTCGGCTGGCAGCAGCGCGAGCGCGCAGCCAGCAGAAAGACACGAACGACGATGCATGTTCAAGCCACATGACGATGGAACATGCGCGAAAACGCATGCGCACGTGTTGGTGGCCTGGGCGGCAAGCTGCGACTCGGTGTCCACCAGCAGCTTGGTCTCACCGGCGGCCGCCGCCTCCGCCGCCATGCTGCCCGACGCATCCAGGCCCACCGGTGCAATACCTGCGCAATGAGAGAGAACACATTCACTGGTCCGTTTTGTGTAGTGACAGAGAGAGCGCTGGAGCGTGGCGTTTCTCCTGCATGTAGAGCGTGTGAGTGGAAGCATTTGCGGAGGCAGTCGCAGATGCCGACATTCTCCACCACTAAGTGTACAGCGTACAGTAGTGATAGAGCAGCTGGCGCATCTGTGACTGCTCGTGAACTGCGCCTGAATGGACACTCTATGACAATCGGCGCCAAATTCGGACCTCGACTTGATCAGCGACTAGCTCAGAGTGAAAGGCGGCGCACATGGCATGGCGAGGTCGGTGTGACTGACGCACAGCTGCTTGGAGAAAGGACGGAGCACATGTACACGATTCAAGCCGCAAACAAGACAACGAACTAGGGCAGCGTGTGGCAGGGCGACTCACGTGGCGTGGCGAGGTCTGCGTCGCTGACGCGCAGCTGCTTGGCGAATGGCTCGTCGGCGGTGTTGTCGTCCTCCGTGGTGGCGCCGCCTGTCGAAAGCCGCCCCGTGGTCGCGGGCGCGCCGCCGAGCGATGCAGACGGCCCGACGCCGGCGTCGGAGCCGCCGCCGCCCGATGGCTCTGTGCTTGGCTCCTCGCGGGGCCGCTTGCGGCTCGGCGATATCGGCGCCGGCGCGCTCTGCGCGAAATGCAGCGGCGATGACATTATGATCTGTATTGTCCTGTGACGCAGTCACAGCGATGCCAGCCTCCCGGACGCAGAGCAGCGTGCTTGAGGCTGCACTGGCTCGGCGCTGGCGCCGTCGCACAGGCTTCAAGGTTGCAGTGCGTCGCCGCATCCGTTTCGCGGCGTCAGAGGAGGTGGTCACCTGGGTGGCGCCGGCAGCAACGGCCTGCTGCTCCCAGTACACGATGAGGCCCGCCAGGTCGATGGATAATCGCCGATTCTCCTGCGACGCCCCCTGTGCCAGACCTGCAGCAACCACAAGCACACCAGAGCTTCAGTCAGGTATCGACAAGGGCTCGGCAACTGGCTTTACATGTCTGCACATGTTGTAAACATGCGTGCTGGGTGCTGAGGTTGGCTGCCCAGCCAGCACCCCTGCAGTGATGTGAGCTGCGTTCCTCGGGACTGCATAGGCAGTCCTGCAGCTAAGCTAGCAGGGCTGGTAGCACCCCTGTACGAACCCGCACCACCCCTTTATGGGACCTATGCAGGACTGCCTCAGTAGTCGACAACGGCAGTAGTCCCCAGCAGGGGATGTGGCAATGCAGGGTTGCCAGCACTGATGCCAATCAGTGATTCAGTAATTCAGTGACGGCCACCAGTCTGCAGCAAGTTGCAATCTATCTGCAGATCAGAAGGACAGCATGGCGATGACTGAGATTGTCATGGAGTCAAGGTCTTTGCGACGCCCCATGCGCCAGCCCTGCACAGCCGCAAACATGCAAGCCTCAACCAAGCGGCAACAAGGGCTCTGCGGTTAGGTCCGAATGTCTGCAGATGTGCCCGAGCAGGCTGGCAGCTCAGCAAGCACCCCTGCCAGCACCCCTGCTGTCCCCTGCCGGACAGTTGCATGCGTTCCTCGGGACTGCACAGGCAGTCCTGCAGGTATGCTGGCAGGGCTGGTAGCACCCCTGTACGAACCCGCACGACCCCTGTATGGACCTATGCAGGACTGCCTCGGTAGTCGACAACGGCAGTGATTCCCACCGGCAGCCAAGGAGTCTGGCAATGCAGGGTTGCCACTGGTGCCATCAGGGGCCGGACCGAGGCACACTGAAGAAGAATCAGAGTCTCAGAAGAGAGCAACGCACCGAGGCGCTGCAGGGAGGAGACCATCTGGGGGGTGAAGGCGGCGCGGGAGGAGGTGAACATGTCGGCGTGGCGCACGATGGCGGCCCAGATGTGGACCAGGTGCGGCAGGCTGCCCCCCTCCTCCCCCGACACCTTGCGCACGTACAGGCTCCACTTGGGATGCTGCCCCCGCTCCGCTGCGTGTTGCCACACAAGTATCTGAATTGAGAGCACCGCAGAGTTGAATTGAAGCAATGGAGGGATCACAGAAGCCAAACTCAACATGCCGGTCAATCTGCACAGCTGCTCATGGTTGCACACTCCGAACAGCCGCAGCTTGTCACAGCCGGATGCAGTACATGCATGCATGTTTGATGTAGTACGCTCTGTACGACAGACACTGTGTGAGATGTTGCGCTTGAGGTCTATTCGAGCACCTGGCGCGAGGCGGGTGGGCAGCGCGGGCGTGAGGAGGTCCAGCGCCTCGCGCACCAGCGGCCGCCGCACATCCGGTTGCACCGTCCGCAGCAGCGCCACAAACACCTGCACGCCAACACGTCCTGTAAGCTTTGAATACCCCAATTGAACGACAGTGCCCCAATCGGGGATGCCAGCATGTCAATCAACGACAAGCAGCTGACACCGCCCTCACATGACATCGACAAGCAGCAGGCGTTGGAGCACGACTACACTGTGGCATGGCGCGGTAGGTGCACTTGAAATGAAAGGCTGCTGCAGGCGTGTAAACGGACCTGCAGCGTAATCTTCTCGGGCGCGTGGAAGGCGACGAGAAAGCGGGCGACGGCGAGAAAGGCGTGGTACTTGCAGCTGCTGCCGTCGCGCTTGAGGTGGTTCCAGCCGAAGGACAGCAGCTCCTTGCGGTGCTCTATCAGCTGCGGCTGCGCCAGCCGGATGAGCGAGCCCGCCAGCTGCAGCAGCCCCGCCTGCAGCGCCTCCCCGTACGTGGCTGCAGGAAGCAAATGAGATAAGGACCGGACCGGTATCATCTGACAGGGGAGAGGCAAGAGTTTTCTCGTACACTGGCACTAGGGTACTTGAGGGCACGGAGGTACTTAGAGGCACGCAGCAGGGTCATTGATGACCAGCCTCTTGGAGGCGCCCAAGCGTCGCAAAAGCCAGCCTGGCGGGTTTTGGGGGATCGCAATCGCTGCGATAAACTTTGTGCAACCATTGTCAGTAGTGCAGGCAGTCGACAGTCTGTCTTGTCAAAAACGTACCGGCCAGGTTGTCGGGATTGTCGGGGTCGCAGATGCGGCAGAAGATGGTGCGCAGCGCGGCGGGCGTGAGCACCTGCTGCCCCCCGTCCGCCGCCGCGTCCAGCACCGGCATGACCAGCCACCGCAATGCCGCCGCCAGCTGCGTCTCCGGCGCGCCGCCCTCTACCGCCAGCTCCAGAAAGTGCTCCAGGACCTGCACACATCAACACAAGTGGTAGGCGATGGAGGCAAACCCGAGCAGCTCGTGGAAGACAACATGTGGGTCACGAGTGAAATGCGCACCACACTGCCACCTGCATGCCGGAAAGCAGAGCATCTAACCGTGTAGACTTCATTCCTGGTAAAAACATCCCACGTAAAATCAGGATTTCTTTTTTACAATTTGGCTCTGTTGGCACATGGAACCAGGTTACTCAACCATCGTGGTCTTCACATGCAGTGTCCACCTGCAGTCGGGTGCAGCCACAGACGGCAGTGAGGCTTCGCTCAGATCCGGTCACCTTGGTCTTCTCCCCAGCGGAAAAGGCGGGCGCGAACTCGTCCTTGTAGGCGTCCAGCACGAAGGAGAAGTCGACGGCGGTCGGCGTGTCCAGGATGGACAGCAGCTCGAAGAGCGGGCCGATGGAGGCGTGGTGGCGCCGCACGTGTGCCAACACGCAGGCCGCGATGCGGCGTGACTCCAGCTTCTGGTGCCGCGGCAGCCCCTCCTCCTTGGCGATGCTTTTGCGGGGGAAAGGGCGAAGCGGGTCAGCACGGTTGTGCAAACAGCACATGGCGACACAGAATGCAGTGCCCCTGGTCTCTGAGTTGCGGTTTAGCATGGCCTTCGTGTGCGAAGGCAGCGGCTCTGATGCCGCAGTCGATCTCTGCCGGCGACCATCTCAGCGTGTCTCGACGCTTGATGCACAAGCACCTTATGTAGAGAGTGTGCTGGTGCACCCAATTAATGAGGGAGCCGTGGCACAGCACACAGACATCGAGTGCCGCTGCATATTTCCAGCGCAAAAGGAGGCGGCAGCGCACCGGGCCTCGCGGTCGGGGTGGCGCCAGCGCTCCATGATGAGGTCAAACAGGCGCGTCGGCAGCCACTTGGGGCGCAGCTCCACCACCGCCTCCAGCAGCTGCAGGCAGTGAAACGCGGCCTCTCCCGCCGGCCCAGTCACCTCCGAGCCTGCGCATTACAAGTGTGGTCGGGCCTGAGGGGCGCTCCAGCAGCTGTGCGCCCACGAGATGGTGCTCGGCAGTCATCCGAATTCAAAGCAGGTGCCCGAGCATGTATTCTGATATCCGACATTACAGTGTAATTGAAACGCGCGCAGAGCTGCGAAAGTGAATGGACCCCTGTAAGTGGATGGACCCTGTCTGTGGCACCGCGTCAGTGCACAAGCATCGAGCAAAGCAAGGGGTGGACCACACACCTGCAGCTGGGGGAGGCAGCAACAGAGCGAGGCGGTCCTCTGAGGCGGTCAGCTGGTCCAGCAGCGGCGCGCCCTCCGGCGAGCGCAGGATGTCCAGGAAGCGCAGGAAGTAGGCCGGGTTCTGTGGCACAGCCGGCGAAAGTCAGCAGCTGCTCTGTCCAAAAAGCTGGAGCTGGAATGCGGCCTGTTTGTGCGAACCCTGCCTATTTTTTCGGAAGCAGGCAGCGTGCGGACACGTGTCTCATTTAATTGCAGTGCGAAAGCAAAACTGGTGATGATGGATGGCTGCGGCAAGAGACACTCACGATATCCACGCAACTTAGGAGGACCACATTCCGGCAAGCCGAGTGGCGCACCTGCATGCGGGTGGGCGCCAGGAAGTAGGCAACGCTGTCGGGCGCGTACTTGACCAGGAACTTGGTCAGCGGCGCCCGGTAGGGGCTGGTCAGCTTCGCCGGCGCCGTCGCGCCCGGCGTCGACGGCAGCGCTCCCTCCAGCTCGATGGTCAGCACCACTAGCCCGGGGCGGTCGTCTGCAGGGCACGACAAGGTATACAGAGCAGCGATTGGGCGTGTCTGAGTAGTTCAATCTCATTCAGTGCAATCTGCAGCGCCCACTCCAGCTCGAAGGTTGGCACCCAGCCTTTTTTTTCCAGCCTAAGGCGGTCTGCAGCTTCAAAAAAGCAAAACATTGTTCTGTCACGATGATGTCTCAGATTCTTGGTACTGTCGTTGACAGCGCCCCCGCCAGCCCCATGGTTAGCAGCATTAGCCCGGGACGGTCGTCTGCGGATCCGGTGCGACATAGAAGTACGCGGTCTGTTGCTCAAGTTGTCGGAGACTTCACGTTGTCTGGCCCAACAGACCAGCACTAGCATGAATTTGTCGGCCTTGCTGCAGCTGCCACGGATGCTACGTCTGGCTTTCTGGATTCCGAGTCTGTGGCTGGAGAGTACTCAGCTGCTATACAAGCTATACAAGACGCTAAACAAGGGTGGCAGTGCCACCCACGAACGGCTGCGGCAGGCGCAGCAGCTGTACCTCCGGCAGCACAAGCGGCAGTCGTCGCCGCAGGAGTTGCCTGAAACATGCGTCAGTTCGAATACAACATCTTCTTTTCCAGTTTTTCAGCTTTCACTAGTGACAGGAGCAGATTACGAGCTGGAGGCGCACCCTTGGTCTCCAGAAACTTGGCGGCCTGCGGCGGCAGCAGGTGGAAGAGCTCCAGGATGGCGGCCGCGATGGCGGGCGCCTGCCCCGGTCCCCAGGCGCATTCCTGCGCCGCCAGCTTCTCCGGCTCCAGCCACGCCTTCAGGTGCTCTATCAGCTTCTCGCCTGCGCGGGTGGCAACAGAACTGGACTGGTCAACTTGCAGGTTCTGCAGCGGATGCTCACATCAAGGCCGCGCGCCAAGCTGCCCATCTCCAGCCACGCTTCTGGTGCTCTCTCAGGTTCTCGCCTGGGTGGTGGCGACAGAAGTCAGTCTTGCTGATTGCACACGCCCTGCATGAAGCAGCTCCTGCTGGTGCAGCCCTGGCTATTGTGCTACACACATCATGGCAGGGCGTGTGCAAATCATGTTTAGAACAGGTTCACCTCGAGGCACAGGTTTTGTTATGTTTCAAAACATCGAGAAGTCCGCAGGGCGCACCCAGGGTGACATTGAACCAGGTGGAGAGGAGGGAGAGGAGGTGCGCCAGGGCGCGCAGTACCGGCAGGTCCAGCTTGTAGTGGTACGCCAGATTGGCCAGCACCGGCCGCAGGCTCGCCTGCACCGAGAGGCGGAAACTGTTCGGGTCCCACACTGACTGATATCAAGCAATGCGGGACAAATCGGTGCGCCAGCTTGGCCAGCACCGGCTGCACCCGAAGGCAAGATTGCCAGATTCGAAACAATGAAGACCCACTGGAAGTGCTAATGTCGAGCTGTTGATACTCCAGGTATAGGAAGACACATGCGCCAGGCAGCCGGTGGGCTGCATCACATAGGGCGTACGAGCTCCGGCCAGCAAATTTGATGCGCGCCTGCAGCAGCGCCTTGGGCATCTTCTGGTGGGCGACGACGGCGGCAAGGCCCGAGCGCGCGCCCGCCACCAGGTCCTCGTCGCGGCTGGTCAGCCGCTTGAAGAACAGCTGCATCACGTTGTTGCGCAGCGTCGCCACGTTCCCGTCGCCCGACTCCCTGTGTTCAGTTGTGCTGTTGTCGGCCACACCGCAAGCTTTGGCTGCTGGCACGATCAAGGGGGAGTCTGCATGGCCATGCTGCAATGGCATCGAGTCGAGCATGCTGGGCAATCGAGATTGTACATGCGGGAGAAACAGGAGGATCAAACAAGGAAGCAGGAATAGTGCGAAACAGGATGAGCGCACCGGAACTCAGACCAGGCGAGCGCGGCGGCGAGCAGCTCGATGCAGGCGCGCCGCACCTCCCGCGGTGTGTCGCCTGGTGGCCCCCGGTGCGTCGCCGACATCGGCAACAGCTTGTTGGCCAACGTCGGGTCGTCCCAGTCCAGCACCACGTACGCGTCGCTCAGTACCTGCACCAGCTCCTGCGTGCAGAGGCGGGGACGGTTTGCTTGAACACCAAGCCGGCAGATTTTCAAGCCATAGACACAGTCAGGGAGGGACCTGGTTTCGCCCACACGCCTGGATGTGACTACCATGCTTGCCTTACACCAGCGATTCCTTGCAGCTCCTTGCCACTGCAGCAGCAGACGACACGGCCGGATCACGGCTGAATCTGCCCCTGCGTCACACTTCAGGTCTCTAGCTGATGTTGCCCTGCGCCGTCAAGACGTCATGGTGCGCAGTCAGCGGCTCACCGGGGACAGTGGCAGCAGCGCGGGGCGCTGCTTGAGGCAGTAGGTGATGACGGCGGCGTGGCCCAGCAGCGCGGCCGGCGCGGCGACGGGCAGCAGCCGGCAGCCGTGGCGGCGCAGCGCCTCCCCGACCAGCGCCCCGGTCAGCGGCCCCAGCAGCGCCGCCGCCGTCTCGCCCGTCGCCTCGCAGATGAGCTGCGGCACAGGCACAGCGGCGCACTGAGTGGGTGCGCTTTTGACATTTGCAAGGCAGCAGGATCTCCTAGATAGCACTTCGTCAGCCATACAGGCTGCAAGCAATATGATGTTTGCTGGGAGGTATGGACAAAGGCCACAGGCGGCACGTTCATGCGACCGACGCAAGCAGCAGCGTCCCTGTGTGAGTCTGAGGCGTCGTTGCATCTGACGCTCAAAATGAGGCCAGTCCTCTGTGTTCCCGCCAGCCTTCTCCAGTGCCCTTACCTCGAGGCACTCGTCGGCGGTCTGGCGGGTGGCGGCCGCGGTGTGCGGCGCGAACAGGCAGTGCGCCAGCGCCTGCAGCACCGCCTGCAGGTCCGCCGGGCTCACGCCCTCCGCCAGGCCCTACGCATGGTTGCCACATGTTGCTGGACATGCACCATAGGATCTCATGCATACTCCCAATGCCATAGTCTTTCATCGTCTGGAGCGCACCCAAGGCATGCAGAGCAGACGCATCGCATACACACAGGATGGTGTCACAGCCTGCACGAGACAATTGAATGGAGTGCGGATCGCACCGCGCCGGTGGAGGTGTCGGCCGGCTCCACGACGGCAGCGGCGGCGTCCGCGAGCGGCGCGGCCGCGCGCGCCGGCGGCAGCTGCGCGCTGGCGGCGGTGTCCAGCGCCGACACCAGCGCCCCCGTCTCTGACACTGCGCCCGCCGCGGTCGACTCCTGCTTCTTGAGCTGCGCAGAATATGGTCGGGAAACAAAACATTGAACCGAACATTGAACGACTGGTAAAGACAAGGGGCATCACGTAACCACCAATGGCAAGTGCTCTCTGCCAGCAGTGTTCACACCGAAAGCGCACGTCATGAGGCTATGGCATGTATATTCAGCGGGCACGCCAAGCGCAAGCCGCAAGGATTTGCAGTCTCGATCGCCGACCATGTGCCTGTCATGATGTGTCGAAATGCCAAGTGAACACACTGTCACTGACTATCATAGATTGTCCTTCCCCACAACAAAGAGCCAGGTGATAAGGCACTCCTCACCGTGGCAGCTGCGGGCGCATCGGTGTCCATTGCCTCGGCGCCGCCTGCCGCTTCTGCCTCGGCCATTCCGGCGTCCGCCTTGCTATCGGCCTTCACGTCTGCAGCGGCCTTGACATCGGGCGAGCTGCCCGGCTTGGCGACCTCGCCGCCGCCGGCGCCGTCGCCCTCATGTGCAGCGCCGTCTTTCTTGGCGCCCGCCGGCGGCGGCGTCAGCGCGGTGTCGTCGCTGCCGGCGGGGCTGGCGGCGACCGGCGTCGCGGCACCGCTCGCGGCGGCGCCCTCCTCCTCTTGGTCGCTGCCGCCGTCCTGCAGGGGACGCATTGTTTCTGTTTGACTAGCAAGGAATGAGATCATATAATTGTGCCATTTGGAGCAAGCCAGGTCGATGCCAAGTTTGAGTCGTCAAACAGTGGCATAGCCTCTCAGTTGGTGTCTGCAAGCAGAGTCATGCGGCGTTAAAAGACTCAGGGCGCCAACTGAGACAGCGGTGTGTGTGGCAGCAAAGGCGTGCCTCGCTGCCAGCGGCGCTCTTGTCGTCGTCGTCCTCGGCGTCGGACGCCTGCCGCGACAGCGACTCCTGCCGCGAGGACGCGCGCAGAGCAGCGCGAGCGCCGCGCCCCTTGGCGCCCTTCGCCTGCAGACAGGGACGCTCAAACTTGACCACGGTAGCTTTCAGGTGCCGGCATCAGGAAACAGGCCTTTCAAAGTCGGCAAAGAATGTGGACATGGGGCCTGTGACTTTGGTCAGTTGGCATGGTGACCTGCGCTTCAGGCGATGATGGTTGCGGTTTATGCCTATCCCCATTGGGGAGCTTTCACCTGTGGCCATGAGCTCACCTTGGCTGCCTTCTGCTTCGCCTTCTCTGCCTTCTCCGCCTTCAGCGCAGCAGCAGACTTGCGCTTCGTCGTGGCTGGCGTTGCCTTCTCAGGCGGGGAAGCCTTGGCAGCAGTGCCCTGGACCCAGCATTCGTGCTAATGTACAAGATTCCTGTGGGCTGCAGTGCAGCATTCTGCTCTGGGTCCTGGAGTCATTTCGCAGCTGAATGACCCGACAGGATGCAATGCAATGCGACATGTCGATTCACGATGATGCCATTGCCGCTGTTGCCGGGCTGAGAGAGCGGCTGGGAGCACCATGCAGGAGCGCACCCTGCCGCGGCCGCGGGCCGGCTTGGTGGCGGAGGCCTTGGCGGCGCGGGCGCCGCGGCCCCGGCCGCGCGCCGCCGGCGTCTTCTTTTCCGCGCCACCCTTTGCCTGTACAGATCAAAAACACGATAATCCAACACCGTATTGTTGCTGTCACGTAATGTGTATGCTGTAGATTGCATCAGGACGAGACTGAAAGACTCTGTGCTTCAGCACACTGCAATACCTGCACGATATGTGCACCTCGCATGTGGCATTTATGTACCTTTGCAGCGATGCTGCCCTTCTTGCCGCGAGCGGCGGCGGTGCGGGCGGTGGCGGCGCGCTTGGGGCGCCGCCCCCCGGCCTCCTCATCGGCGTCGTCTTCATCCATGTCTTCATCACCGTCGTCATCGTCGCCGGAGCCCTCGCCGTCGTCCACCTCCGGGCTGCCCGTCTTGGACTGCCGCCCCGCCTTGCCGCCCTACAGCCGAGGATTCACGAAAGCATCAGGCAGGTGCACAGGCAAAAAAGATGGTGTCACAGCAGCTGGTAGCTGTGCTGCACCCTGCAGATGAGCGGCGCATGTGACGACTGGAAATGTGCTTCGCAAGTCGGCAAGAACCCCTGAAACCCAGCTATGGATCGGAGCAAACCCACGACTCCTTGTTCAAAACAACAATAGGTTGCAAAACAGGCACCTTCTCGGATGTGTCGTCGTCATCGTCAGAGGCGTCGCCGTCATCGCCATCGCTGCCGTCCTCATCCTCTGCCGCCGTGGGGCTGCGGCGGCTGCCCGAGCGCGCCGGTTTGTCTGTTGACTTGGACGCCGCGCGCCCGCGCTTGCCCGCCGTCGCCCTGCCGGGCCGATCCGAGGCCGCCGCCGGCGAGCCGCCGCGCCGCGCCGACGGCGTCCCAGGCTCGGCGGAAGCCTCCTTGTCTTTCTTCTGAGCAGCGTCGGCAGCTGCCACGCCGGCAGCGGCGGAGACGGTGGCCGAGCCGGGCGTTTCGGCGGCGGTCAGGAGACCGCCGCCGCGGACGCCGGCGGCGATGGCGGCGGAGGTGGCCGAGGCGGCGCCCGCCAGCTGCGACGGCGGCGGCGCGGCAGCAGCGCCAGGGTGCTCCACCGCCATGGCCTTGTCCCACTCGATCTCGGCGCGGTTGGGACCCTGTGTTTGCAGCGGCGGCAGCGGACTGAGTTTGGTTCTAGGGTTCAAGTGACGCGGCCACCCAGGTGCAATATGTCATGGTGCGGTGCTTGTCCACTCACGTCTTGTGTTCGAGAATGCTGCTGCCGGCCAGCTGGTGACCAGCACTATATACCCCTTTTCTTTGCAACATGTGCACAAGAAATCGGCTGCCAGCTTTCCCACCTCGTTCGGGCGTGCAGATGCGGGCTTCGCCGCGGCGGGCTTGGCAGCCGGCAGCGGCCGCAGCAGCGCGCGCTTGAGCAGCGCGCCCATGGCGGCGGAGACGCGCTCGCGGCGCGCTGTCGAATGCGCAGGGCCCGCCTGCACCACCGCCAGCAGCGCGCGCACCGCCTCCGGCAGCACGCCCACCAGCGGCGCCGCCGGCAGCCTGTTGCACAGGTTTGCCGTCGAGTGAGCAGACAGCCTTCAATGATGGAATGGACTGTATGGCGGCTGACAATGTGTGCTGCAGGACAGTACATATTGGATTGAGGCATATACCTTTGGAACGCCGAGCGGAGACAGAGAGGTTGCGTCAGTGCAGGTACAGTCAATCCGTGCTCACTTTTCGGTCAGCAGCTCCAGGGCGGCGACGCCGCCGAGGCGGGTGCGCCATTCGGCGCCGTAGCACAGGTGCAGCACGCGCGGCAGCAGTTCGCGCACCGCGACGCGCCACTGCGTGTCCGCCGCCGCTTCCTCCTTCCCGTCGCCGCCGACCGCGCCGCCGGCCGCGGTCACAGTCGCCGCCGCCTCCTCCGCTGCCGAGGCGCTGGGCGTTTGCGCCGGCCGTGCGGAGCCCGGCTGCGTCGGCCGCGCCGATCCCGGCAGCAATGGCGGCGTGGCGGCGGTGCCGCTCGCGGGCGGCGTCGCGGCCGCCGCCTGCTGCCCCGGCGCCTGGCCCGGCGGCGGCGCCTGCTGCTGGCCTGCGGCCGCCGGCGAGGCGGCCGCGACGGGCGGCGGCGCCTGCTGCGGCAACAGCTGCGGCTGCAGCCCGGTGCTGGGCGCCGTCTGCAGCGAGCCGAGGGCCCCCACCGCTGGGGGTGCG
>JAABUM010004809.1_pt1 | contig 14856 bp, 21 predicted proteins | sample 5559161 | NCBI WGS metagenome assembly JAABUM01 (sample SAMN10711868, study PRJNA513369) | rock metagenome | isolation source: Antarctica rocks | place: Antarctica: Victoria Land, Siegfried Peak nord
TCAGTCGGCCGCAGCGATGGGAGGCCCGCGATGAAGGTGACCGGCATAGAGCTGCGCAGGATCGGACTGCCTCTGGTAGCGCCGTTCCGCACGTCGTTCAGCACCCAGATCAAGCGCGACATCCTGCTGATCCGCGCGGTAACCTCCGACGTCGAAGGGTGGGGTGAATGCGTGACCCTGACCGACCCGCTCTACTCCGAGGAGTACGTCGACGGTGCGGTCGATGTCCTGACGCGGTTCCTGATTCCGGCGCTCGGCGAGTCCGATCACACAGACGGTGCGGCTGTCAGGACCATTCTGAAGCCCTTCAAAGGACACCGGATGGCCAAGGCCGCCATCGAGATGGCGGTGCTGGACGCCGAACTGAAGGCGTCGGGCCGACCACTTTCCCGGGAGTTGGGCGCCATCCACGACCGGGTACCGTGCGGGGTGTCAGTCGGGATCATGGACTCGATACCGCAGCTGCTGGACGCCGTGGCGATGTACATCGAGCAGGGGTATCTGCGGATTAAGCTGAAGATCCAACCCGGCTGGGACATCGAACCCGTGCGGGCTGTGCGGGAACGGTTCGGCGGCGACCTGCTGCTGCAGGTGGACGCCAACACGGCGTACACCCTCGCGGATGCCCGGCACCTGGCGCGCCTGGACCCCTTCGACCTGTTGCTGATCGAGCAACCGATGGACGAGGACGACATCCTCGGGCACGCCGAGTTGGCCAAGCAGATGCAGACCCCGATGTGCCTGGACGAGTCGATCACCTCGGCCCGGACCGCTGCGGCGGCCATCTCGTTGGGCGCCTGCTCGATCGTCAACATCAAACCCGGACGGGTAGGCGGGTACCTCGAGGCGCGTCGAATCCACGACCTGTGCGTGGCGCACGGAGTAGCCGTCTGGTGCGGCGGGATGCTCGAGACCGGGATCGGACGGGCCGCGAACGTCGCACTGGCCGCGTTGCCCGGCTTCACAATCCCCGGCGACACCTCCGCCTCCGACCGCTACTACGCCACTGACATCACCGAACCGTTCGTGTTGATCGACGGACACCTACCGGTACCCACCGGTGGCGGTATCGGGGTCGAACCGCTGACCGAAGTGCTGCAGGAGGTCACCACGTGGAAGCGATGGCTGCCGCTAGCCTGAGCACGGTGATGAGGCAACCGCAGACCGGTCTGCGGCGGGTACTGGACGATCTGGGCTCCACGTTGCTGGAGCTCGTCCATGGGGACGCCGACACGGTGCCTGAGGTATCCGGTATCGCCATCCACGACCCGATCGACCGCCCGGCGCTACCGCCGATGGTGTTGGTGCTCGGGGTGGGGATGTACCGGCCCGAGGAGATCGTCGCGTTGTTGTCCGAGCTGGGTCAGAGCAGGGCGGCCGGACTGATCTTGAGAGCCCCGGTGCCGTTGCCCGAGCAGGTAGTCGCGGCAGCCGACGCCGCAGGGGTGGTCCTGCTCGGACTGACCAGGGGTGCGACCTGGGCGCAGCTGGCCGCGATGCTGCGGTCCCTCCTGTCTGAAGGCGACATCGGGAGGGGCCCCGGTGAGTGCGAGTCGCTGGGCGGTCTGCCCTCGGGTGACCTGTTCGCATTGGCTAATGCCGTCGCCGCGCTGTTGGATGCCCCGATCACCATTGAGGACCGCAACAACCGGGTCCTCGCCTTCTCCGGCAGGCAGGACGAAACCGACCGCGGGCGCGTCGAGACTGTCCTGGGTCTGCAGGTGCCTGAGCGGTTCACGCGCAAGCTGGCTGAGCGGGGAGTGTTCAGCGAGCTCTACCGCAGTAACGGACCGGTCAGCGTGGACCCGGTTATCGACGACGCCGAATCGGACAGCCACACCCTGCCCAGGGCCGCGATCGCGGTACGCGCAGGAGATGAGCTGCTGGGTTCGATCTGGGCGGTCCTGGGCCGTCCGCTGGACCCAAAGCGCGCGGCAGCCCTGAGCGAGGCTGCCACGCTCGTTGCCCTGCACCTGCTGCGGGTTCGGGCAGGCGCAGATGTAGAGCGCCGGTTGCAGACCGATCTGGTCGGCACCGCTCTGGAGGGCGGTGCAGGGGCCCGCGGCGCGCTGAACCGGCTCGGCCTGACCGATCGCGCCATCGTGGTGCTCGCAGTGACCGCGATCGCCCGGGAGGGCGGGGCGGACACCGGGACAGCGCCGGCGAGCACCGCAGCCATCCTTGCCAGCGACCGGCAGCGACTGGCAGACGCGTTCGGGATGCACCTGTCTGCGGCACATCCCCGATGCGCCACTGCCCAGGTAGGCACCACGGTCTACGCGCTGCTCCCGGTCACCGGTGACTGTGACGGCGCCGAGCGGTCAGCGGTGCGGGTGGCGAAGGACTTCGTGGAGCGCACTGGCGACCGGTTGCCCGCGATCGTCGGTATCGGGCCTGTCGCAACGGACATTGTCGGGCTCGAGCACGCTCGAGGATGCGCAGACCGGACGCTGCGAGTGCTACGCGACACCGGCGGACACCAACGCGTTGCCCGGCTGTCGGACGTTTACGTCTCCTCCCTGGTCTTCGAGATGCGCGACCTGCTCGCGGCACGCGGTGACGTCCTCGCCGGACCGGTGGCCCGGCTGATGGAGTACGACGCAGCACACGACAGCAACCTGGTGCAGACCCTGCGGGCCTGGCTGGACGCGTTCGGCGACGTCGGGGCTGCCGCCGGGGCAGTCTTCGTGCACCCCAACACCTTTCGCTACCGGCTGCGACGACTGGCAGAGGTCGGCGAACTGGACCTGAGCGACCCCGAGGCCCGCTTTGCCGCATTACTACAGCTGCGTTTATCTCTATGATCGGACTTTGATGACGCATCCCGGTAGGTAGTAAACGATCGTAACGATATGGTCTCATCCCGCCAGATTGACGGGGCTGGCGTCTGGGACCGGACCAGTAATGAGACCGGTTGGAACGCTCTGCTTGGTGAGCGGCGCGGTACCGACGACGTCAGTATCTATGCTGCGCCGACACGGGCCACCGATCTGGCCGGGTTGCCGCCGGCGATCATCGACTGTGGGATGGCTGAAGTGTTTCGGGATGAGGTGGTCGCCTACGCCAGCACGATCTGGGCGTGTGGCGGGGTGGTCGAGGTGCGAGTTTGACCCTGAGGCTTTCACGGGTTCGACCTGGCGGCACCGCACACCACACAGGCTCAGGCCGTGACCGCGGCGCGAACGGCGCCATTCAGTGACGAGGTGCCCCGTAGCCACCCGCGGGTGCGTAGCCCGCGCGCTGCCGTGCCCCGGTGGACGAACCGTGCGACACGAGACCGGTGCCTGTGACCTGGGGCTGTCCGGGGAACGGCGTAACAGGGGCAGGAACGAATTACACGAATGTGCCCCGAGCCTGCTGATCACGTGCTGCGTCGTTCGCGGGGAGCGCACCACCAAGTTTCATGTGACAGATCAGTGGCACGCACCTTGTCGCGCTGTCACTGACGTGTGGCCATACCGGGCAGAACCCGGCCTCAGCACCGCGGCTGCCACCTGCCACCTGCCACCTGCCACCTGGGGTATCGGTGGATCGAGGCTGAGAGACACGCGGGTGATTAGGCCGGTTGTGACGGGTGGCTCCTAAGGGCTTTGTCCAGTAGCGCGGACAGGGCGGCGGACTCCTCGGTTGTCAGCCCGGTGAGCAGTTCGGCTTGCACCGCCCGGGCGGTGGTCTTCAGAGCAGCGAAATGTGTTGCGCCGTCGGTAGTGATGGTGACGATGTTGCGCCTGCGGTCGTGGGGGTCGTTGCGGCGCTGGAGGTTTCCCTGGTGCTGTAGGCGGGCGCAAATCCCGTTGATGTTGTTGCGGTCAACACCCAGGATCCGACCCAGATCGGCCTGACTCAGGTCACCGTATTCGGACAGGCACGCCAGGACTGCGAAGTCGGAACGGCTGGGGGACGCCAGTTGTTGTGAGTACAACCGGGCCCCGATCGTGGCGAGCTTGCCGGCTTGCCATGACACGAGCATGCGCAGGGCAGCCGGTGGTCGGGGGCTTTCCAGGTCCTCATCCATGCCTGAATGATAACAGTTGGCTGAACCAACAGATGGTGTTACGTTGGTTCAGCCAACAATAAGTCGGACCGAGGAGACATCATGGAAACCATTTCGACCCCAGACCTTTCATCACGCCGGGTCCTGGTGCCCGGTGGCAGCGGTGGCGTCGGTGAAGGCGTCGTACGTGCGTTCTTGGCGGCGGGCGCTGATGTTGTTGTCCCGACGCGCACCGCTGAACGCGGGGAACAGTTGCAGCAGCTGATCGGTGACGCAGCACCGGGCCGACTGCACACCGCCACCCATGACTACACGAGCTTCGATGGCGCCTCGGCTCTGGTGGACACCATGCTGGGCCGCCTGGGCGGGATCGATGACGTGGTAGCTCCGATCGGGGGCTGGTGGGCAGGTGGCCCGCTGCAGGCGATCACTCAGGTCGACTGGGTGAAGGCGTTCGTTGATCTTGCGACGACGCATATGGCGATCGCTCGTGCCGCGCTCCCGCAGCTGAGTGGTGCTGGTGGTTACACGCTCATCGTGGGTCAATCGGCGCAGTTCCCTGTTCCGGGTAGCGGGCTGGTGAGCATGCAACAGGCGGCGCTGCTGATGATGCAGCAGGTCCTTGCCGCCGAATCTGTGGACCAGCGCATTACTGCCTTCGTCCTGGGCGCGGTCCGGACCCGGTTCGTGGACGGTGAAGCGGGATGGGTCAGCGCAGACCAGATCGGCGCCGTCGCGACCGCGCTTACCGCATCGTCGACCTCGCAGTCCGGTTCGGTGCAGCTGGCTGACAGCGCCGCCGCGAAAGCCGTACTGACCCAGCTTCGCACCGCGCACGCCTGATCACCACCACCACACCGATGAAGGAGAGCCCACACATGATCCTGGTCACCACCGCAGGAAAGGTCGGTGCGCACGCAGCCCGACTCCTAGCCGAGAGAGGGCAGGGGGTGCGCGTCCTGGTCCGAGACCCGACCAAAGGGGCCGATTTGGCCGACCGTGGGGTCGAGGTCTTTCAGGCAGACCTCAGTGACCCCGCCGCCGTCGATGCTGCGATGGTCGGTATCGATGCAGTGATCCTGGTCAGCCCAGCGGTCCCGGAGCACGAGATCGGAGTCATCCACAGCGCGCGTCACCACCAGGTGGCTCACGTCGTGAAGGTCACGAGCGATTCGTCGCTGTACTCACCGATTGCCCGACGCCGGGATCAGGCCCAGATCGAGATCGCGCTGGCAGAGTCCGGATTGGGGTACACGCTGCTGAAAAACAACGCGTACATGCAGAATTTCTTGATGCTCGCGCCATCTATCACAAGTAGGAGCGCGTTCGATTCCCCCACCGGGGAAGGTCGTGTCGCCATGATCGACACTCGGGACGTTGCGGCTGTGGCCGCGCAGATCGCTGCTGCCCCGGCCCGGCATGACGGGCACACCTATTGGCCGACCGGCCCCGAGTCGTTGTCCTACACGGACGCGGCCGCGATCTTCACAGCAGTTCTGGGACGTCAGATCTCCGTCAACGCAATCACCCTGCAGCAGCAGTTCACAGCAATGCTCGCTGCTGGTGTTCCGCGGAAAGTAGCGCAGGACAACGGGAAAGCACTCGGCCTGTTCGCTGCGGGTGAACTCGACTACGTCACCCCGGACGTTCAAGAGATCAGCGGTCGCCCCCCACGATCGTTCAAGGAGTTCGTTCACGACCACCGCGGCGCCTTCACGTCCACGACGGAGAAACGCTGAGGTTGCTGGGACCCAGCTGCACGAGGGTCAGGTACGGACTCTTCCCGCTGGGTATCGGTGCAATCCCAACCCCTGCCGGGTAAGAATCTTCTGACGAGGTGCTGCTGTCTACTTCCGCCCTGAATATCCACGTCGGCGTTCCCGGACGGGGTAGCTCTTCGTCCCCCATGACCGGACCGACCCCGGTGCGCAACAGCAGCATTTCAGTTCTCGGCAGCGGGTCGGATCATCAGGTCGCCGATTCGACGTCGTCGAGTTGTTCAATAGCGAACGCGATAGTGCAAGCGACGGTGGTGGGGCTGATCTCAGCTCGATCAGCCGGGCCTGCATCCGTTCACGATCTTCGGGTCGGGGACGGACTCGAGGAGTTCGGTGCGTACGAAGCCGGAGATCGAGGTGGTGCGCAGGGCGCCGTCGGTGGTATTCCTGGCGCAGTGCTACCAGCATCGTGCGAACGGCGTTCTTGGTCCCTGCGCCTACGGCTTGGGTTGGGTTGGGTTGGGACGATCTTCAGGCCGGAGGTCGAGACCGTCGTGACGAAGTGCCCGCGGCCCTGTTCCCGGAAGACTGGTGAGGCGGCGGCAATCCCGTTGATTACGCCGCGCAGGTTGACGTCGATCATTGCGTCCCAGGAGTCAATGTCGAGGTCGGCAACGGGGTCGGTTCGGGCAATCCCGGCATTGACGACCAGGACGTCGAGGCTTTGCAGACACTGCTGGAACTGGGGAGGGCCGCCGGTGAGGTGCGCGATGGTGTCGACGCGCCCGATGTCATCCTGCTGCTCGGCGCCCTGTCACGAGTGCCCGCAGATCAATGGGATCTTCAAGCGCGCACTTTTGTCATGGTCATCCTGGACGGCCTGCGATCACCGGGCACAACACTTCCGCCTCCGATCGGGGCCAGCTAGGTCAATTCCGATGAGCAACCCTGGCCGTCCGGGAAAGCAGGCGGTCTCCGCGGTTCGAGCGAGTACGTCGACTCTTCAGGCAGGTGGTGCCAGCCTGGCCGCAGAATCACGTGGTGGTCAAGACCAGTTTGCCGGGCTGGCGGGGCAACGCCAGGGCGCGGTGTGCATCGGCGATGCGTTCGAGGGGGTAGACGGCCTGGACTACGGGACGTAGCGCCCCGCGCTGCACGTAGTCGGCGACGTTGTTCAGTAGGTGGCGGTCGGGGTAGCCGCTGAAGCTACGGATCCGCTGAGCACCGAAAACCGTGGAGACGGCGATAGCGCTCATGGATGATGCGGAGCCGAAGTTCAGCGTCACCATTCGCCCGCGACGGGTCAATCGTCGACGAAACCGCAGCATGCCGCGGCCACCGGCGGTGTCGATGATGACGTCGAAGGGGCCTACATCTTGAGCGGAGATCGTTCGGTAATCCAGCACCACATCGGCCCCGCAATCAGTCACGAACGCGGTGTCGCGCCCCTGGGCCAGGGCGGTGACGTGAGCCCCCATGGCGTGGGCAAGTTGAACGGTGGCCATGCCCACCCCACCGGCAGCTCCACGCACTAGTACCCGGTCGCCAGGTGTGGTGCCAGCCACGTCTCGCAGCGCGCGTAGCGCACTTTCGGCGACCGTGACCAAGGAGGCAGCCTCGACGACTGTTAGCTGCACGGGGTAGGGAGCGACCCGGTCGGCGGGTACCACTACATATTGGGCGGCAGCCCCGGTCCGGTGTCCCTTCTTGGGGGAGACCATTCCCCACACCTGCGAGCCTGTGGTCACCTCGCGGACGTCAGGACCGGTCGCGAGTACTTCTCCAGCGAAGTCCAACCCCAAGCCCAAGGGGAATTTGCGTCCAGTCATCAACTTCAAGGTGCCATCACGCACGAACGTGTCGTGCTGATTGATCGCGCAGGCCCCCACTCGTACCAAGACTTCGTTGGACCCGACTACCGGTATCGGCACGGTCGCGAGATGAAGAACCTCCGGGCCACCAAAGCGCCGTAGCTGCGCTGCCTGCATCTGCCCAGCATGCGTTGTGTTCATGATGTGCCGCCTTCGACGTTGGATACTTTAGCTATCTCACTGTTGGGTAGTGCAGGTATCTATGTCAAGGTGAGCGCGTGCAGATCTCCGAATTGGCGACAGCAAGCAGGGTGCCGGTAGCGACCGTCAAGTTCTATCTGCGCGAGGGTCTGCTGCCGCCGGGGGAGATGACCGGGATCACCCGGGCGCAGTACACCCAGCTGCACGTTGACCGTTTGCGCCTGGTGCGTTCGCTGGTCGACGTTGCCGGGTTGTCCCTGTCGGCGGTGCGCCGCGTACTGGCCGCTGCTGAGGGGCCGGTGACGTCCATCGACCAGGCAGTCGGGCAAGCCCAGGAGTCGCTGCCCCCGGTGATTACTCAACAGGTAGACACCACCGAAGCGCTCCGGTTGGTCGATGAGCTCGGCTGGCTGGTGGACCCTACGTGCACGCCGGTCCGTCAGCTAGCGGTTGCGATCGGCTCCCTACGCGATGTGGGGGCGCAGTCCAGCACCTCGTTGTTGGCCCAGTACGGGCACGCCGTGCACGCCTTGGCCGAACGCGAGATCGCTGCGATACCCACAACATCTCAGCAGGACGCAGTGCGGTACGTCGTGGTGGGCACCCTGTTCTACGAACCGGTGCTCCTGGCGTTGCGTCGCCTGGCTCAGCAAGATGCCTTCACCCGGCACACACCAGCTGAGCTACCGTCCCACCCAGTCACCACCCAACTCCCCGGCGGAGACCACGAAACCCCTGCCGAGCAGGCGCTAGACCAGCAGCAGTTATAACCCAGCGGACCCAATGGCTAAAGCCAGCGGTGGCGGCGAACAGCAAGGGAGGCAACACCCCGGTACCGGGTCACCCGTTCCAGCCAGTCACAACGGGCGGCGACCGCGCGAGCCCCAGATGGTTGGCGGATCCATAGGCCTGCTTCACCGATCGGCAATCGGCAATCGGCGATCGGCAATCGGCAATCGGCAATCGGCAATCGGCAATCGGCAATCGGACGACTGTGACACGAGTCGGGTAATCGTGGCCTGGTAGTTCTATGGATGCCACGTTGACGATGGGACAGCAAGGGCGACTGGTGATCCCTGTCGAGGTTCGCAGCGCTTTGGGGCTTTCCCCTGGGGAGCAGTTACATCTGAGGATCGTCGGTCACAGCCTTGTCCTTGAGCGTCAACAGGACGCCGCCGCGGAGCTTCGAGGCCTGGCCTCCGGGGTGCATAGGACGCGATCACTGGTCGATGAGCTTCTCCAGGAACGTCGACTCGCAGCTGCTGCTGGCGAATGACGGTTCTGGACGCCTCGGCGGTGTTGGCGCTCGTCCACGACGAGCCCGGCGCGGAGATCGTGGCCGAGGCGCTGCCGTCTGCATCGTTGGGAGCAGTAAACCTTGCCGAGGTGATCGGCAAGCTGATCGATGTCGAGGTCAAGGTCGACGTCGGCCGCGTCCGGGGACTACTCGCCGCCGCGGGCGTGGTCATCGAACCGGTCACTGAAGCGGACGCGGAGCTGGCAGTGCGATGCGGGCGCTCGACGGAGGCACACTTCTGTCCCTGGGCGATCGGTGCTGCTTGGCGCTGGCTACACGCAGCACGCCCGCCGACGTGCTGACCGCGGATCGTGTCTGGGCCGAACTCGATCTACCGGTTCGAGTCCGCCTACTTCGATAGGCGATCGCTCAAGGGAACAGTGCTTTGGTGAACAGCAGGTTGGTTTCGTTGTAGAAGTCGCGGGTAACACCGTGCGATTCCATGCCGAGACGGGCGCACCCGTTGGGATGCGGCGTTGTGCGGATCTGTGACGACGATGACGACCTTGAGGCCATTCAGGCTGGCGTCTCTCATGGTGGCATCGGCAGCCTCAGTGGCGTACCCGGCGCCCTGGGCCTCGGGGTGTAAGTGCCATCCGATCTCTGGTGGTGCGTCCCCGGTGATCCCGTCCGAAAGCGGGGCGGGCTTGAGGAGGGCCAGTTCCTCGATAACCCAGACGACCTGGTCTACGCCGTTCCCGGTTCGCTCGCTTCGTTGAGCGAACCCCACCGCGCAGTCCCGGCCGCCGGCCTCGTGTGCCATCCACACCCAACTGGTGAAGATCGGCGGGTCGGGCTCAAAGGTGTGATCCGACCAGGCGGCAAGGACGTGCCGGCCCTCGGCAAGAGCGCCGGCCAACGGTGCCCCTTGATCGCCGTTACCCACCACGGTCCAGTCACCTCGCCGTGGCTTCCACCGCTGGTGTCGCGAACGGTCAGGTCTGCGCCGGACGCGATGACCGTGCGGTTCTTCGATGCTGAACTTCTCCCGGTCAGGAAGTACACGAACCCCAACTCACCGGCACAGGCCCGCACAGCGAGCCAGCCCCGGCCTGGATATTGAAGTGCGCTGAGGGCCGGAAGGTAGGACATGCCTGGAGGATGTCAGACCTGAACGCGTCACCCGCGCCCCACGCAAAGAATCGTCGAACAGGTCATTCACCCCAGCAGGCGGAGGACATGGATCAGGTCCCTGATGACGTTTCCCGACCAGCCAGGTTCCTGGTCAATCGAGTCACCCTGCAGGGCCGCAGGTGGCTCGAAACGAATCGCAGAGAACCCCAGCGCCGACGCTCCGGCGAGCTCATGGCTGCCGCCATAGCCGACGTACAAACAGTCCTGAGGGTCGACGCCTAGCTGGTGAACCGCGGCCAGGTATGCCTCTGGTTCAGGTTTGCGGTGACCCGTGACGCACGAGAACGACAGTGCCTCAAAGTGGGGGGCCAGCGGGCTTCGCGACCAGATTTGCGGGGTCTCGGCGGAACAGTCGCTGACCAGCCCCCGCAGCGTGCCGGCCCGACCGAGCTGGACCAGCGCAGGAACCGCCCACGTCCGATGATGCAGTTTGCGGGTCATCTCCAGGCGCAGTTCTACTGCAGCACTGACGGCAGCCTCCATTGGGGCACTACCCAGGCGGTTGGCCAGCCACAGGACAGTTTGTCGCAGATTCCCGAGCTGCCCTCGGGTGCGCTCGTCGAACGTGTCGCGGATCATGTCGGCCAACGCTTGGGGATCCACGCGAAGCGTCTGTGCCATCCGATGGGAGACCAGGTCGCGCTCTTCTCGGCTCCCGCCGGGGACCATTGTGTTGAAAAGGTCGAATACGACTGCCCGAGGGTGCGGCTCGGATCCCATAGCTGGATTGAAACATCTCGGGCATCACCCCGCGACGGCACGGGCAGGGTCTTGGAGTTGGATGGCGCTCTGGTCGCCCACCTGAAGAAAGCATTCTCATTGGGCAAGACCCATGGTCATGCTGAGGGCGCGTCTGGCTTCACGAAGGGGCGGGTGGCTGACCTGGATGACCACCTTGTGGGTCGGGCCGGGTTCGGGCCGTTGCGGGACGGGCGGGAGCTGGGGCACACCATTCGGCGTGACCTGTGGGGGCGCGGGCTGGCGAGTGAGGTCGGGGCCGCCCTGATCACCTGGCACCAGACCCATGTCGCCCACATCCCGTTGTACGCGTATGTCGCGGTCGCTCATCCCGGCAGTCGACGTGTCGTGCAGAAGCTCGGGTTCGAGCCGATCGGGCGCGAAGATCACTGCGAGGTGTCGCGCGACCTGTTCCACTTACCGGCCGGGTCTTGATCCTCGCTACCGTCGCTACGTGAGTTACTCCTGGACGTTCCTGGCAGTGGCGGTACTGCTGGTCCTCAGCCCCGGCGCCGACTTCGCGGTGATCGTGCGTAACACCGTCATCGGTGGTCGCCGCGCTGGTGTCGCGACCACCCTCGGGGTGAGCTCCGCAGCAGCACTGCAGGGCCTTCTGGTGTCCTTCGGGCTGGCAGGATTCATCGTCCGCGCACACCCAGTGTTTCTGGCGATCAAGTGGGCCGGTATCACCTACCTGGCCTACCTGGCCGCGATCACACTGCTGGCCGCGGCTCGTGGGAAATATTCGCCCCCGCAGGAAGAGCAGGGCCCACACTCCCGGTCTGGTCGCAGAGGGTACCGGCAGGGATTCCTGTGTAACGCGACCAACCCCAAGATCTTGGTGTTCTACCTCGCCCTGTTGCCGCAGTTCGTCGGTCCAAGCGCACCCTGGTGGGCGTGGCTAGCCCACGCCTGGACACTGCCAGTCCTGGGCACCGGTTGGTGCCTGCTCGTCGTAGCTGGCGTCGACCGGGCACGAACCATCCTGAGCCGCCGACCGATCCGACGCGCCCTCGACGCCCTCACCGGCACCGTGCTCCTGGGCTTCTGCGCAAAACTCGCCACTGAAAATTGACACGAAGTCCGTCACTCATCAAAAGCTCGGTGCAAGATTCGCCGCTCACATCATTCAGCGCGCCAGGTCTGGCGAGGACGGTATTCATCACGGCGCAGCCAGTGCTCGGTGTAAAGGATCCGGGTCAGGGTGATCACGGTGAGCGGATCAGCCGGAGGCTCCTGTAGGGATCGTCCGCGTTCGACGTAGTCGGACTGCCAGCGGACCGCTTCCCAATACTGCTCAGCATCCGGGTCCCCGCGTTCAAGGGTTCGCGCGGTGCCAAATAGTTGAGCGCCACGGCTGCTCGCCTGCCCGACCAGTGGCGCGACGATTCCTGCAGAGACACCAGGGTCAGGTCGTAGGTTGCGCGACTTCACTGAGGCGTTCCAGCTGGTGTAGAGGATCTCCACCCGAGGCTGAAGTAACGTACCGGAGTCGCTGCGGGGCTGCCGTCCTTGTTGATGGTCGGAACAACGGCCAAATTGTGCGTCGAGAAGAGGTTCAAGATGCGTCCTTCGAGCTGGTCGCGAGTGAGGTTGACCCCGTTTGCTGAACGTCCTGTCCGTCAGGTTTCGGCATGGCGGGGAAGGATGCACCCATGGGTGCGAAGAGGAAGAGTTACACCCCCGAGGTACCGGCGGGGCGCTGCTCATCTGGTCATCGATACCGGGCGCACCGAAGGAGGCCACCCATGACGTGAGCCGGGTGGTCGATCTGTTGGGGGTATCCCGGTCGGGGTACTACGCTTCGGCGGCCCGTCACGCTCACGCGCAGTCCGGGCCGCGGGCGGCCCGCAGGGACGACTTGAACTGGCGCTGGTCCCAGGAACGGATCGGTAATCGGAACGGCGGCGCGCAGATTGTCCCGTGTAGAACACCGTGTGAGACGGTCCCGGTGACTCGAGCTCGGATGCCCAATTTTCCGCCTGTCGTCGCCGCAGATCGTTCCTCATACGGGTGCGCAGATTTACTCCACGGCTGCCGCGTATGCCGCTTGTAGTCGCTCGCTTGGGCGGGGCACCCCGCGGTACTGGGGGGGTTGGTGGAGGTGTCGAGCGCGTAGTTCGTCCATGAGCTCTTCAACGAACTGTTTGCCTTCGCTGCGCATCAGTTCTTGTCGCGCCCTCAGTTCGGGGGTGCCGGTGCGCCAGTCGAGACCCCAATTACCCAGGGCGTTGATGATTGGCAGGGTCTCAATGCCAGACTCGGTAAGGCTGTAGCGAGCCCGTCGCCCTCGTGGGGCCTCGTCGCGGGTGAGAATCCCGGCGCCGACAAGTCGCTTCAACCGGTCCGCGAGGATATTGGTCGCGATCCCTTCGAGGGAGTTTGCTTGCAGCTCGCGAAAATAGCGGCGGTCTCCAAAGATGATGTCGCGCAGCACCAGGACGGACCAGTGGTCCCCCAGAGCTTCGACCGCTGCGTTGATGGCACATCCCGAACGCGGTTCCACAGGTTTCCTCTCGAGTGATTGACTGCACTCGACAATAGTGGTTGCATATTGCAATCACTAGCCGGATGGGCCATCGCCCAGATCGAAGGAGACACGATGGCGAAGTTCGTCACGATCGGGTTCGGAGACCAGCAGGGCTATGACCAGACAGATGCGGCCACCAGAAACTCGGCCCATGCCGCGGATGCCCGTCTGCAACGGTCGGGCGCGATCATGGGCCGTGCCGGTTCCCCGGTGCAAGTACGCAACCACGACGACCTCGAGGTGAATCTCACTTACAGCCGGTTCTCCACCTCGGAGCTGCCACTTGCCGGGTTCGCCATCATCGAAGCTGCAACGATCGACGAAGCCGTTGCCCTCGCGTCCCGAACTCCCTGCGCGGTCGCGCATGGCGTCGTCGAGGTCTGGCCACTGGAACAGTCTTAGGACACGCCACCGCAACTCAGCTGCAACTCGGTCTAGTCCCGCTTCATCCGCGCAGCAGAGCGCTCCGTTTCCGGGCTGCGATCTGTCCGCTCATCGGAACCACCGTCCGCCGTCGTCCCAATGTAATTGCTAGGTTCGCGACCCAATTCACGACTGCTTCTGGGAGATGTTGATGTCCGACACCACCTGCCATATGTCGGTCTCGCTCGACGGCTTCGTCGCCGGGCCGGATCAGAGCCGAGAAAGTCCGCTGGGCAAGCGCGGTTTCGAGCTGCACGGCTGGCATAGTGGCGATCCACGCGCGACCGAGGCCGACGCAACAGCGACTGGCTGGCTGATGCGTCCTCGCGGCGCGTACGTCATGGGCCGCAACATGTTCGGGCCGATCCGCGGTGAGTGGAACGAACCATGGGACGGATGGTGGGGATCCGACCCGCCTTATCACGCTCCGGTCTTCGTGCTCACACACCATGCCCACGACCCGATCGAGATGGAGGGCGGGACCACCTTCCACTTCATCACCGACGGCTTTGACGTCGCTTACTCCCAGGCGCTCAAAACCGCCGATGGCAACGGCGTGGACATCGCTGGCGGCGCGTCGACAGTTCGACAAGCACTGCGCGCGGGCGTGATCGACGAACTCACCCTCGACATCGCACCCGTCCTACTCGGCAGCGGCGAGAGCATTTTCGACGGCGTCGAAACCTTCGGCTTTGAACCCTGTGAGGTCCTCCACTCACCCCTAACCACACATGTCCGTTACCGCAGACGCGGCGAGGGCTGAGTAACCACTACCCTCGTGCGTCTCATGCGGACAGATAGCTGACGGGACGTCACCCTACGAACCGGCCTGGGTGGTCCAGAACTTGGACCGCTGCCCTGGTGGGCATCTACGGCGTCCTGGTCTTTCTTGCTGGCACCGTTGCCACCCGAATTGCGCCGCGGTGATCGCTTTGCCGTCTGTGCGGTCGCGACATGCGGCTGGTAACGGCATCGTGTTACGACTCGCTCATACCGGCAGCTGATGGGTT
>JAABUM010004812.1_pt1 | contig 14848 bp, 13 predicted proteins | sample 5559161 | NCBI WGS metagenome assembly JAABUM01 (sample SAMN10711868, study PRJNA513369) | rock metagenome | isolation source: Antarctica rocks | place: Antarctica: Victoria Land, Siegfried Peak nord
GGAGCCGCTATGCGCAAGATGATCCACCTCGCCTTCGGCGTCCTCAAGTCAAACAGGCCCTTCGACCCCCATTTCTGTGCTCCAGCCCTTGACGGCTAACACAGTATCTCACCCGCCGCCGGAAGCGAAGCCACAGGCGGTCGGGTGCAGCGCCTTGTTGTGCCGATGTTAAAGCGTTTGAGCTCAAACTCGCTCTTGCCGGGTTGCCGGGTTGGAATCTACAAACAGCCGCAGAGCTAAAGCAACCGATACACAACTAATGACGGTAGCGGCTATCACATCCAAGAGCGTATGAATACCGGATAAAACTCTGCATAAAGCGACGATGCCGGACAACAACAGAAGAATGCCACCAACGCGTTTAGACACCGTGAGCGCCAGCAACGCAGCCAAAAAACTTAAAACAGTGTGGTCGGACGGAAAGCCGTTATCAGGCGCGTGTGGAATAAGTGCAGTGGCCCCGTGGGTGAAAGGGCGAGGGTCAAAATAAAGAACACCAGCCAGTTTGGTTAACACAAGGGCTAAAATGCCAGCAATGACGGCACGCTTGATATAGAGTTTTTGTTGTTCGCGGGGCAACCGTACCAACAAAGTAGCGGCTCCTAAAGCGACAAAAACTACAAGGTATTTCGCGCCGAAAATAATGAACGTAGTCATGTCAGTAGTTTCCCTTCTGGGACTCTGCTCCGCCAGCAGGAAAAGACCCCTAAACTCCGATGTAGTCTCTGTGAAAGTACTCATGTAGCGGACGCGGCGGCACAACTTGCAGCACACCATGAAACTCTTCCTCACCTCGATCCTGCTCTTCTCGCCTCCGCTGCTGGCTCAGACCACGCCCTCTGCAACGGTTCCAACCGCTTCGATGGGAGCCTTCATCACGCCCACCGACGCCAGCGCTTCGAGCGCTCAGGAGGGAGCGGGGCGCACGGCGCGCAGGCTCATCGACGGCTCGGGCTGGGGCGAGACTGCGCCGGGCTCGGGCCTCTGGACGCACACGTCCAATGCTTCCGAGGGCGGGGCCAGTATGTGGAACGGCGAGCCCAACTCAACCCTGACATTCGACCTGGGCAGCGTGAAGAACCTGGCCGGAGCCTACATCTGGAATTACAACGAGGGCGGAGGCTGGGCCTCGCGCTCGGTGCGCGAGCTGCGAATTCTATCGTCTTCCGACAACAAAGTCTTCGCGCCCGTAGGCACCTTTACCTTGGGGCAAGCCTCGGGCAAGGATGACGATGCGGGCCAGGCGATTCGGTTCGCGCAGAAGATTCGGGCGCGCTGGATCAAGTTCCAGATCCTGTCCAACTACCGTGGCGGCGAGATGTCGGGCTTGTCCGAAGTCCGCTTCGCCGACGCAGATCACGCTTACGTGCCCAGCGCGACCCTGCAGTGGAAGCCCAAGTATGCCCGCCCGCAGCATCCCAAGCTGAAGCCTGGGCAAGTACTTGCGGGCGCCGAGAACATCGTTTATCCCAGGGATGCGGGCGTCATCGACATCACGCAGGCGCCCTACAACGCGCGCGGCGACGGCCAGACAGACAACACCTCTGTTATCCAGCAGGCGCTCAACGACCACACGGACAGCGGCACGATCTTGTATTTTCCCAACGGAACTTACCTCATCTCAGACGAGCTGCGCTTTTCGGAAGGCGGGCATCCGGGCGACAAGGCGCGCAACACCGTGCTGCAGGGCCAGAGCCGGGGCGGAGCCGTGATCCAGCTCAAGGACAGCTGCGCGGGCTACCAGGCGCCGCGCGCGCCCAAGGCCATGGTGTGGACGGGCCGCGCTCCGGCCCAGCGCTTTGGCAACGAGATACGCAACTTGACTTTCGATACAGGAAGCGGCAACGCAGGCGCGGTTGGCCTGCGCTTCATAGCCAACAACCAGGGCGGCGTGTATGACGTAAGCATCACGTCAGGCGATGGGCAAGGAGTGATCGGGCTGGACTTGGGCTACACCGATGAGCAAGGCCCTTGCTTGATGAAGAACGTGTCTGTACAGGGCTTCGCCATCGGCGTGAGCCTGAGCGGAGGCGTGGATTCGGTCACGCTCGAAGGCATTGCGCTTCAAAATCAGAACACGCTCGGCTTCCAGAACGCGGGCCAGCCCTGCACCATACGCAACCTCAGTTCGCTGAATGAAGTGCCTGCTCTGGATGCAGCAGGCGGCTTCACCACGCTCATTGGAGCTGAGCTCAAGGGAACGGGCCAGGCTCGAACTCGGCCCGCGATCCTGTGCGAGGCCCCGCTGTTCGCGCGCGATGTTCGCACTTCGGGCTACAAGAACGCGCTGGAGTCCAAGATCCCCGGTCGCGAGGGCGTGAGCCAGGCGAGCTTCGCACAGTGGATGTCCAAGCCCGCCGCTTCCCTGTTCGGCGAGCCCGGCACGGGGCTGCGCCTGCCGATCAAAGAGACGCCGCAAGTGCCGTGGGACGACCCCAAGAACTGGGCCTCGCCACTACAATTCGGAGCCAAGCTCAACGATGAGGGCGATGACGCCGACGCCATTCAGGCGGCCATCGACTCGGGAGCGAGCACGGTGTATCTGCCGCGCGGCTCCTATTCGATCGGGCACACCATCATCATCCGCGGGCGTGTGCGGCGCATCGTGGGCTGCAAGGCCTACCTGCAAGTACTTGCGGGCCTCACGCAGTCGAAATCGCCGATGTTTCGCGTCGGGGAGCAAGGCGCTGCGATGGTGGCTCTGGACAATTTGAACACCGATTTCTCAAACGGCGGCCACTTCTTCATCGAGAACAACTCGCTTCGCACGCTCGTGATCCGGCGCTGCCAGATCAACTTCCAGGGCGCGGACGCCTACCACGGCAACAGCCGAGGCCAGGTGTTCCTGGAGGACGTGGTGGGACGCTGGTTCAAGTTCAAGAACCAGAGCGTGTGGGCGCGCCAGTTCAACCCCGAGGGCAACGGCACGCACATCGAAAACGACGGCGGCACGCTGTGGATCCTGGGCCTCAAGACCGAAGGCTACGGCACTTTAGTGGACACTCGCAACGGCGGTTCGAGTGAAATCCTGGGCGGCCTGAGCTACTCGGTGGGCGATGAGCGCGACGAGCCCATGTTCGCAATCGACGCCACCTCCAGAGCCTCGATTTCGTTCTGCGAGGTCAACTTCACCAACCACCCCTTCCCGCGCGTGGTGCAAGCCCAGCACAACAATCAGACCAGCGAGCTCAAGACCGACGACGCCAGATGGCGCGGCCACTTCACGCTGTTCACGGCGCATTAACGCGCTTTCGATGAAAGTGCTCACCGTCCGCTGTCATTCAGAAGGGAGCTGTGCGACCTGAAGAATGACAGCGGGCCTCAACTATCGATCCACTCGGAAGCCGCTTCAAAGGTTCCGCTCGCACCAGCCCAGCACATCCGCGAAGCGCCAGGCTTCGAGGCGCGCCCACAGCTCGTGCTTGCCCAGCTTAGCCTGGCTCAACGCAGGCGAGCTCAGCCCGCACAGGAACCGCGCGCACTGGCGCGGCGTGCCCAGAGCTTGAGGATGCTCTTTGCGCAAACTCTGCAGCACTTCCGGGCTCAGCTCTTCTTCGATGGGAGCTCGCGGCGCTGCGGGCGGTAGCACGGCGGCCTTGCCCGTGGCGCAAAACGAGCAGTGGCCACAAGGCTCGTCTCGCTCAGACCCGAAGTAAGCGTTCAAGGCGTTGGTCTGGCAGCCGGGGCGCTGCACCAAATCCAGCACGTCCGCGATGCGCCGCACCTCGGATTCCTCGCGCCGCGCGAACCGTAAGAGCAGCGAGTCCACAAGTACTTGTGGCTCGGCTTCGGGCTGCAGCAGTCGAAACCTCTGGCGCAGATCATTGGTCTGCACGCGCGCCACGCCGCGCTCTTCGAGCAGCTCCATCGCGCGCACGATGTTCTCGCGCCCGCACTGCAAATCGCGCTGCACTTCCTCCGAGTCCAGGGTCCACCACACGCGCCCGGCTTTGGAAGCCTTCACCAGACGCCGCATGAAATCAGCGCCCTTGGGCCCGAAGACCTTGTAAGCGTCCTCCCAGCCCGAGCGAGGCGCCATCTTGTAGCCCGCGTAGAACGGCGTTCCCTGACGAATCACGCCGTCCAACTCCAGGTAAGTCAGAGCCGTCTTCAAGACCAGAACACGCAGGTCGAAGCGGTTGCTCCACTCCTGCTCGGCGAACGAAAACTCCTCGCCGCTGGCAAGTACTTGCTCGACCAGAAGCGCGAGCGATTCGCGCGTGGGCGTGTCGCCAAAGACGAAGTTCTCCAGCGCGGGCACGTCATCGCGAGCCGCCAGCATCTCCACAACCGAGGGCAGCCCATCGCGCCCCGCGCGCCCGATTTCCTGAGCGTAACTTTCCAAACCCTTGGGCAAGTTGAAGTGGTAAACCGCGCGCACATCCGCCTTGTCGATGCCCATCCCAAAGGCGATCGTCGCCACCACGATCCTATCACTGCCCTGCATCCACCACTCTTGCGTTTGCGAGCGTAGCTCCGAGTCCATCCCGGCGTGGTAGGCGCGGGCGGGAAGGTCGTGCCCAGCTAAGAACTGGGCGACTTCCTCAGCCGTGCGCTGCAGCGTGGTGTAAACGATCGTCGTGCCGCGAGGCCGCGACTGCAGCCTCTTGAGCAGCAAAGCGCGCCGCTTGGAGCCTGGAACGGGTGTCAGGCACAGCTTGAGGTTGGGGCGATAGGAGCCGGTGTTGATGGCGGCTTCGGGAGGAATCTCGAAGGCCTGGCAGATGCTTGCGGCGACTTGAGGCGTGGCCGTGGCGGTCAGCGCGAGCAGGCGCGGGATCTTTAATTCTTGGGCGATGCGTGCGAGCTTGAGGTAGTCGGGGCGGAAGTTGTGGCCCCACTCCGAGATGCAGTGCGCCTCGTCCACAGCCAGAAGCGCAATCGGCGCGCGGCGCAAAGTGCCCAGAAAGCGCTCGTTGTTGAACCTCTCCGGCGCCACATACAACAGCTTTAAGTTGCCCGCACGCAAGTCATCCGAGACTTCGCGCACCTGAGCCGCATCCAGCGACGAGTCCAGCCGAGCCGCCGCAATGCCTCGCCCTTGCAGAAAGTCAATCTGATCCTTCATCAAGGCAATCAGGGGCGAGACAACCAGAGTCACGCCTTCCAGAGCGAGCGCTGGAAGCTGATAGCACAGCGACTTGCCGCCTCCTGTCGGGAAGATGGCCAGCGCGCGGCCCTGGCCCAAGATGGCCTCAACAACTTCGCGCTGGCCTTCGCGCAAGGTGTCGAAGCCAAAGTTTTGCTTCAGTAAAGCGTCGATGTCAGTCATAAACTTCTCAGATATTCCCACAGATGGTTCTCCGTGGCTATCTGTGGAGAATTTCGCTACTCGACTTCCAGCACAGGCCGACACCACGCGCCCGAGTGATCCTTCAGGTTAATCGGCAACGCCCAGAACCGAGCCGGCTGCGGGACGGCGAGGGCTTCGTCCGAGAACTTTAGCTCTTCGATAATCCACACTTCAGCGCCGAGCAGAACTTGATGCGTGTGCCCGTTGCGAGGCTCCAGCGCGCCTCCGACTGAGTAGTGGTCGATGCCAACGCCACGAATTTTGCGCTCGACCAGCCACAGCGCGGCTTCGCGTCCTAAAAATGGGGCGTGATAGAACCACTCATCGGTGCGAGCGCGCTTCTGGCCCCAGCCCGTGGCGAGCAGGATGATCTTGTCCCCAAGTACTTGAGGCTCTTGAGGCAGCGCTTCCTGAAGGTGAGCGGGCGTGATTTCTTGATCGGCTGCTAAAAAGCGCAGGTCAGCGATGAAGGCCTGGCCCACGAAAGTTTCGAGCGGCATCTGGCTGATGCTCTTGCCGCCCGGCATCTTGTGTAAGGGCGCGTCCAGGTGGCTGCCGGTGTGCGAGGCCATTTCGAGGCGCTCCATGTGCCAGGTCAAGTCGTTTTGGGCGCTGTGATCGGCGATGACTTCGACCCGCACAAGCGGGTGCGTGGGGCAGTTGGGGCAATGGTTCCAGATCGGCTGCGACAGGTCGATGAGCTTCATGCCCGCCAGTATGCAAGCTCACGCAAGTACTTGGGGCTCCAGTCTTGGAGCGAGCTTGCATACTCGCCGCATGACTTTTGAAATTCAAGAAGCCACGCCTCAAGATGTGCCCGCGCTCTTCAGCTTGATCCTTGAGCTGGCCGAGTATGAAAAGCTGCGCCACCAAGTCCAGGCAACGCTCGAGATGCTGCACAAGTACTTGTTCGAGGATAAGAAGTGCTCGGCTCTGCTGGCCCGAGCCGAAGGCGAAGTCGTGGGTTACGCCTTGTTCTTCTACTCGTTCTCGACCTTTCTGGCGCGCCCAGGAATCTACCTGGAAGACCTCTTCGTACAGCCCGCCTTCCGCAAGCAAGGCATCGCAACAGCCCTGGTTCACGAGCTGGCGCGGCGCGCTGTCCAAGAAGGCTGTGGGCGCCTGGAGTGGAGCGTGCTGGACTGGAACGCGCCCTCGATTGCGTTCTACGAGAAGCTGGGCGCCAGGATGATGAGCGAGTGGAAGATCATGCGCGTTTCAGGTGAGCAGCTGGGGGTGTTAGCTCAAGTGCAAACATAGGACACGGGCCTTCGGCACACGTCCTATGTTTGAGCCAACCAGCTCCGCAGCGTCACCGCATCGCGATCCAGTTGCTGCGTTGAATCGTCGCGCACGAACTCCAGCAGAGCCCAACGCTCCGCTTCGTCCTGCCGCGCTTCGTGTAGATACAGCTTCCACTCGTCTTGGCCTTCGCTCAGCTCGCGCTTGTCACCGCCTCCGCTTGGCCCCCACTGGAAGACGTGCAAGTTCGCTAAGTGCGGCTTAATCAGGCTCAGATCGTTCAGGCGGTGCTCAACGGAGGCTCCATTGGCGGGCTGCCACAGCATCTTGAGGCGGGGATGAGCAACCGATTCCAAGACTTGCAGCGCAGCCTGGCCACTGTCGCAAAGCGTGCCGCCGTGGAACTCGCACGCGATTGGCATCGGGCTTAACTCGCAGATGCGCTTGAGATCATCCGCCACGTGCCGAAAATACGTCTCATCCGCTTCCTCTGAGCCGCGTTGCCCGGCCCAGACGCGAATCAGCGGCGCTTCCAGAGCTTGAGCCGATGCCAACACTTGGGCCCACTTCAAGCCCTCGGCTTCGGACTCACCGGCGCGGTAATAGGAGCCGTAAGCCGCAACTTGCAGCCCAGCCGCGCGAGTCAGCTCAAGTACTTGACGCGCCGCTTGAACATCGCCGTGAGGCGCGTGCACATCGCCGCCCCACTCCGCTCAGCCCACAGCGAGCCGCCAGCTCAACGATGGCGCTTGGCTCAAGCGAGCGGAAGGTAACGGAAACCAGCCCGGCTTTCATGCCGGATCCTCAGTGCGTCCCGTTTCGTAGTCGAGCCCGCCGCCTCGCATCTTGCCTTCGAGCCAGCGCGCCAGTTCGTTGGCCGTGGTGTCGTCGGGCGCATCGAGGGCGAGCAGGCGCTCATCGAACCATTCCAACTCGCAACTCAGGCGCGCGGCTTCTTCAAGTACTTGCTCGCGCAAGAGCGGCGACATGGCCTTGAACCAGACGCGGAAGGTGTGGTGGCCCGAAGGCTCGCCCACGCCCAGGACGAGGTTCTTGTTTTCGTGCGGCACGATCTTGATGACATCGCCCAGGTGCACGTCGTAGATGAAGAACGGGATGCAGCAGATCTCGAACTCGGTGTCCGACTTCTGGCGCGCCCACAGCTCCTCCTCGAACGGCGCGTCATCGACCTTCATGGCCAGGCGGTAGTTGGAGCGGCTTCTCCAAACGGGCTCGCGGTGCTTCTTCATCTCCATAGAAGCCAAGTTAAACCCAAAGCGCCCGCCAAGTACTTGCCGCTCATTCAACAGGTGAGCATCATTCATTAGCTCACCTCATCAATGAGGTTCGATTGATAAGTAAGGGGGGGGGTAATAAATGGTTAGGAAGTCGCCCCCTCACAGGGATTGTGTGCCACAATCGACGCACCGCTGAGTTGTTAGACCAATAAGCGCGAGGGAGGTGATAGAGAATGCGTCTGAGATCGCTAATGCGTTGGGATGGAGTGCCGACGTTTGTTGTGCTGTTGGTGTGCGCGATTGGGTTCTCGACGGCATGGAGCCGCAAGCGTGCGGAGCTGGTTGCGCCGATTGTCCCCGGCTACTCGTGGCAGCAACATCCCAATGCGGTGCTGCTGACGTATCCCATAGACGACTGCGGATGCGTTCATTTGGATGATGTGGTGAGCGCAGCTACGAAGCAGGGCGCGGATGTGGTTGTAGCCTCAGTGGGGTCACAAGAGATGCTGGACAAGGTGAAAGCCCAGTTCAGCAAGCGTGACCTGCACATCTACGTCGGGGCAGACCCCAAGTTGATCGCGCGCTTTAGCCCGCGCCACAAGCTGGGGATGGTGCACATCGTGGACGGACAGATCGTCGCCCAAGCGGAAGGAGGAATGCCGGACGTGTCGTTCTTCAAGAAGGCGTAGGAACTTAGGCCGGTGCCTCAGGCACCAAGGAGGATGAGCTATGACGGAACACTCGCTGAAGGCTGCGCAAGACAAGGCGCAGCAGCAGGAGAAGCACCGCCAGAAGCGGATGCTGAGGACAGCAGTTGGCTTGCTGCTGCTCTCCGGTGTGATTGGGGGCGGGACGTTCGTCTTGGAGAGGGTGCGAGCCAACGAGCGGCCCATCCACGACGACACCACGATCGCCGACATGAAGCCGGACAAGCAGGCGGCCCGCTTCGCGCGGGCCAACGAACTGCGCGATAAGTGGGAGCCGTGGGCTCGCGAGCACGCCGCCGACCTTAAGGCCATGCTCTCGGGAGACCGGGCGGCTCACGAGCGGGTGTTGAGCGCGTTGCCCACAATGCCCGAACTGGGGCGCTACGGGCTGGGGATCAACGAGGTGAGTGGCAACGCGATGAGTAGCAACGCGGTGCACTTTGCATTCGGGTTTGATCTGAAGACTTCCCTGTTCTCAGATCCCAACCTCTCGCCCGAACAGCGTGCCAGCAACACCGAGCTGCAAAGCAAGTTGAACAAGCAGTTCGCCAAAGGCTACGAGGCGGGCTTCACCAAGTTCCACGACGTGATGATCTTCCAGGCCTCCAACTCCGGCTCTAAGACGGCGCAGGTGTGGGCCAGTGGGCGCGTCACGGAAGAGGCTACCGTTCCCAATCCCACCGCTCAGCCCGGACAGCCCGCGTTCGTCACAACACAGCGAGAAGTCGCACCCGCCTACAATTTCGTCGGGTAAATCCCGCAGGAGAACAACTCATGCACAAGCCTCGCTTGCTTCACTTCGTCAACACGGCAGTGGCTGCCGTCGCCCTTGTCGCGGCCATCCGGCTACGTTTCAACCCAGCGAGCCGCGTTCGCTAACTCGCTCTTCGTGTGCGCCAACGTCATCGACGAGACCAAACCCTGCCCCGGCACGTCGACAGGCAACTTCGCCTACTCGCCCTACAACAGCTCGATCTGCCGCCAGTCCGATGCGTTCTACGACCCAATGGACGTCTTCCACACGCCGTACTACGGGTGCTGCGTCTATGCAGAGGAGCACTACTTCTGCTACTATAGCCCCGCACCTGGGCAGACGGCTACAGGCGACATGGGGCGCAAGCTCTTCTTCCGCTACCAGTCAAGTGGAGCCGCTTCCTGCCTGAATGGTCAGTGCATCAACCAGTAGTGGGCCGGTGCATTCAACGAACAGCAACCGCACTTCAAGTGCGGTTGCTGTTCCAGCTTTGATTGACGAAAGGAGCACCATGAAAAACTCGCAATGCCGTGGCTACACGCTCATCGAGATGCTATTTGTCCTGGCCATCGTGAGCCTGCTGGCTGCGATCATGATGCCCGTTTTCGGGGCTGTGCGGGGCAAGGCGCGCGAGGTTTCCTGCGCCTCCAACCTGCGCCAGATCGGGCAGGCGTTCTCAATGTATATGCAGGACTACGATGGCCGCTTTCCTAACGCCATCAACGCGGGCGACAAGTTCGGCTTGGGCGCGTGGAGCGATAATCCCTCCTTCAAACAGGAGATCCCTCACTTGCCGATTCTGAACGACGCGCTGCAGCCGTATGCCGCCTCGTACGCCCTGTTCCGCTGCCCGAGCGATAGCGGCTTTGCCATAGATGACTTCAGGGGAGCCTGGACGGATGCTTTCCCCACCAGCTACGAGAAGTACGGCACCTCCTACTACTATCGCACGGAACTCGCGGCCAGGAAGATGCACGAGAGCGAGGTCACGGAGCCCGCAGGCATCAACGTGCTGATGGACGCCGCCGGGGTCTGGCACGGTACGCTGACGCCGCCAGCTAAGCGTTACAACGTCCTCTTCGCTGATAGCCACGTCAAGAACATCTCGCGCCAGCAGATAGAAGAAGCTTGGCAGACGCCGCTCACGCCAACGCGCTGATCCAGCCGCAGTCGAGCCCGCAAGTACTTGCAGCGCCCAGAGCAATCCCAGAGCACCCGCCGCCACTTCGCTAAACTGCCCGTTAATCATATCAGTTGAAGGCGGAGGCTCCGGCTCATGGCGCGAAATTCATTCGAGGCACTTAACAACCTGTTACAGCAGCGCATTCTAGTTCTGGATGGTGCGATGGGCACGATGCTGCAAAAGCACAAGCTTTCCGAAGAAGATTTTCGCGGCGAGCGCTTCGCTTCGCATCACAGCGACCTGCGCGGCAACAACGACTTGCTCGTCCTGACGCAGCCCGACATCGTGCGCGGCGTGCACGAGGCGTTTCTGGAAGCGGGCGCGGACATCATCGAGACCAACACCTTCAACTCGACCTCGATCTCGCAGGCCGACTACAACCTGCAGCCCATTGTGTATGAGCTCAACGTCGCGGCGGCTAAGGTCGCGCGCGAGGCGTGCGAGAAGTTCTCGACCGAGGGCAAGCCGCGCTTTGTGGCCGGAGCCATCGGGCCGCTGTCCAAGACCTTGTCGATGTCGCGCGAGGTGAACGATCCAGGCGCGCGCGACGTGACCTGGGACGAGGTTGTCGAGGCTTACACCGAGCAGATTCGAGGTTTAATGGACGGCGGCGTGGACTTGCTCTTGCCCGAGACGACCTTTGACACGCTCAACCTCAAGGCCGCGCTGTTTGCCATCGCCAAGTACTTCGAGGCCACGGGCAAGAGCGTGCCCGTCATCGCCAGCGGCACCATCACCGACGCCTCGGGGCGCACGCTCTCGGGCCAGACTCTGCAAGCGTTCTGGATCTCGATCTCGCACTTTCCCTTGCTGGGAGTCGGGCTCAACTGCGCGCTCGGCCCCGAAGAGTTGCGGCCTTACGTCGAGGAGCTGTCCGGCCTGGCGCCTTGCTACACGCACGCTTATCCCAACGCGGGCCTGCCCAACGCCTTTGGCGAGTTCGACTTCACGCCCGCGAAGATGGCCGCTCATGCCCGAGACTGGGCTCAGCGAGGCTGGCTCAACATCGTCGGAGGCTGCTGCGGAACCACGCCCGAGCACATCAAAGCCATCACCCAAGCCGTCGCCGATGTCCAGCCGCGCGTGCCGCCATCACCCTCCAAGTACTTGCAGGTTTCTGGCTTGGAGCCACTGACGCTGCGCGAGGAATCCAACTTCACGCTCGTCGGTGAGCGCACCAACGTCACGGGAAGCCCGCGCTTCGCACGCCTGGTGCGCGAAGGCAAGTTGGATGATGCTCTGGAAGTCGCGCGGCAGCAGGTCGATAATGGAGCCAACATCATCGACATCAACTTCGATGAGGGAATGCTGGACGGCGAGGCCATGATGACTCGCTTCCTTAACTTAGTTGGTGCCGAGCCCGACATCTCGCGCGTGCCCCTGATGATCGACTCTTCCAAGTGGAGCGTCATCGAAGCTGGGCTCAAGTGCGCGCAGGGCAAGTGCATCATCAACTCGATCTCGCTCAAGGAAGGCGAGGATAAGTTCCGTGAGTCGGCCAGATTAGCCCGCCGCTACGGAGCCGCGTGCGTCGTGATGGCCTTCGATGAAGCGGGTCAGGCCGACAATCTGGAGCGGCGCCAGGAGATTTGCACGCGCGCCTACCGCATCTTGGTCGATGAAGTGGGCTTTCCGCCGCAGGACATCATCTTCGATCCCAACGTCTTGACAGTTGCGACTGGTTTGGAAGAGCACGTCAATTACGCTCTGGACTTCATCCACGCCACGCGCTGGATCAAGGAGAACTTGCCCGGAGCCAAGGTTTCGGGCGGTATCTCGAACGTGTCGTTTTCGTTCAGGGGCAACAACCGCGTGCGCGAAGCGATGCACTCGGCCTTCCTCAAGCACGCCATCGAAGCCGGGCTCGACATGGGCATCGTCAATGCAGGAATGCTCGAAATCTACGAGCAGATTCCCGCCGACTTGCTGGTCGCTGTGGAAGATGTTCTCTTGAACCGTCGCCCGGACGCTACGGAGAGGCTGCTCGACTTAGCCGAGCAGATCAAGGCTCAGGATTCGGGCGAGGTCGCGACGACGGCTGTGGAGGCGTGGCGCGAAGAAGAGGTCGAAGAGCGACTCAAGCACGCTCTGGTCAAGGGCGTCGATGCTCACGTCGAGGCCGACACCAACGAGATCCTCACCAAGTACTTGCAGGACGGCAAGAAGCCGCTGGAAATCATCGAGGGGCCGCTGATGGCGGGCATGAACGTGGTCGGCGACTTGTTCGGCGCAGGCAAGATGTTCCTGCCTCAAGTCGTCAAATCCGCCCGCGTGATGAAGAAAGCCGTGGCGGTGCTGCTGCCCTACATGGAAGAAGAAGCTCGGCGCAGCGGGTCCAGGAAGCAGGGCAAGGTCTTGATGGCGACCGTGAAGGGCGACGTGCACGACATCGGCAAGAACATCGTGGGCGTTGTGCTCGGCTGCAACAATTACGAGGTCATCGACCTGGGCGTCATGGTGCCGTGCGACAAGATTCTGGCCGCGGCCCGCGAGCACGACGTGGACATCATCGGCTTGTCTGGGCTCATCACTCCGAGCTTGGATGAGATGCAGCACGTCGCGCGCGAGATGGCGCGCCAGAACATCGAGCTGCCTCTCTTGATCGGTGGGGCCACGACTTCGCGCATCCACACCGCCGTCAAGATCGCGCCCAACGCCTTGAGCCCGGTGGTTCATGTTCAAGATGCTTCGCGAGCGGTGGGCGTGGTGCAGTCTCTGGTCTCGCCCGATCTGCGCGATGCCTTCGTGGACAAAATCGCAGCCGAGCAGGAGAAGGATCGCGTCTCGCACAAGAATAAGCGTGCAGCCAAGCCGCTCTTGCCCATTGAAGATGCTCGCGCCCGCCGCACTCCGATCGAGTGGCGCGCGCAAGACATCGCCACGCCAAGCTTTGTGGGGCTAAGGACGTTGACGGGCGTTCCTGTGGAAGACCTGGTTCCGTTCATCGACTGGACTCCGTTCTTCGCGGCCTTTGAGCTCAAGGGCATCTACCCCGAGATTTTGCAGAATGTGGAAGTCGGAGGCGTGGCGGAGAAGCTGTATGACGAGGCCCAGCAAGTACTTGGCGAGATGCTGCGCGGCAAGCGCCTGCGCGCCAACGCGGTCTATGGCTTCTACCCGGCCAACGCGGTGGGCGATGATGTCGAGGTGTACCGCGACGATTCGCGAACCGAACTGGCGGCCAAGTTCCATTTCCTGCGCCAGCAGATCGACAAGCCTGAGGGCCGCTTCGACCACTGCCTGGCGGACTTCATCGCGCCCAAAGAGTCGGGCCTGAAGGATCACCTGGGCTTCTTCGCGGTGACTTCGGGGCACGGGCTGGAGCCGATCGTGAAGCGCTACAACGACAGGAACGAAATCGACAAGGCCTTCATCGCGCAGGCTCTGGCCGATCGCCTGGCCGAAGCGTTTGCCGAGTGGCTGCACGCTCAGGCGCGGCGCGACTGGGGCTACGAAACTGAAGTGCTGAGCAACGAGCAGTTGGTGCGCGAGGAGTATCGCGGCATCCGTCCCGCGCCCGGCTACCCGGCGTGCCCGGATCACTCGGAGAAGGACATCCTGTTCCACCTGCTGGACGCCGGGCGCAAGGCGGGCATCACGCTGAGCGAGAACTTCGCGATGAGCCCGGCCTCTTCGGTTTCGGGGTTCTACTTCGCGCACCCCGGAAGCAAGTACTTCGCGGTCGGCAAGATCGAGCGCGACCAGATGCTCGATTACGCCAAGAGGAAGGGAATGGAAGCGCGCTCAATCGAGCGCGTGCTGAGCCCGAACCTGAACTACGATCCCGACGAGATCGTGAAGTAGGGACGCATTGCCATGCGCCCCTAAGAGGCGATCGGTGAGCCTATGATGCGCAACAACGAGCGGCGTTCGAGGCGCCTGGCCAGCTTCGATTACAGCCAGGCAGCGATGTATTTCGTGACGCTGTGCAGCCACGAGCGGCGGTGCGTGTTCGGGCGCGTCGAGTCGCAGGGAGTTGTGCCGAACGTGTATGGCCGCATCGTCCGTGAGGAATGGGAGAGATCAGCGCTTCTGCGCGAGAGCATCAGCCTGGACACCTGGGTTCTGATGCCCAACCACCTGCACGCCCTGGTGCTCACCCACGAGCCGCCTATAGATAGCAAGTCGCACCACGTTTCGGCGCAGCAGAGGCCGTCGCGCTCGCTGAGTTCCCTCGTGGCCTTGTTCAAAGGAGCTTCCACACGGCGCATCAACGCCTATCGCACAGAGCGCGATCTTCCCCAAGCAAAAGTGTGGCAGCGCAACTACTATGACCACATCGTGCGCAACGAGGACGACCTGAGCCGAATTCGCGACTACATCCAGACCAACCCGGCGCTGGGGTCATCATGCTTCATCGTAGAGGCGCATTGCTGTTCGCCCACCAATCCAAGCCCCCTCTAACGAGGGCGCATTGCAATGCGCCCCTAC
>JAABUM010004813.1_pt1 | contig 14836 bp, 15 predicted proteins | sample 5559161 | NCBI WGS metagenome assembly JAABUM01 (sample SAMN10711868, study PRJNA513369) | rock metagenome | isolation source: Antarctica rocks | place: Antarctica: Victoria Land, Siegfried Peak nord
TTACGAAGAACAGGCGCCACCAGACGCCATTGCTCGTCGCTCAAGTCGCTGGGATAAACCACTTTGGATGCGCGTCTCATCAACTCCAGTCTGACCCAAACCCACACTACAGAGACAGGCTCTTAGGGGAGAGGGTGGGAATTCTGCAAATAATTCAAGTCCAAAGCCTCGTCCCAGCGCTAATCCTAAATCTCGTGCGAAGCCGGTCACCACAACTGGGGAGGCGCCACAGGAGACAACTGAACCAGAACCTGTGCCCGAAGACAAAATACGTTCTTCTCCCGCCCCTCATATCGATGTTCAAATTCACATCTCTGCTGAATCTTCACCAGAACAGATCGATCACATCTTCGCCAGCATGGGAAAGCATCTGAAGGAGCTTCTCTAAGGTTCGTCCATGCTCTTAGATTTGGCTAAAGCTTCAGTTGAGGTCGCCAAGGAAATTCAAAAGGCGTCAAAGAGCGTTTCTCATTTGCCGTCTGAAATAACCGTCCCTTTTGACCAGCCAGTTTTACTGCACTCCTTGTTTCTCAATACGAGAGGTTACATAGAGAAGGTCGTGTTTCAAATCAACCGCACCTATACAAGTTCTTCGTATGATGCTTGTGCGGTGATGATAAGACGGCTGATCGAAACCTTGATCATTGAGGCCTTTGAACACATCGGTGAGGCAGCTAAGATCAAGAACTCGAATGGAGATTACCTTTATCTGCAAGACCTCATCGGAGTAGCAGCAAGCGAGACAAAGTGGCAGCTTGGGAGAAACACAAAAAACGGCTTGATAAATCTCAAAGGCATAGGTGATCAATCAGCCCATAGCCGTCGCTATAACGCCCGCCGCTCATACATTGACGACGTTATCGTTGATTTGCGAACGGTGGCGGAAAAATTCCTCTACTTGGCGGGTTTACGGAAGTGAATGCAAATTCGTCAATGCAACTCAACCACATCCACCACGCCGACGCGCTCGAACTGCTCCCGACTTTTCCCGCCGAATCGGTTCATCTGGTTATCGCGGATCCGCCTTATTTTCGGGTTCTCACGGAATCTTGGGACAATCAGTGGAGCGATGAAGCGGCTTATCTCGATTGGTCGCTGACTTGGTTACGCGAGGCGATGCGGGTTTTGGTGCTGGGTGGGGTGTGTTATGTGTTTGGACAAGTCGGGAAGCGGGAACACGTTTGGTTGCACTTGATGAGCGCGACGACGCGGGAGTTCACGATTTGATTGTTTGGGATCGGGTTGTCGGTTATAACACGCGGCGCGATTCTTTTGATCCGGCGTTTGAACAGATTTTGGTGTTGTGTAAAAGTGGCGCTCCAGCACGGTTCGACAAAGATGCGGTTCGGGAAGCTTATGATGATGCGACGAAAGAGCGGTATTCAAGGGATAACAGGTATTTGGATTTGGAGACGCGAAAACAGCATCTCGACGCGGGGAAGTGGGCGACGAACATTTGGCGCGTGCCTTCGCTGAAGGGATCATCAAGGGAAAAGGTCGGACATCCGACGCAAAAGCCGCTTCAACTGTTGGAGCGGCTTGTTTTATCTTCGTCGCGTTCGGGCAATTTGGTTCTCGATCCGTTTTGTGGTTCGGGTTCGGTTGGAGTCACAACGCGGCAACATGAACGGTGTTTTGTTGGGATTGAGTGCGCGGAGAAATGGGTGGAAATCGCAAGGGCGCGGTTCAAGTGCCCACCTGAAGCGTCTAAAAGAGCATGAAACGCTTTTTGCTTTTGCTGGCTTTGGTGCCTTCCGTTGCACTGGCCGCGCCTCACGCCGATGGCACGGTTCGTCAAACCGCCGACTCTTGGACGGGCGCCGCCGACGAATTCGATACGGTTGGACGCGACCAACTGCTGCGCTTGTCGAGCGTGTTGAAGGATTTGAAAATTGGTCGCGCTGCCAAAGTCGCTGATGTCGGCGCGGGTGGCGGATGGTTGACGGTTCGACTGGCGCGGGCTGTCGGGCCAAATGGTGTCGTTTACGCCGAAGAGATTTTGCCCAAATACACGAATTACATCGAGCAGCGCGTTCGGCGCGAACGGTTGACCAGCGTGCGAACAGTGCTCGGTTCGACGAGCGACCCGAAGTTGCCCGCGAACACACTCGATGCCGCGATGATTTTGAACGCTTATCACGAGTTCGATCAGCCTTTAGGAATGCTCGCCAAAGTCAAAGCGGCGATGAAACTGGGGGCGCGACTGGGCATCATCGAGCGCGATAATCCCCAACTGAGGCGTGAAGCGCAGCAGGCCTATGCTCGAACTGGTCTGATTTTGCACCGCGTCAGCGAGAAAGACGACAAAAATCCGCTCACCGACGATCATCGTTTGGCCCGTGACATCGTGCGGCGCGAAGGCGAAAAAGCCGGTTTTCGCTTTGTTGGTTCGCGGCAGTTAGGTGAAGACAATTATCTTGTAGTATTCCAAAAGTAAGAACAACTAAATTGAGCGGAGTGACCGCGCATTTCATACTAACATATTGGGAATGCACGCTCAAGATTGCATACGGTTCGTCTGGAATAAGGAGTCAGAAGCACGAGTGGGCGCCCAGCAACCTTGGCGCAGTGGTAGTTCGAGTTCAGCGATTTTGCGAACCGAACTCGAACTACCACTGCCCCAACGTTGCTGGGCGCGACTCCTTTTGTTTTCAATGAAGGCTTCGTTATTCGTCGAACAACGACGTTTGTTCCTCTTCTTCCCCGACGAAAAATCGCCGCTCGACCTTGCCTTCGTCATCGAACTTCACGCCTTCGAGTTCCAGTCGTTCGCGTTGTTCGCGCGAGTGATGCGGGCTGCGTTTGGAAATTGGCAATTTGCCATTTTTGTCAACGACGCGCCACCACGGAACGCCATTCATAATCTGGCCCATCACGCGGCCACAAATGTAACCCGAAATTGGTGGGTCGCAACTCGCGCCCAACGCGCCGTAAGATGTGACGCAGCCAAGGGGAATCGCTCGGCAAAGCAGTTCAACCTGTTCGCGCAGTCGTCGGGTTTCATCACTTGATTCGGGTTCGGGATGAGGGGCGTTCATACTTGAAAGTATCATGTCCCAACCGCTTTCTTCATCACTTTTGGCGGGTTCACTGTTTGTTTCGGGCGAAACGACCGGCACCATCTCCGATGCAGGGTTGCCCGGCGCGGCCTTTGATTCCGCCGAGTTTGACCTCGAACTTTCACAAACCAGCCTCAAAGAAGCCGATGAATTGCTGCGTTCTACGCTTGAAGAAGCCATGAACTTGGTTGGCGGCAACCGCGCTTTTCTGGCCTTGGTTGATACATCTTCAGGCGAACTCGTTTTGCGCTTCACAGCGGGCGAAGGCTGGACGGACGAGATTCGGCGACTTCGCGTCGATGTTCATGCGGTGTCTCTGGCTTCGGGTTCGAGTCGGCGCGGTATCACGCGCCATGTCGTCATCAACGGGCGCGCTTATTGGACGGGCGATGTTTCGAGTGACCCCCATTATATTGGCTTTTTTGATGATGTCAAATCAGAAATCGCAGTGCCAGTGATGACTTCTGGTGGCGCCACGATTGGTGTTATCAACATAGAATCGCCCGAAAGCGATTTGTGGGGCGAAGAACACGCGCAAAAGTTGCAGCCGCTCACGCGGCGCGCGGCGATCATCATCACGATGGCCGAGCATCAACTGCGCGAAGAAGCGCTCATTGCCATCGGGCGCGACCTCAACTCCGTGTCCGACCTCGATTCGCTGATGCACGATGTCGTGCAGCAGGCGACCAAAGTCTTGCGCGCCGACGACTGCTCGCTGTTCCTGATGGACGAGGCGGGCGAAACGCTGGAACTGTCGGCATCGTATGGCCCGCTCGATCAAGAAACGGGACGTCACACGGTTCGCTACCACATCGGCGAAGGGTTGACTGGCTGGGTCGCACAAAACGGGCGCGCCATTCGTGTCGGCGATCCGCGCACCGATTCGCGGTGGAAAGGCTTGTTTTCCGAAGCGCCGCCCTCGGAAGTCGCGGCGCTGCTCGCGGTTCCGGTTCAAACGCAGCGCTCCAAACCGGGCGTTTTGCGCGTGGTTCGCAAGCGCAAAGGCTCGCTGTATTTTCTGCCGCAAGAGTTCACGCAGGCCGACGAAGACGTGTTGGGAACGCTCGCTTCGCAAATGGCTGTCGCCATTGACCGAACCAAACTGACGAATCGACTGCTTGGCGCCGAACGGATGGCCGCGTGGGGCGAGATGAGCGCGCGCGCCGCGCACATGATCGGCAACACCGTGTTCGGCGTGAAAGGGCACTTGAACGAGTTGAACTACATCCTCAAAAGCAAAGACGGTTCAGATGATCCCGACTGGCGCGAAACGCGCGAACTGAATGAAGCTGTGACGCGCGGCATTTATCGTTTGGAAGGCATCTTGGGCGAGTTCCGCGACTTCGTTTTAGCGACTCAGTTGCACTCGACGCCAGGCGACATCAACTCGATTCTGCGCGCGGTGACTGGTGAAACGTTTCCCAAAAACTCGAAGGTCGATCTGGTTTTGAATCTCGAACCGAATTTGCCGCCGATTCAAAGTGACGAAGTGAAACTCAAGCGCGCTTTTGGCGAACTCATCGAAAACTCGATTGATTTTCAGCCGGGCGGAGGGCAAATCTCGATTCGTTCGTCGCTGGCCGATGCCAAAGTCGTGGGGAAGTTGACGCGCCAGGCGTTTGTGCCGCCCACGATCCGCGTCGATTTTCAAGATCGGGGGCCAGGTTTGTCGGAGCACGAACGCAACCGCGTGTTCGCGCCGTTTTACACCAAAAAGGCGAAGGGCATGGGCTTGGGGTTGTCGATTGTTAAGGGCATCATCGAAGCGCACGGCGGCGTGATTTGCGAAATCGGGCGTGAAGACCAAGAACCAGGCGCGCATTTCGTGGTTTTGCTGCCTGCTCAAACTGCCGAAGAGCGCAAGAAAGGCGAGAACGGCTCGCCTCAGCAAGTGTTTGGCGGGGGCGGTTGAAACTCAAAGCGGCGAATCGAACGATGCGCTTGACGTAATTTGTCGGCATCTTCCGCGCCCGTTGAAACTCCAAGCGGTGAATCGAAGGGACGCAGATAAAATCAAGGCGCCGTTTTCGCGGCACACTGAGGCGCAATGGGAAAAATTTTAGTTGCCGACGATGAAGACGATGTGCGCTTCTCTTTAGAGCGCAGGTTGCGGCGCGAAGGGCATAGCGTGACAATCGCGGGGTCGCAGGCCGATGCGTCCAAGGCCATCGAGGATGCGCCGGTGCCCTTTGATGTCGTGCTCACCGATATGCTGATGGAGTCGCCCAATTCGGGCGTCGAGGTGCTCAAGTCTGCGTTGGCGCGCGATGTGTTCACCGAAGTGGTGGTGCTCACGGCTTATGGCAACGTGGCCAATGCCGTTGAGTGCATGAAGATGGGTGCCTTTGATTACGTCGAGAAAAACATTCCCGGCGTGGACGTTTATGAACTGATTTCCATCAAGATCGAGCAAGCGTTGGAGCGGCGCCGTTCGAGTTTGGCGACGGTGCGGCGCTTGGAATCGTTTGCCAAAGTGCGCGAAATGGGGAGGGATTAAGCGATGTTCAAGTTTGGAGATCGAGTTGAAATCGGCGGGCGCACGATGCTGCGTCCCGGTTTTTCCCTTGTTGGACTTTCGGGCATGGTGTTCCCAACAGCCCCGAATGCGCCTGCTGGAACCGTGTCGGTGAAAGTGGATTGGCTGGAGTTCGACTACACCGAAGAAAACGGCTATCCCGAAGGCTCGTTGCCGCCGGTTGTGAACGTGCCAGCCGACCAGTTGATCTTGCTGGACGAAAACCCGACGACTTTGGGCGTAGCGAAACCGGTTCTCAAACCCAACCCGAACGCGCCCGCCAAACCAAAGCTGGGCATCGTGTCCGGCGGAGCGGACGCGCCCAAAGCCGAAGCGCCGGAGTCCAAGCTCAAAACGCCGCAAGAGGACGAAGGCGCGCCACCTCAAGATGAGGATGACGAGCCGCCGCGCCCGCGTTTGCGCTTGGTTTAACCGACAATCTCCATGCGTTCCCGATTGAAAGGAGCCGTGCGGCGCTTGCGCTTGCGTCCGGGCATCGCTCCTCCGTTCACCTTTGACGACTACATCCAAGAGCGCGTGGGCGTTTAGAAAAGCGCGCCGCCGCTCGAAGGCGCTCTCGTTTTTCTGGACGATTCGCAAATCGAGCGCGGATTTTGGAGCGAGTGGTGGGCGCGCGGCGACATCTTGAATCGCGGTATCGGCAGCCAGACTACGTGTGGCATTCTGGGTTACTTGGACGAAGTGGCGCGTCACTAGCCGCACTTGATCGTTCTGGAGTGCGGCACCAACGATCTGGCAACGGGCCAATCCGTTGAATCCGTCGCTGATTTTTACGCCGATTTGCTGGGCCAACTGAGCACACGCGCGCCAAGAGCTTTGTTGTGGCCTCAAAGCGTGTTCCCGGCGCATCCGATTCGCTGGCGCGAGTGTTCGCCGCCGGTTGCGACGCGCCAATGCGCGAAATTGAACGCGCAAATCCGCCAACTCAACGCGCTTTTGGCTCAAGTTGCGGCAAAGCGCGATTTGCCTTTTCTCGATGTGAGCGCCGCTTTGGAAGAAAACGGCGAGCTAAACCGCCCTTACACAGCCGACGGCACGCACCTCAACGGCGAGGTCTATCGCGTCTGGCGCGCGGCGATTTTGGGCGCGCCTCGCGAGTGAGAAGTGTGTTCGTGGAGGCAAACAGTTGCCGACCTGTCGGTTCATCACCGCCTCGGTTCATCAATGAATTCACTGGATTAAAATCCGGCACCCCGCGCAGACAAGTCGGCAACTGCTCGCGGGTGCGAACACATGCTTTTCTGATTTTAGCGCCTTCTCACTAAACGCCCTGCGCCCGCGCGGGTCGTGTGCCCACGTTCACGTTGTAATCCTTGACTTGGCCGTTTGACCACACGCGCAAGCGAAGCGGCGCTCCAGGGCGAAGTCCTGCCACGATGTTGCGCAACTCGCCCGGCGAATCAATCGAAGTGCCGTTGGCGCTCAGAATGACATCGGTTCCGCGCTCGCTCCAGGGAATGCGCGCAGCGGGCGCGTTGCCGTAAAGTCCCGTCACCAAAACGCCGCTTTGATCCTTCAAGCCCAACTGATCGGCGATATCGCCCGTGAGCGGATCGACGACCACTCCCAGCCAACCGCGCGTCACGCGGCCCGACTGCGCCAGTTGACCCGCAATCGAACGGGCCAAATTCGAGGGAATCGCCAGACCGATGCCCTGGTTGCCGCCGCTTTCGCTCAGGATCGCGGTGTTGATGCCGACCAGATCGCCTTGGATGTCAACCAACGCGCCGCCCGAATTGCCGGGGTTGATGGCGGCGTCAGTTTGCAGAAAATCTTCATACGCCGAGATTCCCAAGTCGCGTCGGCCTTTCGCTGAGATGATGCCTTGCGTCACCGTGCTGGACAGGTTGAACGGGCTGCCAATCGCCAAAACGATGTCGCCCACGCTGAGCTTGTCCGAATCCGCGAAGCGAAGCGTTGGCAAGTTAGGCGCGTCGATTTTCAACACCGCGACATCAGAGGCAGCGTCGGCGCCCAGAAGTCGCGCCGGAAAACGGCGGCGGTCGGGGAGTGTCACGGTGAGTTGCGCCGCGCCGCCCGCCACGTGGTTGTTGGTGATGATCAGCCCGCGCGGGTCGATGATGACGCCCGAACCAATGGACTGCGAGCGCTGGTCGGGTTCGCGGAACAAGCGCCCGCCGAACTCGCCGTTGTCGCCGCCAAACGGGTCTTGAAAGGTGCGGCCCGGCTGCACTTTGACCGCTTGGATGTTGACGACGGCGGGCGTAACTTTGCGCGCGATTTGGGCGTAGGTCGCCGATAGAAGTGCCAGGTCGTCGGCGTTGCGAATCGGGCGACGTGCGCCCGTTGAAGGCGCTTGAACTCCGCTTGTTTGCGCGAGAGCTTCAGGTTGTGGCCCGTTTTGTGGCGAGGACGTTTGTTGAATACAAGCGCCCGCGCCAAATGCTAAAATCGCGGCGCCGATTGAAAGCGGCAACCATTTTTGGTTTTTCATAAAGATACAGCTTGGAGGAGAAGAGCCGCCAATCACAAAACTTTCATCTGTGAGCCAAAGCCAGACATCTGCCAATAGAAGACAAAGTGGCGCCCTTCAGCTTTTCGTATGAGAACGGTGGGAAACGCTTTTAATGCCCCGCTTTGTGTTGTTCCGGTAGGGAACAACAGCCACGTTTGGTTTTAGCGTGGCGCTCTCCTTCTCAAAACTGTGGCGTCTCATTTGCGCGCGTTTGGTGCCAACTTCTCGCCTGTTTTGGGCTGGGAAAGAAAGGATTTAACTTATCATGGCTTTTGAACTGCCCGCTTTGCCCTACGACTACGCTGCGCTCGAACCAACCATCTCCCGCGAGACGATGACGCTTCACCACGACAAACATCACGCCGCTTATGTGACCAACCTCAACGCGGCGATTGAAAAAGCGCCCGAACTCGCCGAACAATCCGTCGAAGAACTCATTCAGAACCTCAATGACGTGCCCGAAGGCGTGCGCGCGGCGGTGCGCAACAATGGCGGCGGCCACATCAACCACACGATGTTCTGGGATTTGATGACGCCCGACGGCGCCACTTCGCCCAGCGGCCTTTTGCTCAACGCCATCAACGCCTCGTTTGGTTCGCTCGACGACTTCAAAAAGCAGTTCAACGCGGCGGGCGTCGCCCGTTTCGGTTCGGGCTGGGTCTGGCTTGTCAAAGATAACAGCGGCAAGTTGTCCATCGTGTCCACGCCCAATCAAGATAATCCGATTAGCGATGGGCAAACGCCCATCTTAGGCAACGATGTGTGGGAGCACTCCTACTACGTGGACTACCGCAACCTACGCCCCAAATATCTCGAAGCCTGGTGGACTGTCGTTAACTGGGATAAAGTTGCTCAGAACTACAGCAGCTAATCTTTATGTGTTAGTGGCAAGTTTGGGATCTATTATCGGAACTTGCCTCTAACAATTAAGAACTTCCAGACCATGTCACTTTTAAATTTTTTCGGTCGCCGTTTGCTTACTGGCTTTGTGGCGCGTGGGTTCACAAGCTTTTTGGTGAAGCGCTTTCGCGTTTCGCCGGGAGTGGCCAACTTGATTTTCGTGGTGCTCGCTGAACTTTTGGCCCGCGGCACAGAGCGCTCAGGCGTTGCAGGACGCGGAGGCAAATTCAGCGGCTTCAAGGGAAAAGGCCGGACTTAGAGAAAAACTAAAAGGCTGTTATCACTTGGAAGTTGGCCAAATAAGTGTTCAACTGCACCCACAATGCAAAACGATTTGCCTTTGCAACCCACGCAACCTTTCGCAGAGCCAGGCGGCGCTCTGGCGGCCTTGGAAACCACGCGCGTCGCTTTAATGCATGGCTTTGGAGCGATCCATGAGCACATCTTGTCTCAAGGCACACAAAGCGAGGTTTTGCGCCGCGAACTTCAAGCGGCGCAGGCGCAAGTTGCGGACTTGGGAGCGAATTGCAACCACCACGAAGTTGATGTCGCGCAGTTGCGCTTGGAACTGCAAAAGCGCGACTTCGACTTAGAGCAAGAAGGTGCCCGTCTCGTTGAAGCCCAGCGAGCGCAGGCTCAGGCGCGCGAGGAAAACGCCGATTTCAACGCGCGGTTGGCGCAGGCCGGGCGCGCGTTGGAAGTTGCCCATGCCCACAGCACCGATCTGAGCGGGCAGGTCTTCGATTTGAATGCGCAGATCGAGTTTCTTTCGGCTCATAAAGAAAATCTCGAAGCCCATAAAGAGCATCTGGAAAGTAAAGTCGCTGATTCGGGCGCCCACATAGAGCATTTGCAGGGGCAAGTCGAACAGTTGCACGATCACAAATCGGACTTGGAAGCAAAAGTCGCGCAACTCCACGAAAAGAATGTGGATATGCACCGCGAACTGGTCGGCCTGTATGCCGATTTGCGCGGTGAAGGCTTGCCAGAACTGGTGCTCAAACTCGCGGCGGGCTTAACCGGCGCCGAATCGGGCCTGTTTACCCAAGCCGATGGCGATGGCACACTCGCACAGTTGCACGTCAGTCAGATGGAAGAGATGCTCGTTAGCGCGCTTTACGACTACAGCCGCCGCGCGGCTGATGCCGAACAGCCGCTCGTTGAAAACGATGCCAAAAAACTGCCCGACGGCGCGGGACTCGTCAACCTTGCGGCTTTACCCGTCGCGGCCAAAGGCCGCAAGCGGGGCGTGCTGTTGCTGTGTAACAAAAGAGGCGGCCCATTCACCGAAGACGATACGCGTTTGCTACTCGCCATCGGCCAACACGCGGGTTTGGCGATGGAAAACGCGCGCTTGCACGACGAACTGAGCGAAGCCTATGCTGCGACAATTGCGGTTTTGGCCGACGCCATTCAAGCCAAAGACGCTTATACGCGCGGCCACTGCGAAGGTGTTTCCTCGATGGCCGTTGAAGTCGCACGCCGTTTGGAACTGTCCGATGAGCAACTCGAACAGGTGCGCTACGCCGCACTACTTCACGATGTCGGCAAAATCGGCATTCCCGACGGCATTTTGCTCAAGCCCTCGAAATTGATGCCGGAAGAATTTTCGATCATTCAGAAGCACCCGCAAATTGGCCGCGACATCGTGGCGCGCGTGAGCGCTCTCAGCGCGCTCTCCGAAGTAATTTTGCACCACCACGAAAAGTGGGACGGTTCGGGCTATCCCGCAGGATTGGCGGGCGAAGGCATTCCGCTTCTGGCGCGCATCGTGTGCGCCGTCGATGCCTTTGACGCCATGACGACGCCGCGTCCCTATCGAACAGCCGTCGATGGCGCGCAGGCCGTTGAAGAAATGCGGCGTTGCGCGGGTACGCAGTTCGACCCGCGCATTGTGGAACTGGTCGCTGACATCGTGTGCACAGCGTGACAATTTGCCTCACAAACTGCTTCTATGAGCGCGCAACCTAAAGAAAGGCACTACGTCACCCTCGAGGAATGCTACGACATTTTGCTGAAGGGCGACACGAAAACGAGCTGGGATAGTAAGCGTCGGGCCTCAGCCAAAGAAGCTTCAATTCCCTGAATATGGCCGTGCGTCGTTCCGGGGCAATCAGCGCACACTGGCTCGCCATGAATCACGCAAGCATAAGCCGTTGGTTTTCGCTGCAACTTGAAACCTCTGCCGAACACATCAAAGACGCGAGCGCGTTTTTGCACGATTTAAGCGCGCAAGGCGTTCAAATCGAAGACACGCAAATCCTCTTCGACCAGAGCGAAGATGCCACGCTCGTTCCGCGCGAACGCCCGCTTGTTACGGGGTATTTCGAGGTTTCCGACGCCTCGGAGTTAGACGAACTGCGCGCCGCGACTAATGAAACGTCCTTTGCAGCGAATGCTCAGTGGGAGGAAATCGAAACGCAAGACTGGGCGACGAAGTGGCGCGAAAACTTCCCGCCGCTGGAAATCGGCCCGTTTTTGATCGTGCCGACGTGGGAAGAGGCGCCTTCAAATAGCAACGACAAAATCGTCTTGAAACTCGATCCCGGTTTGGCTTTTGGCACCGGACAACATCCGACGACGCGCTTATGCTTGGAACTTCTGGCTCAACAACTCGAAGGCCAACCGGACGCGCCCCTCCTCGATGTCGGGTGCGGCTCCGGCATCTTGAGCATCGCGGCGGCGAAGTTGGGCGCGCGCGTCGTCGCTTCCGATCTCGACTTGTGGTGCATCGAAGCCACGCAGGAAAACGCAGTTTTAAACGGCGTCGAAGCGCTAGTCGAAGTCAAACTGGTCGCTGATTTGGGCTGGGTGGCCGCGCCGTTTGCGTTTGTGATTGCCAACTTGATGAGCGATTTGCTCATCCGCCTGGCGCCCGAACTTTCGCGGGTGACGCAAACCGGTGGAACGTTGATCGTGTCGGGCATTTCTTCGCCGCGCGCCGATGATGTGTGTCGTGCGTTAGAACGGGCTGGGTTCAAAGCTCTGGAAAAACGAGAACGCGACGGCGACACGCGCGGCGACGGCTGGACAGAACGCTGGAGCGCGTTTGTGTTGCAGCGTTTGTAGGGGCTAAATGGTGCTTGTCCTCCTGCAGTTTCCGTTCGTCTCCAATGTTGTCCGAGCAGCAAGAGGCGAACACAAGGTAGCCTTCACGCATATGCCCAGATTATATCTTTCCCCCAAAGTCCTCGACCTCGCTTTAACTGGCGATGAGTTCGACCTCGATGCCGAGTCGAGCAAAAAGATCGCGCGCGTTTTGCGCATGACGCCGGGCGAAACCTTTGTCGGTTTTTCCGGTTTTGGCCGCGAATGGGAATGCGCCCTCACCGCCATCGAAACCGACGGCAAGCCGCGTGTCAAAGCGGTTTTGCTGCGCGAACGCGATGTCGAACGCTTGGAGCGGGTGCGCATTTCGATTGCTCAAGCGATTCCCAAAGGGGACAAGATGGATTTGGTGCTGCAAAAAGGCACGGAAATCGGCGTCGCCGAATTTTACCCATTCGATGCCGAACGGAGCGTGTCGCGCCTCGATCCCGACGCCGATTACGAACGCGCCACGATGCGCGCCGGACGCTATCGCAAAATCGTCGAGGGCGCCGCCGCTCAGTCAGGCCGCGCCGATGTGCCGGTTGTTCACGCCATTTCCGATTTTTCAACCGCCGTTGCGGGTGGAACTGGCGAAGGCGTCTGTTTCATGCTCGATGAAAGCGAGGACGCGCCCTCGCTACGCGAGATTCTCACGCGCGACCCAATCGAGTGGAGCGATGAGTTCCCGCCCAAAGTGATGCTGCTGATTGGGCCAGAAGGCGGCTGGTCGCCGCGCGAACGCGAGTGGGGCGAGCGCTACGGCGCCGTTGCGGTGAGTTTGGGGCGCCGCATTTTGCGAACAGAAACGGCGGCTCTGGTCGCGGCGACGATTTTAAAATGGGAAGCGGGCGAGATTTGAGCCGCCACAACTGTGAACGCGAAGCGTCAGCGAGTGCATCTATTCCACGCGCGAAGCACAATCATCACCATGATGTGCCTTTGGCACGCCAAAAATGCACTCGCTGACGCTTCGCGTTCACAAGGTTTTCAAACTATCGCTGTGCCCAAACTTCCAGTTGAACCTGCGCCCAACATTCCCACTCCATCCGCTGTCCGTCACGTCAACGCGCTTCTGGTCGAGCGCTTCGGCACGCGCACAGTCCATAAACGCGATCCGCTCGATGGTTTGATTCTCATCATCCTAAGTCAAGCGACTTCGGACGTGAACTGCGACCGCGCGTTTTCCGGTCTAAAATCCGCCTTTCCGACGTGGCGAGACTGTTTGGATGCGCCAGTTGTTGCCGTCATCGATTCCATACGAAGCGGGGGTTTGGCCAATCAAAAGGCGGCGCGCATCCAACAACTGCTGCGCGAAATCCAGGATGAACGCGGTGACTTGGATCTAGGCTTTCTAAACGATTTACCCGCACGCGAGTGCGAAGCGTATCTGTCGAAGTTTCACGGCGTCGGCCCAAAAACCGTCGCGTGCGTGTTGGTGTTTTTCCTCGACAAACCGGCGTTTCCCGTGGACACGCACGTGTTTCGCATTTGCAAACGACTCGGCTGGATTCGGCCCAAAGCTTCACCCGACGAAGCGCATCGCGTTTTGCACGACCTGGTGCCCGACGAATGCAAGCTCGACTTGCACGTCAACCTCATCGCTCATGGCCGCGTGACGTGCCGCGCCGACGGCAACGGCGGGCCGAAATGCGGTGTTTGTTCGATCAAAGCCTATTGCAACTTTGGTCAGTTGTTGCAAGTGCCCGAAGGCTCCGAGGCGGCGCGAATCTCAGCGCGCGACCCAGATTTTTTCGTGACGATCAAGGCGAAGAAGGAGTTGGGTGAGGTGGAAGCAATTGATCAATTAAAGCCGTGATATCCTACTCTCATAAATCACCCATCAACAAAAAGCGGCTTCCAACACGCGTTGGAAGCCGTTCTAAAACTAAGTAGAACTTATTTGGAAGTCGCACTGTTTGATGGGACTTTCAATACTCCTTGTGGTATTGGTTTAGCTGTAGAGGGATCCTGCACACCGTTGTCTGCATTGTTACCGCTACAACCCGCGATTCCTGCTATTATGACAGCGAAGACAATCGCTTTGAGTAGAGATGATTTCATAGTGCGAAATTTTTCGATATTATGCTTTTTGTGCGTGACGTAAACCAGGCAATGGATGTGCCCATGCGTCATCAGGAGCATAATGTGGAGGTCTACTGCACGCGGTCATCCAGAGGACTAACAGGAATAAGGAACTTGAAAAAGTTACAGTCCTCATACTGCGTGCAATCCACTGGGAATGGCCCAGTGCGATTGGGATCCTGCGCCATCTTGGTCTGTTGCAGGAACTTGACGTGCCCATCAGCATAAAGGATGTTGGAACCACCAAGATGACGAGCTAAAGTGGGATCCGGCGGATCGAAAGTGGGCGAACCATAAGCGTCAGGACTTTCCGCATTGTAAACGCGAGCCATGCCTCCAAACAAATCGCCAGAAGAGTCAGCGATCATCGGCAATAGGGAAACAGCGTTGATGCCTGCTGCCGAGAAAACTTTCACCTTTGGGTCGCCATCCGAAACAACGATCACGTTCTGGTTGACACCGTAATTCCATGAATCGGGGTAGTTCACGATGGGGCCACCACCACCGTCAGAATACGCGATGCCTGGCATCGGGTGCTTGGTGCTGGGGCAGGTCAGAATCTGAACGCTTTTGATATACGGCTGAATAGTAAGAGCCTGTCTTCATAAGGCTGTGGAATGCGATTTTCTATAGCGGAAGGGCGGGTCATCGGAGGGGGCGGGCGCCAAACGCCTGAGCCACCTGTGGAGGTTG
>JAABUM010004814.1_pt1 | contig 14835 bp, 16 predicted proteins | sample 5559161 | NCBI WGS metagenome assembly JAABUM01 (sample SAMN10711868, study PRJNA513369) | rock metagenome | isolation source: Antarctica rocks | place: Antarctica: Victoria Land, Siegfried Peak nord
TCGGCCGCGGACGCGGGCTCGCGCCGGGCGCTCTACCCTGACGCGGTACACCGGCCGGCGTGGCGCAGTGGTAGCGCAACCGCCTTGTAAGCGGTAGGTCGTCGGTTCGAACCCGACCGCCGGCTCAAGCACCCGACCTGCGGTTCAGGCCAGCGCAGCAGCGACGGCTTCGTTGAACGCCCACCAGGCGTCCTGTTCAGCGCCCGCCGTCACGTCACCGGGGCTGAGGAAGTGCTCTGTCGCGGCACTGTTCCAGGTGTCGAGTCGATTTCCTGCAGCAGCGCTGAGGGGTGTGTTCTCCAGCCGCGACCGGCGCACCTCCAGCACTCCGGTGACGTCTGCTACCGCAGCGTCCTCCACGTCGGGGGCGACCAGTCGCCCACCTTCCCCGGGTGACTGTTCCTGGGCGGCCCCGACCGCGGTGCGTAGCGCAGCGCCGTACAGCCGAAGCTCCCGGCGGAGCTCCAGCGCGGCGTCCTGCAGGTCAAGCAAGGCTGCGCGTCGCCGCTCATACGCCCGGGCGCCCTTGTCCCTGCGCCACGTCTGGACCTGCGCCCCGACGGCGAGGACGACTGCCACCGACGCCGTGATCACGGCCGCCAGCACCGCGATCGGGACGCCGATGACCTCCGCGGCATATGGGTCCGGGCTCATTGCCGGACCTTAGGCCTGCCCGTGTCGTTGGCTGCCTCGCCCGGCTAGGTCGTGACGACCCCGTCGGCCCAAGCCGGCATTGCCGGAGTGAGGTCGAGCCGACCGGCGACGGAGCGACGGCTGGCGGACTCGGTCACGTGCTGCGCGAAGCGACTCGGCGCTCCGACCAGGATGAGGCAGTCGGCCCCTCCGTCGGCCAGTGTCCGTTGAACGAGTTGGCTGGCGAAGGACGGGCTGCCGCTTGCCGTACGCCGGGCGTCGACCACTACCGTCTCGTGCTGAAACGAGTCGGCCAGCCGGTCGAGCATCAGGTCCGCGAGGTCGCGCCCCGCCACTAGGTGAGGAAGTACAAGAACCAACACGGCCTCTCCCTCCTAACACTGGACTGTCCCGGCGTCAACCGTCGGCGCCCATCATGCCCGCGTCGCGCGGAGAGGTAAAGCAACCCGAGGGCGCCCTCGGCGGCCGACCGGAACCCGGCCCTGGATGAGCGTGCCCCGAAACGGTGTCCCCAAGACCCCGTGAATGCGGCCGCGCGACGTCGCGGTGGCACTCGCGGTACCCGTGGCGAGATACAGCTCCCCGCCGAGCTCGCTGATCAGGTCGAGCGCGTTCGGCAATCCCCGCCCCCGGTCGGGCTCGTCGAGCCGGCTGGTCCCGGACAGCGCCAGAACGAGGGCCTCCCGATCGCTGCTTGCGTTCCGACCGGCCAGTGTGCGCAACAGCCCTACGCCCGCATCCGCCACAGCAAAGACGACCTCGCCACTTCTAGGCATCATCTGGGCGGCGCAGAACCCCGGGACGGCGGCCATCTCATGGGCCGTTGCGTGGTCCTGCACGTTCGCCCCGAGCTCGGTCAGGCTTTCCCACAGGGCGTCCGCGATGCGGATGTCGGTCGGCGCGACCTTGCCGTGAACGAGTTCCGCCAGTGACCGGGCGTCAGACGCCGTCCGCATCAACGTCACCTCCAGCAAGTGGCCCCCGAGCCGTCGTTCGCGAACGGTGGGCAGATCGTGCCGGGCATCGACGGAGTCGAGGATCTGCGGCAAGTGCATGCGCGACGCGTAGTTCGCCTTCTCGTTGTCCGGCGGCCTGTGCACGAACACTTCCTGGCCGTCGGCCCGGCGCCGGTGCGCCACCGCGGCTACCCCGACGAGGTGTCGAGGCTCCAGGAACCGCAGCCCCAACGCGATCTCCGGATGCCCACCCTGAATGAGACCGACACAGTCCAGGGACGGGTCGGCGTCCATCGGCACAGCCCAATGGTGCCATCAGTGGCGCCAGCCACCCAGGTCGATCCTTCGGCGCCTAGCCCAGTTGGCACGCCCCGACGCCCGTGCCGCGCAGCGTGAGCGCACGCTTACGAAGCTGTCTACGGGGCAGTGTCGACCCGAGCGTGGTGACGGACGCGGACTGAGGGTGTGGTCTGGGTCGTACGTCTCCAGCAGTTGGCAGGGGAAGGCCCGAATGGTCTTGCGGGCATGTCCAAGGTGTTTGGCGATGGCCGTGATCGTCCAGCCCTGCCCGCGGAGCGCGTGGGCGTCCGCATCGTCCTCCCGTGTGAGCATGCGGTGCGGGACTCCTTCGAGGTGCTGGTGGAGGTCGGAGACCGCCACCCTCCAACTGGGCCCGCGTGTACAAGCAGTGTGAGGCTTTGCCCTCTCGGTTGGTGTCGGCGCCACAAGCTCCACGGGTGTTTGGGGTCGAGCGACCTCCGGACCTGCAGGACCGTGTGCTGGCCCCACAGCCGGGAGAGCTACGCTCCTGACAACTCCGGTTGTCGCCGGTAAGGAGGTCATGTATGGCGCTGCCAGACCACGCCCGGTTTGTCGTCATCGGCGCGGGTGTCCACGGCCTTTCGACGGCCTGGCATCTCGCCCGGGAGCTCGTCGCGACAGGTCGGGGCTCCGGCGGTGACGTGGTGGTGCTGGACAAGACCGACGTCGGTGCCGGAGCCTCAGGCATCGCCTGCGGGGTGGTGCGCAACAACTACTTCCAGCCGGCGATGCGCGAGTTGATGGCTCACTCGGTGGGCGTTTGGGAGTCTGACCCCGGCGCGTTCGCCTACCACCCGGTCGGGTACCTGCAGATCTCCCCGGAGGTGATGCACGCAGACGTCGCGTCGATCTACGACGAGCAGCAGGCAATCGGTTACCCGTCCACCTTTGTCGAGGGCCAGGATGACTGTCGGCTCTACCTGCAGGCCATGTTTCCGGACTGGCAAGCGCGCAACATCACGAGTGTTCTGCATGAGCGGCGAGGCGGCTACGCCAATAACCAGGCGTCGCTGCGGGGACTGGCCGACAAGGCGCTGGCGGCCGGCGTACGCATCTTTGCTCAGACCCGGGTGATGGGCCTGCGCACCGACGGCGGCTCGGTCACGGGGGTGGAGACCGGGTCCGGGATCATCGCTTGCGACCAGGTGGTCATTGCGGTGGGGCCGTGGGTACGCGATCCGTGGCGGATGCTGGACCTGCCGGAGGTCGTACCGGTGCGGGGCCGCGACGGTGCGCTGTACCAGCGCCCGATGTGGACGTACTGGTCCCTGCAGGAGGGCACCCTCGGTGTCGACCCGGGGTTCCTGACCGACACCTCGGGGGCGATGCCGCCGGTGGTGCACGTCGACACCGACGCTCCGCTCTACGACGACGCGGACGGGTCGCTCATCACCGACGAGCTCTGGGGCATCTACTTCAAGCCGGACTTCCACTTCGGCGGTGTGCAGGGCGGTGCGATGCCCATGGTGGTGGACCGACGCGTCGAGGACGTCGCGGTCGACCCGTACGGGCCGGCCAGCCCGGACTTCGTTGTGGGGGCGGAGTTCGCGCGGATGTGGACAGCGGGCCTGGCCCACTGCCTGAAACGGTTCGAGGGCAAGGGCGGGCTGTTCTCCAAAGAGCCCTCCGGCGGCATCGGCTGCTTCACGCCGGACAGCTTTCCGGTCTTTGACGTGTTCCGCGACAACGCCTATGTCATCGCCGACTCCAACCACGGTTACAAGATGATCGGGGTGGGTGCGCTCGTGGCCAAGGAGCTGCTGGGCACGCCGCAGGCGCTGCTCGAACCCTTCCGCTTCTCCCGCTACGCCGCGGGCCGGCTGCATCCGGTGAGCCACTCCCCTTTCCCATGGAGCTGAACGCGCCGCAGTCGGCCCACGCCGGACACCCGCCGACTGCACGGACAGCACCGACCGTCAGGAGCACCTCATGACACACACCGTGACCGCGGGCGAACTGCCGGCCAGGAGCAGGATCGACGGGCTCGCGGCTACCCAGCCGGCGGGGTGCTCGCTGCTCCAGGACTACTACGTGGCCGACGACGTGTTCCAGCTCGATCTCGAGCGCGTCTTCGCCACCAGCTGGCTATTGGTGGCGGCGGCCAGCGAGCTGCCGGCACCGGGAGACCTGCTGACCTACAGCGTGGGCCGCGATTCGGTGGTGCTGACCCGCACGGCGGACGGCGAGATCCGCGGCTTCCACAACGTCTGCCGCCACCGCGGCTGTCGGCTGCTGCCGGACGGACCCTGCTCGGCGGTGCGGGTGCTCATCTGCCCGTACCACTCCTGGGCCTACCACCTCGACGGCTCGCTACGGGGTGCCCCGCAGATGGGACCTGGCCTGCCGCACGAGACGTTGTCCTTACGCCCGGTGCACCTGCAGAACCTGGGCGGGCTGTTGTTCGTCTGCTTCGCCGATGAGCCGCCGCCCTTCGAGGACGTGGCGGCGGCCGTCGAACCGCAGCTGCGCCTGCACGAACTGGAGCGCAGCAAGGTGGCGGTTCGCCAGCACTACACGGTGCGGGCGAACTGGAAGACGTTGGTGGAGAACAACCGGGAGTGCTATCACTGCCGCGTCAACCACCCCGAGTTCTGCCTCACCAACTACGAGCTCGGGATTCCGGGGGATACCAGGACCGACGCCCGGTACGAGGCGGCGCTCGCCGAGCACCATCGGCGTTGGGTCGCGCAGGGACTGGAGCCGCAGGAGGTGAGCTTCGTGGACGGCGGCTCGTTCCGGGTCGCGCGGCTGCCGTTGCTGGACGGGTTCGTGACCGAGAGCTTGACCGGCGAGTTGATCGCGCCGTTGCTCGGGCGACTGCCGAGCTCGGACGTGGGCAGCCTGCGGCTGATCACGTTGCCGAACTCTTGGTCGCACGTGGACGCGGACTACGCCGTCACCACCCGCCTGACGCCGATCAGCGCGGACTCGACCGATGTCGACATCACCTTTTTGGTCCGCGAGGACGCCGTCGAGGGACGCGACTACCAGGTCGCCGACCTCACTGCCGTCCTGGGTGCGACCTCGGAGCAGGACTGGGTGCTGTGCGAGCAGAACGCCGCTGGAATCCGCTCCCGTGGCTACCTGCCGGGCCCGCTGTCGCCCGTCACCGAAGGCTCCGTGCAGGTGTTCCACGACTGGTACGAGCGTGCGCTGTCTGGTGCTCCCAGCAATACTGGTATGAGCGGCGACCAGCTGCTCGCGCAGTCCGCGCCTGCCGGCGCACAGTGAGCTACTTCGTCCCGCAACCGGCGGGGCCGTACAGGTGTGTCGCCGAGCGGGACGGTTCCAACCTCAGATGCTGATCGCGCTGGCACAGGTCGACTGCGTGGTGGGTGCCGTAGCAGACAATCTGCGCACCGTTCGCGAGATGACGAGCCGCGCGGCGGAGCAGGGCGCTGATCTGGTCGTGTTTCCGGAGCTGACCCTGCACGGTTACCCGCATCAGGGCTACGACGCGGGGCTGGCGATGCCGACCGACGACGAGCGGCTGCTGAACCTGTCGCGCCAGGGGCGGCCGGCGGTTGCCGTCGGCTTCCACGAGGAAGCCGGCCCGCACACCTACAACAGCGTGGCGTACCTGGACGGCGGCCGCGTCGTACACGTTCATCGCAAGCTGTACCTGCCCACCTACGACATCTGGGAGGAGCACAAGCACTTCAGCCCGGGACATTCGCTCAGGTCATTCCCGACCAGGTTCGGCCGGACCGGAATCCTGACGTGCAACGACGTATGGCAGGCCTGCCCGCCCTTCCTGCTCGCCCAGGACGGCGCCGAGATCCTGCTGATCCCGACGAACAGCGTCGACAGCCGGGCACCGGACGTCATCGACACCCCTGTGTACTGGCGGGACGTGCTGCGGGCAGTGGCCCGCATGAACGAGCTGTGGGTTGTCTTCGTCAACCGGGTCGGCGGCATGGACGACCTGCAGTTCTGGGGAGGCTCGTGTGTGGTGGACCCGGCCGGCACCATCGTTGCGCAGGCCGCGACCCATGAGGAGACTCTGCTGCTCGTCGAGGTCGACATTTCGGCTGCCCGCCGCCGCCGCCGACAGCTGCCGCTGCTGAAGGACGCTCGGCTCGGCCTGCTGGCGCGCGAGCTCGAGCGCTTGATCGCCGAAGGTGGCAACGCCTGACCCGGGTTCACCGCTAGGCATCTTCCTCTGTCTCGGTCCCGTTCTGCCCGTTGGGCTCGCCGAGAAGCAGCGACAGCTCGTCAGCGGCCGTTCTCATCGCCTCGCCCAGTGCGCCGAGCCGATCGCGACCGCCGATCCTGAACTTCGGCGCGGAGACGTTGATCGCTGCGCAGACCCGGCCCCGGTAGTCCCGCACCGGGGCCGCGGCACCGACCAGGCCTGGCTCGAACTCCTGGTTGACCACGGCGTAGCCGCGGGCCCGGCTGGATTGGACCCGCACGAACAGCTCGTCCACCGTTCGAGGTGCCTTGGGAGCTGGCCGGGCCAGACCCTTGTCGGCGAACAAGGCTGCCAGCTCGCCCCGCTGGGCGTCCAGCAGCAGGGCGCGACCGGAAGAGGTGCAGCAAGCGGGCACGGTCCGCCCCACCCAGCCGGCGGCCTGAATTTCCCACGGCGGCGACTCCGACAAGACCGTGAGGACCTCGGCGCCGCGAAGGACCGACAGGTTGACCCTTTCGCCGAGGCTCTCGACGAGTCGGACCAGCAGGGGGCGCGCCGCTGTCAGCAGCCGCTGATCCCCGGCCCGGGCCGCCAACGCGTAGAGCTGCCAGCCGAGGCGGTAGACCAGTGTGTCGCGGTCGCGCTCCACGAGCCCGCTCTCGGCGAGTGTTTTCAGCAACCGGGACAGCTGGCCCTTGTCACCACCAACGATCTCGGCGATCCGCACCACGCCCAGGCCGCCGTGCGCGATCGCCTCCTCGGACCCCAGCGCAACCAGGGCGGCTGCCACACGGGAAACTCCACTGGCAGAAGCGTCAACCACAGTTGTGAATGACAGCAGGTTCGCCTGCCGCTGGCAACTGCGGTCGCCCGCCCTGCAGCGCAACAGCTCTCACCTGCCGATGTCGTCGTCATCGGCGGCGGACTGGAAGGTGTGAGCAGCGCCTGGTCCTGACCCAGCGCGGTGTGCGCGACGTCGTCGTGATGGATCGTCACACCGTCGGTTCCGCCGGAACCGGCAAGTCCAGCGGTGTCGTCCGCTGCCATTACGGGGTCCCGTCCCTTGCGCCCATGGCCTGGAAGGGCACGCAGCTGTTCAAGCAGGCCAACGACGTCCTCGGCGACGAGATCGGGTTCCACCAGACCGGGTACGCCGACGTGAATGGCAGCTGAAACCAAGGACCCGGCCTGTACGCGGGGACGGCGGCGGCTCGGGGGTGCAGTGCGCGGCTGCTCGACCGCTCGGATTGACTATCGGACTTGATTGGTTGGCTGCTCGCCGCGCGCGAAGGCCGCAATCTGGCGTGCTGCGACCGTCCAGGCTCGGTCCTCGAAACCCTCGGTGCTGCCGCCGACGTGTGGGGTCAGCAGCAGCCCTGGCGCGTCCCACAGCGGGTCGTCGGCGGCAAGCGGCTCGGGTTCGGTGACATCGAGCGCCGCCCGCAGCCGGCCGCTCTGCAGCTCGGCGAGCAGCGCCGCCGGGTCGACCAGCGGGCCGCGGCCGGCATTGATGACGACCGCTCCGTCAGGTAGGGCTGCGAGCATCTCGGTGTCCACGACATGGTGGGTAGCCGTTGACAACGGCAGCACGACGACGAGCGCGTCGGTCGCCGGCAGGAGCTGGCGGGCCTGCGCAAGGTCGATCACCCCCGCGCGGGCGTGGGTACCGACGAGCATCACCTCGACCTCGAACGGCGCGAGCCGGTCGCGGACATTGACGCCAAGGTCGCCCGCGCCCAGCACCAGCGCCTTCGTACCGAGCAGCGTAGGTGTGACGTGCTGGTTCCAGCGGTGCTCGCGCTGGTCGGCAGCGAAGGCCGGGAGCTCGCGGATCACGGCCAGCAGGGCCGCGACGACCCACTCAGCTGTCGAACCGCCGTGTGCCCCGCGCGCAGTGCTGAGCACGACCCCCTTAGGCAGCTTGCCCTCCCACTGGTCACTGCCATGGGCCAGGGTCTGCACCAGCCGAAGCCCAGGAAGCTCGCGGACGCGGGCAAGGGTTGCGTCGACACCGGTGTGTCCGACGACCAGGACCTCCGCGGCGCGGGCCTCGTCGGTCAGTGCGTCGCCGGGTGACACCCGCAGGACGCGGATGCCAGCCACGGCGGCGAGGGCGCGTTCACCCCGCTCGTCCGGGACCAGGACCGTGACGGAGCGATTCATCCGCGCCTCCTACCCACTATGGCTGGCTTGCCGCGCTTGAAGCGGCCCTCGATGGCGCTGTCTCAGATTGAACCAGCACACGGCCGTGTCCCACGCCGACGCCTTCGTGGTCTTCGACGGGCTGGCCTGTACTGCAGCTCGCCAGAACACGACTCTCGACGGCTGATGCGCTCCGCTCGCCGTACGGGGCTGATCGACGCGGGCCTGCTGATCAAGGAGCACTGATCCGACGTCGATCGCATCACATTGCTCGATCTGACCTCACGTAGCGATGGTGGCTGGCGGCTACCCAGTGGAACGCGACGCGTTCCGCTCGTGGCCCGACAGCGGCGACGAGGCTCATGTCGAGATGGGAAATCGCATGTCAATCGCACTGATCACCGGCGGGAACCGGGGCCTGGGATTCGCCAGCGCCCGAGCGCTCGCCCAGACCGGCAGCTGCGTCATCCTCACCGGGCGCGACCAGACCCAGGCCGACGAGGCCGCCTCCGCGCTACGAGCCGAAGTCCTTGACGTCCAGGCGCTGTCGCTCGACGTCACCTCCCCGACCAGCATCGCGACCGCCGTCGACCACGTACAACAGCACCAGGGGCGCCTCGACGTGCTGGTCAACAACGCCGGTGTCCTGCCCGAAGCCACCGACAGCACCGAGCACGAGTTCGCCAGCCCGGAGATGTTCCAGACCACCTTCGCGACCAACGTGTTCGGAGCCGTGGCTGTCACCGAAGCGTTCCTGCCGCTGCTACGTCGCAGCCCGAGGGGACGCATCGTCAACGTGTCGACCACGATGGGTTCACTCAGCGACCAGGCCGACCCGAACTCGCCCTACTACCAGATGATCGTCCCGGCCTACCAGAGCTCGAAGGCGGCGCTGAACAGCGTCACCATCAGCCTGGCCAAGACACTGGCCGACACCGATATCAAGGTCACCTCGGTCTGCCCCGGCTTCGTCCAGACAGACCTGACACCGGTCAACCGGGTACAAGCACCACTCACCGCCGACCAGGCCGCTGGCGTCGTCCTGACCGGAGCAACCCTGCCCGCCGACGCACCCTCAGGCACCTTCATTGACCAGAACGGCCCCGTAGCCTGGTAAACCTCAGCCGGGCCGGTACCGACGCAGAATGCGGCGGTACCGATCGATCGCTGACCGGAAGGTGGCCCAGGCGTGCCTGCACGGCGTCGGCGCCGTTCTGCACGCCGCGAGTCTGCACAAGCCCCACGTCGGCTGCAACAACCGGCAGGCGTTCATCGACACGAACATAGCCGGCACGCTGGTGCTGCTGAGGAAGCTGCTGGCTGGCGTCGAGAGCTTCGTGTTCACCAGCACGACGAGCACCTTTGAGTTGTGGATCGCCAACGCGCTGGTCACCACGTCGAACCGGGCGTCGGGAACGGCAGGTGGGTCATGTCGGTCTGCAGCTCCATGCGGTCAGGGAACGCCTTCCGCATGCGGGCTGGGGTCGGATAGCCGGCGACGCGGCACCATCCGCAATGGCTGGTGCCCAGCCTGCCGGCACGCAGTCTATAGCGCCGCACTGGCGGTGATCATGTCGGGAAGCCCGAACTGTCGGTGTAGGTCGGGGTCGAGGAAGCGTGTGATGGTGCTGATCCGGTCGCCGGTCACGGCGAGGACGAGGACTCCCGTGGGGTACGCGGTGGGCTCGTCGGGGCGGCTGAGATAGCACCCGAAGGCGGGCTGGCGGTTCGCCCGCGTAGGCACCAGCCGAAGGCGTCGTCGCTCGCGCCATTCGGTACTGGCGCGCAGGAAGGACGCGATCGCCGCGCCGCCCACGTACTCGTGCGGCGCTGGCGGCATGGCCAGCCAAGCGTCGTCGGTCAGCAGGGCCACGACACTGTCGACGTCGCCCGCGGTGAACGCGGCGGAGAACCGGCTGGCGAGGTCGTGCTCGGTCGCTGAGCCGCCCCCGACGGCGGACTCGTGGCTGGTCCCGGTGCGCTGCCGAGCAAGGGCAGATCGTCCGCGTTGCAGCACGCCCTTCACGGCAGTGGGACTGGTGTCCAGCATGCCGGCCACCTCAGCGGTGGAGAAACCGAGCACGTCGACGAGGATGACAACCGCGGTCTGGCGCGGCGGGAGCCGCTGCAGCACGACGATGAATGCCAGTTCGACGTCTTCGTGCGCTTGGTAGGTCGTCGCCGGCTCGTGGGCAGTGTCGGCGATCTGGTCCAGCCAGGCGTCGGGGTAGGGCTGGAGCCAGAGAACATCACCGCGGCATGACGGGTCGGGCGGAGTGAACGGCGGAACCGGTTGGGCGGGCTCGCGCCGTTTGGCGTCGCGGATGGCGTTCAGGCAGCGGTTGGTGGCGATGCGGTAGAGCCACGTACGCAGCGACGCACGACCTGCGAAGCCGCCCAGGCCGTGCCAGGCCGCGATCAGCGTCTCTTGGAGGAGGTCCTCGGCATCAGTCAGCGAGCCGAGCATCCGGTAACAGTGCAGGTGCAGCTCGCGCGCGTACGGACCGGTGAGCTCGCGGAAGGCCTGATCATCCCCCGCCTGAGCTCGCTCGAGGAGGGAACTGCTCACCGACACATCGTGACACGACAGTCACCAGCAGATCGAGAAAGCCATGAGCGGATCTTCCCGTGGACCGTTCCGTTGCGGTAGGCAGCGGTGTCTGGACAGATATCACCGTCGAGGGCAAGGAGACAACGGCATGACCGAAGGCACCAGCACAGCACTGAAGACAGCGCTCGCCTACCACGAGGCGTGGACCAACCACGACTTCGACCGCGCACTGACCTTCATCGCCGACGCCATCGTGTGCGATGCGCCGGGTGGCCGGCTTGAGGGTATGAACGCGTTCCGCGACTTCATGGAGCCGTTCACCCAGATGGTGATCCGGACTGCGCTGATCGCCGCGTTCGGCGACGACCACACCGCGATGTTGATGTATGACACCGACACCGCTTCCGTACCCAACGCACCCGGCGCCGAGTGCCTCACCGTCGCCGATGGGAAGATCACCCAGCTCAGAATCATCTTCGACCGAGCACCGTTCATCGCCGCCCGCCCTACCGCTGAGGCGACCGAAGTTAGCTGAGCGTGCGGCCGCGCACCCAGCTCCGTCACACCTGGGTCGGCGTCGCGCTGGGATCGACCGTGCTCGCGGCATGAGACAGAGAGGGCCTTGTCGGCTGTGGCCTATCACCGAGAACTAGTGGATCGCATCCGCGCCGCGCTGGCAGCAATTCCTTCGGTCCGTGAGGTGAAGATGTTCGGCGGCCTGTCGTTCATGGTGAGCGAGAAAATGGTCGTGAGCGTGAGAAGTGATGGCGGCCTGTTGGTGCGCGCAGATCCCGAACGAGCCGACGAACTACTCACAATCGAGGCAGCGCAATGGGCCAAGATGGGAGCCGATCGAGCGATGAACAAGGGCTGGATCTCGGTCGGCGAAGAGGCGATCGCGACCGACGAAGACCTGAACTTCTGGATCGGTGTGGCGCTTGAGTACAACGACAAGGCAACCAGCACGCGCAAGCCACGGCCGTGAGAAGAGGTCGCCACGAGGTGTTCACGTTCTTGCAGGGGCTCGAAGGCATACTGGAAAGTCAACAAGCCTGCTTGGGAGAACAAAGTCCGGGCGGACCGGACGGTGTCAGGTTCTTCGGCTGGTGCCTCGCGTGTCGCCGACGCGGTCGACCCAGAACGCGCCCTTGCCGCCGAGGCTGGTCAGGTCCTCAAGGAGTACGCGGATGCTCTTCGCGCCGTGCGTGGTTGCTGGGTGCTTGGGTTGGGCTCGTCGATCGGCAGGACGAGCTTGCCGCAGCCGTCAGGGTGCGACGGGTCAGGCTCCCAGGAGCGGTCTTGGAGCGGCCAGATGGCGAGGACAACGCGCTTGCCGGCGGTGCCGTCGACGGTTGCGACGACGTAACGCGTCTTCCTTTCGGGGGGTGCAGCGGGCGCGTACTGGAGTGTGTTGTCGGGTCCGCTGGTGACTGACAACGATCCGCGGCCCCACCACTTCTCCTGGACCGCAGGACAGGCTCGGTCATTCCGACGCCGACGCAGGACACACGGCGTTCCGAGTCGGCCGGCGGGGTCGGTGAGCGTGAGGGGGGCCGGTGGACGGGTCCAATTAGTCACCGAGGCCGGGACAGAACGCCTGGACGTGGTTGAAGAAGGGGCGCCACGGGGCGGCGGCGGCTCGCGGAGAAGTGAAGAGACCAATCGCTGCCTCCGCCACGGCATCCGCGTTCGCGCGCTGCAGTGGAAGCACGGGGGTCGCGGCCGGTGAGCCTTGACCTGGAGCCGGGTCGCTGGAGGACCGTCCGGGTAGAACGGGCACGGGCCCCCGAGTCGGGAGCTCGGGGCGAGATCGACCGCCGTGCGGGCTTCAGCTCCCCCAGGATTTGGTAGCGGGCACGACCAGCACGACAGCACGACCACCAACCCCGACGGTCGGAGACCGGCGGGGTTCACCCTTACCTACAGCCCGTCATCGGCGAACGCGGCGCCGTCCTCGGCAGCGAACATGGCGGCCTACAATCAAGCCGCCACGCCAATCAAACGGCAAGAATCAGCTGAGTAGTTGCCATGGCAGACGATCTCGCCACGACGCCGAAGTCACAAGAGAAGCTAAGCGCTTTTGCACAAACTACGCAATGGCAAATTTCCCGGCCCCGGTCGCCAGCCGAAGTATTGGGCAGCCGAGGGACTCAGCTCAGGCACATGCCTAGCGCGGCGCGACGATATAAGGACGAAGAGTGCGGATTGTGGTGGTCTTAGAAGACCTGCAGGACAACGGAGCCAATCGAGTGTCGCTCGATCGAGCTGGTCGATGGGCGGCAAGCGGTGACCACGTCACGATCTTCGTCACCGGACATGAGGATGGCAAAATCGGCCTCGAGCCTCCCGCCAGTTGCCACGTGCAACGCGCGACCAGTCGGCCGCGTCGACTGAGGGAAGCCTTACCGAGGGCGCTCTGGACATTGACCTGCCTCGCTCGCGATTGCGACCTTCTTGTAGCCGGGACCGAAGTGGGTTTCGGACTGCTCCTGGCCTGGGTCGCAGCCCGACTAACCCGCCGGCCCGTCGCCGTGAGCGTCCAGTCACGGGTGGATCTAGCGATCGCTCAACACGTTGACCCGTGGCTACGGCCGCTCAATCGAGCGGTTCTGAGTCATGTGGACTCGGCCGTCTGCGTTTCGAACGGCCTCGTGCCAGGACTGCTCCAGCTCGGGCTGCCGTCCCGAGCCATCGCGGTTGTACCGAATGCTGTCTCGCAAGTAGAGGTGCGTCGAGCGGCCACCCTTCATCCCGACGACCCGCCGGACGGCTCATGTCAGCTGATCGTGTCAAGCGGCCGGCTGACTTACCAGAAGGGCTTCGACTTGCTAATCAGGGGACACGCGTTGGCCTTGCGGCGGGGTGCGCCACGGCATCGCCTTGTAGTGCTTGGCGAGGGCGACCAGCGCGAAGCTTTGCTGCGTTTAGCTCATGATCTGGGCGTCGAAGACTCCGTGCAATTCTCCGGTTTCAGCCAGAACCCACACGCCTTGGTGTCTCGCGCGTCACTGTACGTGTCTTCCAGCCGTTGGGAGGGTTTTTCGCTCGCACTGGCGGAAGCGCTAGCCATCGGCACGGCGTGCTTGGCCTTCGATTGTGTCGCTGGACCGTCTGAGGTTCTTGCAGGTGGAGTTCATGGCGGCCTCGTCGAAGCAGGTGACGTGTCAGGACTGGCGTCGGGCATTCGAGCGCATCTGGACGATCCCGTGCTACTGACCTCGAAGGCTCGACGGGCCGCACAGACTCCACTTCCCCTGTTCGACCCAGAGCGTTCGGCGAGCGCCCACCGGGCCGTACTTGACACTTTGGTGCGTCGATGAAGACCCGTTCTGCATATTGACCTTACAGCTGGTTCCGCGGGTCGGTCCCGGTGACGTAAAGGCCAGGCAGGGCGGGTAATAGCCGGCGGTCGAGCATGGCTAGCGCGTCGTGGCGTCGTGGCGTCGTGGCGTCGTGGCAGCCGATGCGGGCACTGCTCGCCGATCTCGACGGCGAGTTCCCTCCAATGCGGATGTTCCGACTGAACCGGGAGGTGCGTTTGTCCAGGGACAACTCGCCCTACCAGCTCTGGGTTGGCGCGACGAGCGAATCCCGGGCGGTGGGCGGCACCGGCTACTACCAGCGGGTGCAGGCATCAGGGCTGGTGACCGGCGCGGAGCCATGCTGATGGCATGTGATCGCTGCAAGGTTCCCGTGCGGCGCTCGGCGACGACATCAGCGGCCGCCGTTCCACGAAGTGATTACTCAGCTTGCCGCGAGCTCGCGGTCGATGAACTCCGGTGCGGAACCACCATCGGAAGACACGCCGCCGGCGTACCGGAAGACCCACCTCCGGCCGGGTTTCCTGCGTTGAAGGGGAGCACTCACCATCGAGGTGTTTGAGAAAACGGACTGGATGAACACTCACGGGGTGCTCGACAGAACTCGCGAGGTCTGGCGCGGAGGGGAACCCAGAACTCCTGACATGGGCATCGGCTTGATGCGCCAATAGTGCTGCAGGGCAGTTCTTTTCGGTGTGTCGGTGCGAGCGTGACGCCCGCGGCGTGAGATCATCCGTGTATGGTTGCGGTGGCGGG
>JAABUM010004815.1_pt1 | contig 14830 bp, 12 predicted proteins | sample 5559161 | NCBI WGS metagenome assembly JAABUM01 (sample SAMN10711868, study PRJNA513369) | rock metagenome | isolation source: Antarctica rocks | place: Antarctica: Victoria Land, Siegfried Peak nord
GCACTAACGTGCTCTTCCAATCCTGCTAAGTTCCTGGATTGGAAGAGCACGTTAGTGCCGCTCTTCTGATTTTTCCTTGGAGTTGTTTTAATAACGCGGCACTGTTTCATCAACAGTATTCGACCACGAATCAATGCCGCCCGCCATGTTCTTCAACTTGGAAAACCCCAACTTTTGAAGCCCCGCGATAGCCTTTTGCGAACGCGTTCCATGATGGCAATAAACCACCATGTTATCAGCTGTGTCGAGTTCGCTAACTCGTGTTAGCAAATCATCAAGCGGAATATGTTTGGCCCCTTCCAAATGCGTGATCTGCCACTCTTCGGGACTTCTCACGTCGAGCAAAGTGATTTTTTCGCCCGAATCGAGCAACCCTTTCACGCCGCGCGCCGACACCTGTTCGATTGCGCTCGACGGCACATCCTGCGCTTCGTCACTCGCGCCATAGCCGCACAAAAAGCGATAATCTTCGGCGGGCAGCAATGACTTGATGGTCGCGTTGGGGCCGCAAATCGGGCATTCCGGGTCTTTGCGGATTTTGAAGGTTTTGAACGTCATCGCGAGGGCGTCATACGTCAGGAGGCGCCCGATGAGCGGGTTTCCTTTGCCCATGATGAGCTTGATCGCTTCGGTCGCTTGAATCGTTCCAATCACGCCGGGCAAAATGCCCAAGACGCCGCCTTCGGCGCAAGAGGGCACCATTCCCGGCGGCGGAGGCGTGGGATACATACAGCGATAGCACGGGCCGTTCGGATCGCAAAACACGGTCGCCTGTCCGTCGAAGCGGAAAATCGAGCCGTAAACGTTCATCTTCTGGTTCAAGACGCACGCGTCGTTGACGATGTAGCGCGTTTCAAAATTGTCGGTTCCGTCCACCACGATGTCGTGCGACGCGACCAATTCCATCACGTTCTCGGTTGAAACCGAATCTTGAATCGCGTTGATTACAACGAACGGGTTGACCTCGTTCATGCGCTTTTTCGCCGATTCGACTTTGGGCACGCCCACGCTGGAGGTATCGTGCAAAATCTGGCGTTGCAGGTTCGACACGTCCACGGTGTCGGGGTCGAGGATGGTGATTTCGCCCACGCCCGACGCCGCGAGATACAAACCCGACGGCGAGCCAAGCCCGCCCGCGCCGATCATCAGGATTTTGGCGGCTTTGAGTTTTTCCTGTCCTTCCACGCCCACTTCGGGCATGATGAGGTGGCGCCCGTAGCGCATGATTTCTTGGTTGTTCAGCATAATTTTCTCTTGGTTTGCAGGCGGAGCTTTAGTTCCACACGCCCCGCTTTGAGGCTCGTTCCACCTTCCCCTACCTTCAATGTGGGTTTATCAGGGATAACCGATTTCTTCTTTGTCCTCGCCTACATCGTCGAGGGAAAGTTCGGGATTGAGTGCGCGCAGAACTTCTTGCGAAAGCGGCCTGTGTTGATACATATGCGCGACCGCTTCCAAATCCACAGGTTGCTCGTAGGTATCTTCGGCCCATTGTTCATAGGTTTGCGGATTTCCATCGAACATCCAGAGCAAATCGCGCGATCCGTCGGCGTTTTCCTCGTCAGGAAATTCGATTTCTCCCTTATGCCAACTCGAATCGGAAAAGGTGCGCCACAAACAAAAGGTTGTGTCTTCCATTGAAAACGCTGGTTGAGTCAAAAAGTCGGCGAACTGCGACGGAACATCATCCAGCACTCCCGTCCAAATGCGCGGCGGTTTCGTTCGGCAAGGGCTCATCGGCGATTCGTGGGCAAAGCCTTTGATGATCGCGCCCAACGCGTTGAACAGCAGAAAATAGCCGTCGCCGGATCCGTTGCGCATCGAGGCCATCATCGAGTTTGCGTCCCAACAGGAATTGAAGGAATAGAAACGCGAATCCCATTCGGGCGATAGAATGGCGTCGAGCATCGCCAGCGATTGACACAACTTCCTGAGCGTCGGGATGTCGGGCAGGGCTGACAAATTCGATGTGGAAAGCATGATTTTCAAGCCGCGCTTGGTGCTTGCTTGGGAGCGCCCGCAACTCCTCGCAACTGAAGCGCCATCGCCGCGGCGACGAGCATGATGAGAGCGCCGCAGATGAACGGTGCGCCTGAGGCGATGAAGGAAAACGCCAGAGCGCCGATGTTGGGGCCGATGATGCGCCCCAGACTTTGCGTTGACTGGAACACGCCCAGCACTTCGCCACGCTCATTGTCCGGAGAAAACTGCGATACCAGCGAAGTTAAAACCGGAGTTGCCAGACCGTTGCCCAAGGTTAAAATCGCGCAGGCGATATATTGCCCCCACACCTGATGCGGCAGGATGCGCGAGGCGAGCGCCACGCAAAGCAGCCCGAATGCCATGATCACCGTCCCCGCGAGGACGAGCGGCACTTCGCTAACCCGTTTAGGAAGCGTTCGCATCAAGCCGCCTTGGATGAACAGCGATAGCAGCCCGATGACGCCGAAAATGTTGCCCACCACGCGCGCCGATTCGGGGCGAACCAGCAGTTTTTCAACGTGGCGCCACGATAACCCTTCAGGCGGCGGAAGCGTTTGGCGAGAACCTGTTGCCACGGGGCCAAGATAATCGGCGCCCAGACTTGGGTCGTAAGGCTTAGTTTCGTCGCCCGTGTCTGGCAGAGCGAAAGAACCGCCTTCGCCACCCGATGTGGCGGCAGTCGTCGTGCTTTCGGCGCCGCGCAGAACGCGGGCGCGTTGCACGGAGCCGTTGGGATCGCGCTGGATTTCGTTTTGAACCAAAGGGCGCGTGTATTCTTTGAGAATGTAAACGGCGTAGATTTGAATGGTCGCAAACGCCGTCGTTGACAACAGGCCGATGAGCACGACGGTGTTGAGGCGCGGGATGGACAGCGTTTTGACGTAGCCCGAGATCGGATTGGGCGAAGGCGGTTTCGCTAAATTCGCGGCGCGAATCTGAGGTGACAGCGTTTCGGGCAGAAACTTCGCGGCGAGCGCGAGGTTGATAAAACCAAGCGTCATTGAAAACATTCCCAGACCAAAATTGCCGCCCCACGCGCCGGGCAAGTGCGTGAGCGCCGAACCGATGAGCGGCCCGATGGCGAAGGCCGTTCCAAACGTGGCGCCGAACAAACCGAAGTTTTTCGAGCGTTCTTTGGGCGGCGTGATGTCGCTGAGATACGCCTGCGCCGTGGAAATGTTGCCGCCGGTAATGCCGTCCACGATGCGCGCCAGAAACAAAAGGGGCAGTGAATGGGCGAGCGCAAACGCGATGTAGCCAATGGCCGTTCCGAAAATCGAAACCAGCAGAATCGGGCGGCGCCCGTGCCGATCCGACAAACGGCCCCAGATGGGCGTGAAGATAAAGCCCATCAGCGAGTAGATCGAAGTGAGGACGCCGGTCATTTCAGGCGACGCGCCGAACTGCGCGGCGTAAACCGCCAGTTGCGGGATGATGATCGAAAAGCCCAGAATATCGAGAAAAGCCGTCAGCAAAATCGTGTATTTGGCTTTTTGACGGGCCGCATCGCTCATCCACTGCGAGGTGTCACCCTCGTTTGGCGAGACGGGCCGGGGCGAAGACGGCTCGCTGTCTGGCGCCGCAAGAGGCGCGTTGGATTCGGGCATAAAACAGCTTTCAAGGTTAGCAAGGGACAGGCGAGTTTTGGATTTGAGCGCTAAGAAACCGGAAGTCGAAAACGGGTTTCTCCTTGGGTTGGAAAAAGCGACACTTCAACCCATGCCTCCACCTTACGCATGGCGCATCACGAAATACGATCCATCTCTGCGAAATTCTCACGGTCATTATTTGATTGACGAATGGACATCTTTTTCGGATATAGGAAAAACATACGGTGGCAAGACGCTGACATACGAAAAAGATCTATTGGTAGAAAGTGCGTATTCGTATTCGGCTTTGTGTTTTCTAAACGATGCAGAGATTCCGTCTTTACAAGTGTCTGAGTTGGAGAATAACCGCCTATCTCGTGTGAAAGCCGAAGAGTTGCGCGACATTGATTTCGATCCGCGTTCACTGGAAGTGGGTTTGGTCGTCAATGAAAGAGACTTAGAAGATGTAGTCAGGCTCAATCTCAGAGAAATTATCTGGTGCAAGTTGATCGAGACGGAAAACTTCTATTTGCATTTCGGTTGGGATTATTATATATATATAGGCAGCATTTCTCCATCTCTTCCAGCAATTAGCTATGCCAGAAGAAACGGTTTGTTCGTGGAAGAGATGATTTCGCCGTATTTGTATCAAGACGACGCGTAACTTCCTCATTTGGGTTTAGCTCCAACGTGAGGCGGACAAAAAAGTTATCATCGTTTGCCACTTCTTCTTGAACAGCGCTTTCGTTATGCCTCTTCCTTTTCCCATTCGCCGCCTTGCCTTTTCTGTGGCCGCCCTTGTGTGTGCCGCAACGCTTTCCGCCTGTGGCGGCGGAGGCGGAGCCGTTTCGCCCCGACCGACTCCCACACCCAAAGCAATGACACCGCCCACGCCAACGAGCGGCAGTTTGCTCGTGTTCGCTATGGCGCCCGAAGGTGCCGCCGATGCTTCGCAAACCGACATCTATTCGAGCGCGCCCGACGGCTCGAACTTAACTCGATTAACAACGGGTGCGCCCGATGCGCAGGGCAACGTTCAGCCCAACGGAAGCCCCGCGCTTAGTCCCGACCGGCGCCGCATCGTTTACGTTGCGGTTTCGTTCTCGAACGGCCAAAGCCAGTCGCAGTTGAAGATCATCAACGCGGATGGCGCGAACGGGCGCGTGTTGAACGGAACTGAAGGCGCGAGTGCGCCGGCGTGGAGTTTCGACGGGACGCGCATCGCGTTCTCGCTGGGAAACGACGGGATTTTCGTGGTCAACGCCGATGGCTCGAATTTGCGGCGTTTAACGGACAAAGGCGCCAACCCGTCGTGGAGCCGAACCGACCGAATCGCCTTTAACGCCGCGCCGGGCGTGCGGGCGAGTTCGCTTCAGAGCGGAGTGCGCCGCTCCAATGGCGTGCTTCCGCCAACGACCAGTTCTTACACCGACATCTATTCGGTTGGCGCCGATGGCAGCGGTCTCAGGCAATTGACGCAGCAAAACCAGACCGAAACGGGTTTGGCGAGCATCAATCCGTCGTGGAGTCCCGATGGCCAAACCCTCGTGTTCAACTCGGTTCCGGGTTCGGGCGTGCCCGCGCAGTTGTTCCTCATTGGCGCCGACGGCAGCAACCGCCGCTCGTTCGGAGGCCTGAGTGGAACCGACGCGGTTTGGAGTCCCGATGGAAGTCGCATCGCTTATTCGAGTGAATCGGGGCTGTCGGTTGTCAATGCGGATGGCTCGAATCCAATGGTTTTAAACGCGTCCGGTGCGCTTTTTGGTGAAGATACGGATTGGCGCTAAAAACAGTGTTCAAATCAACCGCAAAGACGCAGAGGCGCAGAGAAAAACAGGGATGTGAGTTGAGTAAATCCCCTGATTTTCCTCTGCGCCTGCGCATCTCTGCGGTTGATTTGAACACTGTTGTCGTCTCTTGATACATCATGTTTAAACAAACAACGCTTTTTCTTGTTCCCCTTTTTGCAAGCTTTATTCATCCGGTTCACGCTCAAAACGTGCTGTTTTCTGAGCAGTTCGACACGCCGTCGCGCTGGTCAACATCGGTTCGGAATCCCAAAAATGTCGCGCAATATCGCGGCAGCGATTGGCTGCAATATCCGCCTCTGGGCAACATCGCGCCCAGTTCGTTCAACCTCGGCTACACCGAATGGGGCAACAAGCCGGTTCAAATGGTGGGTGATGGAGCCGAAGGTCGTTTTTTGCGGTTCAAGCTGAGCACCTACAACCCGAACAACTTCAAGGTCAACCGCGCCAGCAAATTCTGCTGGGGAACCGAACTGCAAACGCTGCGCAAGTTCGGGCCGCCCTCGGTTGGTCACGCCATCGAGTTCGAGTCGCGTCTGCGTTTGCCCGTTTTGGCGCCGCGCATGATCGGCTCGTTTTACACCTACTCGCAAAAGCAAAGCGGCGGCACGGTGTTTTCCGATGAAGTGGACTTTGAATACATAGGCGCCGATTACGGCAACGAGATGCTGCTGACCAGTTGGAACGACTGGGCGCGGCGCAACGACAACGGCCCGATTCCAAGCCAAGGTTACAACGACGGCAAGCATCATCAAGACGCGCTCACCGGAAGCGCCAAGGCTCTGCCCAACGGCGTGAACCGCGCGACGTGGCACTTGCTCAAAATCCGTTGGTCATGCCTTTCGAGCGGCGTTTATCGCATCGAGTATTTCTCTAAACAGAACACAACTGATGTTTACAAGTTGCTTTGCACGCAGGACGGCGCGGCGCCCAACGAGGCGATGGAAATGCACCTCAACATCTGGGCCACCGACCCCGATCCCAAGCCGACGAACGCGCCGGGCACGAATTACCTCATGGACGTGGATTGGTGCCGCGTTTCGGATGTGATTTTGGGCGCGGGCGTGGTGCGCAAGCCAAAGGTGTCGGGCGCGAAAAGCTGAAGCGTTCGGCTTGCCAAAATGGTGAGGAGCGTCTTTTTTCTGTGCGCTCCCTCATCAGGAGTTGAACACGTCTCGCAGTTGTGGAACTGGCGGCGGATCAGCGCGCGGCAAACCGAGTTTGCGGGCGGTTTGATCCGCGAAACGCTCGGCATTTTCGCGTCCGATGAAATGGCCCAACCCACACGACCGCACACTCCCTTTCCACTTCAGGCAGACAGAAAATATGTTGTGGCTTTTGGGAACTTTCTTCACATAGATGCCGGACAAGTCATCCCATGTTCCCTTTCGCACACGCACGCGCCACGGAGCGCCCACTCGCCACTTGTAGGTGCGGCGCGAGCCATCCATAGAAAGATCGCTTGGCCCGCACAAGGACAGGAACAAAACGGCCAACAAAATGAACATCGCCGCGCTCATAAACCCCCCAATGTCTCCATTTGTTGAAGCATGGTGATGCGGCGCCGCGCTTCCCATCAAGAATAACATCGCCAAGCCGCAGGGCGGGGACAAACTCAACGAGGCACCCCCCACTCTTATCATTCGCGGTTTGCCGAAGGTCATCTGGTCGCCCGATTCGTGTTGTAACCAACTTTTGGGGTTCGAGCCAACCCTTATCAATACCGCGCCAGCTATCAGCAACAAAAGGAAGCTCAACACACTTGCGAGAATCAAAAAGTGGTGTGTCATCAAAGTTTTCCCAACAACGGTTTTTCCGCAACGCGACCAAAGCAGCGTTCAAAGCGCCCGGAAGAGGGCCGCTTGATAAATCACATTTTGCTTTGGACGCCGGGGGTTGTAAAGCACGGTGAGTTCCTCGTCTTTGGCTGTTCGATTCCACAGAGAAAGGCCAACATAAGCTCGCTGGCGTATGCGAAGGGCTGGTTCAAGAGGGCAAAAGCTGAATTCGATCCAGTAACTCAGGGAGCGCTTGTTCTTAATCGCGCCTTTGTCTTCGACGCGAGCGCGGACGGCCAGTCCCGACGTGATGAGCGTGTGTTGTCTCCTTCTTTCTATCGAAAAATAAAGCCAGAAAAGCGCCGCTATGACAGCCCAGGCCCAAGTCACCAAAAAGCCGATGTGAGAGGGATACCATCGCTGTGACAGCGCGCCCAGCAATGGCATCGCGGCTAAAAAGCCGTTGATCCGCCCTTGGATGTTTCTGTTCGTGGAGCGCACCAGCCGAGGAACAGGCCGCAAAAGCTCTGGCTCGATGCCGGGCGGCTCGTTCAAAGGCCGCACTTCCAGCGGCGAATCAAAAGGCGAATCGCTCCCCGACAGTGGCCTTTGATCTTTCATAAAGCGAGATTAACACAACATCCGCACGTCTAACACAAGGAAAATTGCCATCAAATTCCGCGTGTCCAACGGCTTGTGATTCAACGGAACATTGGTTGAAGAAGGGGCGGAGAATCTCGCGGCGTCTTCTTAAACTGCGCTTTATTATGCAACGGATGCGCGTGGGCGTGATCGGAACGGGAACTTCGGTTGAATGGGCGATTTTGCCCGCGCTCGCCGGGCCGGATGCGCTCGCGGCGCCTGATGAGGGCGCGTGGTGGAGCCGAAGGCCTTCGCCTTCGGGCGACATCCGCTACAATCCGCCCGCTTTGCCCGAAGTCGTGGCGCTGTGCGAAGGAGTCGCGCCGCAACGCGGAAAAGCGCCGGACAAAATCTCGCCGCGTTTGGAATCGCTGGGCCGACTTGCGAGGGGCGCGGCGCTTTATCCTGACGCTCTTTCGATGCTGCGCGAAAGCGAACTCGATGTTTTGTTTTTAGGCGAAGACGCCGAAGTTTCGCCCGCGCTTTTGCTCGAACTGGTGGCGAGCGCGCCGGGTTTGGCGCTGGGCGTGGCTCCTCCGCGCTGGCTGTGGATAGACGGGCCGCCCACGCGCTCAAGTGTTCAACTCAACGCCTTCGCGCGAAGCGCGCCTTCGCCGTCGCTGTGGATGGCTTTGCCGCTTCGCCGCGCTCCGGCCCATCGCGCGGCGCGGCGTCTGGTCGAGCGTGACGGAATTGGAACCGTGACCGCCGTGCAGGCGCGTTTTCCGTTTGCCCTTGATGAAGCGCGTTTTGGCGCGGCGTATTCTGCGTTCGATTTGATGTTGTCGTTTTTCCCACCCGCGCAGGCGCCGCGCCAGATTTGGGCGACGCGCCACGGCGACGGCGCGACGCAAGTGCTCCTCTCGCTGGGCGGCGGCGCCCATTTGAGCGCGCTTTTTGGCGCCGCCGACACGTGGAACGCGCCGCTCCCGCGACTTGAAGCGAGCGGAACGCAGGGGCGTTTTTTGGTGTGCGAGGCGGGACGGCGGTTGATGCAGTTCGTGCCGCGCGAAGGCGCGCGCGTGTGGGAACCGCCGGGTCTGGCGCCTCACGTTTCGGGCGCCAACCTGAGCGGCTACGGCGAAGACATCAAAGCGTTTTTGAGCGTGTGCGCCGATAATCCGGCGCCCTTCAATGCCGAGCGAGCGCTCGATGATGCGGCGCGCGCGCTGTCGGTTTTGGAAGCGGCGTTTTTATCGGTCGCGCAAAACGCCCCGGTCGCCGTCGAAGCGCGCGGCGTGAGAACGCGTTCGCCACGCGAACCGGTGGAAACCGAAGAGGCGCCCGCGCGCAACTTGACGCTGGAATTGATTTAGATCCAAGCCGCCACACCGCCGACCAAAAGCAGGTTCGGGCATCAACGGGAGTTCGCTCTGATGGTCGTGATTGGCTTCTCCATTCGATGAAAGCTCGTTGCCTACCCTCGGCGCGAGGGGAAGCGCGAACGTGGGTCGCCGCGGGGAGAATGCGCTTTCCAAGCGGAAAAGGGTGGCTGTTCCGGCGCTTTCTCCTTGAATCAATGCCAAAAGCCGTTGCAATGGCCAACTTGTGGAAGAGGCTTTTCTTTCTAAGAAAAGAGCGAAAGGGTTCAGGAAAAGGCGTCTGGCGGTGCTAAAATAAAGGCATCCCGTTCGTTTTAACGCCTAAAGCGAACTTCGTCGCCGTCGGGTACCTCGCGCCTTTTCGCTCTTTTCGTCGCCGTCATGCCCTTGTCGCCACCTCGTTCGCCCTTGTCCGCGCCCCCTGCGCCCCGTTCCACTGAATCCACTGCTCCGGCGCCCGTGCGCCGTCTGGTCGTTGTGCGCAAATCGCTGCATGACCGCGAACACGAGCGTCATGAACGGTTGGTCTTGGCGCGGCGCGCCAAACGTTCGCGTCAAAAACGTCAAATCGCCGGTGTTGTGAGCGCAGGTGTCGGCCTCCTCGCGTGCGTGCTCGTCGCCCGCTTCGCTTTTTTCCGCCCGATGTGGCCGCAGGGCCGCGCCCTTTCGATGGGCCTGAACACGACCCAAGCTCCTCTGGCATCGGGACAGAACTGGTTTTTTCCGGCGAACAACGGCACTTTGTGGCGCGTGAGCGGAAAGCAAACGCGGCCCATTTGGACAGGCGCTTTTCCTTCGTCACCTTGGTTAGTGGCTATGGGAAACGATGTCCTCGTCGCGGGTGGCGATGGCGCACTGGCTCGTCTGAGCGCCGATGGGCGCAAGCGTTGGAGCGGTTCGCTGGGAACGGGCATTGCCACGCGGCCCATTGTGACGGGCGAGCGCATCATTGGCGCCGACGATGCGGGCCATTTGTGGGCGCGCAACGCCCGAAACGGGCAGGTCGAGTGGCGCGTGGGAGCGGGAGCTTCGGTTGGCGACGGTTTGGCTGCAACACCGTGGGGCGTTGTGGCACCGTTGCTCAGCGGTGGAACCGGACGGGGCGGGCTTCGCTGCGTGTCGCCGCAAACGGGGCGCACGCTGTGGACTTTTCCGGCCAACTTGCACGCCCGCGCGGCGGGCACCGCGACGCCGCGTTTCGATGCGAAAAGTGGGCGCGTGTATTGGTGCAACGATTCGGGCACCGTCGTGGCGTTGGATGCGCGCACCGGTCGCAAACTTTGGAAAGCCTTCGCCGCGCCGCGCGGTGGCGGCTCGGCCAACTCGGTTTTGCTGCGCGCTTCGCCCGTTCTGGCGAATGGCGCGCTCGTTGTTGGTGGAAGTGACGGCGGTTTGCGCGCCTTTGATGCCGGTGACGGGCATTTGTTGTGGACGCGCTGGCTGGGCCAGCCGCTTGCCTCGCCTTTGCAAAAAGCGCGTTTGAACGGTCGCGTAGTCGTAGTCGCGGGCAACGCCCCGGCTGTTGTGGTGGACGCGCAGAACGGAGGAATCGTCCAGAGTTTGGGCGAAGGTATCGTCGCGTGGAACGGCGAGTTCGCCGCGAGCGACGCCAACGGCGTCTGGCGCTTTTGGCGGTAAAGCCGGGGTTGGAACTTCGCTGCCATCCCAATATTCGCTGTCTTTATCTTGTTGGCCTCCACTTCCACTTCACAGGGGACGAGCCTGTTGGCCGCGATTTTGAGCGCCATTTGTTCATGCAATTCCATTGGTCGGCGCGCTTCTGTGCTTTGGTAAGCGCTTTTGTGGTTCTATCCACGTCGCAAGTGCGGGCGCAAAACGTTCCTTTATCGCCCCTCAACGGAGCCAGAAACGCAACTGCTGCCATTCCTGAAGTGGGCGATGCCAACTTGAACGCGCTGTCGCTTCCGGCGTTTGGCGCGGTTTCGCTGCGCGCTTCTCTGGCGGGACTGCAAGACAATCCCGTGTCTGCCGAAGCGCTGCGGCGGTGGGTCGGGCGGGGCAACGTCGTGTTTTTGCACACCGACGCGGCGCAGTTTTTCGGAATGCAAACCGTCGCGCCGCGCGTGGCTACCGCTGATGCGGGCGGGCAAGGTTTTGGACGCGCCCGCGCGGCGCTTCCTTTTGACTCGCATCCGCTTTTGCGCGGTTCCAGCGAAACCAGTGCAACCGGGCACGGCGGCGATCCGACGCGTTTGCCGGGCGTGCAAACCGTGTTTTATTCCTTGCGCGAAGGCGATGCGCTCCTTGCGGCGTCCGATGTCGCCACGCCGCTTTTGCAAGTTGATGACGCAAACGGCTCGACGGATCGCCCGCTTTACGCGGCGGCCATTGCCTCAGTTGGCGCGGGTTGGGCGATTTTTTGTCCAAACACGCTCGATTCCGAGCGCGGCGACGGAGCCGCGTTCGGGCAGGCGCTCCGCTCGTTTGTGCCGGATGAAAACGGCGCGCGCTGGGTCGGTTTGCCCCTGCGCATTTTGGGCACGGACGCCTCGCCCGCCAGCATCCAGGCGATTTTGGCAAGTCGTCTGGGCGCGGCGCTCCACAGCGACGGGCGCGCGGCGCTTCCCAATTTCGGAACGGCGCCCGCCATCGCGCCGGTTGCCATCGAAACCGGAAGCGAGCCGGTTTTACCGCTCGACCTCGACGAGGCGCGCGGGATTTTCAATGCCCTGAGCAGTCCAATCGCCGCGCCGGAAACGGCGCTTTTGGTGGCGCGAATGCAGTGGCAACTCGGCCAGAACAACCGAAGCGCCCAGTCGTTGAACCGCGCCGCGCTCGCTCCGGTTCTGGCGCCTCAGGTCGCGTTTTTGAACGGCTGTTTTGCGGCGCAAAGCGCGGGTGATGTCTCGCTCGATGCGCCTTCGCGCGCCGTGTTTGCCAACGCCGCCGCGCGCGCGTTTTCCGCTTTGGGCGGCGCCAATGGTTTGGTGCGCGGCGCGGCCCAAGGTGCAAATAACGCCGTTGCTTTGGCTCCGCTTTCCCTTGCGCCCTCGCTCGCGGCGCGGTGGAGCCGCGATTTCGCGCGTCTGGCCGCCATTTATACGCTCGCGCCGCCTTTTTCGCAGTTCATCGCGGGCAACGGCGCGAGCGCAACGCTGCGTTTTTACACCGCCGATTCCAACGCTCTTCCCGTCGCCACCTTGCTTCAGTCGGCGCTTCAAAGTGCCGGTTTGGGCGCACGCGCGCCGCACGTCGAGGTGATGTTGCTTCCCTCGCCCGCCGATTACGCGGGAGTGCGCCGCGCGTTGAACGCGCCGGTCGGCCAAACCTTGCCCGGAGGCGAAGTCATTGGCGAGGCGATTTTGCTCGCTTCAGGCGGAAACAACGAGTTCGGTTTGACGGGAAACGGTGCCAACGCCGCGACTCTGGCGCGAGGTCTGGCTCTGGCCAACTTGAATTCATGGAGCGAAGGCGCTCGGCCTTTGCCCGCTTGGGTCGTCGCCGGAACTCAGGGCCGTGCGTTGGGAGTGCGCCCGCAACTGGCGGCTTCTGATAGCCAAAATCTGGGCGCCGCTCTGAGGGGAACATCGCCTGCGTCGCCCGCTCTTTCGACGGCGTTGTGGAATTTTTTGCTTGACCAATACGGAACGGGCGCGGGCGAAGAGTTGGTCGCGCGCCTTGCGGCGGGCGCAAGTGTTGAGCAGGGGTTGCAGGGCGCAACAGGCGATGGCGCGAGCGCTTTTGAAGACGCGTTTGTGCGCGCGGCGGGTTGATAAAGCGAAAGAGGCGTCAGGTTATTCCCTCGATGCCTCTTCACACAGTGTTGCGAAGGCACGATGCAACTTCCGCGTGTTTCGGGATTCTAAAAGCCCCGATGAACGGGCGCGGATGGAAATGGCGACGAGACGTGGCGCAAAATGCCGCGCCATTTTTGGCGCGCGTTGAAGACGACACGGCGGGGGAATGCGCCCGGTGGACGCCGCTTTTGACCGCGCTTTTCGACGGCGAGGCGAACGATGTGCAGGCCAAAGACGCGCGCCGCCATTTGCTTTCGTGCGAGCGATGCGCGCAAACGTGGCTCGGCTGGAACCAAACGCGTGCCCTGCTTCTCGATCAAAGCGTGCCCGCGCCGCCCCAGAAGTTGTTGTGGCGCATCCGCGTCGCCTGCCGTTTGGCCAACGCAACCCGCACGCCCGATTTGCACGCCCAGATTCTGGCGCGCACGTCGCGCGCGGCTCAAACCAAACCCGCGGCGCACGTTCGTTTACGGGCGCCGCGTTTGTCGGCTTCGCTGTGGAGCGCGACGGCATTGGGTGCTCTGATTGTGCTGTTGGCGCGCGATTCATTTTCGCCCGTCCAGCCGAGCACGGCCGCCTTCGATTCGGCTTCCACGTTTGAACCCGCGCCGCAACGACCAGCGCGTCACTCGTCACAGAACGAAGCGCCGCTTCCCATCCTCTCTTTCGATCCGGCGCTTTCAAAGCCTAAGCTGGCCACGAAAAACGTGGCCACTTCTTCGATTGTCGTGGCGAAGCGGGAAGCCGCTTCCACTGAAGCGGCCCGAACGCTTTTGTTGGCGCAGCGCGAACGCGAGTCGCTTGGCTCGTCGGCGCCCTCGGCTCCGCTTACGGTTCTGACTTCGCTTGCGCCTGAAGCCGAGGCCGTTCCGGTTTCTGAATCGCCGGTTGCCTCGACAAAGCGCCTCTTTCGCGCGCGCCCTTCATTCCGGGTGCGGCGTATGGCGGCTCGAAAAATGTCCTCTCATTTTCGGGCGTCGCATCCCGTGGCGTTGCGGCCCCTCGTGCTCGCCTCGGCTCCTGCGCCCGCCGTCGAATCGGATTTGACGCCTTTGGCAACTGCCGACGCGCCGCTTCGCAGCGAACGTCGCGGCCACTTGTTGCTCGCCGCGGCTCCTCGTGAACGCGCGCCGCTCCGCATTTCCGCCCCGCGCGTTCGTCCGGTTACTTTTAGTTCCGACGCCGCGCCCGACGACGCCGGGCTTGATGACCTCGACTCGACCGTTGAAGAATATCGTTCCGCGCTGGCCAGCGATTCTTCCGATTAAGGAGGCAACTTTGACTGTCCGCGTGCGATGTTTTCGTAGCCGATCCCGTGGAGCGGATGATGTTGGCCTTCAAAAGTTAAAAGGCGCCGCAATTCGCGGCGCCTTTTTCACGTTCAACCACTAACCGATTCAACTTTTTTTTCCGGCTGATACCCCAGATTCGGCGACAGCCAACGCTCCATCTCTTCGAACGAAAACCCGCGACGAACAGCGTAGTCTTCGACTTGATCGCGTCCGATTTTGCCGACCGCGAAATACGAGGCTTGCGGGTGGTTCAAGTAAAGGCCCGACACCGACGAGGGCGGCGTCATCGCATACGATTCGGTCAAGTTGATGCCCGCGTAAGCGGGCGCTTGAATCAAATCGAAGAGCATCGTTTTGGGCGTGTGGTCGGGACACGCCGGATAGCCAAAGGCCGGGCGGATGCCGCGATAGTTCTCCGCGATCAGATTTTCGCGCGATTCGCCGCCATCAATGCCACAGAAACGGCGCGCCTGTAAATGCAGCCATTCAGCGAACGCTTCGGCCAAACGGTCGCTCAGGCTTTGAATCAAGATCGCCGAATGATCATCTCCGCGCCCTTTGGCGACCGACGCCAGTTGTTCGGCGCCGTGAATCGAAACGCCGAACGCGCCGATGTAATCGAGCAAGCCCGACTCGACCGGCGCCACGAAATCGCTCA
>JAABUM010004816.1_pt1 | contig 14826 bp, 23 predicted proteins | sample 5559161 | NCBI WGS metagenome assembly JAABUM01 (sample SAMN10711868, study PRJNA513369) | rock metagenome | isolation source: Antarctica rocks | place: Antarctica: Victoria Land, Siegfried Peak nord
GAAGAAAGGAAAGGAAAGGAAAGGAAAGGAAAGGAAAGGAAAGGAAAGGAAAGGAAAGGAAAGGAAAGGCAAGGCAAGGAAATGTGCTTTTGCACGACCATCCTGTAAGACATCAAGACAGCAGGAAGCGCGCTGACAGCCCTTGTCGTCACTGTAGTGCGCCGCATGCACTTGAAGAGGGACGCTGCCATTGAGAAGGATCGCGCAAGACGCACCTCCGTCGACACCGTCAGCATGCCGCCATCCTGCGACCACGCCATCTGCCGCAGACCCGCAGCATCAGACAGTGCAAAGGTGCGGACACCGCTGTCGGGGCCGCTCCCGCCGGTGCTGCACATCCAGAACGCTGAGACTTTTGCACTGTACCTGGAAGCTGTTGTTCTGTGCAACTACTCTGCTGATCATGATTGGCGGCGCGCATGGCAACACTCGACTCTCTATGTCTCTACAAAGGTTCAAGTCGCACAGTGTGCCAAGGCAAAGCTGCTATAAGGATTTGCTGACTGCTGCCCATGATGCTGCCTGGCGGAGTGTTGACCCCGACATATTCTGCGACGGACATGTTAGTGAAGCCGGCCGGCACCTGAGCGTTGGAGGAGGTCGGAAGGTGTGCACTGCGCCTTCTGTGAGCACCGCAGCGGTGCCGCTCGCCTCGCAGACAGCCACGGCGCGGACGCCGCCCCTCGCTTCGCAGCCCGGCGGCGGATGAAAGGCCTGGTGCGTGCTGCACTGCAGGACGCCGCCGCGGAGCGCTACGCTGACCTGAGTGACAGTGCCTGCAGCGTTTACATGTTTTAGGGTTTAGGGTTTTCCATGGTCATGAAGGTGTGTCAGATGGAAAGGGGTCTGCCACACTCAGCTTTGTGGCACGTTGAGCATCTGATAGTCTTGACATTAGTCGGAGAGTTTCATGCGACCTCCTCACAGGTAGATGCACTGCAGCATCCAAACAGCAAAGCACCGAGGTGGCCTGTTCCCGGCCCCGCAATTCACCTTTGGCAGCAGAGGAGCAGCAGCAGGTGACGCGACGAAGCACTGCGAGTGTTCGACTTGCTGTACCTGCTGTGAAGGCGAGCAGCAGGTCGCCGCTGAACATCGCGGCGTGTGCCGCCACACGCCCATGGTCCGGCCCAAAGAGCACATCCGCTGGAACGACGGGATCCTGTGCCGCCAGGCTGCACACATGCGCTGCTCGCTGAAACAGCACCGCCAGCCCTGGCGCCTCATCTCCTGGCCGGTCGCCTCTTGTGGCTGCACAATCTGCCGAGCCGCCGCTCGCCAGTGTCGGGCCCTGATCCGCGACAATCGGCAGGTGGCTGCCTGCTGGCAATGTCAGGTCAGCGCAGACAGGTCGCCCTGCCGACAGCTCCACAACTGATGCTGCTGGAGCGTCTTTGGCATCGGGCGCCCCTGCAGGATCCATTCCTGCCGCGAGGCGCGGCTGCTGCGGGATTGCGTTGCCTGGACTGCTGTCTCCACCCCGGCAGCTCGGCAGCTGCCAGCCGCCGCCGCCGCCCCCATTCCCGCTGCCGTCATTGCCGCCGCCGCCGCCGCGGCTGAGGCGCAGGTGGTACAGCGCCAGCGGCGGCTGCCCAAAGCGCAGCACCGTCTGCGCCTGGTCTGGCAACCCAGTGTCAGGCGACACCGAAAAAAGCGTCACCTGCAAGATATGGTGTGCGATAAGATAAGATTCGACAGGCAGGATCTTGGCAACTGCAAGAAACAAAGTGCTGTCGACTTGCTGCACTGATGCTGACCCCGCGAAAAGCTCCGCAAAGAGCTCGCGTGTCGGTTCTGGGCGTACCTGCTATGGTGCATCCAGTGTCACATGTGAACGAGAACAATCGTCCCAAAACCCTAAACCCAACGCCCAATCGTATCTCACCTGTCCGCTGGCGTCGCCCGCCGCAAAGGTGTCCATGCCAAACGCCAGGCATGTCACCGCAGCACAAAGGTTGGTGATCACCTGTCCAGCATCACAGCGCTGAATTTGCCATTGGTCGGATTCATGCAATGAGCCCGCAAATCTGCGTCCAACACATCATCTGGAGCACTCGTTGGTCAATCGCTGATCGAATGCACCTGCTGGGAGTGCAGGTGCGTGTCGAAGCACAGCGTGCCGCCGCGGCTGGTGCCGATCGCGAGAAGGTGGTTGTGCCGCGCTGACGCCCACGCAAAGCAGCTCACCTCCTCGGCCTGCGCGCAGAAACTCACGAGGTGTGGGTTTCAGAGGTTGATTCGGTCAACAGCTGCTGCTATCATGGCGGTTGCCCGCTGTGTGAGAATGTGATGGCACAGTCCTGGCTGCACTTCCTCCTTCGCAAGCTTGGGCGCAGCGTACGCATGTCCGGAGAATGTGAGGATAACTAAAGATGGCCATCGTACAATTTCATTCATTCATTTCATTCGATGCATGAACACCTTGTGAGCGATCTCGAAGGCCTGGGACTCGAGGGTGATGGCGCGCCACAGCACGATCGAGCGGCAGCGGTGCGGCAGCACCGCCAGCATCTCGCCGCCCGCCGACCAGCCCAGCTGCGCGGCGCAGCTGCGGGCGTCTTGGCGGAAGGGAAAGTCCTCCCGCGGCAGCAGCACCGTGTCGTGCGGCACCCCATGGCGGTCCAGAATGGTTGCCCTCCGCTGGGCGCCAGTGCACTCATTCGTCGACAGGGCGAGTCTCAATGACCACGAACTGAGAACTTTTCCAGTATGGGTTGTCGTCTCACCCAGGACTCCGCAGCAGCTGGCAACATGCGCCTCTGGTGACCCATGCACGCCGTAACCTGTACGCCAGCACATCGGAACAAACTGTGACGAACATTCCATCCGTGTTCTACTTTACCTCGGATCCCACAACAGCGATGAAGTTGCACAACGGGTCCCAGTCCACCAGCGTTTCGCCTGATGCTCCGCCGCCGGCCGCCGCGGTCGCAAAGCTCCATGCGTGCCGCTGTGTGCAGGCACATGATCCTGTCAGTCGGCGTACGTGCATGACGTTCATTCACAATCTTGTGGCGTGATTCATTCGACGCGGTGCTTGTATCTTACCATGGGGCTTTCTCCGAAATGCAGCACCGCAGAGGGCGATATCAGTTCGTCGACTCGTGCGCAACAACGCAAAAACGCAGACGACACATCTCAACTCGAAAGAATGGCGTTCAACAGATTTTCAATTGCCTTTCCGTTGCAGTCCAGGCTTTCTTTCCGGCGCGACGCTCACGCTTCTAGTGTTGAGGACGACAAGGGGGCGCTGCAACCATCGCGAGGGCGGACTGCACCCAGAGCACTCACGGGTCAATTCGTCTCCGTAGAACTTGTTGCAGATGTGCCAGCGTTTTGCGACGTCAATATCTCAGCGTTACCCGCTGTCATCCACAGCGCTGCACTTCACAGCGGCCTTGCGCGATCCGTGTCAAAAGCGGGACGGCTTGATCTGTGGACCATTCAGACCTCCCAGCGGAAAGGTCTGAACTGTCCACTGGCGATACATTCTCAGCATGCAGATCTGAATCTGCAGCAGGGTACCCATCCGGCAGCACACACATGGCGGGTGTTAGCCCTGCCCAGCAGCCGGAGGGTTATTGGTGGGATCCCTTCGCGTTTGCGTATCGCCAGGCGAAGCGGCTGGTCGACTTCATCTATGACGACGTTGTCGCTGCCGTCGTGTGGTGCGCAAGCCGCCTGCTTGCCCGCATTGCGACCTTGTGACAGCAGCCTGCATCCAGCTCATGCCCGCCGCTCCGCAGCAGGCAGGCGGCACGCCGCAGGGCTGATTCGCCTCACGCTGCATGGCAACCCGAAACCTGATAACTGATTCGTACACGCTTGCAGGCCCTTCCTGCTGAAGCTGTTTGCGCTGCTGAGCCGGCCGGATGAGCTCGTGCCGCTCGTGCAAGTGGCTCTTGCGGCAAAACGCGCAAAGGCGCTACCGCAGGACCCAGACCTGGCCTTCTGCTACGACATGCTCAACAAGGTGTCCCGCAGGTGAGGAATGCCGTGCAGTCTGAGTCCGCAACTAGCACGTCATGCTGTATTCCCCCGGCGGCGCCGAGGGAACGGGCGGCTGCAGCAATTGCCCGGCATATCTGACTTGAACTATCGTTCGCCATGCGAGCTCGACATGTGCGAACGAACTTCGGAAAGAGTGCGGCTCCTGTTCCAACACAAGAGCAGCATGAGGACGTGGTCGAGCCTCTGCTCAAGTCTCTGCTCACCGCCGCATGTGTGGCCTCCCACCGCAGCTTCGCGATCGTCATCCAGCAGCTGCCGGAGCGGCTGCGGGACCCAGTGTGCGTCTTCTACCTGGTGCTTCGGGCGCTGGACACCGTGGAAGACGACATGGCCATTTCGCAGGACGTCAAGATCCCGCTGCTGCGCGCCTTCCACGATAAGTGCTACGACAAGTGCGCGCCAGCAACCCGCGCCCAAGTCTGGCGTCATGGCTGCGCGTTCACTTGCTCGTCGGAGAGAGTGCAGCACAGCGGCGCTGCATTCATCTGGGAATGTCAGCACGCAATGTTGGGGAGCTGTTGTGGCCAGCTGCGCATAAGCCAGCGCACCGAGCGCCTTTGAGCGACCATTGGCATACTTAAGCTGACTCTGCCGCCGGCATGCTGCCGGGACAGGGATGCCACAGGCGTAAAACCCTTTTGCTGTTTTGCGAGTGTGGCGGCCACGATCTCGGATCCTGACCGCAGTTTTTTCCTTGCATGCGACAGGAGCTGGAGCATGGAATGCGGCAGCGGGCAGTACACGCGGCTCATGCAGCAATACCCGCGCGTGGTGGCGGTCTTCAGCGGCCTGGGCGAAGAGTATCAGAAGGTGGGTGGATGCTGGCGCTGACTGGGCGCCTCTTACCTGATCACCTCAGGCATTGTAGATGGCAGTGTCTGGGCGTGTGATGCCGGCACCGTGCGTGACGGCTCAAGAGAGATAGATGTTACACCATGTCGCAAGCCCTGAAGGGCTAAACGGGTGCCAATGCTGACGCAGTAGCTGCAGCAGAGGCGGCCACACGCGTGCAGGCTGCCTTGTCGAAGCTGTGGCCGGAAGTGCTGCAGCCTCATGAACACAGAGCTGGACGAGTGCAGCCGGCTTGCCTAAACCCTAAACCCTAAGCCCGAGCTCGCGGCGTCGGACACTGCTGGACTAGCTGAACGCCGCCTCCTATCGCTGCTGCACTGACAGGTGATCGTGGACATCTGCCGGCGGATGGGAGAGGGCATGGCGGAGTTCATTCCCAAGGATGTCGTCACCGTCGCCGAATACGAAGAGTGAGCCCTGTGACTTGTCTGAACCTGGCCCGCCATCGCTGTGCTGTAGGGCTGTGATGCTTGTGTCCAGTGACGGGCAGCGGCATTGCCATTGCATCATGGATCACTCTGACTGCGCCACGCGGGGCCCACGGCAGGCGCAATTGACGCACGGTATATCCAGTCATGCTAGGGTGTAGGGATTTAGGGTGTAGGGTTGAGGGCAATGCAGTAGTGGAAACATTGTGGAAACCGCCTCATGTGAACACCTGTTTCGCGCTGCAGATACTGCCACTACGTGGCGGGCCTCGTGGGCATCGGGCTGTCCGACCTGTGGGCGGCCAGCGGCCTGGAGAGCCCGGAGTTTGCCGGCGAGGAGGTGAGACGCCAGGCCCTCGCCCTGAAGCACAACAATGTGCACGACTTGTGGGCGGCCAGCGTCCTGGAGAACCAGGAGTCTGCCGGCGAGGAGGTGAGACGCCAGGCCCTCGCCCTGCAGCACAACAATGTGCAAGACCTGTGGGCGGCCAGCGGCCTGGAGAGCCCGGAGTTTGCCGGCGAGGAGGTGAGACGCCAGAGCCTCAGCCCTGAATGTCAACACAGCGAGGGAAGCAATGGGTGGGTTTTCACAGAGACGTGTTTCGGGTACGCGTTGTATCTTTTTTGTACGCTTTCGTCGCTGGAAACTTCTGCGTGCAGCTTTTTGCACACGCCGCACGGTGCGTCCTTCCCCCCCCTGGAGCGTCGCGAGATGACTGGCCACATTTTCACGACATGACGAGATGACTGGTCACAATTCCACAAAATCCTGCAATACCGAATCACCCGTCAATTGGACGGTCTGAATCCTGGGGGCAGGTGCTGCAGGACCGCATGGAGCTGCGCCTGCGAATGTGCCAACATTCCCAGCGAGACGCCGCCAGTTTCGCCAACTCGCCGTTTTACCCTAAACCCTAATTGTACTTCTTCCCGCAGGCGCTGTCGAACCACATGGGGCTGTTCCTGCAGAAGACCAACATCATCCGGGACTACTTGGAGGATATTTTGGAGGAACCGGCGCCGCGCATGTTCTGGCCGCGCGAGATCTGGGGCAGCCACGCGCAGGAGCTCGCCGAGTTCAAGGTGGGCACCTTCGTTTTCACTGAAAAAGGTGGCATTGGTAAAAACTGGCGCCGTGCATGCTGTCTTGGCGGGAGATCTGGGTCAGCCATGCACAAGAGATCGCCAGGTTCAAGGTGGGGTACATGGACACCCTGCAGTGCATTGCCGTGGTGCGAGCCTAAAGTCGATTCCTTTGCATGTTCTGTCTGGGGCAAGCACGCGCAGCAGCTCACAGAGTGCAAGGTGGGTAGCCTCTGACGCTGGGCGTCCTGCGTTCACGCGTGCGGCCAGATGACTGCCTGACGACTGCGTTCTGCCCGCGGAACATGCGAGGCTTGCCGCCTGCGCCTGCGGGGGTCTTAGGGGTTAGTATTTACGGGTTTCACGTGCAGGACCCGATGTGCGTCGACTGCTTCCTGTGCTGCGATGTCAGTTCCTCCTTTCCACAGGAGAAGGAGCACGTGCCGGCGGTGGTCCATCCTGCTGCGCTTCACTCACAGCACAGCTCATCTGTCTTGGAACTGAAACTTCTTCCCAATAAACACAGAAGAAGGAGCACGCGCCGGCGGCGGCGGTCGTGCGCCGATACGCGATGGACAACTGCTCCACCTCACTCCCATTCAAATTTCTCCTTTTCACCCAAACACAGGAGAAGTCCAACACGCCGGCAGCGGTCGCGTGCCTGAACGAAATGGTGACGGACGCCCTGAAGCACGTGCCGCACTGCCTGGCCTACATGGAGCGCGTACACGACTGGCAAATCTTCCGCTTCTGCGCCATCCCGCAGGTGCGTCCTCAAAACACTTGACATTTGCCAGCAGCCTGCCTTGCCTCCAACACCACATGCAGAAGCAGTAGAGGGTGGGCCGGGACTGGGTTTTGCACATGGAGGAGTCCGCGCAAGTGCTGTGTGCAGCTTCGGTGGTCCGGTTTTAGGGTTTAGGGATGCTTGCCGGGACTGTACTACGTGCGCATGTGCGGATCAGCTGAAACTCACATTCGAGTTCGTCAACCTGTCGCATTGTGCAGGTCATGGCGATCGGCACGCTCGGCCTGTGCTACGCCAACCCCAAGGTCTTCACAGGTGCGCAACGGTTTCTCTGAGTTGTGACGCCAAGCTCCCAACTTGGGCGCTTGGCGTCAGGTCTACGAGGGACAATTGGCAACTCATTTCGATACATAGCCATTGATCGGATTGATTGGATTGATTGGATCGATTGGATTTCTCCCACGCGGCACACACTCATAAGGCAGCATCAACGCCTACAAGAATGTACCGAACACAAACACTTCTCGAACAGTCCGCGTTCCCTGCCGCAGGCGTGGTGAAGATGCGGCGGGGCCAGACGGCAAAGTACATGGCCGACCTGGTCGCCATGCGGGACGTGTACGAGGCATTCGACGAATGGGCGCGGGAACTCGACTCCAAGTGCCAGCGAGTGCGAATGCTGCCGTTCTCCCTTGCGTGCCCTCCATCTGGGTGACTAATCGCTGGCCGATGCGTCTTTCAGCACGACCGAGCACCTCTGCGTGTGCTGTGTCCAGTCGGAGTTTGAACATCCAGCTCGTGGCGTCCATCTCACGGCGGCCGCCACACGCGCTGCGAACTGCCTCTGCAGCTGGTGTGTGGCGTCTGACCATGAAACCGAAGTCTGGCCTTGGCCTGGTCCAGGGCCTGAGCAGATCAACACGCGTGCATCGCAGGTTCAGCTGAGCAGCAAGTCGCAGGTGCAGGAGACGGCAAAACGGACAGCGGCAGCGGTGCAGAAGATTCGGGACCTGTGCGCTGCAGGCATCGCAAAGTGCCCGCCGCGCCGGCGCTCAGGTGTGCTTGGGCAGTCAAAACGTTCTTGCTCTCAACTGAGAAGGGCTCTTTGTGGGCTGCGTTCGCGGAGGGTCGGCCGCACCTTCCGCAGGTGAGCAAGCTCGGCGGCTGCATGATGGGCAGCCGCAGCGTGGCTTGCATCATGCAACCGCGGATGCAGCCAGCTCGAAGCTGTCGCGGCACAGTGCTGCCGCCTCCCGCGGCCTGAAAACCTTGACCACACTGTGCTGCTGCTTCCCGCAGCCTGGAAGCTCGTGGCCAAGTGGTACGTCAACTTTGCAGCCGTCGGCCTCGTTGCCTACCTGGTGGCCAAGCTGCTGGGCGCGGACGTCTTCCAGGCGAGTACCGTAATCGAGTTTGAACGAAACCTAGCATGTGTGGATCTGGACCAACAAGCTGCCCCAATCCAGGTAACGGCTCATTCATCCGCACATTCAGTGTTGGCGTCGGCGAGCCGGACCGGAAAAATGCCACCGGAAACCGGAAAAAAAGCCCTAAACCCTACCGGAAAAAAGCCCCCTCTCAGCGCATGGCCTGTGCGGCGCAGGCTGGGCCGCCAGAGTTCGCCCTGGAGGACTACGTCGACTGAAGACAGGTTTCAATGAGGAACGACCTTCAGAGACCCCATTCAGCGGCCATGACAGTCATGGAGTGCCACTGCCATTGGCATGTGGCATCCGCCGCACGTGTGGCAGCGTGCCTGAGTCTGATGCTTGATTTGGAACGATGCAGAGTTCCAGAATCACTGGTTCCATCAGGACGGTCGGTACCAACTGCGGGAGAGCTGGAGTTGATACTGCGCACCGCGTAGCGGGTACTTGATTCATGGTTGGGAGCACTGCGCCGTTCGTGATGGACTGTGTGTTATCGGCATGCCCTTTTGCAGCTGGGCTGCTCTGGTACAATGACATTTTTGCAGCTTGTTGGAGTGCCCCGTCTCAGCGAGTATCAGCTGCTGTGGCCATTCCTAATTGACTGCGCGGCGGCGTCAGAATGTCGTGATGCACCGTGCAATACCCTGGAGCTCAGGCGGTTGGTCAGACCACCAGTGCGTGAGATTCTTCCCCAAACTCTGCGTCAATGTTCCGACTGTGAGCCTGTCTTACCGCTGAAAGCTGTCTGTCAGAGACCGCCAGCAGACGGGTAACAAATGCACATTCACATCCCGCAGTTTGACACTGCCTGACCGTATACGGATGGTCGCCAATATCAAACGCAGCGAAGTAATTACATTGCCTGTTGCACAGCACAGCTAGGTTTGCTCCTTGACAGGCATTTCGACGTTCAGATCGCCGAAGCAGAGCTTCACTCTCGTGCTCTTCAGTGCTCAGCCGGTAGTCACGCAGCGCAAGACCCTGGGAAGGAGCACTTGCTTCGCATCGCATCCACAACTTCGGCTCAGAGGCTCCCGTGGCGGCAACAGCGGCACTGGGAACCACACAGCCATTCGCGCTGCGGCAGGAAGCAGCGCAGCCCGCAGCGCCGCGCCATGGGCGACTACGGCCGCATACAGGCGCTCGTCATAGCCACTATGCCGGGGCACGTCGTCTACGAGCGCTTCTACAGCACCTTTACTGACCTTGAGCGCGCTGAAATGCGCGCGGCGCTGCAGGTGGGCACGACTGCACCAGGGTGTGCACAGGTGCAACTTGCGACCGTTCATTCCGGACAGAGCTGGTGTGCAACGCGAGATGCGCTGCGGGATGCACATCGGCAGCCAGCATGCAACGACTGGCGTGCACTCGTGCTGCTGCATCCGCATGTTCGGGCCTGAAATGGTGCCGGGCTCGTGCGTGGCTTGCCACGCACACTGCCTTTGCAACCTGTCAGGCGACGCTGCCTGCTGTCAGAACGTTTTGCAGAAGCAGCCTGTGCCTGCGTTCGATTATCCAGGACATGTGAACCTGGCTGCGTGTCGTCGCGCCCGCAGGCCGCAGCGGACCCCATCCTGCCGGCGGCACAGGACGGCTTGGACTACGTGGCACGATACAGGTGTGCTGACTGCGCATGGTTTTCGCCCGGCTTCGTCCTGGCAGCTTTGACATGTCCCGAGCATGAGCTACGCTGGGACTGTCAAAAATCGCTGTTTGTCCCGCAGTCGGTCTGTCTAAACCCTCAAACCCCTGTCGGTCTAAACCCTCAAACCCCTGCTGCAGGGCGGGAGCGGTGGTGTTCATGAAGGTATCGGATTTGGTGTTTTACCTCGTGGGTAGCGGCGAGTACGACGAGCTTATGCGTGCGCCTTTGCTAGGAGAAATGAGCGAAATTAGCGAAACTCGCTGAGATGCCCTCTGTGACACTATGTGACACTCTGCTGGGCACCGCACTCTCGGCCCAGCGCTCGAATACACAACGCCTGGGTGGGAAGGGCGTTACGTCGCAGCAGCCGCTAAGCATGGCTCCATCGTGTAACGGAATGGGGTTCGGGGCAACCTACGCCTGCTGTGTCGCGAGCAGAACATCGTGCAGGACTGTTCCTGCTAGCACGGTGCGCACGTGTATTATCTTATCACCCATGCTGCCATCTTATCACCGATGCTGCCATCTTGTCACCCATGCTGCCGCTGCGCTGCAGTGCGGGAGTCGCTGGGGTCGCTGGTGGCGTGCCTAGGGGAAGCCCTGGGGCGGACGCCCAGCGAGGCCGTCATCTTCCGTGACTACGGCCGCGCTGTACTCGCCATAGACGAGGTCGTCTGCGAGGTGAGCGAGTGAAAGGAACGACACATCGTGCAAGGCAGCTCGAGAGCTTGTGGAAGAGGTATGGGGAATCTACTTCAGCGCGGCACCGCCTCTTGGCGGCATCCAGTACACGTTCAGTACATGTAAGGTATACGTCCAGTACACGTTCAGCGCGGGCTGTGCTCGGAATGACTGTTAAGGTTTTGTTGCTGTTCATTCTTGAATGACGAGCAGTCTTGAAATTTACGGCGTCCCTGGCGCAGGGGGTGTTGGACAATACCGACCCCAAAGCTGTGCGGCGCAATGTACAGGTGAGTACACAACTGTATGCGGCTGCACGTAATTCAAACCTGACCTGTATGACAGACTTAGCTGCCAAGGGAGGGCATGATACACTGGATGTGTCAATGGTGCGGCTTTTGCCCGCGGCTTCTCTGCACAGGCACAGATTGCCGCAATTTCTCATGGATGTCCTGCGCAGGAGTGATGTCTGCCAAAGGGCAGCCGGAGCTGGCCTGATAATATCTCACAAAGGCAGGCTAGCACGCATGTCATGCAGCGTGCATCTCAAGGAGTGCTATGCTTGTGATTTGTAAACTGTGCGTGGACTCGAGGCCCGCTTACATCATCGATCGTATTACAGCATCATTAAAAACTGGCGCATGTACGCCACAAAGTTAGGCACACATCATGATAGGTGGGACGGAGGTGGTCTCCAGACGTCCCCGTCCAAACCTTTTTTGCACCTTTGCCCAATGACACCAGACTCAGCCACTCTCCTTCCTCGCTGTGGCCACCAACTAGCCCGGCTTATAGTAACTAGCCACTAAATAATGGCCACCAATTAGACCGGCTGAGCCGGAGTCCACCTGCATACAGGCAGCATGGCGAATTACCTATGCAGGCCAGTGCTAAACGCTAGCCATTCAGGGATGCTGCGTGAATGTGAACCCTAAGGACACAGTACTTGCAGTCAAGTGTGCTAAGTCTGACTGCGTGCCTGTCAGAAGGCTGCTGTGCTGATGAGGCGCGGCATTGGCGCACTCCGCCAGACACGCCATCGTCTCCTTCACGACGAGGAAGCATTGCGGGGCACGGGACGGCCTGCTGCCGTGCAGCTACTTGCGCTGCCGTGTGAGCTTTGCCGGCGCCGCCCGCTGCAGCAGGTGCTTGCTGCTGCCGTCTCGCACAAAGAGGCACCAAAACGCTGCTGGCGCGAGGTGATTGATGAGGTGCAGGCCGCCCGAGCCGCTTATCAAAGCTCAGGACCTATAGTCCCCAGGGCTATTGGGTTTAGGTGGCCGCCTGCTGCATTGGCGGCTGCTTCTTGCTGTTGCGCTGGCAAGAGATTGAGTGTGCCGCCGCTGTTGCAAACCCTAAACCCTAAGCAAGGTCTCTCCATGCCCTGCTGCGACCCAGGCATCGCCTCCGAGCCGCGGTGCAGAGCTGCAATATTGCGGGTCCCGGCAGGAGGAGTTGGCGACATCCAAGGAAAGGCCGCCGCCAGGCAGCTGTGCCGGCTTGTCGCTGGTACAGCTGTCAGCCCAACAGCTGCAAGTTGCGGCGGCCCGAGTCAGATGTTGAGCCGCCAGCCGCTAGTCAGCCGCCGCGCTGAGCTGACAAGCTTTTCTTACCGCCATCTCGCGCCGAGGGTGGCCATGCTTTATTACGGTTCGAGCCCATGATGGCCTAGTGCCGATCGAGCCGCTTTTGCAGCTGGCCAGGTAGCGGGGCTGGCATGCGGCCGCGTGCAGCCGCCAGGGCTACGTTCCCCCTTCTCTGCGCTCCTTTCTTTTCTGCGGGCTGTCGCCTCAGCCGCTCGTCACGCTCGCGGCGAGCGCTGCGGCGGCGGCCTGCGCCGCGTCGTGCTGCCGCCGCTGCAGCGCAGCGGCCTCGGCGAGGCGCCGCCGGTGTGACAGGATTGCCGCATTCGGGTCCAGCCGCCCCGGCACGTGCACGTAGCGGATGGCACTGCCCCGCACGTGTATCTGCTCCAGCTCCTGCTTCTCCTTCTGCACTTGCCAAGAGGCGAAGCATGCACACAGCGTTCCACTGGCACAGGTCTGGACGGCAGGAAGGCGATCGTGCGGCCCAGGCAGTAAACGATAGTGTGGCAAGCAAAGAGGCGGGCTTGATCGTCCTGGTGGAGAAGCATGCGACAGTGCAGCCAGCGGTGTACAGAGAATCGTGCCGTCCACCTCTAGGTTTTCAAAAATGACGCCAGTCAGCGTGAGGCCCATGCCGGCATCCACGCTCTCCAGGGTGCCACGCACGATCATATCGCGCTTCAGCTCTACGACCAGCCTGCTGGAACGAACAACAGCTTGTTCATTGCGGGTGGGGCATGCGGGTGGGGCAGGCGCGTGCGAGATGTGCCACGCACACGCGCCGATCGCTCAGTGGCATGCCAAAGATCCCACAAATGAGGTGTCCAATGTGGGATACATGCTAGCCAGTGTTTATATCTGTAAGGAAACAGTCAATGTGGAGAAGCACGCAAGGCATGGCGCACTTGGAGCCTTGCAGTGCCTGCAGGAAGCACGTCAGTGTCTGATCATCGCGCCATCGCCGCGGCATGCTGTCACGCGGCTAGAGGGCACTTGCAGAATTCTGATGGTCGGAACCGTCTGTGCCCTGAGTTGCCTGGCTCAAATCAAAGGTGTGTAGCTGTAGGAAGTACTAGAAGTAGAGAATGCAGCTGGTGCACGTACGATACAACTGGCGATTGCGCCTGCAGCTTCACTGTACCGTGCCTGCTACTCTCCCAGTGCGGGTCATGTTCTGCGCTTGAGCTGCAGAACAATCGCAGGGCCCCGCTGCCATTGCAGATCCACCCGTTGTTTTGAAGTACTGTTGGGTCGTCAGCCAATCACAGCCTGCTTCAGGCGAAATCAGGTGCGTGCGGGCTGCGCAGGCTACTTATGTATGAGCGTCAGACTCGATGTACTACCGTGGAAGAACCGCTTCTGCAGCAGCAGGCTGGATCTGCGAGTCTGACAACTGACAGCTGAGATGCTTGCCAGTGTTACAGGCGTGGCTGCCGGCGTCGATCGGCCCTGCACTTGAACGCACGTATTCGAGTCGTTACGCCGGATCAATAAAGCCTCCAGGACCCCGATCGCTGCGGTTGCAGGTGGTTTCAAGGTGTAACAAAGGTCAGCACTTGTCAGCCGGATGGCTGACGCGGCGGCATCCACGCTGCGCACGGCGCGGAGTGCGTTGGAGGAGGGCCTCATCACAGACGCGGACTACGATGCCGTCAAGTCGGCGTTCCTGAAGGCGCAGCAGTTCAAAGCGGGTCTGGATGCCGGATTCATCACCGAGGCAGACTATGCGGAGGTCAAGTCGCGGTTCCTGGACGCGTTCTACGGCCTGAACGTATCCAGCGACGGTGGCAGCGCCATGGGCATCTCCCCGCGGCCGGCATCTCCGGCATTGGGACATGCATCCGCAGCGAGTGAGCAAGCGCGCGGCAATCTGCGACCACCGCATTGCTCGTTGCAGCTGCACCTGAGCGTGTTCCGCAGCACATTACGTCTCCTTCTTTCTCAAGTTTGGCTGCAAGAGCCTGTCAGCAGCGCTTGCTGCGCCTGCAGAGTAAGGCGGCAGCCACCAGAGCGCTATCATTGTATGCTGCATGTGAACCTTCCGTACGTAATTCCTACCCAGCCATGATCATCAAGACCCTAGAGTTCCCAGCACTATAGTTCCTGCTGCGCCGCAGGCTCAGCGCGGGTAGCTTCACCCAGGCCAGCGGCAGCAGCGCCAGAACCACTGCAGGCCCCCGCCGCAGCGCCGGCACAGTATGCTGCGCCGGCACAGGAGGCCCCACCGCCACAGCCAGCGCCGCCGGCGTCGGCGCGAGGTAGCGAAGGCGGCGAGCCGCTGCCCAGCAACATCCCCAGCGTCGGCGGCGCGTTGCGAAAGAAGAACGCCGGCCCGCAGGTGAGGCGCTGCAGTCACGCGCGG
>JAABUM010004818.1_pt1 | contig 14823 bp, 14 predicted proteins | sample 5559161 | NCBI WGS metagenome assembly JAABUM01 (sample SAMN10711868, study PRJNA513369) | rock metagenome | isolation source: Antarctica rocks | place: Antarctica: Victoria Land, Siegfried Peak nord
CGCGTGGCGGCTGCACGCACGGCTCGTGCGGCGCTCTCTGGAGAGGGGCTACTACCAGGGCTGGGACCTGCACCCCGCCCAGCTGCCGACCCGGTATGCGTCGACGTTTGCCTTCTACCGCAAGGGTTTTCCCGCCGCCGCGGCGCGCCTTCGCGCCTACGTGACCCAGGACGACTCCGGCTTCCTCGACGAGCCCGCAACGGCGCGGGCCTTGGCATGGTTCCTCGCTCGGGGGCTGCAGTGCGGCGCCATCCGTGAGGACGAGACCTCGCGGGCCGTGGGCCTCGACCGGCCGGCCGTCGAGCGACTGGCGCACCCGAGCGGGACGGGCTGGCTTCCAGCGCGGACAGGCTGACGGCGCTGTGAGCCGACCCCTGGACTGAGGCATGATCGGACCAGCCTCCCGAGAAAGCCGCCCATGACCCGCGTGGAAAGCAGCCCATGACTCGCGTGCTCCTCGCCCCTGACAAGTTCAAGGGCACCCTGACCGCCCGCGAGGTCGCGGACCACCTCGCGGAGGGCATCGCCAGTGTCCGTCCCGACGTCGTCCTCGTCACCGTGCCTGTGGCGGACGGCGGCGACGGGACTCTCGCGGCGGCGGTGGCAGCCGGCTTCACCCGGCACGAGATGGTCACTGCAGGACCCACGGGGGAGCCGGTGGCGACCGCTTTCGGCCGGCGCGGCACCGAAGCCGTGGTGGAGCTCGCGGTGGCGTCCGGTCTGGCCCGGCTGCCAGGTGGTCCGGCCCCCCTCACGGCATCCAGCTGGGGGACAGGCGACCTCATCCGGGCTGCGCTCGACGGCGGCTGCAGCCGCATCATCGTCGGCATCGGGGGCAGCGCGGGCACGGACGGGGGAGCTGGGATGGCCTGCGCTCTGGGCGCTCGCATCCTCGACGCCTCGAGTGCGCCCGTCGCACGTGGAGGCGCGGCGCTCGCTGATGCGGACTCCCTCGACCTCTCCGGTCTGCACCCGGCACTTGCCACCGCGGAGGTCCTCGTCGCCTCGGACGTCGACAACCCTCTGCTCGGACCTCGTGGTGCGGCTGCCGTCTACGGCCCACAGAAGGGCGCGACGAGCCAGCAGGTCGTGCTCCTCGACGCCGCCATGAGCCGGTGGGCCGACCTCGTCGCCGGAACCACCGGCGAGGACCACCGCGACGACCCCGGCGCCGGCGCAGCCGGAGGGGTCGGCTTCGGTGCCGTGGCCCTGCTCGGGGGGCGCCTGGAGCCCGGCGTCGACCTGATCCTCGCGCTCACCGGCTTCCACGACCAGCTCGCGGGCACCGATCTCGTCGTCACCGGCGAGGGGTCGCTCGACGAGCAGACCCTGCACGGCAAGGCCCCCGTCGGTGTCGCGGCCGCCGCACGAGCGGCGGGCATCCCCGTCGTAGCCGTTGCCGGCCAGGTCCTGCTCGGCGACAGCGCCCTTCGCGCCGTCGGCATCAGCGCGGCATACCCTCTGACGGAGCTCTCCGACGATCCGATGGAGCTCTTCACCAGGCCGGGTCCCCTCCTGTCCCTCATCGGTGCCCGCATCGCCCGTGAGCACCTCGGCGCGGAGGGGTGCGGGTGAGATCCGACCACGACCTGGTCCTGCGCGCCCCCCGGGTCATCACCGACGAGGGCGAGGTGTCTCGCAGCGTCGCCGTGCGCCATGGCACCGTCGTCGCCGTCGAGGCGTTCGATGCACACCTGAATGCAGCCGAGGTGCTGGAGCTCGGCACCGACGTCGTGCTCCTGCCGGGACTCGTCGACACCCACGTCCATGTCAACGAGCCGGGACGGACGCAGTGGGAGGGCTTTGCCACGGCGACCCGGGCGGCTGCGAAGGGCGGCGTCACGTCGATCATCGACATGCCGCTCAACAGCATCCCCCCGACGACGAGCGTGGCGGCGCTGGAGGCCAAGCGCGACGCCGCGGCAGGTCAGGCCTGGGTCGACGTGGGCTTCTGGGGAGGGGCGGTGCCGGACAACCTCCAGGACCTGCGCCCGCTGCACGAGGCGGGGGTCTTCGGCGTCAAGTGCTTCCTGCTGCCGAGCGGCGTCGACGAGTTCGCGCACCTCGAGCCGGCGGCGCTCGAGCGTGCCCTGCGCGAGGTGGCCTCGTTCGACGGCCTGACGATCGTCCACGCCGAGGACGCCCACGCCGTCGAGCGCGCGAGCGCGCCACCCGGCCGGTCCTACGCCGGCTTCCTCGCCTCGCGCCCACGCGGCGCCGAGAACCTCGCGATCGCCCGGCTGGTCGAGCTCGCTCGGTGGACGCAGGCCCGAGTGCACCTCCTGCACCTCTCGAGCTCGGACGCCCTCCCGATGATCCGCTCGGCCCGCCGAGACGGGGTGCGGCTCACCGTCGAGACGTGCCCGCACTACCTGACGTTCGCCGCGGAGGAGATCACCGACGGCGCCACCCAGCTCAAGTGCTGCCCGCCCATCCGCGAGGCGGAGAACCGGGATCGACTCTGGGACGGGCTGGCCGCGGGAGACATCGACCTCGTCGTCTCGGACCACTCCCCGAGCACACCTGCCCTCAAACACCTCGACACCGGTGACTTCGCAGCTGCTTGGGGCGGGATCGCGTCATTGCAGGTGGGTCTGCCGGCCGTGTGGACCGAGGCGCGACAGCGTGGCCACACCCTCGTCGACGTCGTCCGGTGGATGGCAGAGGGACCGGCGCGCCAGGCGGGTCTGGCCCGCAAGGGCCGGATCACGGTCGGCGCCGACGCGGACTTCTGCGTGTTCGCCCCCGAGAAGACGCAGGTGGTCGACGCGGCGCGGCTGCAGCACAAGAACCCCGTGTCGGCCTACGACGGGCGGACCCTGTACGGCGCCGTCCGCAGCACCTGGCTGGACGGCATACAGATCGACATCGACGCGGAGCCGCGAGGGCGGCTGCTGAGAAGAGGAGAGGCATGACGAGCCGACCCACCCCGCGCTACTACGCGCCGCACGGCGGACTGCCTGGCCAGAGCGAGCTCACGACCGACCGCGCGAGGCTCACCCAGGCGTATGCCGTGCTGCCCCGCCGGACGATGACGGACATCGTCACGAGCTTCCTCCCGTTCTGGGAGCAGACCCGGCTGTGGGTCATCGCCCGGCCACTGTCCGGCTTCGCCGAGACGTTCTCGCAGTACATCGTCGAGGTGACGCCCGGTGGGGGCAGCGAACGACCGGAGCTCGACCCGGGCGCCGAGGGCGTTCTCTTCGTCATGGAGGGACACCTGGTCGTGACGATCGCCGGCGCGGGCCATGACCTCGGTCCGGGAGGCTACGCGTTTCTCCCGCCGGGGACGGCGTGGACGGTGCTCAACGAGGGGGCGCAGCCTTGCCGGTTCCACTGGATCCGCAAGGCCTACGAGAAGGTGGACGGCCTCGACCTGCCCGACGCCTTCGTCGCCCACGAACAGGACATCGAGCCACTGCCGATGCCCGGCACCGACGGCGCCTGGACGACGACGCGGTTCGTCGACATGACAGACCTCCGCCACGACATGCATGTCAACCTCGTCACCTTCGAGCCGGGCGGGGCCATCCCGTTCCCCGAGACCCACGTCATGGAGCACGGCCTGTACGTTCTTGAGGGCAAGGCCGTCTACCTCCTCAACGAGGACTGGGTCGAGGTGCAGGAGGGTGACTTCATGTGGCTCCGGGCGTTCTGCCCGCAGGCGTGTTATGCCGGGGGTCCCGGCCGGTTCCGCTACCTGCTCTACAAGGACGTCAACCGGCACGCGCGGCTGGGCCGCCAGCTCTTCTGACTCCACCAGGCAGTCGGGTCACCCTGCGAGACCCGTGACACCGGGTGCCACCTGGTGACACGGCATACGCTGGACGGCATGCCAGAGACGACGCAGCCGGCCCCAGCATCCGCGCCAGAGGACGAGGTGACCCGGATCTGCTCCGACCTGATCCGGATCGAGTCGACGAACTACGGGGACGGCTCGGGGCCGGGGGAGCGCAAGGCGGCCGAGTACGTCATGGCCGAGCTGAGCGACGTCGGGCTCGACCCCGTCCTCGTGGAGAGCAACCCCGGACGGGCCAGCGTCATGGTCCGGATCGAGGGGTCCGACCCGTTGCGGCCGGGGCTCGCGGTGCACGGCCATCTCGACGTCGTCCCGGCGAACGCCGCGGACTGGCAGGTCGACCCGTTCGGCGCGGAGGAGCGGAACGGCTGCATCTGGGGCCGTGGCGCGGTCGACATGAAGGACATGGACGCGATGATCCTCGCGAACATCCGCCACCTCGCTCGCACCGGCGCCAAGCCCGCGCGGACGACGACGTTCGCCTTCTTCGCCGACGAGGAAGCAGGCGGCAAGCAGGGCGCGCACTGGGTCGTCGACAACCACCCCGACTGGTTCGACGGGGTCACCGAGGCGGTCAGCGAGGTCGGCGGCTACAGCGTCACCGTCCCCTCCGCGAAGACCGGCCGGCCCACCCGCGCCTACCTCCTCCAGACCGCCGAGAAGGGGATCGCCTGGCTGCGGCTACACGCCCACGGGCGAGCCGGCCACGGCTCGGTGCCCAACGACGAGAACGCGGTCGTCCGGCTCGCCGCCGCCATCATCCGGATCAACGAGCACGAGTGGCCCCGCGAGTACATCGCGTCCGTGCGCCAGCTCCTCGACGGGCTGAGTGAGCTGACGGGCACTTCGTATGCCGGGGACGACCTCTCGCCGCTGATGGCTCACCTCGGCGGCGCCGCGGGCTTCGTCAAGGGCACGCTGCAGGACACGGCCAACGTCACCATGCTCGACGCGGGCTACAAGCACAACGTCATCCCGCAGTCGGCCTCCGCGTCGCTGGACTGCCGGTTCCTCCCCGGCCACGAGGACCAGCTTATGGCGACGATCCGGCAGCTGGCGGGGGAGTTCGTCGAGGTCGAGGTGCTGCACCGCGACATCGCCCTGGACTCCCCCTTCTCCGGCGACCTCGTCGACGTCATGAGGCGGTCGCTGCTCGCCGAGGATCCCGGCGCCTCCGTCCTGCCCTACTGCCTCTCCGGCGGCACGGACAACAAGGCGCTCAACCGGCTGGGCATCACCGGCTACGGGTTCGCCCCGCTGCGCCTGCCCGCCGACCTCGACTTCGCGCCGATGTTCCATGGGATCGACGAGCGGGTACCGGTCGAGTCGCTGGTCTTCGGCGCCCGGGTGCTGAGGACGTTCCTGGCGCTCGCCTGAGCGCGTCCGGCTCGGGGGAGCGCTGCCCTCAGCGGCCTCTCCGACACCCTGGGCGCCCACCGTCCCTGTGAGAGGATTCGCCCATGACGCTGACGACCTTCATCGTGATGGGCGTGGGGCTGGCGCTGCTGTTCGTTGCTGCACTCGTTGCCGTGTTCTACCTCAACCGGCAGGATCGGCAGGACAGCCGTGGCGTCTCGATGACCGGGCAGCCCGGCGGCTACTACGGTCGTCAGCCGTACGCGCAGGAGGTCCAGGGCCGGTACGGGCAGCAGCCGCACGGGCAGCAGCCGCACGGGCAGCAGCCAGATGGCCAGCAGCCGCCGCAGGGGGAGTAGTAAAGCGCTTCGCATCTGGACTCGACCAGGGCAGTCAGGCGGTGCGTCGCACCCTGATGATCTTGCGCCGGAGCCAGGCTCGCCGATGGCCACCGACGTAGACGACGCTGCGGCTCAGCTCCCACTGACCGTACTCCGCGTGATCGATGAGGGCACGGCGGATGTCCGAGCGGGAGACATCGCGCCCGAAGCTCAGAACTCGGTACTCGTACTCGATCATCGTCTGCCTATTCTCACCCGAGAACCGATACCGTCAGAATATGACCGCTGACCCGCGCGCCTCGCTGGCCACCCTCGTCACCGCCCTCGAACGTCACTTCGAGGTGGCGTCATCACGGCAGGACCCGGACGACCCCAACGTCATCGCCGCTGCTCAGGACCTGGCGGACGCCTTCGACGACTACGACGAGGCGCTCTTCCTCGCGACAGAGGTGGCCACGCCGCTGGCCGTCTACGACGGGCCGTTCGATGACGAGGACGACACGGATGAGTCCGACGATGACGACGAGGACGAGGACGAGGACGACGACGAGGACGACGACGAGGACGACGACGACCTCGAGGATGAGGACCTTGAGGATGAGGACGACGACGACCTCGATGACATCGACGATGACGACGATGCCGTCGTCGACGAGCTCATCGACCCCGCGGACCGCACCGGGGTCTACGCCGGACTCGACGACATCGACTTCGATGACGAGGACGAGCCCGATGGCCCGATGACGACGGCGAAGGCGACGCCGTGACGAGCTCCACCGAGAGCCGCTGACCGGACAAAGCCGCGCCGCTGCGAGGCTGCTGACCTCAGGCGGAGACCTCGTCGAGCGCCTCCACGAGCTCGGCCGGCAGCTCCAGGGCATCGCTCGAGAGGGCCGTACGCAGCTGGGCTGCCGTGCGGGCCCCGACGATGGGGGCGACGACTCCCGGCCGGTCGCGCAGCCAGGCCAGGGCCACCTCGGTGGCCGACACCTCCAGCCCGCGAGCGGCGGTAGAAACGGCTTCGACGATCAACCTGCTGCGTTCGTCCAGGAAGCGCTCGACGAAGTTAGGGAAGTCCCGCGACGCCGCGCGCGAGTCGCTCGGGACGCCGTCTCGATACTTCCCGGTCAGCACGCCTCGGGCGAGCGGCGACCACGGGAGCAGCCCGAAGCCGAGCGCCTGAGCCGCCGCAGACAGGTCGCGTTCCGGGTCTCGGTGCACCATGGAGTACTCGATCTCGTTGGCCACCAGGGGGACTCGAGCACTTTCGAGGAGAGAGAACGCCCGCGCGGACTGCCAGCCCGAGTAGTTCGAGACGCCGACGTAGCGCGCCCTGCCCGAGCCCACGGCATACTCGAGCGCACTCAGCGTCTCCGTCAGCGGCGCCTCGTCGCTCCACGTGTGCACCAGCCAGAGATCGACATGGTCGGTGTCGAGCCGCCTGAGCGACGTGTCCAGCTGGCGCATCAGGTTGCCGCGAGAGGTGTCGACGACGCGTTCCGCGCCGCGCCGCTCGATGCCCGCCTTGGTGCAGACGACGAGCCCGTCGCGGGGGACGACGTCTCCGAGCAGCGAACCGAGGATCTCTTCCGAGGCGCCCGCGCCGTAGCCGTATGCCGTGTCGACGACGTTGCCGCCCGCCTCGACGAACGTGCGCAGCTGGTCGCGGCACATCTCGTCGTCCAGCACCGTGCCCCAGGTCATCGTGCCCAGGGCCATCCGCGAGACGGAGAGCCCTGAGCTGCCCAGACGTCTGTGGCGCATGTCTCCGTACGCTATCCGGCTCGACCTCGGCCTCCGGCCTGCCCCGCCGGATAGCCTGCGGCCCATGAAGCTCGGACTCAACCTGGGTTACTGGGGCACCGGCAACGACCAGGACAACATCGCCCTCGCCCTCGAGGCCGACAAGCTCGGGTATGCCGTGGTGTGGGCTGCCGAGGCGTACGGCTCGGACGTGCCGAGCGTCCTGGCGTGGTTGGGCGCCCTGACCAAGAGCATCGACCTCGGCGCCGCCGTGATGCAGATCCCGGCCCGCACTCCGACCATGACGGCGATGACCGCCGCGACGATCGACACGCTCTCCGGCGGCCGGTTCCGCCTGGGCCTCGGCGTGTCCGGCCCGCAGGTCAGCGAGGGCTGGCACGGGGTGCCCTTCGCCGCTCCGCTCGGCCGGACCCGGGAGTACGTCGACATCGTGCGGATGGCGTTGCGCAGCGAGACGGTCGCGTATGCCGGTAAGCACTGGACGCTGCCCCTGCCGGACGGGCCGGGGAAGGCCCTCAAGCTGACGGTGCACCCGGTGCGGGAGTCCGTGCCGCTCTACCTCGCCGCGGTGGGCCCCAAGAACCTCGAGCTGGCCGGTGAGATCGCCGACGGCTGGCTGGCGATCTTCTACAGCCCAGAGCACAGCGGCGACCTTCATGCGTCCTTGGCAACGGGTGCCCGCACTGCAGGACGTGGCACCGTGCAGCACCCCCTGGACGGCTTCGACATCGTGCCGACCGTGCCCGTCGTCCTCACCGACGACCTGGCGCGCGGAGCGGCCGGCGTCAGCGCCTACTCGGCTCTCTATCTCGGCGGCATGGGGTCTCGGGAGAAGAACTTCTACAACCAGCTGGCCGTGCGAATGGGGTTCGAGGAGGCCGCCCGGAAGGTGCAGGACCTCTATCTCGCTCGCCAGCACCGCGACGCCGCGGCGGCCGTGCCCCCGGAGTTCGTCGACGCGACCGCGCTCGTCGGTCCACGGGCACGGATCAAGGACCGGATGGCCCGCTACGCGGACGCCGGGGTCACCACCTTGTCCGTCACGCCGTTCGCCGCGACACGCGACGAGCGGCTTCAGGTGGTCCGCACGATGGCCGAGCTCATGGGAGAGACTGGGCTGGGTTGAGGTGACACGGCATCGGCGCCGGCGTCCAGCAACCGCCCAGCCGGCGCCCAGCCGACTCGGATAGAACTGTCCCGGCCCCGAACCCCGACCGAAGGCAACCTGCACCGTGTCTGACCTGACCTATGTCTCCTCTGTCATCCTCGGCGTCGTCGAAGGGCTCACCGAGTTCCTGCCGGTGTCCTCCACCGGGCACCTGACGATCACCGAGAAGCTTCTCGGGCTCCGGGTCGACGCACCCGAGGTGACGGCATACACCGCCATCATCCAGCTCGGTGCCATCGCGGCAACGGTCGTCTACTTCGTCAAGGACATCGTCCGACTGGTCGCGGCTTGGGCCCGCGGGTTGAGCAGTGCCGAGGCGCGCCAGGAGCACGACTACTCACTGGCCTGGGCTGTCATCGTCGGGTCGATCCCGGTGGGGGTCGTCGGCTTTGCCCTGAAGAGCGTCATCGAAGGAGCGCTGCGCAGCCTCTGGGTCGTCGCGGCCGCGCTGATCCTCTGGAGTGCCGTCATGTGGGTGGCGGAGTCGCGACACGCCAAGCTGATCAAGGACGCTGGTGAGCGGGGTGAAGGGACGGTCACCGTCCGCGACGGGCTCATCCTCGGGCTCGTGCAGTGCTTCTCCCTCATCCCGGGGGTCTCGCGCTCCGGTGCCACGATCTCGGCCGGGCTCTTCCGCGGGCTCGACCGCGTCACCGCGACCCGGCTGTCCTTCTTCATGGCCATCCCCGCGCTCACCGCTGCGGGGGTCTACGAAGCGGCCAAGACCGACCTGTCCGGGCTGGGGAGGGGCGAGATGGGCGTGGGCATCCTCGTCGCGTTCGTGGTCGCCTACGCGTCGATCGCCTGGCTGCTGAGGTTCGTCGCGACGAACACCCTGAAGACGTTCGTCTACTACCGGGTCGCCCTCGGCGCCGTCCTCGTCCTCGCGCTGGCGACGAACGCCCTCTCCGCCACCTGAGCGGTCAGCGGCACCGCCCTCTCACAACCACCGCGATCGCTTGAAGGCGCGGTAAAGGGAGCCACAGGCCCCCAGCATGACGGCGAGGATCACAAAGTAGCCGTAGTAGTACTCGTGCCCGCCGAGGTCGAAGCTCGCCTCGAGCTCGGGGATGTTGTGGAAGTTCATCCCGTAGATTCCGGCGATCATCGTCGGCACGGCGGCGATGGCTACCCACGCCGAGATGCGGCGCATGTCGTCGTTCTGCTGGACCGAGATCTGGGCCAGGTGGGCGTTGAGGATGTCGGTGAGCAGTCGGTCGTAGCTCTCGACGTGGTCGTTGACCTTGAGCAGGTGGTCCTCCACGTCGCGGAAGAAGGCGAGCGAGTCGGGGCTGTCCCGCTGGATGAGCCGCTTCTGCGGGTCAGTGTGCAGCCGCAACATGGAGTCGGCGAGCGGCAGGGAGGCCCGGCGTATCTCGAGCACCTCCCGCTTGAGCCGGTAGATCGCCGTCGCGTCGACGTCGCGCGTCCCGCTGAAGACAAGCTGCTCGATCTTGTCGAGGTCCTCGAGGATCTCCCCGTCGACGCGGGTGTAGTTGTCGACGATGGAGTCCATCACCGCATGTAGCACGGCAGCAGGTCCGAGGCTCAGGTGCTCGGCGTTCTCCTCGAGTCGGCGACGAACACCGGCAAGCGGGTTGCCCTCCCCCCGACGGACGGTTACGACGAACCGGTCGCCGAGAAAGACCATGACCTCGCCCGTCTCGACGTCAGACGTCTCCTCGAGGTAGCGCAGGGTCTTGAGCACGACGAGCAGGCTGCCTTCGTAGTGCTCGATCTTGGCGCGCTGGTTGCCGTGGACGGCGTCCTCCACGGCCAGGGGATGCAGCCTCAGCTCTTGGTTGACGAGGTTGAACTCCGCGTCGCTGGGGTCCTTCAGACCGATCCACAGAAAGCCGTTGTCGTCGTCACGCAGCGACGTGAGGTCATCACTGAGGTCGCCACAGGCCTGCCGCACGCCGTCACGGTAGACAGCCTGGTCGACGATCACAGGCCTACTTCACCACGAAGTCCGCCAGGACGCACACACCGACCTCCGGCGGACACTGCGACTGCGCTATGCGGCAGCCGTTGCTCCGGTTGCGGCCGCGCCGGGGCGGGGCCACACTGGCCGGTGGTCCGTCGGGGGCGCATAGAGACCCTCGTGCGACCACGTCCAGGAGACGACAATGCGCACTTCCTTCAGGCTGGCGGCGGCTGCCGCCACGCTCCTGCTGCTCAGCTCACCGGCCATCGCCGTCGGCGCACCGGGGTCTTCGGACAGCGAGGTCACGGTCGGCAGCGACGATCGGTACTTCTCGCACAACAAACAGAATGAACCGGGAGTCGCCGTCAACCCGGTCAACACGGCGATCGCGGCCGCCGGTGCCAACGACAACATCGACATGGAGCGGTGCGCCGCAGGAGATCCCAAGACCTGCCCGTTCACGGCCGGTGTGGGCGTCTCCGGCATCCAGCTCTCCCGGGACAGCGGCAAGAGCTGGACCCAACCCACCTACCAGGGCTACTCCGCCCGCAACGAGAGCTGCCGACCCACGCCACCGGCAACGAGCGCGGGCTGCGTACCGACGGTCGGCGACATCGGGACCCTGCCCGGGTACTACGAGAACGGGATGGTCTCAAACGGGGATCCCGAGCTGGTGTTCGGGCCGAAGCGCGGCCCGAACGGAAGGTTCTCCTGGGCCGCCGGTCAGCGGCTGTACTACGCGAACATCGCCACGCCTTTCCCGGGCAAGGCACCCTTCGCCGGGGCGGCCGCCATTGCCGTGTCGCGCACGGACGACATGGGAGCCATCGCGGCGGGGAGCGCCCCAGCCTGGTTGCCGCCCGTCGTCGTGACGAAGCAGAACACCGCACTGTTCAGCGACAAGGAGCAGATCTGGGCCGACAACGCCTCGTCGAGCCCGTACTTCGGGAACGTCTACGTCTGCAACGTCGGCTTCCGCAGCATGGGCAACGGCGGCGCGCCCGAACCGGTGCTGCTGGCCACCTCGAGCGACGGAGGCGACACCTGGCGCAACAAGCAGCTCTCCGCAGCGAACAACAACGCGCAGACGGGTGGCCGTCAGGGCTGCGCCGTGCGCACCGACTCCCACGGTGTGGTCTATGTCGTCTGGGTCGGCACCGACACCAGGACCCGTGAGGGCGTCTTCTTCCAGGCGCGCTCACTCAACGGCGGGGCGACCTTCGAGCGACCCCAGCCGATCCTGGGCGTGCGGGGGATCGGTCAGTTCGACCCAGCGCAAGGCCGCTACACGATCGACGGCGTGGCCGGGGCGCGCACCGACGTCTTCCCCAGCATCGACATCGCCAACGGTGCACCCTCGGGCACCGACGCGACCAACGAGATCGCGATCACCTGGTCCGATGACCGGGCCGGGCAGAACCAGGAGAAGGCCTACCTGGTCCGCTCCACCAACGGTGGGAACAAGTACACCGAGCCCAGAGTCGTGTCGGAGGGAACCGACCGGGCCAACCAGCCCGCCGTCGCGATCGCCCCGGACGGTGGCGACGTCTACGTCACCTACAACGCGTTCCTGCAGCCGTGGCAGCGAAACACGACAGAGCGGGCTCGGTTGATGCAGGGCGTGGTGGTGCACGTCGCCCCGGACGGCGGCCTGACCCCGCTGCACCGCGGCGCTCCCGGCGATGCCCGGGGATCGAGCTCCAACGGGCTGACGTCGGAGTTCCTCGGCGACTACAACTACGCGTTCGCCACCCGCGACTTCGTCGTCGCGGTGTGGAACGACGTGCGTGATGCCGCCGACTGCACGGCGATCGACGCCTACCGGCAGGCCCTGGTGACAGCGGCTTCCAGTGGCGCCATCGGGCCGGTGGAGGTGGAGGAGCAGGAGGACCGTGACGCTGCGGTCGAGGCGGCCGCCATCATGCCGGGCGAGCGGCCGGCGCCGAACACCGACTGTCCCCAGGGCCAGCAGCAGGCATTCGGCAACAGCAGCATCTACGGCGGGAACTACGCCGACCCCACGCCGTCACCCCTGAGGCCATAACCCCTGCCGCATCGGCAGCATGGAGGACCACGACACCGGTCAGTTCGGTGTTGTGGTCCTCCTGCCGGGCGAGGTCCTGGATCACCCGCCGGACGGGCCGGATCCGCGCCGCCTAGAGTGAGCCGGTGCCCACCGTGCTGCTCGTCCGCCATGGCCGCACGACGGCCAACGCCTCCGGGGTCCTCGCCGGCTGGACGCCCGGCGTCGGTTTGGACGACACCGGGCGCGGGCAGGCCGAGGCGCTGGCTGCCAGGATCGCGGACGCCGGGCTTGCCATCTCCCGCATCGTCTCGTCGCCACTCCAACGGTGCCAGGAGACAGCGGCGCTCGTCGCAGCGAAGGCTGCAGCCGGCATACCGGTAGGGTCCGATGACCGCCTGGGAGAGGCTCGCTATGGAGCGTGGACCGGCCGCAAGCTCACCGAGCTCGCCAAGGAGGATCTCTGGCGGGTCGTCCAGGACCAGCCCTCGGGTGCGCGGTTCCCGGACGGCGAGGACTTCCCGGGGGAGTCGATGGCCGCAATGCAGGCGCGCGCCCTCGAGCTCATCCGGGAGGTGGACGCCGAGGTCGAGGCGGCGTCCGGTGCCGACGCCCTCTGGGTCGCGGTCTCCCACGGTGACGTCATCAAGGCCATCCTCGCGGACGCCGCCGGAGCCCACCTCGACCAGTTCCAGCGCATCCAGGTCGACCCGGCCTCGGTATCCGTGGTCCGCTACACCTCCCGTCGGCCGTTCCTGCTGCGCAGCAACGACATCGGGGGAGACCTGACCTCCCTGCTGCCACCACCGAAGGCCACCGACAAGGGTGGCGAGCACCAGCCCGACGACGGCGATGCGGTCGTCGGTGGCGGCGCGGGCGCCGGCGCTCCACCCGTCGGTTAGGGTCGAGGTATGCCGGTGCACGACTTCGATCCGCCCGACCGGTTTGTGGTCGGGACCGTTGGGCCCCCGGGGCAGCGGACCTTCTTCCTCCAGGCCAGGGGCGGTCGCCGCCTCATCAGCTGCTCGTGCGAGAAGGAGCAGGTGTCGGTGCTGGCGGACCGGGTCAACGACCTGCTCGACCAGTTCGCCGGCGGTGACCCGGCAGAGAACGGCGCGGGCCCGGAGGACACCGCCCCCCTGAGCACGCCGATCGAGGACGAGTTCCGCGTCGCCGCCCTGTCGCTCGCCTGGGACCCGGGGCGGTCGGTCATCATCATCGAGGCCTTCGACGCCGACCTGCCGGAGCCGAGCGTCGAGGACGACGGCGCAGTCGAGGTGCCGGAGGGCTTTCTCGAGTCGGTGGAGGCCAGGACGACCGTCCGGGTGGTGCTCCAGCCGGTGCTGGCCCGAGCCTTCGCGCGGCGTGCCCAGGCGCTCATCTCGGCCGGACGGCCCCCGTGCCCGTTCTGCGGCGGGCCGCTCGACCCCACCGGGCACGTGTGCCCGAGGGCCAACGGCTACAAGCGCTGACTCGTGGACGGCCCCAGCTCGGCCGATGAGGTCGCTGTCGTCGCCGACGCCCTGCAGTGCGCGGAGCTGCGGCTCGTCGGGCAGATCACCGACGCGTCCAACCTCGCCCTCCTGTGTGAGGTCCTCGACGTCGATGCAGCGGAGTCGGTCACCGGGAGCCCGGTGCGGGTCATCTACAAGCCGGTCCGGGGTGAGCGGCCGCTGTGGGACTTCCCCGAAGGCACGCTCGCGGGCCGCGAGGTCGCGACGTTCGAGGTGTCACGGGCCGGGGGTTGGGGGGTCGTGCCACCCACGGTCTTGCGCGACGGGCCCTACGGAGAGGGCTCGGTGCAGCTCTGGATCGGCGACCCGTTCGGCGAGGAGCCCGACGAGCGCCCCGTGGACGTCGTGTCCCCACGAAGCGTGCCGGAGGGTTGGCTTTCGGTCGTCGACGGGGAGCTGAGCGACGGCGCACCGGTGACGGTCGTCCACGAGGACCGTGACGACGTGCGCGACGTCGCCGTGCTCGACGCCGTCGTCAACAACGGTGACCGCAAGGGGTCCCACCTCGTGCGCGACCGGGCCGGGGCTCTGTGGGGCTTCGACCACGGAGTGACGTTCAGCCCCGAACCCAAGCTGCGGACGGTGTTGTGGGGCTGGTCCGGGAAGCCACTGCGGGAGGCCGACGTCGAGCGCCTAGATGTCCTGCGGACCCTTCTCGACGACGCAGACTCCCCGCTGGCCAGAAGGCTTTCCGCGCTCCTTCCCGTCGGCGACGTCCGGGCCCTGCGTCGGCGGGTGACCATGCTCCTGCGGGTGGGGACCCATCCCCGGCCCAGCGGCGGCTGGCCGGCGATCCCCTGGCCTGCGCTTTGAGCCGCTCCACCCGGACCGGTGGTCATCGGTCCGATGCCCGCGTCAGCCGGGCTCGGGGGGACAGTTAGGCTCCTGGCGTGATCTCGTGGCCCACTCCCTTCATCCCGGCCGTGCCCGG
>JAABUM010004820.1_pt1 | contig 14818 bp, 11 predicted proteins | sample 5559161 | NCBI WGS metagenome assembly JAABUM01 (sample SAMN10711868, study PRJNA513369) | rock metagenome | isolation source: Antarctica rocks | place: Antarctica: Victoria Land, Siegfried Peak nord
CGGTGGGCCTTGGTACTGCGGTGGGCCTTGGTACTGCGGTGGGCCTTGGTACTGCGGTGGGCCTTGGTACTGCGGTGGGCCTTGGTACTGCGGTGGGCCCTGGCTGTATTTTGTGCGCTGCCCGTACTGCGGTGGCGGTTGCTGTTGACCGCCACCGCCCCCATGACCCGGCTGATCACCTGGCCGGTTTGGTCCCCCTGACGGGCTCGCCCATCCGTCGCTCATGACCGAAACCCTAACCGTCCCCAGGGACGATGGGCCGAGCCCTCGGACCACTGCCCGGCGGAGGGCGGGTCAGGTGCCCTTGGGGTGCCAGACCGTTTTCGTCTCAAGAAAGGCACGGACGCGCCGGAGAGTGGGAGTCGGCGCGAAGTCGGGTTCGGTGGCGCCGGCACCGGTGCCTGCCGGGCGGAGCACGCGCTTCACGGTGTCTGCAGCTGAGGCCTCAAGTGCGGCCCAGTCCACACCCTCGGCGAACGCCGCACCGGTCAGGTCGATCGCGTTGACGTCCTGGTGGGACACCAGCCACGGCGCGAGCTCGGCGGTGCGTCCGGTCACAATGTTGACCACGCCACCGGGTACGTCCGACGTCGCCAAGACTTCGGACAGCGTCACCGCAGGTAGGGGCCGGTCCTGGCTGGTGATGACGACGACCGTGTTCCCCGAGACGATCGCGGGCGCGATCACGCTGATCAGGCCGAGCAGCGAACTGCGTTGCGGCGCAAGGATGCCGACAACCCCCGTCGGTTCGGGCGCGGAGATGTTCAAGTACGGGCCGGCGACCGGGTTGAGGTTACCGAGCACCTGGGCCAGCTTGTCCGGCCACCCGGCGTACCAGACCCAGCGGTCGATCGCGGCGTCGACGAGACGTTGCGCCCGCAGCTTGGTGACGCCCTCGGCGGCGGCGACGTCGGCGACGAACTGGTCGCGCCGACCTTCCAGCACCTCGGCCACCCGGTAGAGAACCTGCCCCCGGTTGTAGGCCGTAGCACCGGACCAGCCGGCCACGGCGCCACGTGCCGCGACGACGGCGTCCCGGATGTCCTTACGTGAACCCTGCGCGGCATTCGCCAGGAAGGCCGGGGACCGGCCCTGGGAGTGCACCTCGTAGGACCGCCCGGATTCGCTGCGCGGAAACGCTCCGCCGATGTAGAGCTTGTAGGTCTTGCGCACGTCCACCCGAGCCATCAGTCCTCATTCCCTGCAGCGACATACGCCTCGAGTCCGTGCCGTCCGGCTTCGCGGCCGTACCCGCTCTCCTTGTAGCCGCCGAACGGCGATGTCGGGTCGAACTTGTTGAACGCGTTCCCCCACACCACCCCCGCGCGCAGCCGGTCCGCAGTCCACAACACCCGCGATCCCTTGTCGGACCAGATACCGGCTGACAGCCCGTACGGCGTGTTGTTGGCCTTGGCCACTGCCTCGGCGGGGGTCCGGAAGGTCAACACCGACAGCACCGGCCCGAAGATCTCCTCCTGTGCGATCCGGTGCGCCTGCGACACGTTCGTGAAAACCGTTGGCGGGAACCAGTACCCGTGCTCGGGTAGATCGCAGGGGAGGCTCCATCGGGTTGCGCCTTCGGCCTCTCCGACCTCGGCCAGCGCGGTGATCCGGGCCAGCTGCTGGGCGGAGTTGATGGCGCCGACGTCGGTGTTCTTGTCCATCGGGTCGCCGACGCGCAGGGTGCCGAGGCGACGTTTGAGCCGGGCGATCACGTCGTCGGCGATCGACTCCTGCACCAACAGGCGCGATCCGGCGCAGCACACGTGGCCCTGGTTGAAGTAGATGCCGCTGACGATTCCTTCGACGGCCTGGTCGATGGCAGCGTCGTCGTAGACGATGTTCGCGCCCTTACCGCCCAGCTCCAGTGACAGTCGCTTGCGGGTGCCTGCGACCCCGCGCGCTATCTGCTTGCCGACGTCCGTGGAGCCGGTGAAGGCGATCTTGTCGATGTCGGGGTGGCTGGTCAGCGCCTGCCCGGTCTCGCCTGCGCCGGTCACGATGTTCACCACGCCGGGGGGCAGATCGGCCTGTTGGCAGACCTGCGCGAAGAGCAGCGCGGTCAGGGGAGTGGTCTCTGCCGGTTTGAGTACGACGGTGTTGCCGGTTGCCAGTGCGGGCGCGATCTTCCAGGACAACATCAGTAGCGGGAAGTTCCAGGGGATCACCTGCCCGACGACGCCGAGCGGAGCAGGGGTGCCGGTTGCTCCGATACCCGCGTATCCCAGCTTGTCGGCCCACCCTGCGTGGTAGAAGAAGTGCGCCGCCGCCAGGGGAATGTCGACGTCGCGCGACTCCTTGATGGGCTTGCCGTTGTCGAGAGTTTCGAGCACTGCGAACTCACGGGCCCGCTCGGCCAGGATGCGGGCGATCCGGAAAAGGTACTTGCCGCGTTCGGCGCCTGACATCGGGCCCCACACCCGCGTCTGCGCCCGCCGCGCGGCACGGACAGCGGCGTCGACGTCGGCTGCGCTCGCCTCGGAGATGTCGCTCAGCGCCTCACCTGTGGCGGGGTTCAGTGTCGTGAACGAAGCACCCTCGCTCGGGTCGCGGAACTCACCGCCGATGAACAGCCCGTGCGACGGGGGGATGTCGACGACAGCCTGCGACTCCGGTGCCGGGGCGTATTCGAAACCCGTTGCCATGGCTCAGTGTTTCCTAATCCTCAGAGATGTAGTCGGAACCGGTGTAGACACCGGTACGCAGTTTGTGGCGTTGCATCAGCAGGTCGGTCAGCAGACTCGACGCACCGAACCGGAACCACTGCGGGCGCAGCCAGTCCGGACCGGCGATTTCGTTGACAACGACGAGGTGTTTGATCGCGTCCTTGGTCGTGCGGATGCCGCCTGCTGGTTTCACGCCGACCATCGCGCCGGTCAGGTCGCGCCAGTCGCGCACCGCTTCCAGCATCACCAACACGACGGGCAACGTCGCGGCGGGGGAGATCTTGCCGGTCGACGTCTTGATGAAGTCAGCGCCGGCCAGCATCGCCAGCCAGGACGCTCGGCGCACGTTGTCATACGTTGCCAGTTCGCCGGTCTCCAGGATCACCTTGAGGTGCGCGTCGGGGCGGTCCGGGTTCAGCGCGCACGCGGCCTTGACCGCGACGATCTGCTCGAAGACGGTGCGGTAGTCCCCGGACAGGAACGCCCCGCGGTCGATCACCATGTCGATTTCCTGCGCACCTGCAAGAACGGCGTCCTGGGTGTCGGCGAGCTTGACGGCCATCGACGCTCGACCGGAGGGAAATGCGGTGGCCACCGCCGCGACGTTGACACTGCTGTCTCCCAACGCGTCACGGGCGATGGCGACCATGTCGTTGTAGACGCAGACTGCGGCCACGCGGGGAGTGGCCGGGTCGAAGCGGTCGGGGTGCAGCGCCTTCGCGCACAGATTGCGCACCTTGGCGGGGGTGTCCGAACCCTCCAGCGTCGTTAGGTCGATCATCGAGATTGCCATGTCGATCGCCCACGACTTGCTGGCGGTCTTGATCGACCGGGTACCCAGCGCGGCGGCACGGGCTTCGACGCCGACCTGGTCGATCGGTGGCAAACCGTGCAGCCACGCGCGTAGCGAAGCGTTGCTGCAGACGTCCACCTGCGGAATCGACGGCGCCGGGGAGACACTGGTGCTCACCCGCTCCACCCTAGGTCAGCGCGATCGGTGCCGGTTGTATGCAAGGTCAGGCAAGCTGGGTTCACGGTTGATACGACCTGGGCCTTGGCGAGTTCTCTTGCGACAAGGAATCTTGTCGCGGTGAACGATGGGCCGGGCGAGCCGATCGACCTGAAGTCGGCCCATCGTCATGGTGTTTCTGAAGACGGCATGCTTCACGCACTGCGATTCGCCGTAGTCCACGCCTTGCGTCCAGGCCGAATCACGTATCTGCGGTGACGACTATGCGACTTTCCCTTTCTGACCTGACCTGACCTGACCTGGTCGCGAATGCCGAGAAACTGGCGGAAAGTTTTGAGAACCACGACGCCACGAACCGCGAACCACGAACCGCGAACCAACCTTGGCCCGGGGACTTCGGCCCGGTGGCTTCGATGCTCGGCTCCCACCGCGGATGCCGGAGTAGCCCGTCGCGGTGGGAGCGTCCCGGCCGAGGCCCAGGCCCCCACCGGAGCGGATCGAGGAACTGCGGGAGGCCGTAGCAGTCGCGGCCGCAGTACCGAACGAGCCCGCGAGATAGTGGCGACGGGTCAGTGCCGAGTCCCTACTCCGTTCAACGTTGTGCCGTGAGGGTCGATGACGTTCGCCTCGGCGGCGTACCGTCTGCGGCATGCCGTCCAGTCCCGTTGCCACGACCGCGGAGACAGCTACCCCGCAGTCGTTCCGCCAAACACAGGCGCTCGCCATCGGCTTCGTCACGATGGTGTCGTGCGCCCTGTTGGTGGTCTTGGGCCTGTTCTCCAGCGCCGGATTAAGCGTGGGCGATGTTACCTGGCCGCTGTCGCTCGCTCTGCTGGCGTGGGCGTTGTTCGTGCGGCCCCGGGTGGTGATCCGCAAGGACGCGGTGCTGCTGCAGAACCTGGTGCGGGACGTCCAGATCCCGTGGGATCGCATCGATGCGACGCAAGCCCGCTGGAACCTGCGGGTTGTCACGGGCGGCGGCGCAACCTACGGGTCATGGGCCATCTCCAAGCAACGGCCACCGCGCAGCGGATTGCGGTCGATGTCGGGTGTCGGCGGCGGTGAGATGGGTCTACGCACCGCTTTCAGGAATGCGCGCGACCACGAGATCGACACCGAAGCCTTCCGCAATCCGCCCGACCGCCCGAAATCGGCCGGCGCGATCGCGGTACTGATCGACCAGGAGCAGGACCGCCGTGTGGGGTCCGGCAGAGCCACGAGCGGTACGGCAGATGTGCGGGTAACCGCAGCGTGGCCCGGGATCGCGGCCGTCGGGATGGCGTTGGCGCTCCTCGTCATCGCCGTCCTGGCCTAAACGGTCAGTTTCCGCATCTCGGTGCGGACCGCCGCGAGGCGCCGGTCAGCCTCAGCGGCGTCGTCGTCGATGACTTCGAGATAGACCTTCAACTTCGGCTCGGTTCCGCTAGGTCGCACGATGACCCTCGTCCAGTCGGCCAGCAGGTAGCGCAGACCGTCGGTCGGTGGTCGCCCACCATCGCCGTCGGCGAGGTCCTCGATTGTGGAAACCTGCTGTCCGCCGATCGATTCCGGTGGTGTTGCCCGCAGTCGGGTCATCACCTCGGCGATGACCGCCAGGTCCTGCACCCGCACCGAGAAGCTGTCGGTGGCATGGTGACCGTGGGCGGCGGCGAGGTCAGCGAGCGCGTCCAGGAGGGTCCGGCCACCGCTCTTCAATGTGGCCGCGAACTCGGCCACCAGGAGTGCAGCGCTGATGCCGTCCTTGTCGCGCACCTGGGTGGGGTCGACGCAGTATCCGAGCGCCTCCTCGTATCCGTACACCAGATTCGGCACCCGGCTGATCCATTTGAAACCGGTCAGCGTCTCTTCGTGGCGTATGGCGCGAGCCGCACACATCGAGGCGAGCAGACGCGAGGACACGATCGAGTTGGCCATCACCGCAGTGTCTGGCCACTCCCGCTGCAGCAGATGCGCACCGAGGAGCGCTCCGACCTCGTCGCCGCGCAGCATCCGCCAGCCGCCCGGGCCGTCGACGGCGACAGCGCAGCGGTCCGCGTCCGGGTCGTTGGCGATGACCAGGTCTGCCTCGACCACGCGGGCCAGGTCGAGGGCCAGGTCGATCGCGCCCGGTTCCTCCGGGTTGGGGAACGCCACCGTCGGGAACTGAGGATCGGGCTCGGACTGCTCGGCGACCGAGTGCACGTCCTCGAAGCCCGCTCGCAGCAACGCGTCCCGCGCCACCTGCGACCCCACACCGTGCAGCGCAGTGTGCACGATGCGCAGGTTGCGCGCGCCACCGGGAGTCACCACGCCGCACACGGAGTCGAGATAGTCGTCCACGATGCCGTTGTCGGTGGTGGTCCACCCCTCAGCTGCCTGCGGGACGGATGACGCGGCCCGGAAGGTCCCGATCGCGGCGGCGATATCGGCGTCGGCAGGCGCCACGATCTGGCTTCCGTCGCCCAGGTAGACCTTGTAGCCGTTGTCCTGGCGCGGGTTGTGACTGGCCGTCACCATCACGCCAGCATCGGCACCCAGGTCTCGAATGGCGAACGCCAGCACCGGAGTCGGTAGGGGGCGGGGCAGCACGATCGCGTTGCCGCCGAGTGCCGTCACCACCGAAGCCGTGTCGCGGGCGAAGACGTCGGAGTTGTGGCGGGCGTCGTACCCGATCACCACGGTGACGTCGGGAACGCCGACCCGGGCCTGCAGGTACGACGTGAGCCCGGCAGCGGTGCGCAGTACGACCACCCGATTCATTCTGGCTGGGCCGCCGCCCAGTGCGCCCCGCAGGCCAGCAGTACCGAACTGCAGGAACCCGCGGAACCGGTCGGCGAGGTCGGCGGCCGCAGTCCTGTCACCCGCCTCGGCTGCTGCTAGGAGACTTTCGAGTTCGGCGCGGGTGTGTGCGTCGGGGTCGTCGGCGATCCAGTCGCGTGTCCGCGCCAGTAGGTCGTTGTCCAGCGTCATCAGATCGCCCGGACGACGTCGGCGAGCAGGGCGCCGCACCGCGCGGCCGCAGACTGCCCAGCCTCCAGGACCTCTGCGTGCGAGAGTGCCTGATCGCCCAACCCTGCCGCAGCATTCGTCACAAGGCTGATGCCGAGCACGTCCAACCCCACCTGGCGGGCTGCGATGGCTTCGAGCGCGGTCGACATCCCGACGAGCTGGGCGCCGAGGATTCCCGCCATCCCTACCTCTGCCGGAGTCTCGTAGTGCGGCCCGCGGAACTGGGCGTAGACACCCTCGTCCAGTGTCCCGTCCACCGATCGAGCGAGCCGGCGCAGCCGTGCCGAGTAGAGGTCGGTCAGGTCGATGAAGTTCGCGCCTTCGACGGGCGAGGCAGCGGTGAGGTTGATGTGGTCGCGGATGAGCACTGGTGTTCCCGGTGCCCACGCCGGGTTCAGTCCGCCGCACCCGTTGGTCAGGACGATGGTGTGGCAACCGGCGGCGGCGGCGGTGCGCACACCGTGCACGACGGCCCGCACGCCGCGGCCTTCGTAGAAGTGCGTGCGGGTGCCGAAGACCAGTGCGCGGCGGTCCGTCTCACCGATCCGGACCGAACGCATGGTGCCGGAGTGTCCGCTGACGGTGGCAGGGGCGAACCCGGGGACTTCGGTGCCCGGAATGCTGGCGAGGGTCTCGCCGATCAGGTCGGCGGCCTGTCCCCAACCGGAGCCGAGGACGAGGGCCACGTCGTGCTTCTCAGTACCGGATGCTTCGGCGATCGCCGACGCGGCTGCGCGGGCCATCTCGAACGGATCGGTGTTCGGATCTGAAAGGTCACTGCGATTCGTCACAGGAGCAGGCTAGCTGCGCGCGCCATGGTTGGATTGTGCGCGTGAGTCGTCAAAAAACCGTGGCCATCATCGGTGGCGGACCCGGGGGTTATGAGTCTGCGCTCGTCGCCGCAGCCGCTGGGGCAAGCGTGACGGTGATCGAGAGTGAAGGCATGGGCGGAGCAGCAGTGCTCACCGACTGCGTGCCCAGCAAAGCCCTGATCGCCACGTCCGACTTCATGTCCCGCTTCACTGTGGCGGGTCGGATGGGCGTGGGTTTCGAAGGTTCCGGCGACGACCAGCACGCGAGGGCGAACCTTCCCATGGTCAACGAGCGGATCTTCGAGCTCGCCCGCGCTCAGAGCAACGACATCCGGTGCCAGGTCGAAGGCGTGGGCGTGCGGGCGTGCCGGGGCACCGCCCAGATCACCGGACCGAACACCGTCGAGGTCACGACCGAAGATGGCGTCGAGGAACTCACGGCCGACGTGATCCTCGTGGCGGTGGGCACCAGACCGCGGACCATCCCAGAGGCACAACCGGACGGGGAACGAATCCTGACCTGGCAACAGATCTACGACCTACCCGCCCTACCCGAGCACCTGATCGTGGTGGGCTCCGGTGTCACCGGAGCCGAACTGGCCCACGCCTACCTGGGTCTCGGTTCGCAGGTCACGCTGGTCTCCTCGCGCGACCGGGTGCTGCCCGGCGAGGACGCCGACGCCGCGACCGTCATCGAAGACGTGTTCCGCCGGCGGGGCATGAAAGTGCTGAACCGTTCGCGGGCCAAGTCCGCCGAGCGCACCGAAGAGGGGGTCCTCGTCACACTCGAGGACGGCCGCACCGTCGAGGGCTCGCACGTACTGCTGGCCATCGGTTCGATCCCGCAGACCAAGGGCATCGGCCTGGACGATGTCGATGTCGAACTCACCACGTCGGGGCACATCGTCGTCGACCGGGTCTCGCGCACGTCCGCACCCGGCATCTACGCAGCGGGCGACTGTACCGGAGTGCTGCCACTTGCCTCGGTTGCCGCAATGCAGGGCCGGATCGCGATGGCTCACGCACTCGGCGACGCCGTCGCGCCGCTGAACTTGCGCGGTGTCTGCGCCAACATCTTCACCGACCCCGAGATCGCCACCGTCGGGTACTCCCAAGCCGACGCGGACGAGGGTCGGGTCGATGCCCGCCTCGTGACCCTGCCGCTGTCGACGAACGCGCGGGCGAAGATGCGCAACATCAAGGACGGTTTCGTGAAGTTGCTCGTCCGCCCGGGCAGCAACGTGGTCATCGGCGGTGTCGTCGTGGCCCCACAGGCCTCCGAGCTGATCTTCCCCATCGGTATCGCGGTGCAGAATCATCTGACCGTCGATCAGATCGCGTCGACCTTCTCTGTGTACCCGTCGATGACGGGCTCGATCGCCGAGGCCGCCCGCCGCCTGCACTCGCTGGAAACCTAGGCCTGTGAAGGGCTGTGGCGCGTCGTGAGAGGCTGCAGATGTGGCGAAGAAGAAGCGACCTGAGGGCACCGCCGCTCGTCAGGCCCACCTGCTGGAGTCGGCGATCGCAGTCGTCGGGACTGGCGGTCTACGGGTCTGACACACCGCGCCGTCGACCGTCAGGCCGACCTTCCCGTGGGCACCTGCTCCGTGTATTTCCGCACCCGTCTGGCTCTGTTGACGGCACTGACGGGGTTCGTGGCGCAGCGGCTGACAGACGATGTGCGCCGGATGGGGGAGTCGCTACCGGATCCCAGGATCGACCCGGCTGCCGCGATCGAGGCCACCGTTGAAATGGTGGTGCGCTGGTCTGGTCATCCGGCGCTCTTGATCACCATGACTGATCTTCACCTGGAATCGGTGCGCACCCCGTCATTACGTCCCACCTCCGACGCGTGGCGGGACGGCCTGGTCACGGTGGTCGAAGGCGTGTTGCAACGGATCGAGGAGAAGGACGATCCCCGCAAGCGCGCACTGAGCATCGTGGCAAGTGTCGAAGGCGTGGCGCTGTCGGCGCTCGCGATGCCCACCAGTGAACGCAAGTCTTTCCTGCGCGACACCCTGACGATGGTGATCTCGAACCTCGTCTGAGGCGCGGCGACAGTGCCGCTCAGTCGGTGATCTGCGCCAGCACCGCACCGGAGGTGACGGTCTGCCCGACCTCGGCGGTCATGCCGCTGAGGGTGCCGTCCTTGTGAGCGCTGATCGGCTGCTCCATCTTCATGGCCTCGATCACCAGGACGGTGTCGCCCTTGGCGACAGTGTCGCCGTCGGCGGCCACCACCTTGACGATGGTGCCCTGCATCGGCGCAGTCAACGCGTCGCCACCCGCAGCGGCTCCACCCCCTGCGGAGCGGGTGCGTTTGGGCGCTTTCTGGCGTCCGGGGCTGCCGCCACCGCCGAGCTGCAGGTCTGCGGGCAGGGAGACGGCGATCCGCTTGCCGCCGACCTCGATGACCAGTTCCTGACGAGGCGCCACCTCAGCCGCGTCGGCGGCGGGGATGTCGTAGGCGGGGATGTCGTTGTCGAACTCGGTTTCGATCCAGCGGGTGTGGATGGTGAACGCGTCATCGCCCTCGGGGGCGAACGCGGGGTCGCTGACGACCTTGCGGTGGAACGGCAGCACGGTCGGCATGCCGTCCACGACCATCTCGGCCAGGGCCCGCCGCGAACGTTCCAGAGCCTGCTGACGCGTCGCGCCGGTGACGATCAGTTTGGCGAGCATGGAGTCGAACGCGCCGCCGATGACGTCGCCGCTCATCACCCCGGAATCGACCCGGACGCCCGGACCGCTCGGTGCCTCGAAGCGCGCCACCGTGCCCGGTGCAGGCAGGAAGCCGCGACCGGCGTCCTCGCCGTTGATCCGGAACTCGAAGGAGTGTGCGTGCGGCGCCGGATCGTCGTACCCGAGCTCCTCACCGCGGGCCAGCCGGAACTGTTCGCGCACCAGGTCGATGCCGGTGACCTCTTCGGAGACCGGGTGTTCGACCTGCAGGCGGGTGTTGACCTCCAGGAAGCTGATCAGGCCGTCCTGGCTGACGAGGAACTCGCAGGTGCCGGCCCCCTGGTACTCGGCGGCTCGCAGGATGTCCTTGGAGGCTCGCACGAGCTCGGCGTGCTGCTCGCCGCTCAGGAAGGGCGCTGGTGCCTCTTCGACGAGCTTCTGGTTGCGCCGCTGCAGCGAACAGTCGCGAGTGGAGACGATGACCACGTTGCCGTGCGCGTCGGCCAGGCACTGGGTCTCGACGTGCCGGGGCTTGTCCAGGAACCGTTCGACGAAACACTCCCCGCGACCGAACGCAGCGACGGCCTCCCGTACTGCGGACTCGAACAGGTCGGGGATCTGCTCGATGCTGCGCACGACCTTCAATCCACGCCCGCCGCCGCCGTAGGCAGCCTTGATGGCGATCGGGAGGCCGTGTTCCTTCGCGAACGCGATGATCTCCTCGGCGTCCTGCACCGGCTCCTTGGTGCCGGGTACCAGGGGGGCTCCGGCGGCCGTCGCGATGTGCCGCGCCTTGATCTTGTCGCCGAGGGAGTCGATCGCGTGCGGCGACGGCCCGATCCAGGTCAGACCGGCGTCGATGACCGCCTGGGCGAAGTCCGCGTTCTCGGCGAGGAAGCCGTAACCGGGGTGTACGGAGTCCGCTCCGCAGGCGCGGGCGATCTCCAGCAGCTTTTCCTGCACGAGGTAGGACTCACCGGGCGTGCTGCCGCCGAGCGAGTGCGCTTCGTCGGCAACCCGTACATGCAGCGCGTCGCGGTCGGGGTCGGCGTAGACCGCAACCGATGCGATGCCTTCATCCCTGCACGCCCGCGCAATGCGAACGGCGATTTCGCCTCGGTTTGCGATCAGGACCTTCTGCACGTCAGCCATGGTTCGCGACTCTAGTGCGATCAGGGGGTTACCGGCTCGTCCGGGTGATGAGACCGATCATGGCATGGCGGCATATCCGGGTGTTGTCGTTCGTTAGAGACGCTATGACTGAAACGACCAATGACTTAGTTCCCACCGTCGAGCTGCGCACCGGATCCGGTACGACGCCCATCGCGCAGCTGGGATTCGGGGTGTTCCAGGTCGAGGACGGCGACGTGACGGCGCCCGTTCAGACAGCGCTGGAGACCGGCTACCGCTCGATCGACACCGCGAAGATCTACGGCAACGAGGACGGCGTGGGCCGAGCGCTTGCCGAGACCGATGTCCCGCGTGAGGACATGTTCCTGACGACCAAGGTCTGGAACGACGACCAGGGCTACGACGCCACGATGAAGGCGTTCGAACTGTCCGCGAAGAAGCTCGGCACCGACCCTGACATGTACCTCGTGCACTGGCCCACCCCGGAGCACGACACCTACGTCGACACCTACCGCGCGCTGCTGAAGCTACGCGAGGAGGGCCGCATCAAGGTCGCCGGCGTCTGCAACTTCAACATCGAACACCTGCAGCGCGTCAACGACGAGCTCGGTGAGTACCCCGCGATCAACCAGATCGAATTGCACCCGCTGCTCGCCCAGCAGGAGCTGCGTAACTTCCACGCGCTGCACGACATCGCCACCGAGGCGTGGAGCCCGATCGCCCAGGGTGGTGAGCTGTTGAAGGACGCCACCATCGCGACGATGGCCGACACCCACGGTGTCTCGCCGGCCCAAATCGTGTTGCGCTGGCATATCCAGCTCGGCAACGTGGTCATCCCGAAGTCGGTGACGCCGTCGCGCATCCGCGACAACTTCGACCTCTTCGGCTTCGAGCTGGACGCAGACGACATGCGCACCATCGGGAACCTGGATCGCGGCGAGCGCATCGGACCGGATCCGGCGCAGTTCAACTGAGCTGACGTGCGCCCTTGCGTCCAAGGGCGCACGTACCCTGTTCGGCATGGGTGAGGTGTTCGCGGGTCGCTACGAGCTGATCGATCTGATCGGTGAGGGCGCGATGGGCACCGTCTGGCGGGTGCACGATCGCCGCCACGACACGATCGTAGCGGCCAAGGTGCTGCGGCAGTCGGATGCAGGTGCCCTGTTGCGCTTCATGCGCGAGCAGGGCATGCGTATCCATCACCCGCACGTGGTGACCCCGATCGGTTGGGCCGGTGAGGACGACAAGGTCCTGTTCACGATGCCCGCCGTCGAGGGCGGGTCGCTGGCAGACCTGCTGAGGCGCTGCGGCCCGCTGCCGGCTGCGTACACCGCCGAGCTACTGCGTCAACTGTTGTCGGCGCTCGATGCTGTGCACGACGCCGGGGTGATCCACCGCGACATCAAGCCCGGCAACCTGTTGCTCGAGCCCACCGGCACGGACCGTCCGTTCGTACGATTGACCGACTTCGGAGTCGCGATGGCGGTGGACGCACCCCGGATGACCACTCGGGCGATGGTGCTGGGTACGCCGGGTTTTATTGCCCCGGAGTTGATGTACGGCGGCGACCCGAGCCCGCACACCGACCTGTACGCGGCCGGCGTGGTCGGCATGCAGACCCTCACCGGAGTGCGGGCCGGCACCGGGGTTCGCACCAGCAGCACCGATGTCCCGCCGCGACTGGAGGACGTTCCGGACGCGCTTTGGCAGGTCTTGGTGGGGTTGTTGGACCCAGACCCCACGGGGCGGCCGGAATCTGCTGGCCAAGCTCTCTCGAGGTTGGAGGTCAGCGAAGTGGCCTGGCGCAGACAGACCGAGGTGGCGGTGAACCGTCTGCTGCTCCCGCCCGCAGCTGCGGGCGAGTTCAGTGCCTCCGAGCTCGAGGCGACGATCTACGACAACGCCGAGGGTGGCACGGCCCGGTTGACTCCCGTGGTGACGCGCAAGCAGCAGCAGCCCGAGCGGTCAGCTGCCCGTCAGCGCCCGCACCGGGACGGCAAGGCGCTTGTGACCCTGGTCGCGACTGCCCTGATTGCAGTCGCCGCGCTGGGCGGGGTCTGGTTGTTCCCCAGAGGTGACTCTCGTGACGGCCCTGCGGGTACCGCTAACGTCAACGGGATCTGCCGCTGGCAGGACGCGGGCACCATGGAGAACTCCAGCGACGGGAAGGCCCTTGCCTGTCGATCAGAGGCGCAGGGCTACCGCTGGGTCGACGCGGGCTGACTGGCTGCCCGTCAGGTGCGCTGCCGCCGCGCGAGGGACCGAACAACGGCCAGCGCGGCGAGCACGAGGACGAGCGCGCTCAACCCGATCCGGATCCACGGGAGTCCGGGGGAGTCCCCGCCCCGGCTCAGGGTGGTCGGCTCCGGGCCGACGATGGCGCCGCCGCTGGCGTCGATGTAGTTCGGGCCTGCGGTGGCAGTGCCTTTCACGATGATGTTGAGGCTGGTGGGGATGCTTCGGGCAGCCTGCGGGGTCGTCGTCGGGGTGCTTGTGGCGGGGGGTGCGGAGGTGTTGGACCAGACGGTGAGGTAATACCAACCGGCGACACTGGCCCACATCAGGCCGCTTGTGCTCAGTCCGCTGTCAGGTGCCACAACGTCGGCGTTGCGGTTGTTCCACGCAACGGTCGAACTGCCGGTGGCGATGCTGCGAGGCGAACTGTCGTTGGCAGTCAGCGTGGCCTGACTGGATTTCTTACCGACAGAGATGGCGTTGATCGGCACCAGCTGCGGACTCCAGAGGGTCAGCCCTACCTGGGTATCCATGGACGGGGCGAAGTTGGTGCCGTTGCGCGGCGCCTCCAAGGACACACCCACCTGCTGGCCCCAGCCCACGCGCACCCGGAACGTCTGCAACTGCCGCGGGTTGAGGGCCAGTGCGTAACTGCCCGTCGTAACCGTGGCTGCCCGCGGGTAGGAGTGCTGAGCGGTGATCGACTTCCCGGCAGTCTCCAGATTCGGTGCCAGTGGCGGTGTCTGCGCGGAGCCGGCCGCAGCGGTGGAGTTGCCTGCCGTACGCGGCTCCGTCGTGACCAGGAGATGACCACCGATTCGCGGACCGTCGGACTTCTTCACGGCCAGCATCAGCTCGGTCGCGCGGCTACAACCCTTCGGTAGGTAGCTGGTACCCCGTTTCGTCGGGGTCGGCTCGACCGAAACGGTGGCCGCCTGCATGCCGGATACGCCGTCGGTGCCGCTGCTGGACGTGGTTGCCTGGACACAGGTAGTCCCGTCCGGTAGCTGTAGCTCAATGCTGACGCTCGTGTTGTTGGCTGCGAGCGAGGGCGCGGTGACCAGTGACACTGTGATCGTCTCGGTAGCTGAGGGGGCGACCTTGCCGTAGCGCGTCGCGCCTGTGAGTACGTCTCCACTGTAGAAGCCCGGGGCGAGGGTTTGAGCTGAACCCGACGCGGTGGTGAGCGGCAGGATGTCGGGCACCGCCTGCTGGGCGTTCGCGGCGGACCCGCCGGACAGGGACGCCGCCACGCAGCACAGTGCAACCACGGCGGCGGGTAGGCGGCGAAACACGGCACAAGTATGCGGCTTGAGCTGCCGGCAACGAAAAAG
>JAABUM010004823.1_pt1 | contig 14807 bp, 12 predicted proteins | sample 5559161 | NCBI WGS metagenome assembly JAABUM01 (sample SAMN10711868, study PRJNA513369) | rock metagenome | isolation source: Antarctica rocks | place: Antarctica: Victoria Land, Siegfried Peak nord
GGGCCCGGCCGGCGAGTCGTCCGGCGACCCCGAGGTGCAGCGCGGCCTGATCACGGCGGTCGACTCGAACCACACACCAGCCGGGGAGAGTTCGCCTGGCCAGGCGAGCGGCCCGCAGCACCCCCAGCCGGTAGCCGGCCTCATCAGCCGTGCAGCCCAGTCGATGGGCCAGCTGCCCGATGCTGGCTGGCTGGGCAGTAAGGGTGGCGTAGAACCGGCCGGTGGCATGACCCAGACCACCGGCGGGGGTGAACACGTCATGGGCTGCAGCGCACAGCCGGGTGCGCAGCAGGCCGATCCACCGGTTTCGTTCGGCGCTACCAGCCCCAGGGGGGCGCGGGTCCGCTTGTGACCGGCCTGATACGTCAACGATTGTGGACAAGGTTTGGCACAAGATCCACACCGCGGCGCGGGGCCCGTCAGCGGGGCAGTGCCGGGCGAGCCAGCCGCCGGCGGCAAGGCGCAGCAGGGCGGTACGGGCGGTCTCCCGGCCGATCCCGCACAGCAACCCCAGCCGGCGGATGTCGGCCTGCACCGGGCCGCTCATCGCCTGCAGCGACAGCACGCAGATCGCGTCCAGCACCCGCCGGTCGGCCGGGCCACCCGGACCGGCCCACCGCCCCGGGGCGGCATCCGCCCGGGCCTGGATGGCATCGACCACGGCGGCCAGGGCGGCGGCGCGTGGCTCGAACGTCGGGTCCTGCTCGGCGGCGGCGCGGGGGTGGGCAGCGACCCAGCGCACCGCCCGGTCCCACTGCCGGGACAGCACCCGGCCGGACTCGGCCGGGCTACGGACCCGGCGCGGCTGTCCCGGGCCCTGCCCCTGGGAACGCAGGTGCTCCAGCCCCGGGGATCGGGCCACCAGGGCGGCGATGTCGGCGCAGCGCCACCTGGCGGCCGCGGCGCCGGTCAGCACCCGGCGCAGCACCGCGCTGGCATCAGCGGCATCGGCGTCACCGGCGGCATCGTCGTCGCCGGCCAGCGCCGTGGCGCTGGCCGGTGGCAGCTCGCGGCGCACCCCGGGCAGGTAGAGCCGGCCCGCCCGGTCCGAGGGCAGCCGGGCGGCCGGATCCACCGGATCCACCGGGGCCGCCGGCTTAAGACGGGCGGCGGTGAGCTGCTCGAGCAGCCGGGCCACCCCGGCGGCTGTGACTGTCGGGGTGGTCAGGGTGGCCAGGTCACCGGCCAGCACCCGGGAGACCCCGCCGGCCCGATGCGGCGCCCCTGGGGGGCGCACGCAGCCGGTGACCGCATTGGCCAGCGGGGCGATGTCCAAGCTCGGCAGCCGGGCCCGGACCAGGCGGGCCAGCACGTCCACCGTCCCCGCCGCCAGAGCCTCGGCCAGCGCCAGCCACACATGCCGGCCACCGGAGGGTCCCGAGCAGGCCAGCACATGCGGCAGCCCGGCCAGCTCCAGCCAGCCACACAACGTGTCGGCGTCGGCCACCGGGTCGCCCTTGCCGGCGTCGAAGTCGAACGCCAGCAACCGAAACGCGCCGGCGTCGTCGGCCAGGTACACCGCCCACGGCGCACCCGGCGGCGGGCCGCCCGTGCTGGCACGGCGGGTGTAGGTGTTCACCACCTGGCCGTAAGCGTCAACGTCAGCCACCCGCACCAACCGGCGGGGACTCACCGCACCGGTCAGCGCCCAGGCGTCAGCGCGGGAAAGGGGACGGCCCGAACCGGCCGCCGGCCCGGTCACCGCCGCAGGCGGCGCCGGCCACGCGCAGGCTTCAGTTGCAGGTCACGACACGCCCAGGATCGACATCTCCAGGCATACGTGACCCGCCAGTCGGCGGGGAGTATGTTTCCTCCTGAGGTACTCGACGAAGCCCTGCACCCACAGACGCGGCCAAACGACTTGGGGTGTGGGGCTTCGTTGTGTCCCGAGCCAGCCGGTTGGCGTGGCCCGTCAGCCGTCGCCGCTAGGCGGTCAGCCTCATCTGGTCACTTGGTCCGGGCACAGCCACGGGCGGCTGCCCGAAACTTGCGGCAACCGCATTCGCGACCACCTCGCTGAACGAGAGATCATCCTCTTCTGCTCGTTGACGTACCGCGTCAGCAAGCGGCTTGGGCAGCCGAGTAGTCATGATCACTCGGTCGCCCTTGCTGGGTCGTCCTGCACCGAGCGTGCCCGCCCTCTTCATGAGGGCACTGTTGCACCTACCGCATCTGAAATCTGACATGCGGGCCGGGCGTGTCGCGGGCAACATCAGAGGAGCTTCACGTCGGGTCGCTCCTGTAGGGCCGGACGTGATGGTCGCTGTCTCCGCTGGTTGCGGTGCCGGCCGCGCCGCAACTGGTTGCGGTGTCGCCCGTCTGAGTCCAGCTGATATCCCCGCACGCGCGCCCTGCAGCCCTGCGCGGCAGAGTCCTTCTGACGTCGAGCGCGTCAGCTCATGGCGGCCGGTACGCGCCAGTTTCGCTCGCATCCTTCGCCTCCTTGCTTCATCTGGGCTAATGGTGTGCGACGATACGACTAGCTGGCGACAGGAAGGACGGCGGCAGTGTCGCGAACTGTCTGAGGGGGGCGGCATGACCAGCGAGGTCGAGCCAACAGAGGAGCCGCCTACACCTTCCGCCAGAACCTTGGCCGAGAAGGTCGATCACCTGTTCAAGACCGTGCGGCCCCGCACTGGTGAGTACACCCATGAAGAGGTTGCTAATGAGATCGGGGACCGAGGCGGCCCGACGATCTCCGCGACCTATCTGTGGCAGCTGCGCAAGGGCCAGCGTGACAACCCCACGCGCCGGCATCTGCAGGCCCTAGCCGGCTTCTTCGGGGTGCCGGCCGCCTACTTCCTCGACGACAGCCTGGACGAACAGATCGAGGCTGAGCTCGCGCTGCTGGCCGCGATGCGGGACAGCGGTGTACGGACCCTCGCTACCAGGGCAGCCGCCCTGTCCCCTCGGGGGCTGGACGCGATCCGCGAGATGGTCGAGCGAGTTATCGAGCTCGAGGGACCACCGGCGAACCTCGAGCAGTGAACGGGCGCGCAGGACCGCGCTCGGTGATCGTCACACCGTCACAAGGAGGACACGACGTGGACCGTGGGCTGCGGCGCCAGTGGGAGCAGGCACTGCGCAACATCCCGATGCCGGAACCGTTTGAAGCGGTCGCATTTTGCGAACTGCTTGGTCCGCACTTGGGCCGTGAGCTGGTCCTGGTGCCCAAGGCGAGCACAGGCGGCCCGTGCGGCATGGTCGCGCGCACCGACACGACGGACTTCATCTTCTACGAGACCGCTACTAGCTGGACGTATGAGCAGCACAACATCCTGCACGAGTGCGGGCACCTGCTCGGCAACCACCAGGTGGGGCGGGAGGTGCCGCTCGATCAGCAGACCCTGGCGCTGGCCCACCTGGACCCCCGCCGCGTCAGGCTCGTGCTGGCGCGAAGCTGCTATCACGAGGGCGACGAGCAGGAGGCGGAAGTAATCGCGACCCTGCTCGGTCGGCGCGTCACTGCCCCGACGGACCTGCCGCCGCTGATGGACCCGGGCATGGGCCGGGTGAGCACAGCCTTCGCTGACGAGCCGCGCAGAGGGTTCGGTCGTGGCTCGAGCCGTTGAGGGCGCGGCATTGCTGCTGCTGTGGGGCGCCGTCCTGGCCAAGCTGTTCCTGACTGGGGCGGGGTCCAGAGCCTCTGGCGCGCGGCTGCTGTCGGTCGCTCTAGTGATGGTCGCCGGAGCAATCACCGTCGACCTGGACCTGGTCTACCTGCCGCTCGACCGGGCCCTCGGCGGACGCAATCTCAGCTGCCTGCTCGTCTACGGACAGGCGCTGGTTGCCGTCTGGGCGTTGTACCAGGTCCTCGAGCTCGACCTCGCCCGCTCCGTGGGCAGCACAAGCAGCACACGACGAGGCCGCTATGACTTGCCGGTGACGCTGACGGCGCTTGCAGCGACGTTCGTCGCGGGACCGGCCCGGCTGCCCGACGTCCCCAAGGTCAACGCCCACACTTACGCCACGCCCGGCACGGCTGCCTTCTTCACCGTCGCCGTCGTCACGGTCTCGTTCTTCGTCGTCCGGTCCTTCGTGGCTGCCCGGAGACTGGCCCGCCACGCCGCCCTGGGGCAGCGCCGGCTGCTCGCCACGGGGCTGCGCCTGATGGCCCTGGCAGGGGTGCTGGGGCTGACGAACAACGTCTACCAGGTCCTGATCTTCCCACCCCTGGACAAATTGTCCTGGGCCAACTCGCTTTCTGACGTCCTCACCGCCATCGGCTACGCGGCCGGGGGTCTGCTCGGCCTGGGGGTCGTGCTTCCCGCCGCCCGCAGCTGGCATCCGCTCGTGGTGTCCGCCGCGGCAGTGCGGCAACGGGTTGCTTTCGTCGCGCTCTACCCCCTGTGGCGCGACTTGGCGGAAGCCACTCCCGGGATCGTGCTGGCACCTAGCAGTTCACGGCTGAGCGCCGCGGTCGCTGTGCGAGACGTCGGCTACCGCCTCTACCGGCGGGTGATCGAGATACGCGACGGCCTCCGGGCGGTCCAACCCTTCATGCTCGCCGTGGAGGTGGAGACCGGCGCCGGCAGTTCCGGTCCTGGCCAGCCCGACATGCTCGCCAAGGCGCAGGCGGCTGCTCTTGCCGCCGCGGTCCGCCGCAAGCGCCGGGGGGTAAGCCTCACGGGGCCAGCAGCCCCGGCCCCCGAACCGGTTGTCGCGAACCTGGCCGAGGAGGTCGAGTGGCTGTCCCGGGTCTCGCGCCATTACCGCCGCCACTCGCGGCGGCTCGGCTCAGTCGCCTGAGCCGATCGGAAGGTCGATGGCGGACGGGTGCGCGGGACTGTGGTGCACGGTGTGCCAGCCGGCGGCCAGCTGGGTGGCGGGACCGAACGGCTCGCCGGTGCCGTAGTTGCGCACCCACCGCGGGTGCGCGCCGCCGCTGACCTGTACTCGCAGCCGGTGGCCTGCGGCGACCCGGTAGGCGGTGGCAGCTAGGTCGACGGCGACCGGCTGGACGCCGGTGCCTGCGTTCACGGCACCGGCACCGCTCGCAGCCGGGTCGGGCTCGAGGCGGGTCAGCCCGTCGCAGATGTTGGTCGACCGGCCATCGGGCGCCACGTCGCAGAGCCGGACGAACACGTCAGCATGTGCCAGCTCGTGCTCGACGTGCACTGTGGCCGTGACCGGGCCGGTTAACTCGAGGACCGCCTCGAGGGGGTCGCTGGTGTAGGTGAGAACGTCAGGGCGGGCCTCTAGCGTCCGGTTGTCCCGTGGCCCGTCGACGCCGGCCAGGGTGGCGCCGCCGACCGACGGTGTCGGGTCGGCCGGATCGTAGCGGAACCGGTCGGGCTCCGAGGTCGGCGGCGCCGACCGGGCAAGCCCGCCGCCGGGCTGCAGCTGCCAGCGCTGGGTGGTGACGCCGGCCGGGGGCCAGTCCGGCAGGTCCCGCCAGCCGCCGCCGGCACCGAGGACGAACACCCGTACCGGTGTCGGGGTCAGCAGAGCGGGGTCGCCCGATAGGTGGGCGCGCAGCCAGCTGTAGGCGTCGAGGAACATCGCCGGCCAGTCCTCGAGCCCGGAGTGCGCCCAACCTCCGACGGTGAGCCGGGCCGGGGTGCCCTGCTCGCGCAGGATCCGCCAGGCCTCCAAGGTGTCGGGCAGGAACGCGTCGTACCAGCCCGACAGCAGCCCCACCGGCACCCGGGTGTTGCGTACCCCTGAGGTAGCTGCGCGGGCCTGCCAGTAGGGGCCGTCGGCGGGGTGGGCCATCCACTCCTCGAGGAAAGGTGCTGGGTGGCCCAGCGCCTGCCGGTAGGCCTGGGTGAACGGCAGCTGGCGGTAGGCGGGGCGCAGCCGGCTCACTGCCCTCCTTCCGGCGATGGCGCCTTCGACGCTGGCTCGCAGCACCGTGTCGGCCCATGGCTTGCCGGTGACGTCCTCGGCCCAGGTGAGCCAGTTCTCCAGGGCGAAAGCCCCGCCGGGGTAGATGGTGCGTACCGGGTCGTGCGGGGCCATCTGCACCGACATTGCGCCCAGCTCCGGGGGAGGGTCCTGCGCGGTCGCCCACTGGGTGTAGCCCAGGTAGCTTGCGCCCACCAGCCCGAGCTGGCCGGTGAACCAAGGCTGCTCGCGCAGCCAAGCAACCGTGGCGCTTCCGTCCTGCGGGTCGTGCGTCAGTGGTTCGAAGGTTCCGCCTGAGCCGTACCCGCCTCGGATGCTCTGGATCAACACCTGGAAACCGCGCTCAGCGAAGAGCTGGCCGTACTGAAAGCCCATGATCCCGCGCCGGCCGTAGCAGCTGCGCACTAGCAGGGTCGGCAGGCGGCGGTCGCTTCGGTGGTGGTAGCGGTCAGCCAGCAACACGACACCGTCGCGCATCGGTATGCGCAAGTCCCGTTCGATCACCACGTCCGGCGATGTCACGGGCGGCAGCTTCCCGAGTCGGGTCGCAACTCTGCTGAGCGTGGTCACGTGATCAGTTTCCAGCCAACCCGCAGCTAGTGGGGCGAGGCGACGCGTGACATGCGCGTCGATCACACTAGGTCTTTCTCAGCTCATGGGCTAGGTTGCTTTTGTTAGCCAGTGTGAACGACGGGAGGAAGCATGGTGGTGCGTGCAGCTCTCGCGCCGCCCGAGGACGTCCTTAGAAAGAGTGGGACAGGTCAGCCGAGAGGGTGCCAGTGAGAGGCGGGGCGATCACTGGCATCGTCGCCACTGCTGTCGTTCTGGTTCCAGTGCTTGTTTTGATCGTCATTCTTGGCACAGCAAAGCAGGCCGACGCAATCCCAGGGGCTGTTGGTGTCGCCGGTCAACTGCGGGTCGGAGCTGTTCCAGCGCGATGGGCGCCCTACGTAGCCCAGGCTGGTGCTATGTGCCCGGCGGTCAGCCCGGCCCTGGTTGCGGCTCAGGTGGAGCAGGAGTCTGGGTGGAACACGGCGGCGGTGTCGCCCGCTGGTGCTCGGGGGTTGGCGCAGCTGCTGCCGGCGACTGCTGCAGCACAGCGGGTGGACCCGGCCGATGGTGCGAGTTCGATCCTGGCGATGGGCCGGATCGACTGCGCCAACGCGGCTGCGCTCGCCCTGCTGCCGGGTGACCGGACGTCGCTGATGCTCGCGGCGTACAACGCCGGACTGGCTGCGGTGCTGCGCTTCGGCGGGGTCCCGCCGTATGCCGAGACCCAGACCTACGTCCGGGCAATCCTGGCCGGCCAGTCCCGCTACACCGCCCCGGTGGTGGCGCCGGTCAGCGGCGCTGGCTGCACCCGACCGATCAGCGGTGCGGTGCTGACCCAGCACTTCGGCGCCGGCCCACCGCCGGGGCATCCGGGGGTGGACCTGGCCGCGGGCTTCGGCACCCCGGTGGTGGCGGCGTGCGCCGGGGTGGTGACGTTCGCCGGCCCCGCCGCCGGCTACGGCGAGCACTTCGTGCAGGTCGACATGGGCGGGTTCACCAGCGCCTACGGCCACATGAGCGCCCAAGCCGTCGTCGCCGGCCAGCGGGTGGCCGCCGGTCAGCTGGTCGGCGCCGAGGGCTCGGAGGGCTTCTCCACCGGCCCGCACCTGCACTTCGAGGTCCGCAGCGGCGACGCGCCGTGGGGACCGGTCATCAACCCCGAGACGTTCCTGACCAGCCGGGGGGTGAGCCTGCCGTGACCGCGACTCGGACCGCTGATGCCCAGCAGGCGCGGTTGCTGGCAGTGCCCGCCCCGAAACTGGTGCTCGCCGCCCCCGCCCAGGTGCTTACCCACCGGCCCCGGCGCCCTGGCGGGCCGGGGTGGCTGCTGGGTGTGCACGGCGGCGCCGGTGTCTCCTGCCTGCAGCGCGCCGGCGTCGAACTCGCCGACGCCGAACGCGCCTGGCCGGCAGTGGACGCCGGCAGCGCCGAGCCGCCGCCGACCGGGGTGGTCGTGGTGTGCCGGTCCACTGTCGCCGGGCTGCACGCCGCCCGGGACGCCGCCGTCGAACACGCCAGCGGCTTGGCGCCCGCCGGTGTGGTGCTGGCCGGTCTTGTCGTCGTCGCCGACGCACCGGGCCGGCTGCCGGCCGCGTTGCGCGGGCTGCGCGCCACTGTCGGCGGCGCGTTCCCGTGCCGGTGGGACGTGCCGTGGCTGGCCGAGTGGCGCCTGGCTCTGCCGGCCGGACCGCTGCCGGCCCCGCCGGTCGTCGCCGACCTTGCCCGCTGTCTGTCCCGCGATCTGCAGGTGCTCGCCGGCACCGGTCCGACTGAACAAGGAGCCTTTTGATGACGTCTGCGCTCGCCGCTGTTGTGCTGGCCGCCGCCCCGGCGTTCGGCAACCAGCAGCCTCCCGGCACCGACAAGATCACGACGTTGCTGTCGTGGGGGGCGTGGGGGGTGACGTTCGCCTGCGTGTTCGGGGTGCTGGCAGTGGCCGCGGGGATGGCGGTGAAGCACCGCCGGGGTGAGGACGGCAGCGAGCAGCTCGGCCGGCTCGGCTGGGTGCTGGGCGCTGTCGTGCTCGGCAGCGCCGCCGGGCCGCTGGTCAACGCGCTCACATGACAGCCCACAGCACCCCCGCCGCGGGGGACGGGGGCGGTGGTGGGCCGCGGCGGGTGTGGCGCACCTCGACCGGTGTCGCAGCCGTGGTCGTCGTGCTGATCGTCGCCGCCGGGCTGTTCCTGGCCTTGCGGGGCGGGGGCAGCAGTCCCAGGACATTGCCCGCTCCGGCAACTGGATCCGCGCCGCTGCCCGCGGCAGGTGCGAGCAGTCGCGCCACGGGCCGGGCGGGGCCGACCGACACCGACCAGCGGGTGCCGACGACAACCCCCCGGGGGGTGAACTGGTCGCTGTATGACGGGGTGGCCCTGCCGTTCAGCGCGGCCGCCGGCCCGACCCGCTTCGAGGGGCCGGTCGCTGCCGGCTATGCCCACACCCCGCTGGGGGCGCTGCTCGCCGCCGGCCAGATCGGGGTGCGCTACCTGATCACCCCGGCCGGCGGGTGGCGGCAGGTCACTGAGCAGCAGGTCCTGCCCGGACCCGGCCGTGACGCGTACAACGCCGCCAGGGCCGGCGTCGGCGACAAGCCGCCAGCTGGCGGCTACGGCCAGAGCGCCGGCTTCCGGTTCGTGACCTACACCCCGGATGTCGCTGTCATTCAGCTGGCCACCAAGTTCAGCTCGGGCCAGCTGCAGGTCACCACCTCTACCGTCCGCTGGTCCGGCGGTGACTGGCGCCTAGAGCTCCAGGGCGATGGAGGCACCAGCCCGACCCGTCAACAGGCCGCTGACCTCACCGGCTTCGTGCCCTGGGCCGGCCTCTGATGGCAAGCCCGTGCGACCTGCCGGGTGTCGGGGCGGTGTGCGGCCTGCCCGGCGCTGTGGTCTCGAGCGTGGCCGGGGACGCGTTCCAGGCTGCAGTGGACAGGTTGGCCACGGGTCTGGGTAAGGCGCTGACGCTGGCGATGACGTTCTGGACCCGGGTCCAGCTGCCGGCGCTGTCCGACAGCTCCGGGCCGGTTGGGGACCTGCGCGGCTCGACCGCCTACCTGACCGGCGCGGTGGCTGTCGCGGCGCTGCTGGTGGCCGCGGTCCGGCTGGCGTTCACCCGCAGCAGCGAACCGGCGGTGGACGCCGCCCGGGGGCTGGTGACGCTGGTCGTGGCGACCGGGGTGGGGGTGCCGGCAGTGGTGGCGCTCGCCGCCGCCGGCGACGGGTTCTCCACCTGGATCCTTGGCCGGGCCGGCGGCGGGGCGCTCGGCCCCCGCCTGGCCGGGTTGGCCGGCTCGCTGGGCCCGTTGGGACCGGGGCTGGTGTTCATCGTGGCGATCCTTGGCATCTTCGCGGCTCTGGCGCAGGTCGCGCTGATGCTGGTCCGCATCGGGGTGCTGGTCATGCTGACCGGGGTGCTGCCCCTTCTCGCCGCCGGTTCGGGTACCCGCACGGGGCGGGCGACGCTGACCAGGGTGCTGTCGTGGCTGCTGGCGTTCGTGCTCTACAAGCCGGCGGCGGCGGTCGTCTACGCCTCGGCGTTCTACCTCGTCGGTCAGGGCAGCGACCCGCTGTCGGTGCTGTCCGGCCTGGCGCTGATGGTGCTGTCGATCGTCGCGCTGCCCGCGTTGCTACGGCTGCTGACCCCGGCGGTGGCTGCCGCCACCTCCGGCGGCGGCGGGGGCGGAGCCGTTGCGGCCGGGGCGGTGGTGGCGGCGACAGGTGCTCGCATCGTGTCCCAGCGCACACCCGCCGGCAGCGGAACCGGCAGTGCAGGCGGCAGTGCAGCTGGGGGCGGAGCCGGCAGCGGCGGCCCCGGCCCGTCGGCGGGACCGAGTGGCGCTGGACCGACTGGCGGACCCGGGACCAAGAGCGGCAGCCCCGCGAGTGCCGCCGGCGCCGGCAGTGGCTCGGGCAGCAGCGCCGGCAGTGGGGCGGGCAGCGCCGGTGCGGTGCTGGCGGTAGCCGGAGCAGCCAAGGCCGCTGCCAAAGGCGCCGCGGACGCGACCACCGAGCTGGGGGGCGGGTCGTGAGCGCCCAGCAGGCAACCGGCCGGTCGGCAGGCGTGCAGCCGGTGTTGGTGGAGGGGCGGACCTACGGCAACTGGTCGCGGCCACGCACCCCGGGCCTGCCGCGCCTGGGGCTGATCGGCACGGTGCTGGCGCTGGGCGCGCTGGTGCTGGTGGTGCTGGTGCAGGCCGCCGCCGGGCTGCTCGCCGGGCTGTTTGTCGCCGTCGTGGCTGGGCTGGTGCTGGCGCCGTTGGCGTGGCGGAACCGGGCCGGCCGGCACGGCTGGCAGGTGGCGGCCGCAACCGTGGCGTGGCGGGCGGGGCGCCGCCGCCGCCAGCACGTCTACCTCGCCGCTTTGGCCGGGCCGGTCGCGTTCGGGGCGTGCCGGCTGCCGGGGCTGCTCGCCCCGTCCCGGCTGGTCGAAGCCTTGGACGGCTACGGCCAGCCGTTCGCGCTGGTGCACGTGCCGGCGGCCCGGCACTACACGGTGCTGCTGGCCCTGGACCCGGACGGTTCGGCGCTGGTCGACCAGGACACCGTCGACACCTGGGTGGCGCACTACGGCCGGTTCCTGGCCGACCTGGCACACGAACCGGGGCTGGTCGCGGCCACCGCCACGGTGGAGACCAGTCCCGATCCGGGGTTCCGGCTCGCCGCCGAAGTCGACCGGCTGCTCGCCCCGAGCGCACCGGCCCTGTCGGCGCAGGTGCTGGGCGAGGCGGCGGCGACCTACCCGCGGGGCAGCGCAGCGGTCCGGGCGCATGTGGCGTTCACGTTCACCGCCCGCCGGCCCAATACCGGGGAGAAGGAACGGCTCGCCCGCCGCGGCCATGGTGAGGCGGCAACGTCCCGGCTGCGCACCGGGCCCGAGATGGCGACCCTGGTCGGGGCGCGGCTCCCTGGGCTGGTGCGGGCTCTGTCCACGACAGGTGCCGGTGCGGCCAGGGCGATGGACGCCGCCGGGGTGGCTGAGCTGGTCCGCACCGCCTACGACCCGGCTGTCGCCGAGCACGTCGAGGCCCTGGCCGCCGCCGGCGAGCCGTCCGGCGTCTGCTGGGAGCAGGCCGGCCCGGCAGCAGCCCAGGAGCGGCACGGGTCCTACTGCCACGAGCAGGCAGCGTCGGTGACCTGGTCGATGGCCGGCGCCCCCAAGGGGGCGGTGGACAGCCGGGTGCTGACCGACCTGCTCGCCGCCCACGACGACGTGACCAGAAAGCGGGTCACCCTTCTCTACCGGCCGCATGACGCGGCGAGCTCGCCGGCGATCGCCGACGCCGACGTCCGCACCGCCCTGGGCCGGGCCACCGCCCGGGCGGGGGAGGGCAAGGCGAGCGAGTCGGCGCAGCTGAGCTCGGCGCGGCAGGCGGCGCGGGAGGAAGCCGCCGGCGCCGGGCTGTCCCGGTTCTCGATGCTGGTCACCGCCACAGTCGCCGACCCCGCCGGCCTGGCTCAGGCGGCTGAGACAGTCGACCAGCTGGGACGGGCTTCGCGGGTGCTGCTGCGCCGCTGCTACGGCGCCCAGTCCGCCAGCTTCGCCGCCGCCCTCGGCGTCGGGGTCGTGCTGCCGGCGCACGTGTCGGTGCCTGACGTGCTGCGGGACTACCTGTGACCGGCCGGCAGGCGGTGCCGCGAACAGCGGCACCGGTGCTGACGCCGCGGGGGTTCCGCGGCCCGGGTCTTGGGCGGGTGTCCTATGTGGAGGCCCCGCCGGAGTGGCGGGCCACCTCGGTGCAGGTCTGCGGCCTGTGGCCGTGGGCGGTCGGCGGCGGGTCCCCGACGATCGGGGTGCCGCTGGGACGCAACCTGTTCACCGGCCACGCTGTCTGCTTCGACCCGCTGTCCTGGTTCACCCGCGCCCGGCTGATCCTGAACCCGTCGGCGTTCATCCTCGGCCTGCCGGCGTTGGGCAAGTCGACCCTGACCCGCCGGCTGGTCATCGGCCTCGCCGGCACCGGAGCCACCCCCCTGGTCCTGGGCGACCTCAAACCCGACTACGTCGACGTCGTACGCGCCCTGGGTGGTCAGGTCATCAGCCTGGGCCGCGGCGCCGGGGCGCTCAACGTCCTCGACGTCGGCGCGATGGACGCCGCCGCCGCCGCTGTCGGCGGCGCCGAAGGTGAGCGCCTCGCGGAGGAGGCGCACGGCCGCCGGCTGAACACGCTCAAGGCACTGGTCACCCTGGTCCGCGGTACCCGGCCGGCTGACTACGAAGACACGGTCCTTTCCACCGCGCTGCGGCTGCTGGCCAAGGCGTTCCGTCGCCGCCGGCGGGCGCCGCTGCTCAGTGACCTGGTCGCCCTGCTCGAACAAGGCCCCGAGCCGCTGCGGGCAGTGACCTTGCACCGCGGTGAGGAGGTCCGTTACCGGGCTGCTGTCGACCGTTGCAGCGCAGCCTGCTGGCCCTGCTCGACGGGCCGCTGGGGGAGGTGTTCGCCCGGCCCACCACCGAACGGCTCCGCCTGGAGGCACCGGCGGTGTGTATCGACGTGTCGGCCATCCACGCCGGTGACCGTGCTCTGCAGGCAGCGGCGCTGCTGGCCTGCTGGAGTGAAGGGTTCGGCGCGGTCGAGGCGGCGAACGCCCTCGCCGATGCCGGCGCCGGCCCGCAGCGCCGGTTCCTGATCGTGCTGGATGAGCTGTGGCGGGTGCTGCGCGCCGGCGAAGGACTGGTCGACCGGGTCGATGAGCTGACCCGGCTGAACCGGGCCGCCGGCGTCGGCCAGGTCATGATCACCCACTCGACGGCGGACCTGCGGGCGTTGCGGGACGCGGGCGACCGGGAGAAAGCCCGCGGGTTCGTCGAACGCTCCGGGGCGGTGATCTGCGGCGGACTACCCGGCCAGGAACTCGACGACCTGTCGGCGATCATCGGTTTCTCCCGCGCCGAGCGGGACCTGGTCACCAGCTGGTCGACCCCGCCCGGGTGGGGTCAAGCCGCCAGCCCGCCCGGGCTGGGCAACTTCGTGCTCAAAGTGGGCCAGCGTCCCGGCATTCCGCTGCATGTCGACCTCACCGCCGCCGAGCTCGGCGGGATCAACGACACCAACCGCCGCTGGGCGCAGGACTGATGGCCCGGGTGCCGGGCTCGAACGGCATCGGCCTCGGCAGCGGCGCGGGTGGCGGTAGCGGCGCCGCGTGGGTTGTGCCCGCGGCCGCTGTCGGGTTCGCGACGGCGGGCGGCGCGCTGTGGGCCGGCGGCGCGCTGGCCGGTCTGCTGTCCGGGGCCGGCTGGCACCCGGCTCCCTACAGCCTGCTGCTGGTCGTCGACGTCGCCCGGGGCGGCACCGCCCGCTACTGGCCCGGGGCGTCGCCGGCACTGGTCTGGGCGCTGGCCGCGGCTCTGGCCGTGCTGGTCCTGGCCGGCCCGGCCGCGCTGGCGGGGGGCTGGTGGCTGCGCCGCCCGGCGGCCGATGAGCCGCTGCGTTCCCTGGCCCGGCTGGCCGACGTCCGGGGGCTGAGCGCCGGGCCGGTCGCCGAAACGGCCCGGCGGCTGCGGCCGTCACTGGCCGGCACCCCCGCCAGGCAGGTGACCCAAGGCGAGGTCGGGGTGGTGCTGGGCCGGCTGCTGCGCCCCGGCGGCCGGCCCGGCCCGGTGCTGCTGGCCGGCTGGGAGGACGTGCTGCTGGCGTTCATGGCCCCCCGAGGGGGCAAGACGACGACCTACGTCGTCCCCACCACCCTGTCCGCTCCCGGTCCGGTGGTGCTGACCTCCAACAAGTCCGACGCGTGGGCCGCGACCGCCGCGATCCGCGGACAGGAGACCGGGCAGCGGGTGTGGACCTTCGACCCGCAGCGGATCGCCCACGCACCGCAGAGCTGGTGGTGGGACCCGCTCGCCGGCCTGGACTCAGTCGAGGAGGCCGAACGGCTGGCCGGGCATTTCGTGCTGACGGTGGAGGACGAGCGGTCCAAGGACATCTGGGGTCCGGCCGCCGGCGAGCTGCTCGCCGCACTGCTGCTCGCCGCCCGGGCCTGCGGCGGCACTGTGCTCGACGTCTACGACTGGCTCGGTGACGAGGCCACCCCGGTCCCGGTCGAGGCGCTGCGCACCGCCGGCCTGCGGGCAGTCGCCGCCTCGTTGACCGGGACCCAAGGCAGCCCGGCGGAGGCGCGGGGCAGCGTCTACTTCACCGCCCGGGTCGCGGCCCGGTGCCTGCGCAACCCGCAGATCACCGCCTGGGTCACCCCACCACCACCAGGCCAACAACTGGAGCAGTTCGACGCCGCCGGGTTCCCGGGGTCGCGGCAGACGCTGTACCTGCTGTCCAAGGACGGCGGCGGGTCCGCAGCCCCGCTGGTCGCCGCCCTCACCGACCGGGTGATGCGCGCCGGGGTGATCACCGCGGAGGCCGCCGGCGGCCGCCTCGACCCGCCGATGCTGGTCCTTTTGGACGAGGCGGCCAACAT
>JAABUM010004826.1_pt1 | contig 14806 bp, 29 predicted proteins | sample 5559161 | NCBI WGS metagenome assembly JAABUM01 (sample SAMN10711868, study PRJNA513369) | rock metagenome | isolation source: Antarctica rocks | place: Antarctica: Victoria Land, Siegfried Peak nord
CTGGCAGAGCCTGCGTGCCGCTCCGCGGCGGCGGCGGCCGCCAAAGCCGCCGCCGCCGCCGCGGCAAGCGCTGAGTCGAGCACCTGGGCAGGGTCTCGCTCCCCAGCTTCGTGGCTTTCCTCTGGGCGGTCTTCCTCCGCATCAGCCGCAGCCGCTGCTCCCGCCTCGCCTTCTGCATCCTGCTCACTGCGCTCATTTTGCACAGCCTCCGATTCTGCCGCCCTATCAGCGCCGGCTTCTGGCTGTGGATCTGCTTCCCGATCTGCCTGTCCTTCATCCTGCTCTGTGGGCGCCTCACGAATACCGGCACTGTCCCGATCCGTGTTCCCATCCTCCGCGCCGCCGGCCAATCCCTCCTGCGGCTCCGGCGCGTCCGCCAACAGCTGATCCAGGTCCCGCTCCAGCTGATAGCGCTCGTATGCGTCGTCGTGGACGGGGACCAGCTCCAGCTGCTCCTGCAGCAGGTTTGCGCGTTGCCGCTCTGCGAGCAGCGCTTCGCTGGGCGTCAGGCATTGGATTATCCCGTGGCCACCCCGTGCGGCGAACAATTGCACGAATTGCAGCTTGAGGTATGTTTGCAAACACAAACCGTGCCTTCCTACAAGTGGCCAGGACGAGGGACAAAGGGAAAGTGGAATCAGCACCTCTGGCCGCGAAGAGCAGGAGGACAGCCAGCAGGATGCCCAGCAATAGCGCGGGAGAGTTGCTGCGCGTCCACGACATTCCGCACGGGCAGCTATGGGATTTCGCTACGCGCTATTTGAAACTGTGTGCAGGTGGCATTGCCAGGTGGCCCTGGCGATTGCGCTTGACCTGATACAAGGCAGACCGCAAGGCCGAGAGGAAGGGATCCGAGAAGCTTGGGCAGCAGGGAGGATGAGCGACGAGCGGGAGGCTGAATTTCGGAATTGTTGCCAACTGGCAGGCAAGGCAATTTGCCTCGGATGGGCCGCCGGCTGCCGCATATGCGGCAGATGCATCTGCGTGAGCGTAACATGCTCCAATGACTTTGCATATGTGCACAGGAGAAGCAATGGTGAAGGTGTAGAAGAAGTCGGTGAGGAAAGACAGCAAGCGCACATGCAACGCTGCGCGCTAAGAGCAGGCTGGTGACGCCGTGGGAAGTGCATGGCATGGGTTGTGGCTGTTTGCGTGTGCAGCTAGAGCAAGGCAGAGTCTGGTGGTGCCGCAGTGCCGAAACGCTTCCCGATACAAGGATCGATCGATCGCCAAGGAAGCCGGCGGAAGAAGGCAAAGTAACCCTTCTCCAGTGCACATCCCTTAATGCAAGGCTCCGGAAAACAATGCTGAGAAATGCAAACCACACTGTCTAGGAATAGATCCTCGCAACCCGAATGGATGACCCAGCGCGATGGCCGCGCAGGCAAGTTCTTGGCAGATATTCCCATCTCTGAGACTAGGTAATCTCTGGCAGAGGGCTGCCCTGCCCCGTCGTGCAGGCGCTTGTGATTGCTTCCGCAGATCCCGGTGTTGGGCGATCACCGCTTCTGGAACTGCATTGCATCAACAGACAAGCAGTCAGTCTCACACCCTTGCAGCCCCCTTTCAGTGAGCGATCTGGTGCAAGCACGCCCCGCACAGCAAGCAGACCACATAGTAGCGACAGCCACACAGCATAACATGGGCAGGCACCAGAATGAAAACCAAAAAACAACATTTTAGCATTGAGACTTGAGCATTCACCTTCATGAAGCGCAGCGTCACAACGGCCAGGCCGGCAAAGAATACGGTGAAGCCCAGCAGGATGCCCACGACGGGTCCCATGAAGCTGTACCGGAAGTTGAAGCTCTGCTGCAGGTAGTCTGCGATGCTGATTGGCGCCGAGCCCGTGCCCTCCAGCATGATCTACGGGAGGGGGTACATGAACGCGTTTCAGGCTACCCTAAGGTGTGGTTGACAGGCCCTTGGCACATTTCGACTTGTGTCATGCGCCACGCAGCTACATGTTACATCGCAGCGTCACACATCGCGGAACCAGATTAAGTAGGACTCTTGAAATAGAAAGCTCAGCAAAACCAAAAAAGGCGCACCGTGATGCGGGTGTCCACGCCATAGCCCAGCTGCGTCACGATGATGCCGTACAACGCCCAGGCGATGGGGTTGATGTAGTAGAACTGTTTGGGAGGCAGGAGAATTGTCAAGGAGTCGGTTGATGGGATTTACCGAGAGAGACGCCCAACGCATACTCGTATACGAGGTGTTCTTGTCCGCGATATGCACATCAGTACATGCCAGATGATGCGCAGGACTGGCAGGACAGAATAAAGGTAGGGGGGCAGGAGACAGGCTTATAGCGAGCAAGAGTGCTCACCCAACGCCACCACCAGGGCATGCTGGTCCACGGGATGATGAAGCCGGCGAAGATGTTCCAGAAGCCTGCGCACATTTCCACCAGGAAACGGTCAGCCCCTTCCGGAAGCTTTCACTGCGACCTGAGCGGCAATGCACCAGCGGCGCAAAGGGCAGACACGTTTGACACCCAGGCTTCACAGCGTCCGTGCCTGAGAAAAGGTTGAACACAGGACAAGAAAGACGCACCGTAGAAGAAGCCAGACAGCACGGATGCGACGACCAGGTTGGGCGTGATGTAGACGCCCATGATGCCGTAGAAGGCCATGAGGTTCAGCGTCAGGTAGATGATGAACAGGAACCTGTTGCGCAAGGACAGCAAAATGAGGTTCAGCGTCGGGTAGATGATGAACAGGAACTTGTGGGCGCCACGAAAGCAAGTGTGTTGTGGCATGGTGCAATAGAAGGCAGGCGTCTTGTGGCGTGCACGAGACGCGGCGGACATGCACATCCTCCCAAATGCATCTAGTGGGAGCAAGATGAGGCGGGCACAGAACAGAAGGGCGTTTGCAGCGCACAACGTGTTGGGTGACCCTCTGTGGGCAAGCTGTTTGCCGAGGAGACAGGGGCCAAAAGCGCACCAGAAAAATTTGCCGGCGTTGTTCTCAAAGCCCATCATCCAGTACGCCACACAGGAGAACAGGATCGCCTGCAGCAGCACCAAAACAAGGCCGTTTGCCTACTGCTGTGTTACTGACGCTCCTGCAATGTTGCAGCAAGCGAGCTCTTGCAAGTCCTCTGTGTTGCCTAATTTGGTCAATTGATCGCCAGAAACAGCAGGCGGGGTCTGTCGTGTGTGTTGAGTGGATATGTGGATGAGAACAGGCAACCTACCTGCAGCAGGTTGTACGGCAGCTCAATGACGCACTGCGCCAGCGCGAAGGGCAGCTCGTTGTACATCCCCGCCGCGCGTTCCCGGTACATGACCTGTGTGCTCGGTGGAGAAGAGGGTTTGAATGAAGGTGCAAGTTGATTCAGGTCAGTTTTGCGGGCTCAGCATTGGCCAGACAAAGGCACGTCGCGGCTGATTGGCACACTGCCAGCTTGTGACCACGCCAGCAGATGGACAGGCTCATATGCTGCTTCATGAAACCTACACCCCAAACCAGGGCTGAACCTCCACCTGGTGAAACGAGGGCGGCGTCGTGACAAGGCGCAGGCGCTTGAGTAAAGGAATGAAAGGAGGACAGGGGGTGGCAACCGGAACGCACCGAGCGCTCGTAGGCGGCGGGCGGCTGCACGGTACGGGAGTTGATGATGCCCAGGAACAGCACCGCCAGGTACAGCGCGCCCAGAATGTTGCCCACATCCTGCCCATTAGTCCTGCATCACGCGTCAGCAGCGCATTGTAAAATTATGAACGCTCATGCCGGCAGGTAGACCAGGATGTTGCCCACGTCCTGCCCGATGTTTCTGCACAAAACGGTGCAGGGTTCAGCTCCGGGCGCTTCCATAACGAGTGCAACAGAAATCGGCACCGCCAGGGCGCATGTCTCGTGCGCAGGCGGCAGAGCGCAGGCGGCAGAGCGCATGCGGCAGACGTCAATGCGAGGCTGCTGCTGTTGCTGCAAGCCCCGTGTGTGCGCTGGTGTGACCGCTAACTGGCTGACTGGCCAAAGTGAGAGAAAATATGTGTATCGTTGCTCGGGATGCAAGATTGGGCAGGCAGACCGGAGCCAGCAGGAGGCACGGGGACTCACTTGGTCTTGCCGACCTTGTACAGGATGGTGCCAACGAGCAGCGCCAGCACCGTGGCGAACAGGAAGCGCGTGCCGTTGTCTGCATTGCAAAGTGGACGGTCAGTACTGGGGACCAAAAGTGGGCGGTCAGTACTTGAATCCTCCGAAATGTCGGGGGCAGATCATGCACCCAGCAGTGTCCTCAAAACAGGTGCCCATCATACGACGAGCGGGAGACCATGGCGGGCACTGCTCAAGGAACGCTGTGCCAGAGCGGGCGCGTCGGGAGTGGGCACGGGGACTCACAGGGGGCGTTGCGCCAGTAGCTGAGCCAGAACTTCCAGAAGCACTGCTTGAACTGCGCCAGGTAGGACTGCGGGTACTCGGACGTAAAGTGCAGCGGCTCGGAGCCCTCCGCCGGCACTGCCAGCTTGGCGACCAGGTCCTCGTTCTTCCTGCAACAAAGGTGTGAGCCAGCAACATCAGATTGTCAGGACAAACGAATGAGGGTGACTGCTGTGCGGCGGCTCGGAGCCCTCCTCCGGCAGCGCACGACGATCAGGTTCTCGTTCTTCCTGCGAGAGGAAAGATGCCAAAACATCAACATCCATATCACAAGTGAGCCCTCTGCTGACACCGCCAGCCCTGCGCCGGCACCGCCAGCTTAGCGATCGGGTCCTGTTTATTCCTGCAGGGGAGAAGAGACACCGAAACCTCATTCATATCACAAGCAAGCCCTCTGCTGACACCACCAGCCCTCCGCCGGCACCGCCAGCTTGGCGATCAGGTCCTCGTTCTTCCTGCAGGGGCGAGAAAAGACGCCGCGAAACGAACATGTATCAAAAAAGCTATCTGTTGGCAACGCCAGCATGGCGATCAGTTGCTCGTTCTTCCTGCAGGGGGGGAGGGAAAGGTGCCGCAGGCGGTGTGAGAGCACGTGTTTGGCAGAACCTGGTAGTGAGGATGAGGTGCCTGATCACAAGCGACCGTCTCCCTGCACCAGGGGGGCGCTGTGCCACGAGAATTCCTCCTGCCAATGCCCCGCTTTTTGTGCAGCTGGCCCTTCGTCCGAAATCCGAGCGCACAACCTGCTGGTGCTCATTCCAGGTTTGGGGTGTTCATCGAGTCCGCACCGGTACAGGCTGCTGTCCTGGTACTTTTCGGCAAAGTCGAGGCCCAGGTTGAACTCCATGCCGGCGGTGGAGATCTGCAGTGTACAAGTAAGTAGATCTTGAGATGCAACAAAGCCAGTTATGGCATGGACGATGTCATGAAGAGAGGCGCAATAGTGCGCCTCACAATTGCTGTCAATGCATGTGATGGGTGTATTGGTAAGGACACCAGATGACGTGGCTCAATTTTACCTGCAGCATCCACGTCGCCGGGTTGAGCCCCTGCGCCAGCTTTGGCACGCCCGGAATGGCCTGCGGGAAAGTTGAGAGTTGGAAGTTGAAAGGGATGCACATGGAAAGACCGTCAGACGAGGTCGATGTGGCAGTCCGTCCCTGTGGCTTGTCGTGACGTCGCTGCAATTGAGGCGTTTTTTCAAGGCTGGCTGTAGCGACAGGCCAGCTGATCAGCGGGCAGGCTTCACATCTTCCTTACCTCGAAGTACTCGACCAGGGAGTGCGAGCGCTTGCCCAGGTGGCCGTGGTACCTGCAGACCGGTTGGGTGCTCCACAATCATTTGACGGCAGATGCAAAATAGTGTGCTGGCTTCACGCTGACTTGCGCTGGATACCATGACAACATCAAGACGAATGAGCAATAGACAGTGCGTAAGAGACAGGGAATGCGGCGCACGTGATCATGCCGCCGGCCTTCATCAGCAGCAGGTCGTCAAAGGCCTCGAAGATGTCGATGGAGGGCTGGTGGATGGTGCACACCACCGTGCGCCCGGTGTTGACGGTGTTGCGCACTGTGCGCATCACGATGGCGGCGGCACGCGCGTCCAGGCCTGTGTAGGTGCGGCTTTGGTTGCTCAGCGTACGCAAGTGAGACTGAACATCAATCATCTGCAGGACGCGGCACCAAGTCATAGCGTTATTTGGTGCTGCTAGGATGCATGAGCACGGTCTCGCACCAGAAGTGGGCTCGTCCATGAAGACGATGGAGGGGTTGGCCACCAGCTCCACCGCGATCGTGAGGCGCTTGCGCTGCTCCACCGACAGGCCGCTCTCGCCGGGCTTGCCGACGATGCTGCCGCGGATCGGCTCCAGCTCCACCAGCTGTAGCACCTGCAGCAGACAACAAGACGGTTGTGTCAGAACGAGAGCACCGTCTTGTGGTGACCCAGTCGGATGTTGAGTCAGAGCTCCACAACTCAGCGACTTAACCCTAGCCCTTCACCTACAGAGACCTAACCCTAAACCCTACAGCAGTTGGCATAGATGCAGCACAAGGATACACACAAAGTGCATGCCCAGCCATGTGTATCTTCAATACTCGAGACCAGTAAAGCGCACCTCCTCGACAAAGGCCTCGACGATGTCCTTCTCCACGTCCTTGCTGAAGCGCAGCCGCGCGGAGAACAGCAGCGACTCGTGCACTGTGATGTTGGGGCTGTGGATGTCGTTCTGCTCGCAGTAGCTAGGTGCACAAAACCGAGTTTTCAGCACAGGTGTCAGATCGAAGCTGTCAGCTGCTCGTACGAATCTGAACACAACCAGCCATGTGCATGAGCAGCTGCATGCAATGCTGCGGCAGCACTGAGGGTTTATAGGGAGGGATCTCACCCCATGATACGGGCGAACGTCTTCTGCACCTTCGGGTGTCCAGACACACGGATGTCGCCATCGATGACGCCGGCTGTAGCAAAAGAGAGAGGAGGCGACTAGACGGTAAGTGATGCAAAAACTCGCTCCAGGGACACACCACTCTCAACAACGTGCAGCACGACTCAGGGTGCAGGCAGACAGTCAGGGGCACGTGCCTTTGCACTGCCCCTCAGCAGGGCTACATTTAAATGCTCTCAGGCAAACGCGGAAAAGACGCACTCGTCTTGCGGCCGGCCAGCACGTCCATGAGCGTCGTCTTGCCGGCGCCAGAGGAGCCGACGAGGGCGGTCAGGATGCCGGGGCGGAAGGCGCCCGAGCAGTTGCGCAGCAGCTGCAGCATGTCCTTGCCCTCGTGCTGCCCGATGCGTGAATTGGGCTTCTTGGCCTCCGCCTCCGCGACCTCCTGCGGGGTGCAGGATGATGGTTCAAGGTCAGGCGCAGCACGGTGAAAGCCTTTCTTGGGCATACCGGGAACACAATAGTTTGGCTGGTGGAATGGCGCAGGCGCAAGAGCGCTCTGAGCGCAGGAGGCATGCAGTCTCCAGAGCTCGCTATAGCACAATAATTCGCACCTTGTTCAGCGGCACGTAGTAGTTGAGGTTGTGGAAGGTGAGGTTCAGCGGATTGAACGGCAGGACCTGCAGGGCAGCAAGCGTGCACGTCAGCGCTGATTCTGTATCTGATTCTGTAGGAGACTGGTTCGTTCACAGTCGGCAGCTGCACCAAACTGATGGTTTGCAATGCTCGTTGGCAGGGACGCCTGCGCAGCTTGCACCCTGTGCAGCCTGCACACAGGATGCTGCATGCGCAGGCGCAAGGAGGGATAGGCACAAGAACATTAGCGTCTGGCGCATCTCACCATGCCCTTGCCGCCGCCGGCCGCGGGGCCGTCGCCGCTGGCGTTGGAGTCGACGCCGACGGAGCGGGCCGAGGTGCCGGCAGGGTTGACGGAGCGTGCCGACACGCCATTGGCACCCATCGAGCGTCGGCTCTCCATGATCTGGGACAGCGTGCGGCGGCTGGTCTCCACGCTCGCATGGCGCTTGCTGGTGTGCGGCGAGCCCGACTCCATGTCGCCTGAACGAAAGTGGCACCTTCTTTGAAGGCTTCGCAGTGAGGTTGAAGCTTAGAACGAAGCATGCAACTTCGCCCAACGAAGCAGCGACACAGGGCACTCCTCATGAGCGTCGCGGTGTCAGTGCAGGCGTTGTCGCAGTGTCCAGACACGCTGTTTCAAGGACAACTGACAAGGTGGCCATAACACCACAAGCAGGATGTAGCATGCGCGCTCATGAAAACTGTGCCCACCTTTGGCGTTGCCACTGGCATGGGGAGCGGCGTCACCGCTCAAGCGGCAGACGACGATGGCGGGAACCATGAAAGAACAAACCGCAGTTCAGTCGCAGTGTGCGCACCATTGGCGTGGGGGGTGGCGGAGCCGGAGGCGCTGCTGCTCCAAGGTGTAAGCGGGCTTGAAGGAAGGCTGCAAGCGCATCATTCAGATCCCTAGTGATACCAGATTCAATGTAAGGTATGCGCACCGCTGGCATGGGGGGTGGCGGAACCGGATGAGGCGCTCTCCTGCACCGTGTCCAGCCCATTGGCCTGGCTCTTGCCCTCCTTGTCAAGCATCATCTCCTCCTGCATCTCCGGCCGCAGGCTCGCCGACTGCTCCTCCAGCGCTACAGGACAGGACAGACAGGCTGACTTGTCGAGGGGCGTTGTGGAGGGTGAGGCGATGACTTTCGAAGTCTGGTGACGTTCCCAATCCGCCTTCTCCAGCATCATTCCTCCTGCATCTCCGACTGCTCCTCGAGCGCCACAGGCACAGTCAAAGACTGTCAGTGATGTGTCAACGGCGGTGCATCAATTGACCATCACCTGCATCTCTATCCTCCGGCAAGTGACCTGCATTGTACGGCCGCAAGGTTGCAATTCAATTCGCAAACCTCGCAACACAGCTATGAATTCGTGCCACTGTCAAGCATCATGTCGCACGCTAGCGCCATGCGCAGCGAGTACACAACAGGAAATACAACGATACCAGGAGCAGCAAAGGTAAACTCACGGTCCAGATAGGCATGCGCCATCCAGCAGCCGATGTTGAAGACTACCCAGCCGAGGATGGCGGCGCCGACGCCCTGCAAGCAAGCGGAGGAATTGCAGCGAGCATACCAGTGTTAGATGCGTTATCCGTTCTGACAACACGCATGCAGGTTCACGTTCATCTGCATAGAAGCCCGCCGAGTCGCACTGCACACCAGGCCGACGCAACTGGCACAGCGACTTCCGTACACCATCCCCGTGGGCAGTCGTTTGGCTGAACGATGCATCCTGCTATATCCTGCAACAGGATGCGGTGGCGCGAAAATAGAGCCAAGGCGCACCAGCCAGATCCACCAGTCGTCGGTGTGCACTCCACGCTGCCGCAGGATGGCCTCGCCGGCGTTGGCGTACCCTGGCGCGGGTATGTTCTTCCAGCGCGGCGCATTGAACTCGTTGATGGCGATGGCCTGCTGGATGTAGGAGATGGGGTTGGCCCAGTCTGCGGGCGGCAACATAAAGAAGGGTAAGTGCTGTATCGGATGGGCTGCCACAAGGACAGGCGATGCACTTCAATGTGGGATGTGCAGTGGGGCATGGGATGTCTGTGCGGGACAGGCAAGCGCAGCGTGTGGCAGCGATTCACACAGGCAGAGAGAGGCGTCAGAGACACTCACAGAACCAGATCCACCACGGCGGGATGTCTGCACAGCCAAGACAGAAGTATCTCAGATGACTTGTTAAGTTTTGTGTGAAGACAGAAGATGGCAACGCGACAGCGCCGCAGGGCACGAGACATTGCAAGCAGCAAGACTATTCTCCAGATGCTGCAGCCAAGGCAATTGATCAACCAAACATCAATCCGAGTACAGATTTGGTCGAGCATGATTGGGGTCTGGTTGCGCACCGCCGCGCGCAAGCAGGAAGCCGCCGAGCAGCAGCAGCACCAGGAAGAAGAAGGATCCGCCGGTCGAGGCGACGGTCTCATTGCGGCACACCGCCGCAACGAATCGGAACATGGAGATGCCCTGCAGTCGAGCACAGCCGACTCTCAAGCCGTCACTTCTCACCCAAGCATTCTGTGCCATCAAACGTGATGGGCACGCGGACGTGGGGCTGCCTGCATGGGCGCTGCACCCTGCTGGAGCGCTTCTCCCGGACCGCGCAGTCTTGGCGACTGTCATCAGTGACACCGGCAACAGAGAAGCCGGGGCAGGAGAAAGAAAGTGACAAACAAGGAGGGACACTCACGAAGGAGTGCACGACGAAGAGGATGAGGACGAAGGTGAAGAAGCGCGACGCCTCCGGTGCCAGGCCCACAGGATAGTACTGCGCAGCAAACAAAGTGCAGCAAGATGTCACACACCACCAGCAGTCCTACGCAGGGATGGGGAGGGTCACTGCAGGAGAGGGTCGCTGCTGAGGTGGCATAGAAGGTAGTTGGTGCAAGGCATGCTCACAGCAAAGCTGCAGAAACGAGCGCGGAAGATGCGCATTGAACTAAGAGAACTTTGACGGTTGTTCAAGGTTTTAGCTAACAGCGCACCGTGATGCACGCCCACAACGTGGCGGCCAGCAGGCTGTACGGCAGCCGCAGGATTGTGGTGGGGAAGACGTAGGACCAGGCCGGATACATCAGGTTATCCCGTTGCTTATAGAAGCTGTGGGAGCGGAAAATTGCGTCAGTTGTTCATCTATCGCGTCGCTCAAAACTCCGACTTCCAGATTTCATCTGCAATGCATTCGGCTTTGAGTTCTATACTGGTTAAACATGTTGAAATAGCATTTTCGAATACAAATGTTATCATTTCAATAAGACCCGATAAGCGACCATTTCGGGCAAGCGGAGGAGAATTACCCGGGCAGGCGCTGCACTGTCAGCGTTTCCTCGGCGAACCCGTCGAAGAGTAGCATAATCATGGAGAAGAAGATCATGCCGAAGTCTGCATTGCAGACGGAAGCAACTGCTCGGACGCTGGCGCAACACAGTGGGTCTTTTTCAAAGTATGACACTTGACGCCAGGTCACACTGCCATGTTGAAAGGCTTCGGGCGTTGACACGATGGTAAGCATGACACGATAAAGCGATGGCATGTGGAGACATCGACTCACAGACGTTGCCCTGCTCGACGGAGTCGGGGCGCAGGTTAGTGCGTAGGAATAGCGTCGCCGTCACAAAGGCCATGAAAATGGTCACGAAGAAGCGGAAGCCTGCAGGTTCGAGGTTCGTAATCAGACACATGTGACCTATAGAGGCCGTGAGAAGACCATGGCGGTTGTTCGAGGAGACAGAACAACCACCGCGGCATCAATGACGGCATCAACGGGTTTTAGGGTTGATCCTGGGTTTACAAGAGGAGTAAAAGGCACACCGTAGACGAACAAGTTCCGCCTAACCAGAGTTTTCTCCCGCTGCGCCGGGCAGAAGACGTCAAATCAGCCATAGACCAACATCCAAAGGATACAACATGCCCACAAGAGCATTGAGGGCTTGACGAATGCCAGGCAGGTGATCCCAAGAGGTCCGCAAGTATTTGCACATTCAATCGATGTGCCTGCTTTTGTGCTGTACAACAACCGCTGAATGAGAAACGCACCTCCCAGCAGATCCAGAACAGGTCGCGACCCCGCAGCGCGTACTTGTTGTTCTTCAGCAGCTGCGGACAGAGACGGCGTTGTAAGTGACCGACTTAAGGGAATGCAGCCACCAACCCGGCGCGGGCAACAACACATTGTCAAGCTGTCTCCAGACTTCATGTGTTCCGCCAGAGCGCAGCGTGGCCGTGACGACATGGCGTCAACGGACAATGCGTGAGAAGCAAAGTGCGCACGTTCTCGCCGCCATGGTGCTTGCCGCCGATGTCGGACGTCTGCACCGGCTGCGCCAGGTGGTCGGCAATGGCGAGACCGTGCTTGGAGGCCTTGAAGCGCTCCGCCATCCCCGCCACCGACACGAACTTGTACGCCTGGTTGCCCTCGCCCCAGTATTGCTGCGGTAGAATACACAGACCGCGGTAGAATACAAACCGCGATGGTGCGTCACCTCCGACCACCGGTACAAGCTTGTACGCCTGATTGCTCTTGACCCAGTAATGCTGTGGCAGGACAAGAAAAGGCTGGTAGCATGTGACATTGTGCTCGGCCCAGTGATGCTGCATCACCGACAGCCCTGGCAGATGCGGCGGGTGCACCATTGCGGCCGCGGGGAGGCGATGCGTAGGCGCTGTAGACGTAGCTGTTGGCAGGGCGCCGACTGGGCATTGGCATTGGCGTGGCCTGCTGGCCTTGCAGCATGCTGAGTCGAGCAACGCAATCCGAATGGGGGAATTCGCAGAAACAGAAGATCACGCACCTCCTGGTCCTTGCGGGAGGTGACCTCCTGCAGGAAGTCGGCAACGCCCTTGCGCTCAGGGCAGTGGAAGCCCATGCCCCGGAAGAAAGCCTCCACCTCGCCCACCGGGCCATGGTACACAAGGTAGCCCTCACTGCAGGGATACATATTCAGTCGACGTTAGGCATCATTGTGTGCAAAGGCTGCTAAACACAACGAACGCCTCCACCTCGCCCACCGGCCCGTGGTACACCAGGTAGCCCTGACTGCAACAAAACCATGTGGGAGCATCTCAGCACGCAGGGCAATGCTAGAGAGGTTTCTGGCAGACGAGATGCATGAAGCTGTATGAATAGAGTGGGTGCCCGTGCTGTTGCGCCGGCGGCCCTCAACATGTGGCAGTACGCTTGAGGGCAGGGCTAGCGAAGGGCAGCACAGAGGTGCGCAGAGGCGTTGCAGATTGCAAAAAGAGTCTTCGAAACCTACCGCAGTGGCCCTCAAATCCAAGCGCACCTGAGCAGCAGCACGTCGTCGAAGAGCTCGAAGGTCTCGGGCGCAGGCTGCAGCAGCGCGATGAGCGTCGTCTGGTTGAGCGCGTGCGTCGTGTCCGCCATCCACTTGACGATCTCGTAGGTGGTGGAGGAGTCCAACCCCGTGCTGATCTCGTCCGCAAACACCACCTTCTTGGGCCTGCGTGTAGCGTAGAGTTGAGTGTTAGAGTACAAGTTGAAGTTCAGGGTGTCAGGGTGTCAGGGCTTGAAAGCTCAGAGATGCAGGATGTGCGCTTTGGGAGCACTTGCAAAGTGGAGGATGTTGGAGAACTGCGGCAGAGCAACATTGCATTCCAGGAACACAGGATGCGGCGGGCACTTACGAGACGAGCTGCTCTCCGGACGTGACCCGCTTCTTCTGGCCGCCGCTGACACCGCGGATCCTGCACGGTATGAGCGCAGGTTTCACACACATGCGCCCTTTCAAATCTCGTTACTTGCAAGTATCCTGATTCAGGCTCCACACATCGCATGAGGCGTGGCAAACGAGTGCATCAGAACGAGTGCATCAAAGCAAACAACAGACTGGACAAGAACAGTGCTGGATAATGCACCGACAGACTGTCAAGACAGCAAAGCTTACATCTGGTTGCCGACGACGGTCTCTGCCGCCTGCAGCAGGCCCAGCATGCGCAGCGTGTACTCCGTTGCGATGCTGTGCTTCTGCTTCGCCTTCGTGTTTGCCTGCGCGCACAGAGCATGGTATGATCTGCAGAGACTTGACAGGCATATAAAAATATCTTCCAGAAGTTGGAAGTTGATGACTGGCATATTTGATGTGATTCATCCGATATGAGGAGAGCAGATATGAGGAGAGCGGTACCCAACAGAAACCAGATGGGCATCACAAATAGTATGTCAGGCATCACATGATGATCTCCTGACGCACCGCCATGAAGGCATGGATGTTGTAGTCGGGCTGGAGGCCCCGCTCCTTCTCCCGTCTCCGGACCTCCTCCAGCTCCTCTGTACATAGCGGAAAAGGGGAGAAATGCGTCAGGGAACTGATTCGAGTACAGTTGTGATTTGAACGCAGGCTCGCAATGCAGCATTCCGACGTCTCCAGCATGCGGATCTCCTCAAGTCCTCTATCGCAGCTGTTTGACGCGGTCAGCTCGTGCGCCACAATGTCAAGCAGGCACGCAGACATGGCACCATTCATCGGTGAATGCGCTGTCCCTGTCGCACGCTCTGCCAAAAACATACACAGCGAGCAATGGCGCAGACGCTGACAAACTGCGTGAGCAGAGAGCGACGCACGTGGCCGGGTGCCGACGCCCTGGCAGCCCGAGGAGAAGTCGAACGTCTCCCGCACTGTGAGCTCAGGCAGGTGGTTGTCCTCCTGTGAGCGATTGAGGCCACAAGACGCAGGTCAGGAAAGGGCGCACATGCAACATTGCCACATTGCGACCACCAGCCCAAGCGGCAGCCGTGTGCGGATGCTGCGGACAAGAACACAGAGTAGCGAGTCAGCCTGCGCACATGTGTAGATAGTCTGGATCCTTTGCCTGCTTGCAGCTGCGCTTAAAGACATTCCAAGTGCACGACCCAAACACACTCTGGGACATACCATTTGTTAAACCCTGCCAAGGCAGCAGCCTGGTACTGCTGAGACAACAGTCTAGTCCCGCCACACGGCAATCAGGACGCGCGGCGGCAGGAGAAGGGGTGATTTGCAGCCGCACCTGTTCTATATAGACGGAGGTCATCTGCGGCCGGAACTCGTCAAAGCCACGGCCGTTGTAGGTGACCTTGCCGCTGTACTGTAGGCAGGAAGCAATGCAAGTGTCAAATAATGCATCACGGATGGCAGTTGCGCCTCACTTGCAACTCCAACTTGCTGGGAGTGCATGAGGTCATTGCTTCGAGGGATTACAACTCGCAAAAGCACTGGAGGTGTAATATACTAGAGTAGAGTCACGCACCTGGACGCTGCTGATGTGCTGCATCTTGCCCGCCAGGCTCTTGAGCAGCGTCGACTTGCCTGCAGGACAACGACCAGCCACAGCTTGGTGCCTTGCTTATGCGCATTGCCATTACCCCATGCCGGGTGGC
>JAABUM010004828.1_pt1 | contig 14803 bp, 16 predicted proteins | sample 5559161 | NCBI WGS metagenome assembly JAABUM01 (sample SAMN10711868, study PRJNA513369) | rock metagenome | isolation source: Antarctica rocks | place: Antarctica: Victoria Land, Siegfried Peak nord
CGGCGGCACAACCAGCAGTACTAGCGGCGGCACAACCGGCGGCACAACCGGCGGCGGCACAACCGGCGGCGGCACAACCGGCGGCGGCACAACCGGCGGCGGCACAACCGGCGGCGGCACAACCGGCGGCACGAGCATCGGCGTCACGACCGGCGGCGGCACAACCGGCGGCACGACGGGCGGCGGCACGAGCACCGGCGGCACGACCGGCGGCGGCACGAGCACCGGCGACACGACCGGCGGCGGCACCACCGGCGGTGGGACCGGGGTAACGCTCCCACCCGTCCCGCTGCCACCGATCACGCTGCCGCCTCCGATCACCGTGCCACCGATCACCGCCCCGCCGCTGCCGGGACCGCTCAGCCCGTTGAACGGCGCGGTGCAAAACGTCACCCAACCGGTGACCGGCCTACTCGGCGGCCACTGACCGGCACCTGAAGCCCCGGTTCGCCGGTCTCGGCCCATCACCCGGACACTTGCCGTTACGCGGTCGGCGGCCGCACAAGTACGAACCGGCTACGGACGGGGTTCAGGCTCGGCGGACGGTCGAGCCCTGGGCGCCGTCCTCGACCACCCAGCCCATGTCGGCCAGGCGGTCGCGGAGCTGGTCGGAACCTTCCCAGTCCTTGGCCGCTCGAGCCTCGTCGCGGCGGGCCAACAGCGCGGTGACGTCGGCGGGGATCTCGCCGACAGCATCTGTCCCCAACACCAGGCCTAGGGCGCCGGCGAGTTGCACGACGGCGGCGGCCAGCGGCGCGGCGGCAACCTCATCCTCCAGGTCCAACGCGCGGTTGGCGGTACGGACCGCTTCGAACAAGACGGCCAGCGCGCCCGGCGTGTTCAGATCGTCATCCATCAACTCACGGAAGCGGGCCACGGTGGGGGCATCCGCTTCACCGCGGGACAGCGAGCCTGCCCGGCGGGCAAAGGCGTCTAGGCGGTCGAGCGCCGCCGCCGCGTCGGCGATCGACTTCTTGGTCACCTCTTGGGGAGAGCGGTAGTGGGCTCGCAACACCAGCAGCCGGTATGCCCGCCGGTCGACGGTCCGGACTAGCTCGCCCAGCGTGGTGAAGTTGCCGAGCGACTTGGACATCTTCTCGCCGTCGACCTCGACGAAGCCGTTGTGCACCCAGCACCGGGCGAAGTCCTTGCCCAGGGCCACCGCCTGGGCCCGCTCGTTCTCATGGTGGGGGAAGGCCAGGTCGTGGCCGCCGCCGTGCAGGTCGAAGCCCTCGCCCAGCAGGTCGAGCGACATGACAACGCACTCCGTGTGCCAGCCCGGCCGCCCCGCGCCCCACGGTGCCGGCCACGAGGGCTCCCCTGGCTTGGCCTTCTTCCAGAGGGCGAAGTCGACCGGGCTGCGCTTCTCGGCCGAAGCTTCGACCCGGGCGCCGGCCTTCAGTGACTCCACCGACTGGCGGGCCAACAGCCCGTAGTCGTCGACCCGATCAGCCTGGAAGTAGACGCCGTCACTGGTCTCGTAGGCGACGCCGCGCTCGACCAGGTGGCCGATGAGGTCGACCATCTGCTCGACGTACTCGGTGGCGTGGGGCGAGTGGGTCGGGCGCTTGACCCCGACCGCGTCCATGTCCTCCCACCACTCTCGCTCGTAGCGGGCGGCGAGATCGGCGGGGTCCTGGCCGGCTTGGGCGGCGCGCTCGATGATCTTGTCGTCGATGTCGGTGATGTTGGATACGTAGGTGACCTCGAGCCCGCACCACTCCAGGTAGCGGCGCAGGACATCGAAGACCAGCGCGAACCGGCCGTGACCCAGGTGGGCGGGGCCGTCGACGGTGGGGCCGCACACGTACATGGACACCTGTCCAGCGGCGGCCGGCTCGAACGGGGCCACGGCTCCCTCGGCGGTGTCGAACAAGCGCAGCACCAGACGAACGGTAGTGGTCGGACTCCGGACGCCCATCGGGATTGCTTCTCGACGGCGCCAGCAGTCGTCCCCGCAAGGAAAGGGTCGGAAACCGGCCCGAACGGTGCACGGTCCCGTGATGGGGGCGGGTCGGATGGTACGAGCCGCCGCCAATCGGTTCGGGGCGATCGGGGGGCGGCCGGTACTTTCAAGGGATGAGCGACACGAACGCCGGCGGCCGGACCGTTCCTGACAAGCCGGCGCTCGACGGGCTGGAGGCCAAGTGGGGTGAGCGGTGGGAGGCCGACCAGACCTACGCCTTTGACCGCTCGGCCGAACGGGCGCATGTGTACTCCATCGACACGCCGCCGCCCACCGCCTCGGGCTCGCTGCACGTCGGCCACGTGTTCAGCTACACCCACACCGACGTGGTGGCCCGCTACCAGCGGATGCAGGGCAAGGCCGTCTTCTACCCGATGGGCTGGGACGACAACGGGCTACCCACCGAACGCCGGGTCCAGAACTACTACGGCGTTCGCTGCGACCCGTCGCTCCCCTACGACGCCGGCTTCAAGCCGCCGGGCGAGGCGGGGTCGGCCAAGGAGGAGGTGCCGTGCTCTCGACCCAACTTCGTCGAGCTGTGCGAACGGCTGACGGTGATCGACGAGGAGGCCTTCGAGCAACTGTTCCGCCGGCTCGGCGTGTCGGTCGACTGGTCGCTCGGCTACGCCACCATCGACGCTGGCAGCCGGGCCGCCTGTCAGCAGGCCTTCCTGCACAACGTCGCCCGGGGTGAGGCCTACCAGGCCGAGGCGCCGACGCTGTGGGACGTCACCTACCGCACGGCGGTGGCCCAGGCCGAGATGGAGGATCGCGAGCGGCCGGGCACCTACCACCGCATCGCCTTTCACCCGCAGGGTCCCAACGGGGACGGTGACCATGACGGGTCCGAGCCCGTCTTCATCGAAACCACCCGGCCCGAGCTGCTGGCCGCCTGCGTGGCGCTGGTGGCCCACCCCAGCGACGAGCGCTACCAGCCGCTGTTCGGCTCCACCGTGTCGACCCCGGTGTTCGGCGTCGAGGTGCCGGTGCTGGCCCACCACCTGGCCGACCCGGACAAGGGTTCGGGCATCGCCATGATCTGCACGTTCGGCGACATCACCGACGTCACCTGGTGGCGCGAGCTGCAGCTCCCGACTCGCAACATCCTGGGCCGCGACGGTCGGGTGCTGGCCGACCCGCCCGATGTCATCGCCGGCGGAACACCCCAAGCGCAGGCTGCGTACACCTCCCTCGCCGGCAAGACGGTGTTCTCGGCCAAGGAGCGCATGATCGAGCTGCTCGAAGAGTCGGGTGACCTCGACGGCGAACCGCGGCCAATCAACCACCTCGTCAAGTTCTACGAGCGGGGCGACAAGCCGCTGGAGATCGTCACCAGCCGCCAGTGGTACATAGGCAACGGCGGCCGCGACCCCGGCTTGCGGGCGGCGCTGGTGGCCCGGGGGGACGAGGTGGCGTGGCACCCGCCGTACATGCAGGCCCGCTACACCGACTGGGTGAACGGGCTGAACGGTGACTGGCTGGTGAGCCGGCAGCGGTTCTTCGGCCCGGCCATCCCCGTCTGGTACCGCCTCGACGAGAACGCCGAGCCGGTCTATGACGAACCGCTGCTGCCCGAGGAGGCCGACCTGCCGGTCGACCCTTCCACCGATTGCCCCGCCGGCTACCAGCCTTCCCAGCGCGGTGAGCCGGGCGGCTTCATAGGCGACCCCGACGTCTTCGATACGTGGGCCACGTCATCGCTCACTCCCCAGATCGCCACCGGCTGGCGGGATGACCCTGACCTGTTCGCCCGCACCTTCCCCATGGACCTGCGGCCCCAGGCTCACGACATCATCCGGACCTGGCTGTTCTCGACCATGGTGCGCTCCCATCTGGAGCACGGCTCGGTGCCTTGGTCCAACGCCGCCCTGTCGGGGTGGATCCTGGACCCGGACCGCAAGAAGATGTCCAAGTCCAAGGGCAACGTGGTGGTGCCCACCGAGCTGCTCGAACGCCACAGCTCCGACGCCGTGCGCTACTGGGCGGCCTCGGGCGCGCCGGGCACTGACACCGCCTTTGACGAGGGGCAGATGAAGGTCGGGCGGCGCCTGTCCATCAAGCTGTTGAACGCCTCGAAGTTCGCGCTGGGCCTCGGCGGCCCGACCGGGTCGGCGGCGGTCACCGAACCGCTCGACCGGGCCATGCTGGCCCGGCTGGCCGAAGTGGTCGACGCCGCCACCGCCGCCTTTGACGACTACCACTACACCCGGGCGCTGGAGCGGACCGAGACGTTCTTCTGGTCCTTCTGCGACGACTACCTGGAGCTGGTCAAGACCCGCGCCCACGGGGACGGCGAGCCGGCCGAGTCGGCCCGGGCGGCGCTCGAGTCGGCGCTATCGACGCTGCTGCGGTTGTTCGCCCCGATCCTGCCGTTCACCACCGAAGAGGTCTGGTCGTGGTGGCAGCCCGGATCGGTCCACCGGGCGTCGTGGCCGGCGAGCGACGATCTACGAGCGGGCGCTGGCGGGGCGGGCGCCGACCCCGCCGTCCTGACGGTCGCCGCCGACGTGCTGGGGGCCATCCGCCGGGCCAAGTCCGACGCCAAGGTCTCCATGCGCACCGACGTGGCGTCGGTGACCGTCACCGACACGCCGGCGCGGCTGGCTCTGCTCGGCGGCGGCGCCGCGGACGTGATGGAAGCGGGGAAGGTGAGGGAATGGACCACCCGCCCCGCGGACTCCTTCAGCGTCGAAGTTCGCCTGTCCGCCGGCTGACGGGGTGCCGCCACCGCCAGCAGGCCCGACGGGCGACGCTGAGCAGCCGCCAGGCGAAGCAGCCGACCGAAGCCTTCCACATGCCGAAGGCAGGCCCGGCGAGGCGCAGCCGAGCGGGACCAGCAATCAGGTGCCGGTACCGAAGATGATGACCAGCACGACGCCGATCACCAGGCCCACGGCAAGAGCGATCAGGACCCAGCCGGGCGACTCGACCGGGTGCTCGGCCACGTCGTGGGCGTCGTGGGCGTCGTGGTGCTCCTCTTCGAGGATGACGGCGGCAGTGCCGGGCTCGTCCTCGAGGTACCGGCCTTCGATCGTGGGGTGCGGCGCAGTGGCGTCGGCCTCGGTGCGCGGGTCGTGGGCATCGGGGTCTTCGAGCACGTCGGCGTCGGGGTCGTGCAGCGGGTCATCAGCGCCGGAGGCCATGGCCCGAAGTTACCTGGGCGTGGCCGACGAGCCCGAAGTGGCCGCCTTGGCAGCAGCGGTGGCGGCGGCGGCCGCCTCTTCGGCTTGGCCGGCAGCCATGTCCCGACGGACATACAAGGTCCCGGGGTCACCGGCCAGGCTCACGCCCGCCTCGTCGAAGGCAGAGAGCAGGCGAGCCCGCAGGCGGCGCATGACCAGGAACTGGCCGCCCGGCGTGGTCTTGACGACCAAGCGGTCGGTGATGCCGTCAGGGGTCACGTCCTCCACGCCCCAGATCTCCGGGGGCTCGAGCACGTCGTGGGTGATGTCTGCTTCGGCGCAGACCTCGGCCGCCACCCGCAGCATGATCGCCTCGGCGGCGTCCACGTCGACGTCCATTGGCAGGTTCACGTCGAGGACGGCCCGGGCCCACTGCTGAGACTTGTTGCCCACCTTGCGGACCTCACCGTTGGGGACGTGCCACACGGTGCCGTTGACGTCGCGCAGGCGGGTGGTGCGCAGCGTGACCTCCTCAACGGTGCCGGAGGTACCGCTGATGTCGATGACGTCACCGACCCCGTACTGGTCCTCGACCAGGATGAACATGCCCGAAAGGAAGTCGCGCACCAGGCTCTGGGCACCGAAGCCGAGGGCCACGCCGGCGATGCCCGCGCCGGCGATGAGAGGGCCGAGCTGCAACCCGAAGGCGGCCAGGACATAGATGGCGGCAAAGGTGTAGATGACGGCGGTGCTCAGGCTCCGGAGCACCGCCACCAGCGTCTTGGCCCGGGCGTCGGACCGCAGGTTCACCTCACCGGTGGCCATGAGCATCGACGGCGCCATGTCGGCCAGGTTGTCGGCCAGGTTGCGGAGCTTGCCGCCTTGCACCGAACGGGTCACCCGGCCGGCGAAGCGCTTGATCGCCCGCCGCACCAACCGGTTGAGCACATAGGCGACGACCAGGATGAGCAGGATCCGAAGAGGCTTGGAGACCAAGAAGTCCACGGCCTTGGCCCAGCCGACGCTGCTCGACTGCTCCAACGTCCACCGGCAAACGGTGGACGGCTTGACGCCGCAGGCCTCGAGCAGATCAGCGGGGTCGGGAGCCTTGGCCAGCCGGCCGGGAACCGAACCGGCAGCGACGGTCAGCCCGGGGGCGACGGCGGGGACGAGCAAGGTCAGATGACGCGTGAAGGGCGGTGGCGACGGTCCCACTCGTCGCGCACGACCTGGCCCAAGGATCGCCTGCGAACCACCACTACCGGAGAAGGCGCCCCCGGACGAACGGGACGACGGGAGGGACGCAGCACATCGCGCGCCGCCACCGCCTGCCGGAACTGGTGGGCATCGCCGCCGCGATCGGGGTGGGCCCGCACTGCCGCCGCCCGAAAGGCCCGCTCGACCTCGTCGGGCCGCGCGCCGGGGCCGACGCCCAGGATGCTGCGAGCAGCGGCCATGTTCATGGGCCCTCGACGCTAATGGGTCTGGCTGTTCCCAACGCACCGCAAAACTTGTCCTGGTCAGGTGCGCCTGACACACCTTTCACGACAAGTTCGAGTTGATGACCGGCGGCGGTGGCCTACCCTCGTCGGGACCGCCGGCAACCCGGCCCCCCAGTCCCTTGGAGAGCGCCATGTTCACTCCCCGCTTCACCATGATCGTCGGGTTGATCATCGGCGCGGTCTGGGCCCTCACCGACGCCAGGGGCGCCTTCACCACCGCCGCCATGGGCGCCATCGGCTTGCTGGTCGGCTTGGTGCTCAGCCAGGGTCTCGACCTCAGCGAGCTCACCGGTCGCCGTCAGCGCGACGACGAGTGACCGCCCGACCCCTTTCGACCCAACCCAAGGAGCCACATTGACCGACACACCGAGCAAGCCACCCGAGTTCAACCGCGGAACGATCACCAGCCTGGAGACCGACAGGGGTACCACCTCGATCGCCGAGTCGGTGGTGGCCAAGATCGCGGCCATGGCCGCTCGAGAGGTGAACGGCGTCGAGAGCCTGGGCGGCGTGCTCTCCGGTGCCCTGGCCAGCGTGGTCGGCCGCATCCGGGGCGACGAGCACAAGACCGCCGGCGTGGGCGTGGAGGTCGGCACCAAGCAGGCCGCCGTCGACATCTCCCTCACCGTGCTGTACCCCGCCAGCATCCCCCAGGTGGCCGAGAGCGTCCGCCAGAACGTGATCAGCCGCATCGAATCCATGACCGGTCTCGAGGTGGTCGAGGTGAACGTGGCCGTCGCTGACCTGGCCTTCGAAGCCGGCACGGAGGACGGGACCAGTACCGGGCGGGTCGAGTAGCCGGTGCCGGCGGTCAACGCCTACGCGGTGGCCCACGCGGCGGCGCGCGCCGCGGAACGCATCGAGGGCGTCGTAGACCTGGACGGCGGCCCGCTCGGATCGTTCTCCACCTACGGCGACGGCCGGAGTTGCTCGGGAGTGACCGTCACGGCCACCGGCGATGAGCTCGAGGTCCAGGTGCGGCTGATCGCCGCCTTTGGCACGGTCCTTCCCCGGTTGGCAGCCCAGGTCCGCGCCGCAGTGGGCCGCGAGGTCAGCGGGTGGGCCGGCGGCCGGACGGTCGTGGTCGACATCGAGATCACCGACCTGGCCGCCGCCGCCGGCTGACCGGGTCCACCATGCGCACGGCCAGCCGCCTGCTGGCGTTCCTGCTCGGTCTCGCCGTGGTTGCCATCGGGGCGCTCGTGGCCATCGAGTCCAGCCTGCTGGCGACCAGTCACGACTCGTGGCTGGTTCCCCGTGGGAAATGGAACGCCGAGCTGCTGCGGCTGCACTGGGATGACACGAGCGTCACCGTGGCGTGCGTGCTTCTAGCCCTGCTTGGTACCGGGTTGCTCCTGTTGCAAGTGCTGCCCCGGCCTCCGGTGCGGCTCAAGGTGGAAGGCACGCCCCACGGTCGGGAGGTCTGGATCTCGCGGCGCGGCTTGGAAGGCCAGTTGGCCCGGCTGGCCGACCAGGACCCCGACGTGCTGGCTCCCACCGTCCGGCTCACCAAGCGAACCGCCAAGGTCCGCGCCGGCTTCCCCACCCACGCCAAGCCCAACGAGGTCGGCGCCCGCCTGCGGGCCATGGCCGATGGGCGGCTGGCCCAAGCCGAGCTCGAACGACCGCTGAAGGTCAACGTGCGCATGCGCCCGGCCCGGCGCAGGGTGAGCTAGCCGTGATCGACCGGGTGAACCGTGTGGCCCTGGGCCTGATCGGCGCGGTCATGGCAGCCGCCGGCGTCATCGGGCTGCTGGCCCGCCGCCGCGCCATCGACTTGGCCGAACCCGGCACCCTCTACCGAAGGGTGCACCGCAACGTCGTCGATCACCCCGAGACGTGGAAGTGGTCGGCCATCGCCGGCGGCACGGTGCTGGCGCTTGCCTCGCTGCTGTGGGTGTGGCGCCAGATCCGTCCCCGAGGTGACGGCCGAATCAGCACCACGGTGCTCACCCGGTCGCAACGGGGCAAGACATCGGTCGAGCCGGTGGCGGTGGCGCGGGCTGTGGCCAAGGACCTGGAGCGGGTGCCAGGCGTCACCGGCGCCAAGGTCCGCATGGTCACGATGACGACCCGCCCGCAGCTGGTGGCCCTGGTGTCGATCCGGGACGACGCCGACCCGCACCGGGTCCGTGAAGGAGCGGAGCTGCCCTACTTCCGCCTGTGCCAGGCGCTGGCCGTCGACGCCGTCGACGTCGACCTGCGCCTCCGCCCCACCGACGAGTTGGCGGCCAGAGTGATCTAGCTGACTGCGGTTCGCCGCTTACTCCGAACGCCGCCGGTGCCGTTTGATGAAGTCACCGATGCGATCGGTGGCGTCGACCGCTTCGGGAACGCCGGCGATGGCTTCGAACACGTGGAAGGCGCCGTCCTCCACCTCCAGCTCGACGTCGACACCAGCGTCTCGTGCCTGGTCGACGAAGCGGGTGGAGTCGTCGTACAGCACCTCGTCCGTGCCCACCTGGACCAACACCGGCGGCAGGCCGCCGGGGTCGTCGTGCAGGGGTGAGACCTTGGGGTCAGCCGGATCGAGGTCGCCGGCGTACATGCGGCCGGCGGCCCGCAACCGCTCGACGTCGAGCATCGGTTCCAACTGGACCCGTTCGGTCCACGAGGCGCCGGTGCCGACCAGGTCCAGCCACGGCGATAGCAGCACGACCGCCGCCGGCAGCCGGTCGCCTGCGGTCCGCAAGGCGTAGACGGTGGACATGGTGAGCCCGCCCCCGGCGGAATCGCCGACCACGGCCAGCCGGTTCGGGTCCACGCCAGCCTCGCCGATCAGCCACCGGTAGGCGGCCGTGGCGTCCTCGACGGCCGCCGGGTACGGGTGCTCCGGCGCCCGGCGGTAGTCGAGGACCAGGCCCCGGGCGCCGGCGGCCCGGGCGATCCGCGACGCCAGCTCGCGGTGGCTGATCGACGAGCCGCCGGTGTAGCTGCCGCCGTGCAGGTAGAGCACCACGTCCGCTTCGTCGACGCCCGGCGGCCGGACCCAGACGCCGGGAGCACCGCCGGCATCGACGCCGCTGACCTCGACGTCTTCGGGCAGCGGGAAGAGGGTGGCCAGGTACTCGAGGTCGGCCCGCTGCTGATCGATGGTCGGGGGCGGCTGGCCGGCGGCGGCCGCCCTCTGCTCCTCGACCATCTGGCGGACGGAGGCCATGGCATCGCTGGGCATGTCCCGAGTCTGGCGTACCCGGTCCGGCTACACCGGGAAGAGGTTCAGCTCGGAAGCCTTGACCGAGGCCCACACGTCGGCGCCCGGCTCGAGGCCCAGCGCCGCCCGGGCGGTGACGGTGACCTCGGCCACCACCGGCGGCGTGCCGGAGACCTGCACCCGCACCCGGTCACCGAGCAGCTCGACGGCAGTGACGGTGCCTGGCCAGACGTTGCGGGGTGAGCCCTCGGGACGGAACCGGTGCAACGCCACCGCCCGGGGGTGCACGGTCACCCCGACCCTGCCGTGCGCTGGAGCGGCAGCGGCCACCAGCCGGCCGCCGCCGGTGACGGCCACCAGGCCGGCGCCGGCGTCGCCCCACCACAGGTTGACGCCCACCAGGTCGGCGACGTAGGTGGACCCCGGCCGGGCGACGATGTCCGCCGGCGGCCCGCTCTGGGTCACCCGCCCAGCCTCCAAGACAACCAAGCGGTCGGCAAGGGCGTAGGCGTCGAGGGGGTCGTGGGTGACCAACACCCGGGCGCCGTCATGGGTCGAGAGATGCCGTCCCAGGTCCCGGCGCACGGCGACGCGGGTGGAGGCGTCCAGGGCGGCCAGCGGTTCGTCGAGCAGCAGGAGCTTGGGCTCCACCGCCAGGGAGCGGGCCAGCGCCACCCGCTGGGCCTGGCCGCCGGACAGTTCGGACGGCTTGGCCCCGGCGCGGTCGGACAATCCCAGCCGGTCGAGCCAAGCCGACGCTCTGGCCCGCGCTGGCGACCGGCCCAACCGGGGCCGGCGGCCCGAACGCAGGCCGAAAGCCACGTTGTCGAGGGCCGACAGGTGGGCGAAAAGGGCGTGATCCTGGAACACCAGGCCCACCGACCGTTCCTCGACCGCCACGTCGACCGGTTTGGGCCGAGGCCCGCCGCCGGGGTCGCTGCCGGCGGCCGCCAACACCTCGCCGTCCAGCTCGATCCGGCCTTCGGTCAGCGGTTCCAGCCCGGCCAACACCCGCAACAGGGTCGACTTGCCGGCGCCGTTGGGGCCGAGCACCGCCACCGTCTCACCGGCGCCGACGCTGAGCTCCACCTCCAGGTCGAACCGCGGGCGGTGGCGTCGCACGACGGCGTCGAGCAGCGGCGTCACCGCGCCGGGCCCGGTCCCACGCCGAACCAGCGATCGCGCAGCGCCACCAGCACCACCACCGACATCGCCACCAGCACCAGGCTGAGGGCCAGCGCCTGGTCGGGCTTCTCTTGGAAGGCCAGGTAGATCGCCACCGGCATTGTCCGCGTCTGGCCCGGTGTGTTGCCGGCAAAGGTGATGGTGGCGCCGAACTCCCCCAGCGCCCGCGCCCACGCCAGCAACGTTCCCGCCATCAGGGCCGGCCAGGTCAGCGGCAGCACCACCCGGCCGATGACGGTGAGCGGACCCGCGCCCAGCGTCCGGGCCGCCTCCTCATAGCGGCGATCGAGGTTGCGGAAGGCGGCCTCGGCGGTGATGACCAGGAACGGCATGGACACAAAGGCCTCGGCCACCGCCGCGCCGGCGGTCGTGAACGGCAGGACGAGGCCGAACCACGAATCGAGCCACCGGCCCAGCAGGCCGTTGCGTCCAAAGGCGCCCAGCAGGGCGACACCGCCCACCACCGGCGGCAGGACCATGGGCAGCAGGACGAGAGCCCGCACCAGCCGCCGACCTCGGAACGGGTACCGGGCCAGCACCCAGGCCAGGGGCAGGCCCAACAGCACGGCGATGGCGGTGGCGCTGAGCGAAGCGACCAGCGAGAGGCGCAGGGCGGTGAGGGCACCGTCCTCACCGCCGGTGCCGAGCAGGCCGGGCAGGTCCGCCCAGGGCGCCCGCTTCACGATGCTGACGATGGGCAAGGCCAGAAAGGCGACCGCCAGACCGGCGGGCAGCAGCGCCGCCGCCGGTGCCCTCCGGCGTGTCGTCCGGTGCATGCGGGCGGTCACGAGGGGGGCAGGAAACCGTCGCCCGTCAGCACGTTGCGGGCGGCCGGTGAGTTGACATAGGCGGTGAACTCCTCGGCGGCCGCGGCCCTCTTGGTCGCCTTGGCCACAGCGATCGGGTAGGCGGTTGTGACGTTCAGGTTCGGAGGGATCGCAACGCCCTGCGCCTTGGCGCTGCTGCTGCTGGCCGCCGCCTTGGCATCGGTGACGTACACGATGGCGGCGTCCACCTCGCCGGTGGTCACCCGGGTGACTGCCGCCTTGACGTTCGGTTCCAACGACTTCGGCTCAGCCTTGACGCCGGCTTTGTCCAGGAGCTGCCGGCCGGACCGGCCGCACGGCACCTCAGGCGCGCACAGCACGAAGGTCACCTTGCCGGAGTCAAGGTCGGCGAGGCTTTCGATCCGCTTGGGGTTGCCGGCCGCCACCAGGATGGCCAGGCGGTTCCGGGCGAAGGTGACCGGCGGGTCGACCAGGCCGCCGTCGGTGGCCTGCTTCATCGTCTTGTCGTCGGCGGTGGCCAGCACGTCGGTGGGCGACCCCGCCTTGAGCTGTTGCACCAGCTCCGAGGAAGCGCCGAAGTTGAGGACGACCTTCACCTCGGGGTGGACGTGCTCAAACCGGTCCTTGATGGTTGTGAAGGCTTCGGTGAGCGACGACGCCGCCGACACGTTCAGGACCGATCGGCGACCACCCGGCCCGGACGCGGGCTGGCCGCTGCCGCACGCCAGCGGGACGGCGAGGGCCATGACGCCCGCCAGCGCCGCCCACTTAGACCGGTGGGCTTTCAGGATGGGGCCTCGGTCAGCTCGACCACCACGTTGGTGGACTTGACGCTGGCGGTGGCCACCACTCCGGGCACCAAACCCAACTCGTCGGCCGCCTCCCGGCTCATGAGCGACACCACCCGGTGCGGCCCGCACTGCAGTTCGACCTGAGCCATCACCTTGTCGGACACCACCCGTGTCACCAGGCCGGTGAAGCGGTTCCGAGCGGAGCGGGCAACCACGGGGGCGTGGTCCGGCTCGGGTGCCTGCTCGACCAGCAGGCGGGCCAGATCGGGCCCGTCGATCAGCCGGTGGCCGCCATCGCCACGGCGCGTCCGCAGCCGCCCGTCATCGCACCAACGCCTGACGGTGTCCACGCTTACGCCGAGCAGGTCGGCGGCAGCTCCGGTACGAACCTCGCTCATGCAAGGTTTATAGCCGCTGCTCGTCGCTTTCGCGATGACTGATCAAGAACGACACGCTGACCATGGTGATGGCGGCGGCGCACCCGGGCGGTGGTGGAGATTCCGGCGGCCACGCGGTGGCGGTTGTCGCCGGTCTTGCGGTACCCCTCACGGAGGGACATGAGGAAGACCTCGTAGTCCATCGAGATCCGAAGAGTATGGCGAACATGAACATGGACAGGAACGACATGATGGGCACCGTCTCGCCGTGGCCGAACAGTCCCTTGCCCCAGCCCCACTGGAAGATGGCCACGATCACGCCGTAGGCGGCGCCGATACTGGATCAGGTAGGCAGCAATGATCGGCGGCGCCGGCGCGCTCAGGCAACCTGGCCACGGGGTCATGGTCACAACAGGGTGAGATCAGCCGATCTTGGTCAGATCGAGCACGAACACCAGTGACGCGTTGGGCGGGATGTCCGTTCCCTGACCGGCCGGGCCGTAGGCCTGGTCCGAGGGGATGACCAGTTGGCGGCGGCCGCCGACCTTCATGCCGACCAGCCCGTCCAGAAAGCCGGGGATGAGCTGACCGGCGGCGGCGGTTCCGGTCAGGGGCTTGCCCTTCGAAAACGAGTCGTCGAACTGCTTGCCCGTCGCACACACGAAGCCGGCGTAGTTCAAGGTGAACTTGTCCCCCAGCTTCAACCCCGGTCCGGTCCCGACGGTCAAGTCCTTCTTCACCAAGGTGTCGGGCCCGTAGGCGTCGGGCGCCATCGTGAGCTTGGGAGCGGCGCCTGGGGTCACCGGATCGACTACGGCGTCGGCGCAAGGGGGCGGACCCGGCTCCACGTTGTCGAGCTGCACCACGTAGACGAGCGCATCACCGGGATCGGCCTGGCCGCCCAACGGCAGCGCGCCGCCGGCGCCGCCGGCTATCAGACCCGGCGGGATGACGATCTGACGTTGGGAGCCGACGGCCATGCCGACCAGCCCCTTGAAGAGCCCTTCGGGCAACGGCGGATCACGCAGTACGAGCGGCTGCGGCCCGGTCGGTCCCGCCGCCCCGGTGGTCGGGGCAGTGGGGTCCGGCGGTGCGGTGGTGGCGGGGACGGTGGCGGCATCCCAGGTGGAGTAGAGCTGCTGGCCGGACCGGCAGCTGAGCACGAAGAGCTGGACGGTGAGCTTGTCGCCCTCCTTGGCCACTGCGCCGGTTCCCGGCTTGAGCTCGGTGGTCTTGACGGCGGTGATCGGTGGCCGGGTCGGCACCGTTCCGGCAGCCGGCTTGCCATCGGCGGCGGGGACCCCGGCGGGTTTCTTGCACGTGAACCCGGCGTCCTTGACGACCTTGCCGGTGAGGGTCGCGCTTCCGCATCCGGCGGCGATCACCAGCACCCCGGCGCACACCGCCAGGACCGCCCGGAGCCTCGTTTCGCGCATTCGGGGACCCTAATGGCAGCCGTGTTACTGGGCCCGCTCGGCCGGTGGCCTCGCCGGGCCTGGCTTCGCCATGAAACCCACGCCTTTGCTGCTGCTCCGCCTGGCGGACTGCGCAGCCTGACAATGCGAGCCTGACGCGCCAGCGAGGGAAGCGCCAGCGACGAGCTGGAAGCGAGCGCCGCAGGTGCTCGCCATCAACACGGGAAGCGCCAGCGACGAGCTGGAAGCGAGCGCTGTATTGCTTGGGCCCGCTCGGCCCGTGGCCTCGCCGGGTCTGGCTTCGCCATGAAACCCACGCTCTCGCTGCTGCTCCGCCTGGCGGACTGCGCAGCCTGACAATGCGGCCCTGACGCGCCAGCGAGGGAAGCGCCAGCGACGAGCTGGAAGCGAGCGCCGCAGGTGCTCGCCATCAACACAGCAAGCGCCAGCGACGAGCTGGAAGCGAGCGCCGCAGGTGCTCGCCATCAACACAGCAAGCGCCA
>JAABUM010004830.1_pt1 | contig 14797 bp, 25 predicted proteins | sample 5559161 | NCBI WGS metagenome assembly JAABUM01 (sample SAMN10711868, study PRJNA513369) | rock metagenome | isolation source: Antarctica rocks | place: Antarctica: Victoria Land, Siegfried Peak nord
ATGAATATTGGTGCTATAGAATAAAGGTGCTATATAGCACCTTCCTCATGCAGCAGCGTCACCATGCTGTGCGCAGATCCTGCCCAACATCCGGCCGGGCTTTGTGGAGCTGGCGCGCTCCATCGAGGTCGTCACAGACGCGGCAGCAGCGGCAGCGGCCGCAGCAGAGGCGGCAGCAGATGACGCGGCCCGCGCTGCAGCCGACGCCACAGGCGGTGCAGGATGCGGTGCCGCAAATTCTACAGAAGCAGGCCTGCCGCCCAATGCGGGCGAGGCAGATGCGGCGGCGGCGGACGGCCCTCCTGCAGCAGCAGGCGGCGAGGCAGGCGTGGAGGCGAATGCAGGCGCGGCGGCAGAAGGAGCAGCGGCAAGCGCCGGCCGCCTGGACGCAGATGCAGACAGCGACAATGGCAGCGACGCAGGCGGCGATGGCGCGGGCGGCAGCGAGGCAAGCGGCGACGCGGCTGGCGGTGACGCGTCGGCAGCGGCACCTGCACCCGCTGAGGCTGTGGCGGCGGCAGAGGGCGACGAGCAGACGCAGGACGCGGCGGCCAAGGTGTGCTGCTCAGCTGCACCAGACGAGGTCTGGAACCGGCACGGTTGTTTGATGCACATGTTGTGTCCCAGTTCACCGAGCACTTTATTCACACCTGTGTTCGCCAGCAGGCCACGCGAGCTGCTAAAAAAGACAACGGCCCCACCTGTCTTTCCAACACAGCAGGGGCCTGCAGCAGCTGTGCAGTATCTTGACGCCGTGCTGCATTTTCCGCCGGAGATGTACATGTCCGCCACTCTGGGGCGTGAGCATACATGAGTTTTGCAGTCCCCACTGCGCTGGCGTGTCACTCTCCAGCGTCTGCTAGACACAGCTAGTCCTGCTGTGCAGCACACACTGTGAGACTGGTCTCAAGTTACCTCCTTTGCCGACCCATAGGCGCAGCATCTCGTGCACGCACAGTTTTTCCTGTACTGCTGCCCAGGCGCTCGAGAGCTTGCCGAAAAGTGGAGGCAGCGGGTCCAGGGCTGCCGGCAGCAGCCGAATGCTTGCGTAACGAAACTTGTTCGACAGCGCAGGCGCAGCAGGTCTGCAGGAGCTGTTGGCGGCAGGCGTCAAGGGGCTCTCGTTCCAGAACCTCTAGCATAATTTGTTCCGAGCCCTTTTCTTTTTGGTGCAGATGCCGGAGTCCAAACTGGAGGCGATCTCGGACGGCGACGACCCGTCCATGCCACGTGCATGATGTACTGATGATGGTGAGTCTGGCTTTCTGCTGTTCAGGTGCAAGAGTTCCTGCTGGAAGCGTTTGCGGCGAGCACCGAGGGCCTTATGCTCAAGCGCCTGGACGTAGACGCCACCTACCAGCCCAGCAAGCGCAGCGAGTCTTGGATCAAGATCAAGCGGTGAGAGCTGCAATGCAACCTGAATTTATTCTACTCCACCCTTGATATCGATCCTGCCAGCCCTCCTGTGACATCGCGTCCTGTGACATCGCCAATCGGTGAGAAGACCATTGAATAAAGCAAGCGGTTTTGACTCCGTGCTTCATCAGCTTGCATCGGATTCGACGATTCGCCAGCCCAGTCAATGCAACAAGCCTGGGGCAAGATCAGATCGGTGCGCCCCAATGGCCATTCTGCAGGGTTTTGTGCTGACCGCGCAGTGTCATCGCAGCCGGCGGCACGCGACGTAGGCAGACACGATCTGCAGCGTTGTACACGGAAATCAGCGCCTTCCTGCGGCAAAAGGCGGAGGTCCTGCGACTGGGTGCACACGTACCTTGCCCTGGCAGCGGCGGGCAAGGCGATGGTTGCATGACCAGCTTGGTTCAAACTTCTGACAGTCATTGGAATCCTGCGCTGTGTCAGGGACTACTACGAAGGGCTACGGGACGCGCTGGACCTGGTGTTTAAGTTTCATTGAGTAAATCAAGATTCGTTTTTTTAAAACATGCTACTGGCACGGCAATGGGCGCATGGCGGGAACGCTCCAAAGTCGCAGCATGCGTTGAGACTTTCAGCTGTTCGTTTCCTTACAGGGACTACTGCGAGGGGCTGCGGGACTCCTTCGACCTGGTGCCCTTCGGCGGCTGGCACGGCAATGGGCGCAAGGCGGGCTGGACTCTGCATTTGTCGACACTTTCTCAGTTCTCTGGGTTCAGGGACTACTGCGAGGGGCTGCGGGACTCCCTGGACTTGGTGCCCATCGGCGGCTGGCACGGCAACGGCCGCAAGGGGGGCTGGATCTCGCCGTTCCTGCTGGCGGCATGGGATCCCGAGTCGGAGACTTTCACCTCCGTGTGCCGATGCATGTCCGGCTTCACCGACGCCTTCTACGCCGAGGTGAGTTTGCTTTCCTGCCTTTCGCTGGCAAAGGGAAGCTTGGAGTTTGATTTAGACTCTCCTCGTTCTGATGTTTGGAGACTTCCATCTCCGTACGCCGCTGCATGTCCGGCTTCACCGACTTCTTCGATACCGAGGCGGCCTTCAAACCGTGGTCTGATTGCGCAAGGACACAAAAAGGAAATCATTGCCAGCGGCGCGGGAGCCGGAGATAGGAAATTCGCCCTTCTGTGTCGTTGCCACAAAAGCTGCGTTCCTCCTGTAGTGCAGTCTTTTGCACACGTCTGCACCCAGCCGCAGGGCCTCCACCTTTTGCCGTAGGAAGGCGCTGTTTTCCGTGTAAAACGCTGCACCTGCGCCCACAGGCCAGCGCGCGGCTGCGGGAGCGGCAGCTGCCGGGGCCTAAACCCTACTACGTGACGGGCGAGTCGCCGGACTTCTGGTTCGAGCCGGGCGAGGTTTGGGAGATTCGCGGCGCCGACCTCACCATCAGCCCCGTCCACAAGGTGGGTCTAGAACTAGAGATTGCGTCACGACTTGGGCTATATTTGACCGATTTGGCTGTACAACGGAGAGGTGAGGGAGATCCGCGATGCCGGAGTCTGGGCCAGATTCAATAGGCCATTGGGAGCATGGCAGAGGTTTGAAACGTCCGCGGCGCCGACCTCACCATCACCCCAGTCCACACAATGGGTCAGGCAATTGACACAGTGCAGCTGTGAAGGTGCAAAGCCCCTGACGAGTAGTCCCTGCTGTTGAGCACGCACGCTGGCTGCATGCCCTCATTTGTCTGCCTGAGCCCGCGTGTCAGGAGGCTTTAGCTGCAGCTTGACGGCAGAGCAGCCGCACCCGGACCGCGGCTGTCAGAAGAGTGCCCTGCCCCGCCGGCGCATTTGGGTGTCGTCCTCACGCTACTGAGGCGCCGCACCTCGAGGCTGATTGTGCACCTGTCATCGGATTCATCAAGTGCCGCTACCCTGCAGGCGGCGGCCTGCGCCTCGATGATGTCGCTGAACTTGCTCGCATGGTTCGCTTTCTGCAGGCGGCAGCGGGGCGGCTGCACCCAGACCGCGGCGTCAGCCTGCGCTTCCCGCGCTTCATCCGCCTCCGACCAGACAAGGTGCAGACGCCAGATTCGATACCAAATACCAAATGCGATGCACCGCTGGTGTGAATTCCATGTGTCGGCGCCATCATGGACATGAAGCGCATCCCCCGCTTCGTCCGCCTGCGGCCGGACAAGGTGCAGACGCCCCACGGCACAAACACGGTTTCCCTCTCAAGACACCCTGTAACGAAAGTTTTGGGATCGCCGCTGGCAGATCGACGGCCATGTTCGCGCTCTTGCGGTGGGCGTGAAGTGGGGTTTCTCTAAAAAAAACCCGTAATTTGTGGCAGGCGTCGGCTCCGCCATGCATATCAGCGCAGAGCACCGACGAGCAGGTGGGGTGCCGCATGAGGCCATCGCATATACCAAGTCACAGCCACCTTCCCTTACACGCTGAGCTCGTTTGGTGCGGAGCACGGAGGAGGCAATGAGGCCGGACGTCACAGAAGACCCATTGATGATATTTTAGTGCTGCCCAGCTTCCAAGTCTGTTTCTCAATGGTGAGTGGCGAGTGCAGAGTGTTGAGGAGGCGACGGGGCCGGACGTCATAGAGGACCTGTATAACCGGCAGACGCGGCGCATGGAGATGGCGCAGGAGCGGCTCGGGCGCGGCGGCGGCGGCGGCGGCGGTGGGAGGGCAGACCGATGATGGGCTGTTTCGTCCGTGGAGCTGTACAACGGCAGACGCGGTGCATGGAGGCGGTGGATGAAAGACTGGGCGCGGCGGCGGCGGCGGACGATTATAATGCTGCATTGGCTGCTCTGCCTGCGGCAGCGGCGGCAGCGGCACCAGCGGCAGGCACCAGCAGACACGGTGCAGGAGCGGCTGGGGCACGGCGTCGGCGGCTGCGGAAGAGGGCAGAATGCTGGGACGCTGCATCCTTGTAGGTCATTTTCAGCGGCAGCAGGAGCTGCAGCCGCGGCGCAGGTGTGACGGCGCCGCGGCGGCGGCGTTCGAGCTGCGGCACACACTGCTGGGCTGCCGCCGCAGCTGACGACCCATCCACAGCAATGTGACGCTCCGACTCGCTGAACGAGAGTAGACATGGTGGGGCTCAGATAGAGAATAACAGGCTTCGCACCGCACGTATATGTTTATCTGATTGTATCGTCATGCGGCGGCTGCGCTGGGGCACACGAACAAATTGTAACATGGAACGAACACCTGCTTCCCAACAAAGCACCACTGCTGCTTGGCTCATCGGCGAATCACTACATCGCACGTGTAGTGCATTGTACTGCGCCTGAGGCACGTGCATGCCATGATCAAAGCCTTCTGTCGTCACCTGGTCAGCGACAGGCAGCCAGATTGTGAAGTGCGCAGGTGTCAGTGCCCATCACTGATCGCGGGGAAACTTCCGGGGCTTGTCACCCCGGTCGAGCCGTGGTTGAAGCGTCCCTTTGACCGGGGGCGCTCCCATTGGTAACAGCTCCCCAGCAATGGGGATGGCTGCCAAAGGCAGCGCCACCGCCACCGCTAAGCCCTGAGGATGACCTTGCACTACGTCATCCCAGGCAGCCCGCCACTTAAATAGCGCCTAGGAGCGAAACCTACAAAGCCAGTGAAATTCACTGAGGTCAATGTGACAGATGAGGCCCTCAGGCAAGGCCGAAACGCCGTCTCACACAGCCCTGGTTTTCGCTCCCATCCCTTTCGGCCCCCTCGGGTCGGCGACATGGATGAACATTGGTCTCTCTGATCAAAACGCTTCAATCGAGGATGTCCGAGTTCACACTAACAACTGCAATCAATTTTCCTGCATGCCAATCCCACCTGCTGGCTCGGATCCTGCCAGCGGCGCATCAAAGGGCAGGCTGACGGGTGCGTCGCAAGTGATGCATGTATGTATTACACACCGCAGGAACGGCACCAACTGATGACGGCGCTGCTAACGAGCACATTGCGAATGCAGGCGGTAGCTTCAGAAGCCCTGACCGCGGCAGCATTGGTAGCAGGAGGCGTCGAGTCCAATTCCAGCGGACGGCAGAGGATCAGCAGCCACTGCGTGGCGAGGCAGACGTTCAACAGCCAGGCAGCGCCAAGAAAAGCCACAGTGTCAGCACCCGGCGCAGATGCAGCGGCGGCACGGCTGCACTGCGGCAGATGGCGCTTCTGTGAATGACATAAAGACTGACTGAGTGTGCGGAGGGCTGGCTGGCTTTCACTGTGTCAGCCCTCATGTGGCTCATAAAAGCAGCCTGTTAAAGTAACCAATGTACAATCAAGGCAAGAGCAGCGGCACCGGCAGCTGCCATGAGGATTGCTGCAGCTCCTATGCAACGAAGCTCGCTTTGCAACGTCGTCAGGACAGATGGTATCAGCTCCATGCACTGGAGGGAAATTTACGAGAGGCGAGCGCAAGGCTTTGGCGCGGTAGTGGCAGCATCACATATAGGGTTCGTCGTTTATGCAGCAGGCAACAGAGGAGCAAAAGCCTATGCACCTGATCAGCCAGTTACCCGTGAGGAAAAGGTCAGAGTCCAGCGCCAGAGGATGTCGCGCCGGCAGCATCCAGCGGCAGTGCACCGGCTGCCAGTAGCGCACCGAATGAAGAGTCAGCTGGCGAGGGCACTGTTAATTCGAGACCGGCTGCTGCGGTACGACCTGGCTGCCGCCGCTGCCAAAATGTGAATCTGCAGCTCAGGGATTGCGATGTTGTGTGCAGTGGCTGATGGCGTCTGGTGGTGTAGTGGTGACGGCACAGCAGCATGCTGTTCTTGCCGCATGTTAGGTCACAAACGCTGGCATAAACTAGAAGAATACAAGGCCCTCTTAACAAATCCTAGCGTCACTCGAGAGAGCTCTCGGTCATATTGCAACACAACTTCCATTCCTGCGAGAGAGGAGCGCTCCGATTTGTCTGCTGGGCGGAATAAACGGCGGCTGACTGATCGGGGCCTCGAAGGGCAACAGCGGAAGCTCGCAATTGCGGCATGCCTCATCTGCAGAAGTCGCTGGCGCACAAGAACTCGGTTTTACAGGTGCACTATCATCAGACATCGCGAAAAAAGTCGAAAGCGCAGTCGTGCAATCACGACTGTTTTCACTGTGTGTGCCGAGCGCTGTGTGTGCCGAGGTGCAGACTGGGGTGAAGTTTCAGCAGCAAAGATTATCTACGCAAGGCGCACAGATTGCCTCTGAATCCATCTTCTACGTCAAATTTTGTATCCGAGGCGTTCTACGATGAGCTGCGCCGCCCTCACAGGTACTGCATCAGCTCGATGGCGCAACAAGCGTGCATCTCTCAATGTAGTCAGGCTTGCTTTGTCACACGACAAGCAGCGCAGTTACGGCCATTCTGTTTATTTGCAGGATCTTGAGCACAACCGGTCAGCACCATGCCACTGCCGTGCGTGTGGGACCTAGAGGCGGTGACATACCCAGAGGTGGGTGCGCTTGCAAGCGCACAGTCGGCGCCGTACTGAGCATCACCAAACTGCCAACCTCTAGTGGAATCGGGCATCTTGTCAACAATGTATGCTCATGCCTGTGCTCTTCCAACCAACGTCGCCGGCCATCAGACAGGCTGCAATTGCGCCGCCGCAGGGGCAGCGCACGGTCACGCCGCGCGTGGGTGTCTGGTTCGTAACAGACGACGGCTTCAGCGTGGGCCATGCGGCCATCTTCGCTGACACGCATGAGCGGCCGCAGCCTGCTGCCGTCGCCGAGCTGCGCAGCGCCGCCGAGCATGTCGCCAAGGTGCGCTCGCCTTCCGAGACGCCAAAGGCAGCAGTGGAGTCTCGCCATGTAAACATGGCCCACATGCCTCATCATTTACTAAGCACTTTGTCGTCGAGAGTGTCAGAGTGATCGGGTCTGTACTCCGTCGACCCCTGCAATGTCAGGCTCTGGCCGCGGGCACGGGCCGGGACCCGGCGGTGGAGCACTGGCTCACTGCCATTGCCTTGGAGCGAGGGCGGCCGATCCGCTACTTCTGGCAGCGTGGGTTTCAGGGCATCTACCAGGAGACCTTTGCGATGGACATGTCGGGCAGCCCCATCGAGCTAATGGGGCTGATGGCCCCGTGCTGGATTGAGGGGCTGGGCAACCAGTGGACGTACATGTTGCCGGCCGGCATCACAGTCGCCAAGGTGGGCGTCTCAACAACCAATTTCAATGCGAGTGCTTGAAGATTGCATGAGCGTCGTCCAGGACCTCTACAGGAGAGAATGTGACACCTAAGTCTCCCCCACATGCCTCATTCGGACGTGTGCGGCTGCAAAGGGGCACAGTAGTACTCCTCGTGGAAGTAAAGCCAGTCCGCCTGGCTTTCTGCCGGCCGGCATGCAACTTCTATGTGCTGGTGCCAGTTCGGTCTAGTGTCTCCAGTTTCGGTATAGGTTGTCTTGTGCGTGACCTGGTGCAAGTGGCATTGCGCAGCACGAGAGCGCCAACGAAAGTGAGGCGATGCTTCTGCACCATCCCGCAATTTTTAAGTGCCGATGCGGGATGGTGCTTAAACCTCCAATGCGCCTGGCGGCGGAAAGGTGGCCAGCAGAGCTTCTTTGATAGTGGCAGTCTTCTCTGTTCTTGCAGGCCATGCAGGTGGCTCAGCCGGCGGCCTGTACCAACAACACACATCATGCTGATGGTCACTGACAAGAGCGCACGCTTCCCGAATTCTAACAGCACCAAAAAGTTTTTAGCAGCCTGACTCGCACTTGTCGGTTCTTGCAGGCATGCGTTCTGTTGGAGCCCGCGGAGTCGCGACCGCTACAGCAGCGTGCCAAGGTGGCAGACTGGGACGCCCGCGCTGTGCGGCTTGGACGTGGCAGCCTCACGGAAATCGCCGACAGCACCCTCGGGTCCGAGCTGCAACAGGCGGCGGAGGATCGAACGGCGGCGGTGCTAAAGCAGTACGAAGCCGCCGCTACATGGCAGCAGCAGCAGGACGCCGTCGCCCTGGCCCAAGCAGAATACGGCCGGTGCCCGGTTCCTCGTGTCGACCTGCAGGTTGACACCAGCAAAGCAAATTTATATAGAATCAAAATTCATAAAACCTAATGCAACCCATTGGTGGGCAGGGTGCACACAACGCGGAGGTGCGCTGATGTCGAGGGCTCACAGGTCCTTGTCGACAACATTCTAATTGATGCGTTGAGCACCTCTGTTCGCATCATAGCCTGTGTCTATAGTTGTATCTGCGTACCTGCATCTGCTCTGTGTGCATGTCGTACATCTACAAACAGCAGCACCGTCATCTTCAGACGCTGTTCGTGTTCTCTCGAGTGACAGGTGCAGGCGGACCAGCTGGCAAAGGCGCAGGATGCCGCGGCGCGGTCGGCGAAGGAAAGAAAGCGGATCGAGCGGCTGGCGGCGGAGCATGCGGAAGCCCTGCGCTCGCAGCCGCGCCAGCACCGCTGCAAGCACACGAGGTCCAGGGTGCGCATTCTCTCGACTGGCAGTGGAGGAGCAGAGGGCTTTGCAGCAGTGCAGGGCTGGTGCCCTTGGACAGAGCTCTGATCCTGGACTCTGCCTGGTGGTCCCCACCCCTGTACTCGTGCTGTCGGGACAACAAAAGGCTGTGGCTTGGCAGTATAGCCGAGACGATCTCATTTGTTCACGGCTGTTCGTCCTGGATGTTCCGTCTGCAGGGTTGCAGGCCCGGCACCGGCGGCAGTGAAATTCGCTCTGCGGCGGGCAGCCCTGCGGCACCGGCGGCGGCGGCGGCGCCCATGCCGGCCGCACAGCCTGGCAGCGCAGCGGACCCGCAGAGCTGCAGCGCCAAGCAGGCGCCAGTAGGCGGGCTTGCTGCCAGCAAACATGGCGGCCAGTCGGCAGGCGAATTGTCTGACGGCCCTGCCGCCTGCAGATATGCAGCTTCGCCGCCGCCGCCGCCGCCTTCGCTGCCTGATACGCAGCGTGGGCGGCAGTGCCAGCGGGCCGCGACGCAGCCAGATGACCACCATCCAGCTGCAGAAAGGGTGTGGTAGTATAAGCGATCGGTTTCACCTACTGCCGTGAATCTGCACCCATGGTTCCGTTGTTAAGCAACGCCATCATATAGAGAAACAAGCCTGCACAATGTGAAACGCCTTCATTTGCAATTTCGCCATTGATTAAGTAAAGCAGGGGATACTAAGTCCAACTTAGCAAACCCCTGCAGAAATCCATCTGCGTGCATGTGCCATCTAATTGTGCCATCTGAATGATGGAAACGTTACGGTGACGATGGCACAGGACGGCGTGCAGCGGCAGGCGCAGACCAAGACGGCGCCAAAGCAGCCGTCGCTGAGCAAATCGACGGTACTGGCGCAGCTGCTGCCGCCGCCAATGCGGCCCCAGCGGGATAGGGCGCGGCGGCAGCGCTGGCGTCTGATTTGCCACAGGGCCTCCGAAGCCGGCCTGGTGATCTCGACTCCACATGTCAATGACAAGACCGTCTGCTGACACCCTTCTACTGCATCTCAGCTGTCAATGTTAGAATCGCTTCTTCCAGTGGCTCTTCGTTGTGTTTCGGGGATAGCTCCTGCAGCAGCAGCTCTGCACACCGCACGCAAAGCCACGACATGCTATCATTGTGGTCGTGTGTGTCCTCCACTATCCTTGTCCGTCCCTGGTACCCCTGCGAACAGGCGACTCAGCACCTCGTTGTCATGTCCCTGCTACAGAGCGACTTGATGGTGGAGGAGGTGGGAGGTGACGAGGCGGCGCAGACAGGTGGGTCAGCCGGCGAGCAGGACGCCGCTGTGGACGTGCTGGGCTGGGGCAAGCCCCTCTCCAGTGAGGTGCGTGGCTGTGAGCCCTGTAGTACAGCTGGGTTAGTTCAATCTTGTCAAGCGAGTTTAATTTTTTTCATATTTGAGTTCCTACCAACAAACCTCCCAGCCCTGCAACGACTCTGCAGCGAGCCCCCGGCGCCCCGGAGGCCGCGGGGATGTTGCCTGCGGCTTTCACGATACAGAGGGCCTTGCCAGGGTGACCTCAGGGTTTGTCTGTGGGAGGCAATGTCAAAGACCCATAAGGACCTCCATCACCTCCAAAACAATACGCTGCTGAGCAGCTCGTCCGCAGCCTGCACCAGCTGCAGAGGGCGGAGCCGCACATGGCCAAGCACGATATGTTCACTGGAACAGATTGATGCGGAAGGTGCACATTGACACCTGATGTGTGGTTGTCCTGCAGCCGCGCAAGGCGCTGCCAACCCTGAACGTGGTACTGCAGGGCGGCAGCGCCGGCGCCATGGCCGCCGCCACCATCGCGGCCAGCGCCAACAGCCTGGGCGTCGCTGGCCGCGTCTTCAGCAACGGGTCTGACAGCGACGAGCGTGAGGCAGACAGGGTGGGCGGCAACTATGCGGCACTCGAAGATGTGGAGGAGCCGGCAACGCCTGTGGCGTCACCAATCGAGCCACGCCGCCTCAGGTGTGCGCATGAAAAGGCATGGCAGTCAGACAGCTCAACGTTGTTCGCTTGTCAGGGAAGAATCACAGTACAGGGATACTAAAGAAGCACAGTGCAGGGGATACTCAATCTAATTGGACCACCGAAACTTATTATCTCCTGCACAGTGCGCTGCACTCCTCTAGTGCAGGCTCAATGAGCTGGCGCAGACTTGCAGATATGTCACGTCCGTGTCAACACCAACATGCTGGAAGACTTATGTGATGATCGGAGTTTGTTGCTGCTCGAATCTGCAAGTGCACTTTGGATTTGCCACCCGGAAAGTCCATTCGATATGTTCTGCAGCATGCTAAGCGGCAACGGCCCGCCAGGTGGCAGCGTCCCGGATGCGGCAGTCGGCGCTGCTGCGCGCCGCGCCGGCACGATGGGCGGCGGCAGGGCCAGCTGCAAGCCCGCAGCGGCGCGGCGTTCTCACCCAATTGTCTCTCCTGGCTGCCGCCCGAAGGTGGTAGCCAGGATCTCGCGATCAGGCATGGCAAATTAGGACTGGCACAGCAAGTGTCGATCCTCACCCTACAGCCTCCTGTAGCACACACAAGCACATGCTTTGCACTCTCCATCCAACCCCATGTCGCATACTAGCCAGCCGGCTCCAGTCTATGAAGTCTTTCTGGGTTTGCACATCAACGCCTGGTATCATCGTTTTTTGGGCAGCCGCCTGCATTTGCAAGCACTGTGCAGGTTTGATTCCAATTTGACGAAATTACGAAATGCGAATTCGCGCAGGCGAGCACAGCAACGCGGGTGCGGCGGAGCGGATGCAGAGACTGACGGTGCAGATGCGCAGCCCCTTTGCCTTCCACAGCACCTCCCGGAACAGGTGTAGACGAGCCTCTTGACCCTAGAAGCCACGGAATTGATGCACAGCTGGCGCTTGCTGCACTCTCGAGTGAAGAGGTGTTTGAGCCAGCTGGTGTTCCGACACATCCTCCCATAGGATCCCAAGAGGGCAGCAATGGAGCGGCATTTGGCACCAAAGCACAAGATGCAGCGGCTGTGCCATATCCATGGTCATTCAAAGTTTCAGCTTCTTGTGCTGAAACCAGCGGGCCGGCAAATGCACTCGAAAAGGACGCGGTGGCGGCAACTACGCAACAGATCTGAGGTTTTGATATGTCACTCGGGCGGACGCTATTATCAAGGCTTTCTCTTCTGATATGATACAGCAGTGGGAAGTTCAATGACTGGGATGCACTTGTCAGCGATGCAGCAGGTGCCTACAATCGAATCGGAAGTCTACGTTCATCAACAAGCTGATGAGGCTGTATGATGAAACGATTTTCGTGCATGGGTTGCAGTGATGGCGAGGGCAATGATGGGCGATGACAGACCTGAAATTCTACTACAGTTTACGGTGAATCTGCAGTGACAGGGAGGGCGAGGCCAAGCAGGCGATGGCGGCAATGCAGCTTTCTCTGCCGCACAAGGCCTGCTTCAAGCGCACTGTCCTCATCGAGGTGGGGCGCCTCACGCTCGATAATGTGACATCATGTGTTGTGCCAGGATCCGAAGTGCTGTGTCGTATTGTCTCTGTGGGATGAGCGCCAGAGCCAGCGCAGCCGCTCTCCCATATTGAACTTACTGGCCACTGGTTGGTGTTTGCAATCGCACCTGATTGTTGCACCTCCAAAGAAGGCGCAAACTGCAGTCGTCTTATGCAGCAGCAGGTTTTGCGAATCGTCTCCTGCGGCTGTTGTTCATGGAACTTGCTTGTATGAACTTGTTCATTTTCGCACACAGGAGGCGGCTGCGGCGGCCGCGGCGGCAGCGACGGCGGAGGATGGCACGCGCAGACTGCAGCCTATCGCCACTGGCCAGTTCACCGCGCTTCTAGAGGCCCTGGATCAGGTAATACATGTCGTGATGAGCACGCTGCGCGGGCGCTGATGACCTCACTCGTGGAACCACAACCAAATCTTGTTGTAATCTGGAACCAGCTCAGCTTTGCATTATTCTGCACGTGCAGGAACATGCGAATCCGGTGGCGCAAGCAGCGGCGCTAGAGACCCAGTACCATGGGGTCCGCTCCCTGCCCACGCTGGTACAGGTCATCGCAATTGGCATTATCGCGCTGGCACATGCACTATCAAGAGTGACCACCTTTCCGATTCCTCGTCATCACGCTCTTTCAGATTATTCAGCGCCGCCTCTGAGTCAATCTGCAACCGTATCTGTGGACACCTTGTGCTCTGATCGCAGGCGCCTTGGGGGGCATCAGAGATGACGTGCTCCGGTGCTGAGCATGGTGCTACCCGCCGCCAGGTGTGGCAGGCTCAATGCAGCAGTTGTGACTGCAGTCTCGCAATGACATGAGTTGTGCTGTTCACGTGTATTTCGGGCCTGTACTGATATGTTGCGGCAGAGAGAGGAGCTCCGCGTGTGGATTGCAGCGTGTACACTCACGTCCCATGCTCATCTGACACGCTGCCAGCAGCAGAGACTGGGTTATGTAGCCATCTCAGATGATAAGGAGCCTCGTTTGGCAGGTGGGTGCAAAGGAATTGGGCAAGCTGCCGGAGGTGGAGGTGGAGGTGGAGACAGATGTGGAGCCCTCAGATGCTGACACCGCCGTCATGAGCAAAACTCCACTCAAACAGGGTGCGTGTATGCGGAGTAAGGGAGACACGTCGGCTTGTGAAACGATGTATCTGGGCATTGATTCACCGATCAATGTGCATCTGTATGACCTCTTTTGTTTGCCAAAACTTGTTACAGAACTCTTGGTCTGCAAATTCAGAGCCGGTATCCATACGACAAACTGCGGAGCTGGTGCGGAGCTGGTGTCAACCCACGACAATGCCTTGATTATGTAGCGGTCGTTTTTCTGCCGACAATTGCCAGTTGGGATGGATTAGCGTTGTTATCTCTGTACTTCACAGAGATAAAACTGACCTGTCAAATAGTGTCTGAGAATTCGTTACTGGCACTGCAGTCATGGAGCGGGTCCGAGGCCTGGCGAGCCGGCTGCTGGCGTGTGTCACTCTCGCAGTTACCAGCCCACCGCCGGCACATCCCGCAGTGGACATCATTCAACGCAGGACAACATCTTCCGCGACGTCATCAGCATGCCGGAGGATGTGCCTGCCAGCACAGCAGGTGTCACCCAACTTTCGATAGTTGCAAATCAGCGGCAGAAAAAATATGAGCTGATATCATGCATGCAGTCTGTGGCAGACGACTAGCAGCAACAATCCAATGTGACCTGCAGTCGCCTTCTGATTTCAGTGCCAATTACGAGGTTCCCCGCTACACTCCGCAGCAAGCGGCTGACAGACAATCTCTGTGATGGCATGGCGAGGGCACCGTCCTGGCAAACCGCATCAACGAGTATCAAGCCACAGTAGAGTTTACGATAGAAAATTAGATATCAACACGAGTCTGACCCTACTCATCTTCAACTCGTGCAGGTGCAGAGATGGCAGCGCCACAGCAACCACGCCTCAAAAACGCTGGCGTGAACCAAGGGACGGCACCGGAGGTGCAACCCAGAGAACAAGAACCTGCAGACGACCAACAGGTGTGGCGCAGAGGAAGAGCTGTTCATCTGTGATCCAGCACATCAACACACATGAAGAATTTGCACTTGTTGTACCAGAAGGCAACCAGATCCCTGAATTTTCTGCTTGTTTCAATGTCTTGGCTACCTTCCGTACGAGCCAAGAGGTGCCTTTATGTACTCTTCTTTTCGTAGCCGTGTTATTTTCTTCCTTGTCGTCTGACTTGCAATACCCGAAGTCGGCTGAGTTCCTAGCCGTCTCCCACTGACGGCTCTTTCCTTCTTCTTGCTGGACATGGTGAGATGATCTAAGTCCAGCCCGCCGCCGCCGCCGCCGCCGCCGCCCCGGCAATCTCCTTCTGCCTTCTTCCTTCCTCCAAAATGTTTCGCACTCGTTTTCCTGCTTCCTTGTGGCACGGGACTGAGAAAGAGGCCCCACGGACCCGGGGGG
>JAABUM010004831.1_pt1 | contig 14796 bp, 18 predicted proteins | sample 5559161 | NCBI WGS metagenome assembly JAABUM01 (sample SAMN10711868, study PRJNA513369) | rock metagenome | isolation source: Antarctica rocks | place: Antarctica: Victoria Land, Siegfried Peak nord
TTCAAAACTACCTCGATGAATTCTGTTACAAGTTCAACCGAAGGTATTTTGGTGAAAAACTGTTCGACAGGCTAATAATAGCCGCTTTAGACAATACTTGGTATTGATTGCGGACAGTCATATTAAACTATGATCAGAGAAATTGTAAAGCCGGAAGGAAACACCTATGTTTTAAATCTGCCAAACGAAATGGTGGGAAAAATGATAGAAGTTGTTGCTTTTGAAATTGAGGAAAATCTACCTCAAATTTTTGAAAAAAAAAATATTGAACAGTTAAACAAAGAGTTGGAAGGATTAACTGTAAACTTAAAAGCTTTTAAGTTTAATCGTGATGAAGCAAATGACTACGATTAAAGCTTCTGTTGCGATAGATACCAATATTATTCTGTATTGTTTTGATGAAGATTTAAATGCTGCTAAAAAGTTAATAGCACATGATATTTTAAGTTGTTTTCCAAGTTTCTCATCACAGGTTTTAAGTGAAGTAATCAATATTTGCCATAAACGGTGGAAATATAACAAAAGCCGCTTAATTAAAGTAGCGAATTTTTTGATTGAAAATTGTACACTACATCCTATTGACCATGAAACAATTACTTTAGCTCATTCGCTAATTTTAAAGGATGATTTTCAATATTTTGATGCTTTAATCATTGCTTCAGCCATTACTTCCAATTGCACAATTCTTTGTTCGGAAGACATGCAGCACAAAATGTTGGTCGAAAACAAATTGACCATCATCAACCCATTCCTTTAATACCTTTTTTTAAAAAAGATGATTGAGTTGAACGGCTTTCCCCTTTCCGCCCTTCTTCTTTAAACCCTTCCACCCTTCCGCCTCTTTTTTTACCTTTGCCGCATGGCAGCTAACAAACCATCTGTACCGAAAGGAACACGCGATTTCTCTCCCGCCGAAATGGCGAAACGCAATTATATTTTTGATACGATAAAAACAGTATTCCGCAAATATGGCTACCAGGAAATCCAAACGCCATCCATGGAAAACCTGGAAACATTGACCGGCAAATATGGTGAGGAAGGTGATAAATTGATCTTTAAGATTTTGAATAGTGGAGATTTTCTTAAGAGTATTTTTTGGTTTGACTATCCCCAAATTAAAAAGCAATTTGCTGAATCGCCTGACGATTTAATAATGCCTTTAAGTAGACTTTTTGATAATAAAGATTTTGATGGCATCTCCGAAAAAGCCCTTCGTTACGATTTAACAGTTCCTTTTGCGCGTTACGTGGTTTCGCACCAAAACGAAATTACTTTTCCGTTCAAGCGTTTCCAGGTGCAGCCGGTTTGGCGTGCAGACCGGCCGCAGAAAGGCCGTTACCGCGAGTTTTACCAGTGCGATGCCGATGTGGTTGGTTCGGATTCTTTGCTGAACGAAGCAGAATTTATATTGATTTATGACGAAGCGTTGAGCAATTTTGGTTTGAAGGATTTCACCATCAAAATTAACAACCGCAAAATTTTATCCGGTATTGCAGAGATCATTGGTAAACCGGAACTGATTGTGGACATGACCGTTGCCATTGATAAATTAGATAAAATCGGCATGAACGGCGTAGGCTTAGAACTGCTGCAACATGGTTTTACCGAAGCTGATCTGCAAAAATTAACGCCGATAATTTTACTGGAAGGAAGCAACGATGAAAAATTATCTGCCTTAAAAGAAGTATTAAAAAACTCGGCAATTGGTTTAAAAGGGATTGAAGAACTCGATACTGTTTTTACCTACCTAAAAAATAGTATGCTAAAAACAGCAAAACTTGAACTGGATATTACGCTTGCCCGCGGTTTAAATTATTACACCGGTGCTATTTTCGAAGTAAAAACCAACGAAGTTGCTATGGGCAGCATTGGCGGCGGCGGCCGTTATGATGATTTGACCGGCATGTTTGGCTTAAAAGGTTTAACCGGAGCCGGGATTTCTTTTGGTGCCGATCGTATTTACGATGTGCTGGAAGAACTAAAATTGTTCCCGAAAGATGCCACGCAAGGCACGCAGGTTTTAGTTTGCTGTTTCGACCGGGAGTTTGAAAACTATGGTTTCTGGTTAGTGCAGCAGTTACGGGAAAAGGAAATCCGTGCAGAATTATATCCACCGGGCGCAAAAATCAAAAAGCAGTTGGATTATGCCAACAACAAAAATATTTCGTTTACCATCATGCTTGGCAGCGAAGAAATGCAAACCGGCTTATTGTCTTTAAAAAATATGCAAACCGGCGAACAGCAAAAGCTTTCTGCCGAAATGATTTTGGAGCGATTGAAGCAATAGTTTTTGTTTTACCATACTTCAAGGGATCGCCAGAACGACGAATAGAACGATAACCACCAGAACAGTAGCCACCCAGGTGCGCAGGGTTGAATGCCGCCCGGAGGCGATCCGGCATTCTTGATTTTTGGTTCTTTTGATCAAGCAAAAGAACGCACAAGAAAAAATAAATTTGAAGAATATCCTTCCACTGCGCTCAGGATAGCAGAACAGGTTAGAAAAAGAAACCCATTATCCCGGCAACCCAACATCCTCTGCAGGAATAAACATACTGTTTTTATCCACCAAAAAACTCATCGGTTGTTCCGGGTTTTTAATGATCTCCAGCAGCAGGAAACCCCAGGACTTCCAAAAGTTTTCTAAAACCTGACCGTAAACTTTGTTTTTCCATTCATCAAAAAGAGGCTTGGCACTTAGGCCTTGGAGCGGCATGGCTTCTACATAAATTTTCTCTTTTACGGGAAGGAGGTTGTATTCCGGCAAACGGTTAAACAAGTAAGCGGAGTAAAAAATCCTTGCGCAAAATTCTTCAAACTGGATCGGGTGCAGTGTTTTCCCTTGTATTTTCCCCAAAATTTCCTGGTGGTAAACGGTATTGGCGCCATTGTCCTGTAAACAGAAAATGAAGCCAAAATCTTTCAACCTCAAAGAAAAAGTAAGGGAATTAATTTCATCCCGATAATTAAATTCTTCTGTTTTAGGATTTATCTTAAACAGAAAAAAACTAAACGGTTTAAAATCCTCAAAAACAATAGGTAAAAGAAGCATCTGCAGCATAATATGCAATTGGCTAAACTTGTGCATCAGCGATTGCGAAATGTTCAATCCCTGGCCTTCCGTATATTGTTGTCTGATCGCAGATTGTAGCTCATTAAAAATAATGCCGTACATGATTTTGCCCGCCCAGATGAACAGCTTCCATTCGTCCAAAGCTTTTACCGCTTCAAAGCCCTGCTCAAAAGCAGCTTTGATTTCTGCCTCCAGCGGTTCTAAATAAAGTTCATTTACTTCTGCGGAGCAAGGTAACTTCAAATCTTTATAAGTCGGGAAATTTTCGTCCAGCATTTTAAAAGGCTGATCGTACAAGTTGTATTTGGCCAACAGCCAGGCCGGGAAAACCTGAATTTTTTCTTCTTCGGATTGTAAAACTTTGCCGGTTAAGAAGCAGGTGCGGTTGCCAAAATTGAAGCGGTCAAAAGGCAAATAAATTTCCGTTTGCATATCCTTCAAAGATAGAAAATGATTTTGGCCGGGATTTTTTAGCTTTATCCGATTTAACATGAAACTGACTTACCAACCTTACCAGCTCGAACTGAAACATCCGTTCACGATTGCTAAATTTTCCCGTACCGGGACACCTTTAATATTGCTAAAATTAGAGTATGAAGGTTTGATTGGACATGGAGAAGCTTCTATGGTGCCTTACATGGGCGAAAACGTAGAAACAGCTACAGCTTTCCTGCAAAAAGTTGATCTGAACGCTTTTCATCATCCTTTTAAAATGGATGAGGTAATGGCTTATTTAGATAGTCTTTCGCCTGGAAACCCGAATATTAAAGCAGCTATTGATATTGCTTTTCATGATTTGATCGGGAAAATCGAACAAAAACCTTGTTATCTATTGTTCGGTGCTGATCCCGATTTGATGCCGGTGACCAGTTATACTTTAGGGATTGACACGCCCGAAATAATGATCAAAAAAGCGCAGGAAGCAGCTTCTTTTAAGGTGATCAAAATTAAATTAGGCAGAGATAACGACGAGGAAATCATTCGCGCCATCCGTTCTGTTACCCAAGTTCCGCTTTATGTGGATGCCAACCAGGGCTGGACGGACAGGCAAAAAGCACTCGACAAAATTTACTGGCTGCACGAGCAAGGTGTGGAACTAATTGAGCAGCCGATGGACAGAAACGATTTGGACGGCAACGCCTGGCTAACTGAAAACAGTCCGGTTGCGATTGTGGGCGATGAAGCCGTACAGCGTTTTGCAGATGTAGAAAAAGCAAAAGGCGTTTATCATGGTATCAACATGAAACTAATGAAATCTGCCGGAATGTACGAAGGCCACCGCATGATCTTAAAAGCAAAAGAATTGGGTTTAAAAACACTGATTGGCTGCATGAGCGAAACCAGTTGCGCCACGTTAGCTGCTGCTGCTTTGGCCCCGCTTTGTGATTGGGCCGATTTGGACGGGCCGTTCCTCACCAAAAATAACCCTTACCAAAACCCGAAATTTGCCAATGGAAAATATGTGCTAAAAGAAGCATTTGGGTTGGGGCTGGTTTCGGTTGATAGGTTTGGGTTGTGAGTTACGGGTTCTGGTACTGTCATTTAGAACGAAGAGAGGAATCTTCTTTAAAGCGAGAAGTTTTTTCTTGTCCGTTCTTTTTGCTTGATCAAAAAGAACCAAAAAATCAAGAATGCCGGATCGCCTCCGGGCGGCATTCAGCCCCATGCGCCTGGGTGACTACCAGCATGATTGTCGTTCTGTAGTTGAATAAGACAGTGAATAAAAAAATCAGCACTGGTTTACGATGCTGATTTTTATGTGCTAAAAGAAGCATTAAGGCTTAGTAGTTTCCGTAGCTTTTTTGCCTTTTTTAGTGGTGATCAAAATGACACCATCTTTACCTTTATCGCCATATTTAGCTATTGCTAAAGGATCTTTTAAAACAGTGACACTTTCAATATCATTTGGGTTAATATTGTCCCACGGATCAATTCCTTTTGCTTCAACTCCATCAATAATTACTAAAGCTATGTTAAAAGGTGTGTTGCTATTAATTCTTACTGCTTTTATTCGTTTAGAAGAATCAGCAGCAACGTAATTTGTAACAACAATTCCTGATATATGCGTTTTTTTTGTAGAATCAGAAGATGTTCCATCATCCAAAGTAAAATTTACCGGCATCGTATAAGCAACCCGTACCGTCTTACCGTTTTGCATTCCCGGGTGCCAGGCTGGCGACTCTTCCAACACGCGGAGGGCTTCTGCACCTGCGCCGCCGCCAATATCGTGCAGCACTTTAATATCGGTAAGTTTGCCATCTTTTTCTACGATAAAAGAAACGATCACACGGCCGGTTATTTTTTTAGCTTTAGCTTCTTTTGGATATTTAATATGGTTTGCTAAGAACATTGAAAAAGCTTTTTCGCCTCCCGGAAATGACGGTAACTTTTCTACTGCCGCAAAACTAACCACTCCAGGTTCAGTAGAAGGTTTTACTATAAGCATATTGGCTCTATTTCTTGCTGACTGCTTGTCTTCAAACACCACGATTTGAAGCTTTCCGGCAACGTTTTCGAATGTTCTGACCAAAACAGTTGAATCAGTACTTTTAAAACTTACTATAGTTCGTTCGGAGTAATCGGATATTTTAAAATCTCCATCTTCATTCGTTGTTGTATTAAAGTTGTTTTGTTTGTAAGACACTTTAACATTAGCAATAGGTTTACCAAAAGTATTTACTACTTTTCCGTTTAAGGTTGTAGTTACTATTGAGGTTTCTAAATTGACAGGAGGTTTAGATGGTGTATTCAATTGATTTCCTACATCTTGGGCTACTTGAGTAATAGTAGCGTCGCTGCTAATCTGATCTGAAATCTTACGAATCGTTTTCTGCTCGCTAACCGTGGCCGAAGTAAAGATCAGCATTAAAACAAAAAGCGGTGCCGATAAACCGTATTTAAGCAGCGCGCTCCGGCGGGAAGGTTTTTTATGTAACATCATGATGCGTTGTTTTAATAGAGATTGATTGAAAAAACTGTTGACTAAATGATTGGGCTGCACGTTCATCGTCTGGCTGAGCAGCAATAGTGCATAATCAGATTTATCAACTCCAAAACGGATCGCGTTGCGATCTGCAATAAATTCGTGGTTGTGTTTGATGGCTTTCCGGTAGAAATAAATTACCGGGTTAAACCAGTTGAGGATGGTCAAGGCTTCAAACAAAAGCACATCGGCAGAATGTAATTGGATTACATGCACCAATTCGTGCTGATGGATAATTTCTTTTTGCGGAAGATTTTCATCCACCTTGATATTGCCAAAAAAGGAAAATGCGTTGCCGGTTTTATCCGTTTGCATGTACCTTTTCAACTTTACAAAACGATAAAAAAGTCGTGCTAAAAGAAGCATCGAAACCAGCCAATAAACCACCGTAAAAAATTGGGAAATGGTAAAACCGCTTTCTGCGGGCGAAACCTGATAAACAAAACCGGGATCAATATAATAAATGGTTTGCTGCACCTTTTGCGTGATAAACAGGTTCTTGACCCATTCGGATTGCATCATCGGAATGAAAAAAGACAACACCGCCGCCGAAACCAAATAAATGCGGTTGAGCATAAAGTAAGTTTCTTTGCGCAGCAGCAACAGATAAAACCCGTAAAACAGCGCCAGATACAGGTTTGCCAGTAAAAGATAGTGCCACCAGTTCATATCGTTTTATTTATTTTTAAGTTTTTCAATCAGCTTTAAAATCTCATCTGCTTCTTTCAGGTCGATCTTTTCCTTCTCCACAAAAAACGAAAACATGCGCTCCACGGAGTTGTCGAAATAGCCGGTCAGCAGTTTATCCGCAGAAAAAACCTGGTATTCTTCCTTGCTCACCAATGGATAATACTGATGGCTTTTGCCAAAAGAATGATGGCCGACAAAGCCTTTGGTTTCCAGGATGCGGATAAAAGTGGAAACAGTGTTGTAAGCCGGTTTTGGTTCCGGCAGTTCTTCAATTACTTCTTTTACAAAGGCTTTTTTCAGTTGCCATAATATCTGCATGATTTGTTCTTCCGCGCGGGTCAGTTCTTTGATCTTTTTCATAAAGCGAAGTTAAAACTATTATTTTAGTTTCACAACTAAAAAATTAAAAAAGAACTTTTATTTGAGGATGGTAAACAACATCAACAACCATAAAAACACGATCCTGATGGTTGGTTATTGCGAACCGAAATCACTGGGTGGCCACTTGATCAATGGGTCAGTATTTTTGGGGAAGAATACCAGGTGATGGCCAAAGTGAAAGTGATCAAATCCATGAGTGTACACGGTGATTACGAAGATTTGCTTCATTTTTTAGCTTGCCAGGACCCGAAAGAAGTCAAGAAAATATTCTTGGTGCACGGCGAGTACAAAGTGCAGCAAAACTTTGCCGAACGGATTAAAACGTACAATTTTAAAGAAGTGGAAATCCCGGAACAGCACCAAAAGGTAGAATTATAGTGGTAAAAGAAGTGTTTTATGATTTCGAACGAAGAGAGAAACCTCAATTGAAAAATATAAGTAACAACTTTCGCTTTAAAGAAGATTTCTCCCTACGGCTGAAATGACAACAATGCTTCTTTTAACACTATAAAATTGGTGTTTTGGATGAAGCTTATTTGCAATACTTGGCCAATTGTGCATCCGCTTTATTGCTGCCGATGTTGCGTACAAAGTTCCAATCTTCGCAGGCACCTTCGCTGTCGCCTTGTTTCAGTTTCTGGTTGGCCTGGTTTACCACTTCGTCTGCATACTCATCATCAAAGCCCAATTGTTTTTTTAAAGCCAGTATTTCCGGCTCTTTGGAGGCATCCGCTTTGCCCAGATACTTATTTTTATAGTAATTGGTTACCGCATCAGCCAAAGCTTCCCGTGCTTTATAGGCAGTAATGGCCTGTTCCATATCGTTCCGGCTCCTGTTGTTGCAGCGATAATCGTTCAAATTGAAATTGACCGGCAAAACCAAAGTGGTGTTCAAATCGTGGTTTGCCGGCAAAATCCATTTCCCGGCCGTCAGTTTTACCAAACGGACCGCTTCATCATCCAAGTCAATCCCAAAACCCTTTTGCACTTTTATATTAACAGGTTTGTTGTTCAGGTCGATATTAAAACTGATTTGAACAGTCCCCGAAATACAGTTTTGCTTGGAAAAATCCGGGTAGATCAAGTTTTGCGACAAAAAACTATTTAAAGCGTTTTGTCCGCCTTTAAATTGCGGCTGGTCCTGAGGGGCAAAAGCAGAAAAAACGGATTGAAAAAGTATAAAAAGGTAAAGCATGGTTCTGGATCCTAAATGAAATAGAATAACGAAAAAAACAGCTTATGGTTGTATCGGAAACCGAAGAATTAGGTTTGGGTCAGGAATATTCTGCAAATACTTCTCTTTTTCAGAAAGCTTGCAAACGCCGGGATAATCGCCCAGGTTTCCTTCCATGTCAAACATAATTTGGTAATGCAAGTGCGGCGGCCAGTTTCCGTTTTCTGCGGAATTGCCAAAACGCGCTATTTTTTCATTTTGCTGAACAGTTTTTCCAAGATACAAACCCTGCAATGATTTTCGGTCGAGATGTCCGTAAAGCGCAAACAACGTCAATCCATAAAAATGATGTTTTAAGATGATCGTCGGCCCGTAATCCCCAAAATGATCGTTGTCCGCATAACCATAAATTTTACCGGTAAAAGGAGCATAAACAGCCGTGCCCACTTCTCCCCAAATATCTACGCCCAAATGTAGCCTTCGAGGTTCGTCTGAAGTATTAAAATGCGAGCTTCTGGCATATAAAGTCCGGTTTTCAAAATAACCGCCAACGCCGTATTTACACTTATTTTGGTTGAGGGCATCTTCAACCCAAGCTGAAAAAGCAGATGTATCAGCAACGGTTTGTGTGCTTAAACCGGTGTTGGAAGCCGTAAAATCAAAAGGCAACAATTTGTCTTTCTGTGGGTCAAAATCAACAACTTTACCAATCTCCTGCGCATGTTTTTGCAAGAGATCGGCAAATTGCCGATGCTTTTCATTCAGCATAAAAACTGCTTAATTTTCGTTTTCGTCTTTGTGGATTTTGTCGAAAATCTTATCCATCCGATCTACGTAATCGTTGGTATCATCCACAAAAAACTCCAGTTGCGGGATCACACGGACCTGATCTTTGATGCGGTTGCCCAATTTGTACCGGATTTCGGAAGCGTGCAGTTTGATGGTTTGCAAAGCTGTTTCGTTATTTGCCACGCTAAAAAAGCTCAAAAAAACACGCGCAATGGCCAGATCGGGCGTAGTGCGTACTTTGGTGATCGTAATTAAAGTATTGGGCAGAAAATTCATTCCTTCCCGCTGAAATATAGTAGCCAAATCCTGTTGGATCACGCCGGCAAACTTTTGTTGTCTTTTAGATTCCATAATCAAATCGTATTTGGAGGAAGGTTTTATCAGTAATAACGGAAGCTCAAATATAAATGATCGCCGGTGATGTCCTTGTCATTTTTTATGGCATAAAAACAGCATCAGTACAACAACTGATCGTATGGATAGCGTTCGGTATGGATTGCTTTTACCTGATCGTACAGCAGTTTCCTGAAATCTTCCAAATTTTCTTTGTTCAAAGCAGAAATAAATATCGCCGGACTGTTATGTTTGGCCATCCAACTTTGCTCAAATTCTTCCAGCGTTGGCGTGGTTTCCGGTTCTTCCGGGTTGATGTTTGCCGGATGATAAGCATCGATCTTGTTAAAAACGGTGATGATTTTCTTGTCGGTGGCACCTAAATCTTTTAACGTTTCGGTTACGGTATGAATCTGATCTTCAAAATTCGGGTGGGAAATATCAACGACGTGAATCAAAACATCTGCTTCACGCACTTCGTCCAAAGTCGATTTAAAACACTCGATCAAATGATGCGGAAGTTTTCGGATAAATCCAACGGTGTCAGAAAGTAAAAAAGGCAAGTTCTCGATCACTACCTTTCGCACAGTTGTATCCAGCGTGGCAAACAGTTTATTCTCCGCAAAAACTTCGGATTTGGAAATCATGTTCATGATCGTGGATTTCCCCACATTTGTATAACCCACCAATGCCACGCGAACCAATGCCACACGGTTTTTACGTTGCGTTTCGTTTTGCCGGTCGATGTGCTTGAGTTTTTCTTTTAGCAAAGAGATTTTGTTGAGGATCAAACGCCTGTCGGTTTCAATCTGGCTTTCGCCCGGCCCGCGCATCCCGATACCACCTTTTTGCCGTTCCAAGTGCGTCCACAAACGGGTCAATCGCGGCAGCAAATACTGTAATTGTGCCAGTTCTACCTGCGCTTTTGCTTGCGCGGTTTGCGCGCGGCCGGCAAAAATATCCAGGATTAAATTGCTTCGGTCCAAGATTTTTACCTGTAGTTCAGTTTCAATGTTCCGCATTTGCGAAGGCGAAAGCTCGTCATCAAAAACAACCATATCGATCTCTTCTGCTGCCACATAGGCCTTTATTTCTTCCAGTTTCCCAGTGCCCACAAAAGTTGCCCGTTCCGGCCGCTGCATTTTTTGGGTGAATGTTTTTACTGTCGCGCCGCCAGCCGTATCTACCAAAAATTCAAGCTCTTCCAAATATTCACGTTCTTTTTCTTCCGTTCCGCCAGGCGTGATGATGCCTACCAAAACCGCTTTTTCCTGCTTGGTCGCAGTATCATAAAATTTTTGTTTCATAGTGATCGATACTCCTTTTATAAGATAAAAATCGGAGTAGAAATGTTTTAATTTAAGTTTGTAATTAAAGCTATGGTTTTTTATTGAGAAAAATAAATCCTAATTTTAGGTTATGAGCATAAACGGATTAAAAGACCAGCTTCATTACAAAATTGATCAGCTAAATGATGAAAAAATCTTATCAGCTGTTAACACTTTGATTCCTGTAGATGAAGCCTTCTTTGCGGTTCCTAAAGAATGGAAAAAAGGTATTCAGCAAGGACGCGAAGATATTGCAGCAGGAAGGTTTTACACTTTAAAGGATTTTGAAAAGAAGTATGAAAAATGGCTGGGAGGGTAATATTCCCTGCTAAATCTGCCTCACAAATTTTTTCATCGCTTCTCCCGGATCAGCTTCTTTCATAAAATTCTCACCAATTAAAAACCCGTTAAAACCTGCTTCCTTTAACTGTCGGATAGTTTCCGGATTGGAAATCGCGCTTTCAGAAACCTTTAAAAATTCCTTTGGGATAGATTTTATAAGGGTAAAAGAAGTATCAACCGAAACGGTAAAGTCCGCCAGGTTGCGGTTGTTTACACCGATGGCATCCAATTGCGGGTTCAAACTGCGTTCCAGTTCTTCCAAGTTGTGCACTTCCAGTAAAACACTCAATCCTAAGTTTTTTGCCAACGCAGCCATGCTTTTGATTTCCTGCGGAGATAAAATTGCCGCAATCAGTAAAATAATATCTGCTCCCAATGCTTTTGCTTCGATGATCTGGTATTCATCAATCATGAAATCCTTTCGTAAAACCGGGATTTGATTCGCACGCCTCGCCTGGACCAGATCACTTTTTTTACCCATAAAAAAAGTAGGGTCTGTTAAAACCGACAAAGCCGAAGCACCTGCCGCAGCATAAGCCTGCGTTACTTTTTTAACTTTAACCTGATCGTTAATGATTCCTTTGGATGGGGATTTCCGCTTAAACTCGGCAATAATCCCACTTCGGGAAGTATCCAATAAAAATTCGCGGAACGAATATGGCTGTCTGTTAAAGTATTCTGATTCCTCCAGTTTAGTGTAAGAATTTTTATTTTTTGCAGCCTGGACTTCTGTCTTTTTGCGGGCAACAATCTGATTTAAAATATTTGCCATAAATGAGCTTTTCTCAGTAATGCTGCTTATAATTTTATAAAATGGTTAGCTACCAAATCCGGGTTTGTTTTCTCATCTGTACTGGTTAGCCAATTGTGCATCATTTGTTTTCCGTGCTCTGTCAGCACTGATTCCGGGTGAAACTGCACGCCGCGGACATCATATGTTTTATGCCGTAAAGCCATAATTGAATTGTCTTTTTCGTCAACCGCGGTGATCAGGATTTCCTCAGGCAAACCTTTTCCTACAACTGCCCAGGAATGATAGCGGCCAACATTAAACGTTTCCGGCAGTCCGGCAAATAGCTTTTCTTCCAAGTCGGTCACTTTTATCGGTGTTGCCAAACCATGCATCGGCCGGCCAAGATTATATAATTCTCCGCCAAAAACTTCTGCAATAGCTTGCTGTCCTAAACACACACCGAAAATACTTTTAGTTGGCGCATACGTTTCGATCACTTTTAACAGCAGACCGGCTTCTGATGGAATTCCTGGCCCGGGCGATAAAATGATCTTGTCAAAAGCTTCCACATCTTCCAGCTTGAATTGATCGTTGCGCCAAACTTCACATTCCAACCCAAGCTCATTGACCAAATGAACGAGGTTGTAGGTAAAAGAATCGTAATTATCAATGATTAAAATTTTCGGGTTTTTCATGTTGATACTTCTTTTATCGGTTAAATTTCTTCGGCTGTTTCTAATGCTTTCCGTAAAGCGGCCACTTTATTATTAACTTCGTTCAATTCACTCACCGGTACAGAATCTGCCACAATCCCGGCACCGGCCTGGTAATGTAGCACATTTGCTTTACTTAAAAAAGACCGGATGATAATGGCATGATTAAAATCGCCGTTGAAACCCAAAAATCCGATTGCCCCGCTGTAAAAACTCCTTTTGCCTTTCTCGTAAGCATCAATCAGTTCCATGGCACGAAATTTTGGTGCACCGCTTAAAGTACCGGCGGGATAAGTATCGGCCACCACTTTAAATGAAGGAACGCCAGGTTTGATCTTGCCGGTAACGCGCGAAACCAAATGGATCAAGTGCGAATAATATTGCACTTCTTTAAAAGCTTTCACTTCAACGTTGGTGCAATGCCGGCTCAAATCGTTTCGCGCGAGATCTACCAGCATTACATGTTCGGCAGATTCTTTCGGGTCATTCTCCAAAGCACGCGCTAATTGTGCATCTTTTTCATCATCGCCGGTACGTTTGAATGTTCCGGCAATCGGATAAATCGTGGCAATCCTGTTTTTGATGGTGATTTGTGCTTCGGGCGAGGAACCAAAAATTTTAAAGTTGCCGTAATCAAAATAAAACAAATACGGCGAAGGGTTGATGGAACGGAGCGCGCGGTAAACATTAAATTCATCACCCTGAAAAGGCTGGCTGAAACTCCTGGAAGGAACAATCTGGAAAACATCGCCGCGCAAAATGTGCTGTTTCATTTTTTCGACGATGCCGATAAATTCTTCATCTTTCAGGTTAGAGCTTTCTTCTCCGTTTAAATTAAAATGATATTCGGGGAAGTTTTTATTCTGGATCAAGTATTGGATGCGTTCCAAACCAGAAGGTTGAGGATCGTTTTCCAACTGGTTCTCAAAAATATACAGCTCGTTCTTAAAATGATCGACTGCAATAATATACCGGTAAACGAAGTATTGCATTTCCGGGATCCCGCGCCGGTCTTCTTCTTTTTTTAGGGTGATGGTTTCAAAATGCTCTACAATTTCATGGGAAAAATAACCGAACAAACCGTTGGAAGTGATTTTTAACGGGGCAGCAGTAGTTTCAAAACTCTCCAGAAAAGCTTCAATATGGGTAACCACATCAAATGTTCCGGGTGTAAATTCCTGCTGCGTACCATCTGGATACTGGTTGGTCATGGTTCCGTTTTGCAGTGCCATTCCGGCGATTGGTTCGCAGCAAATGTAACTCATGCTGTTTTCACGGCTGTGGTAATCCGAGCTTTCAAGCAACAAGCTATTTGGAAAAACATCGCGCAGCTTTAAATAAATACTTACTGGCGTGGCCGTATCGGCTAAAAGTTTTCTGTAGGCAGAAGTTAATTTATATTTCATTATATCATTAAAAAACCCGGCGCGTTTACGTGCCGGGTTCATATTAGGTTTATAATTGATTAGGTGGGAAAAATCAAAAACACCGACCAGCTTCTCTTTTGGGAAGATTTTGCCAGGCGTTGATATGGTTTTGATCGATCATTATGTAACAAAATTAGAAAGAAAAATGAAATATCAAATTTATTTGTAAATTATTTTTCAAACTGACATTCCCAAAACACCGCGATGGCTTAGAACAAGTGTAACGATTACAATTATTACAGCTAAAAGATAGAAAACAAAGATATTAAAATGCTTTTTTTCGGGCAATAAAGCTCTTTTAGAACGCACATATCCAACGGTGATCAGGACAATGGCAATGATCATCATGGTGATATGTTCTACTGTCCAGTACCGTGCGGTTGCGTCTTTCATCGTTGCTTTAGAGAACTGTACCAATGGGCTTAAAAAGTACAGGACCAAACCTATGATTAGTTGCGTATGCGCCGATATCAAAGCAAAAAGGTTTAGTTTTCGGTTGCCTTCGGTGTAAGTTTTTTTACCAAGCCAACCTAAGAGTGTCTGAATAATTGCCAGTACCACTAAAATCAGTACGATATAGCGCAAACCAGAGTGTAAATATTTGAAAAAAGGGTACATAGAAGAAGTATTTTGTTTGATGCAAATATACAGGTAATTTAATATGGCTCGACTTTGCTGGTTTTTGTAACAATAACATTAATAAAACGTGTTTAGCGATTGGATTTTGAGTAAATAAATTAAGATAAAGCGAAGAAAAAGGTCATCCATATTACTGAAATCCAGTATCTTAATAGTGTAAATTCTCACATAAACGCTATTAAACATATGCA
>JAABUM010004836.1_pt1 | contig 14782 bp, 13 predicted proteins | sample 5559161 | NCBI WGS metagenome assembly JAABUM01 (sample SAMN10711868, study PRJNA513369) | rock metagenome | isolation source: Antarctica rocks | place: Antarctica: Victoria Land, Siegfried Peak nord
CCTCCAGGCCGTCGAAGCCCGGCAGCATCCGGTCGAGCACGACCGCGTCGTAGTCGAACTCGGTGGCGTGCCACACCGCGTCCGGACCGGTGGAAGCGACCTCGACCGCGTAGCCGTCCTCCTGCAGTCCGCGCCTGATCAAGTGCGCCATCCGCGGCTCGTCCTCGACCACCAGCACCCGCATGGCAGGCGACGCTACGCAGGCCACATGTGAGGGCGGTGAGGACTTCCTGTTCGGTGCTGACGTCGCTGCAGCGCGGTCGGCGGCGAATGTCAACGACAGCCATCGGGCTCACATCGTGCTCACAGCAGCCGCAACGCATGGTGAGCCTGTCCCTGCAGCCCAAGGAGCCGGCATGTCCACTGTGGTGCACGCTGGGCTCAGCGTCCCGCCGCTGGCTGGCGGACCTGCCTGCACCAGTGCCAGGTCGGCGGCCCCGCGGACCTCGGTCTGCTCCTTGCCCCCGCGGTTGAGCGCGACGACGCGCAGCTTGCTGCCGTTGGGCACCCTCGCCGGCGCTCTGGTGCTCGCCGCCCTGCCGCCCGTTCCCCGTCTGCGGCACCGGCGCGCCGGCCGCAGCTGACCTGCTTGTCAACCTCAAGAGGACGCCTCATGTTCGCTTCGCTCACCACAAGAGTCACAGCAGTCTTCGCCCTGGCTGTAGCGGTCGCCGTGCTCGCCGTCGCGGCGGCCTGCGGGGCGAGTGGCAGTCCCGCGAGCCCCCCGACCGGCAGCGGCAGTCCGTCGGCGGCGCGGGAGACCAGCCCCACGGGGGACATCGCCGACGACGTCGCCTACGTCGCCTACCAGCCGCCGTCCGGCCGTTACACGATCAAGACCCCCGAGGGCTGGTCCCGTACCGGCGCCGGCGACTCCGTCACGTTCACCGACAAGCTCAACCGGGTCCAGGTACAGCTTCGCCCGCTGCCGGCCGTGCCGAGCGAGGCCTCGGTCCGCACCGGCGAACTGCCGTCGGCTCTAGCAACGTCTGGCCATGCCGGCCCGGTCACGAGCGTGACGACGGTCACCCGCAGCGCCGGACCGGCGGTCCTTGCCCGCTACCAGGCCGACTCGCCGGCCGATCCGGTGACCGGCAGGGTCGTGCGCGACGCGGTCGAGCGATACAGCTTCTGGAAGTCCGGCACCGAGGCGGTGCTCACCTTGAGCGGCCCGGTCGGTGCCGACAACGTCGACCCCTACAAGATGATCACCGACTCGTTCGGGTGGCGGCCGTGACCCCGCCGGCACTGCGCGCAGTCTCGCTCTACCGGTTCTTCCGCGCAGGAGATGAGGAGACCCAGGCCCTGCGCGGGGTGAGCCTCGCTGTCGAACCCGGCGAGCTGGTCGCCGTCGCCGGGCCATCGGGATCGGGCAAGTCGACGCTGCTGTCCTGCCTGGCGGGGCTGGACACCCCCGACGGCGGCATGGTGCACGTCGCCGGACAGCGCCTGTCCCACCGCCCAGAACGTGAACGGACCCGGCTGCGCGCACGCCACATCGGCCTGCTGTTCCAGAGCGCCAATCTGCTCGAACACCTGTCGGTCGACGCCAACCTCGCCCTGGTCCAAGCCCTGGTCGCTCGCCGGTCAGAGCCTGCAGCCGCGCAGCGGCGCCTCGCCCTGCTGCGCTCGCTGAACATCGAGCAGCGGTCCACGGCCACCCCGAGCACCCTGTCCGGCGGGGAGGCGGCCCGCGCCGGACTTGCGGTGGCGCTCGCCAACGACCCGGCGGTTCTGCTCGCCGACGAACCGACCGGCGAGGTCGACGCCGACACCGAACGGCAGATCGTGGGGCTGCTGCGAAGTCGCGCCGACGCCGGCACGGCCGTGGTGGTGGTCAGCCACAGTGCAGCGCTCGCCGGCGCCGCCGACCGGGTCATCCGGCTCGCGGACGGCAAGGTCGACGATGCAGCCTGAGCCCCGCCCGCCACAAGGCGAGCACCTGCCCGGCGAGGACCTGGTGCGGGCCGACCGGATTCACCGCTCCTACGGGGCCGGCGGCACCACCGTCTGGGCCCTGCATGAGACGTGCTGCACCGTCCCGCCCGGCGCCAGGATCGCCGTCACCGGCCGGTCCGGGTCGGGCAAGTCGACCTTGCTGCACCTACTCGGCGGCCTCGAGCAGCCCAGCGGCGGCACCGTGTCCTGGCCGGGTCTCGGCCGTCCGCCGCGCCACGCCCCCGGGCTGATCGGCATGGTCTTTCAGGGACCGAGCCTGCTGGGCCCGCTCGACGTCGCCGAGAACGTCGCCTTGCCGCTGCAGCTCGCCGGGACCCCCGCTTCGGAAGCAATCGCGGCAGCGAACGAAGCGCTGGACGCCCTCGGCTTGGCCTCGCTTGCGGACAAGCTGCCGGGCGAGCTGTCCGGCGGCCAGGCCCAGCGGGTGGCGGTCGCCCGCGCCCTGGCCTGCCGGCCGCGGCTCATCCTGGCCGACGAACCCACCGGCCAGCTCGACGGCGACACCGGACGGCGGGTGCTCGACGTCCTGCTGCAGACCGCCGACGCCCTCGGCGCCGCGGTCGTGGTCAGCACCCACGACCCGGCCGTCGCCGCCCGGTTCGCGGTGCGGTGGGCGATCCAAGACGGCCGGCTCGACACCCAGCCTGCTGCATCACCCGCCGCGGCGCCAGGGGCTTTCCGCACGCCCGCCGACGACCCGCTGCCGCTGGCGGCGCAGTGAGGCTGCTGCTGCTGTGGATGCGGGGGCTAGCCCGGCGGCGCCGTGCTCGCCTGCTGAGCACCGCGTGCGGCGTCGCCGTCGCCGTCGCCCTGCTGGCCGCGCTCGGCTCGTTCCTCGCCGCGTCCAAAGCGACGATGACCCGCCAAGCCGTCGCCGGGGTCGCCGTCGACTGGCAGGTCCAACTCGCCACCGGCAGCGACCCGGTCCGCGCCGTACACAGCATCGCGAGCACACCCGGGGTGCTGGCGGCGCTGCCCGTCGGTTACGCCACCGGCACCGGCCTGGCCGCCACAGCAGGCGGGTCGACCCAGAACACCGGCGTCGCCGTCGTCCTGGGACTGCCCAGCGGCTACGAACAGCGCTTCCCCCAGCAGATCCGAACCCTGGCCGGCGGCGCGACAGCCGGCCTGCCCGAGGTTCTGCTGGCCCAGCAGACCGCCGCGAACCTGCACGTCGGCCCCGGTGCCGCCCTCAGCGTGGGCCGCGCCGGACTGCCGCCGGTCACGGTCCGGGTGGCCCGCGTCGTCGACCTGCCACAAGTCAACAGCCTGTTCCAGACGGTAGGAGCACCCAGCGGCGCGCAGCCCTCCGCACCGCCGGACAACGTCCTGCTGCTGCCCGCCGGCCTGTGGCACCAGCTGTTCGACCCGGTGGCACTGGCCCACCCGGATCAGGTCCGCACCCAGGTCCACGTCCAGCTCACCCACACGCTGCCCCACGACCCGGCCGCTGCCTACACCGACGCGCTGGGCGCCGGGCACAACCTCGAGTCCCGCCTGGCCGGTAGCGGGGTGGTCGGCAACAACTTGGCCGCAGCGCTGGGGGCGGCCCGCTCAGACGCGCTCTACGCCCAGGTGCTGTTCGTGTTCCTCGGCCTGCCCGGCGCCATCCTCGCCGCTCTGCTGACAGCCGCCCTTGCCGGAGCCGGCGCCGACCGGCGCCGCCGCGAGCAGGGCCTGCTGCGGGCCCGGGGCGCCACCACCCGGACCCTGCTGCACCTCGCGGCCGCTGAAGCGGCGCTGGTCGGCGTGACGGGCAGCCTGCTCGGCCTTGCCGTCGCCGCCGTCGTCGGCCGGTCAGCTTTCGGCTCGGCGGCGTTCGGAGCCAGCGGAGCCCAGGGCACGGTCTGGGCAGCAAGTGCCGCGACCGCAGGCCTGCTGATCGCCGCGCTCACCGTGTTGCTCCCCGCCCGTCGGGACCTGCGAGAGACCACCGTCGCGGCCTCCCGCGGGTCGGGTGCGCGAGCTGGACGGCCGGTGTGGTTGCGTTACCCGCTGGACCTGCTGGCCCTGGTCGGTGCCGGCGCCGTGTTCGCGGTGACCAGCCGCGCCGGCTACACCCTGGTGCTCGCCCCCGAAGGCTCGGCGAGCATCTCGGTGAGCTACTGGGCCTTCGCCGGACCGGCGCTGCTGTGGCTCGGCTCCGGGCTGCTGGCCTGGCGCCTGTCGGACCTGCTGCTGGGCCGCGGACGGCGGCTGCTGGCCGTCGGGCTGCGCCCGGTCGCGGGCAACCTGGCCGGCACGGTTGCGGCCAGCATGGGACGCCAGCGCCGGGTCATCGCCCGCTCGATCGTCCTGCTCGCCCTGGCGATCTCTTTCGCCGGCTCGACGGCGACGTTCAACGCGACCTACCGCCAGCAGGCCGAGGTCGACGCCCGGCTGTCCAACGGTGGCGACGTCACCGTCACCTACCCCGCGGGTTCCCCCGTCAGCCCGGCGGTCGGGGCGTCGCTGGCCACGGTGCCGGGGGTTCGCCGGGTGGAGCCGCTGGCGCACCGCTTCGCCTACATCGGGACCGACCTGCAGGACCTGTACGGGGTGCGGCCAACCACCGTGCGCGCTGCCGTGTCGCTGCAGGACGCCTACTTCACCGGCGGCAGCGCCGCGCAGCTCATGTCGATCCTGGCCCGCCAGCCGGACTCGATCCTGGTCTCGGCCGAGACCGTCAAGGACTACCAGCTGCGCCTGGGTGACCCGATCGCCCTGCGGCTGCAGGACAGCCGCACCAGAACGCTGACCCCGGTGAGCTTCCGCTACGCCGGCATCGTCAAAGAGTTCCCCACCGCCCCCAAGGACAGCTTCTTCGTCACCAACGCCGCCTACGTCGCAGCCCGCACCGGCACCGACACCGTCAGCGCCTTCGTCCTGGACACCGCCGGCAGCAACCCGGCCGCGGTCGCCGGCTGGGTGCGCGCCCTTACCGGACCAGCAGCCGCCGTCACCGACATCACCAGCACCAGGACAGCTGTCGGGTCGAGCCTGACCGCCGTCGACCTCGCCGGCCTGACCCGCGTCGAGCTCGCCTTCGCCGTCGTGCTCGCTGTCGCCGCCGGCGGGCTGCTGCTCGGCCTCGGCCTCGCCGAACGCCGCCGCACCTTCGCTTTGGCAGCAGCGCTCGGCGCCCGGCCCCGCCAGCTCGCCGGCTTCGTCTACAGCGAAGCGTCCCTGATCCTGCTCGCCGGCCTGGCAGCCGGGGCGGTGACCGGCACGCTGCTCAGCCGAATGCTGGTCACCGTACTGACCGGCGTGTTCGACCCTGCCCCGGCGCACCTAGCCGTCCCATGGGGCTACCTGGCAGCCGTCGTCGCGCTCACCGTCGCGGCTGTGCTCGGCGCTGTCGCCGCCCTCGGCAGACTGCTGCGCCGCCCCGTGCTCACCGAGCTGCGGGACCTGTGACGCCCGGGACCGGCCGGCGACGTCGGATCGCCGGACTCGCGTTGGGGGCTGCTTTTGCGGCACTGACCGGCTGCGTCGCGGCCGGCCAGCCGTTCGGCGCCCTCGATCGTGCGGTCAACACCGCGGCGCACCACGCAACCGTCGCGCATCCGGCGCTGCTGGCAGCCGCTCGTACCGTGACACCGCTCGGCGGCACAGCCGTGCTGACGGCACTCGTCGTGCTCGCTGTCGCGCTGCTCGCCCGGACCGACCGGCGCCGGGCGGCAGCGGTTCTGGCGCTCACAGTCGGCGCCGCCCTGGTGCACTCGCTGCTCAAAGTGCTCGTCGGGCGACCCCGACCCACGTTCGCCGACCCGCTCGTGCACCTCGCGTCCCAAGCGTTCCCGTCCGGGCACTCCACCAACAGCACCGTTGTCTACGGGACGCTGCTGCTGCTCATCCTGCCCCTAATCCCGGTGGCGACCGGCCGCCGGCTGCTGACACTCGCCGTCGCGGTGCTGGTCGCGGCCGTCGCGGCCAGCAGGGTGCTGCTCGGCGCGCACTGGCTCACCGACGTCGTCGGCGGCCTGCTACTGGGCCTGACCTGGCTGGCATTGTTCTTCCCGGCAGCCACCCGTTCCGCTGAGTCGACCGAGAACGGACGGTCAGCGGCAAGCGAGGGCGCCCCCAGCTCAGCCCAGGTGCAGCAGGCGGCGCAGCGCACGGCGCCGTCCCCGTTCGCCGTCACAGCCCGTCCCGACCCCGGCGCGCCCGGTGCCCTCATCCGCCGGGTCCGCTTCGGCTGGCACCAGGCGGGACAGGACTGGCGTTATGAGGACGTCAGCCGCGACCAGTGGGAACTCGTCTGCCGTGACTGCGGAGACGACGAAGGCCCACCGCAGCGGCAGACCGCGGACGTCAGCCTGCTGCGCAGACCCATCGTCGGACCTACCCGCGCCCAGACGGCCCTGGAGCACCACCTGAAAGCGCACCGACAGACCGACCCCCAACGCGAGAGCAGCCGCACCGAAGCTGCCCCGCCCGGAGCCCCGTGAACACTCCCCGGTCACCACTCGACCACCCCGCCTTGGGTGCGGCACCCTCCCCTGCCCATTGTTCCGCTGCCGATTGCTGCGCTGCCTTCAGTTCTTGCCGTTCCCCAGGCTGCCGCCCGTTGGCTGGGTTCGGTCACCGGTGAGCAGCTGGGAGCCCAACGCTGCCGCTGTTGGTGCGGCCGCGATGTTCGCGGTCGCCACCACCTTGCAGCACCGTGCCGCACGGCAGGCGGAATCCTTCACCGGCGGGAGGACGCGGGACGCGGGACGAGCCCTGGCAGGTGTGTTCGCCAGGCCACTGTGGCTCGCCGGCCTGGTAGCCGACGTGCTCGGCTTCGCGATGCACGCCTACGCGCTGACAGCCGGAGAGCTCGCCGTCGTGCAGCCACTGCTCGTGACGGGACTGCTGTTCGCGCTGCCCCTGGGCGCACGGCTCGACAACCGTCGCGTCAGTCGAACCCAGCTGGGCTGGGCCGGTGCGGTGGTCATCGCACTAGGAGTGTTCCTGGCCCTCGCCCGACCCTCCGGCGGGGCAAGCACCCCCGAACTGGGACCCGCCGCGGTGGCAGCAACCGGGTCTCTCGTCCTCATCGTCGCGTTCCTGGTAGCGGCAGGCACATCGGGCGCCGGCCGGCGAGCTGCCTGGCTCGGTGCCGTCACCGGCCTGCTGTTCGGTCTGACAGCGGCTCTGGTGAAGGCGGTCGGCAGCCAACTCAGTTCCGGCGTCCTGCCAGCACTCGGCAGCTGGCCCCTCTACGCGCTGCTGGTCATCGGCCCGGCAGGGCTGCTGATCAACCAAGTGGCGTTTCAGGCCGGCCCCCTGGCAGCCAGCCTGCCGGCCATCACCGCGGTGGACCCCGTCGCGAGCATCGTGCTGGGACTGCTGCTGTTCGACGAGCGACTACACGGCCGCCCCCTCGCCGCCACCGTCGAAGGCATTGCCCTGGCCGTACTGGCCGTCGCGGTCGTGCGACTCGCTCGAGCCGAGCGAGATCCGCCCAGTCGTGCCCCGGCGGACTGGGACTCGGCTGAACCCGCCGAGCCGCTGCTTTGCCCACCACCTCGCCGACGTCACTACGTACTGCTCAAACTTCAGGATCGTGCTTCGGCGCGACGCAGGTAAGCCATGCCCAAACAGCAGGTCGATCGGAGCGCCGTGCCAAGCACAGTCCAGAGGCCCCTCAGCAGGCAGACCGGTCAGCGGCCTGCCCCTGGCAGGGCGGCGCAGCGCCGCCGGCGGCTGTTAGGCCGCCGGGTCGGGGCACTTTTGCTGGCCGCCCTGGTGGTGGTGGGCTACTCGGTCGGCGGCGCCTTGTTCCGCCGCGGCAACGACACCGTCGCTCAGCGCCTCGCCGAGTGGGGCCGCGACCATCACCTGAACTGGGCGGTGACCCGCCTCGAGCAGGCCCAGTACGACCTGAACACACCCAAGACCGGCGGGACCCTCGCAGGCGGGATTCCCACCGCCGCCGGCGAGAGGCACACCACCAAGCCGGTGCCTACTGTGCCGCACAGCCCGCTGCCGGCGTCGCTGCAGCCCCTGGTCGCCGCCCCGGCGCCTGGTGAAGGCAGCTGGCAGGACGTGGTGTTCGACAAAGGGCTGCCAGCGGTGCGCATCACCTACCTGCGGCCCGACGACGGCCATTCGAGCTACCTCGCCGCTGTGGTGTGGCTCGACCCCAAACTGCTGTCCGGACGCCTGCACGAAGGCATCGTCGACCCCGGCGGCACGTGGAAAACACCCGACCACATCACCCCGGCGCTGGCCCGCACGGTCGCGGCTGCCATCCCCGGCGGGTTTCGTACCAACACCGGCCCGGTCGGCAACCGCGGCGGCTACTACGACCAGGGCCTCACCGCCGAACCGCTCCGCGTCGGAGCCGCCTCGCTGGTCATCGCCGGCGACGGGACGGTCAGCATCGGCCAGTGGGGCCGGGACGTGTCGATGAAACCCACGGTGCGCAGCGTCCGGCAGAACCTGGACCTGCTCGTCGACGGCGGCACCGTCAACCCCACCTGCTCCAGCGGCAGCACCCCGGTGTGGGGATACGGCGTGGGCAACAGCTCCTACGTCCCCCGGACCGGCATCGGCCAACGCGCCGACGGGGGACTGGTGTTCGTCAACAGCCCCGTCACCTCGGTCTGCTCACTGGGCCGGCTGCTTGCCCAGGCCGGCGCCGTGCGCGGGATGCAGCTCGACATTAACTACGACTGGAGCATCGGCTACTACTTCACCCATGAAGCCGGCACCGTGCACCCCCACGTCACCCGCGACAACCAGAGCAAAGGCCCCGGGCACTACTTCACCTCCCAGAGCCGCGACTTCGTTGCCTTCTACCTACGCTGAGCCGCTACTCGTTCTGCACCCGCGCGATCGCGCGGCCACCCACGTCAGGTGACAACTCGCCGTGCAGCGTTGCGCTGCACCCGCGACCGGAGGTCAGGTGCTCCCTCCTACACGCGGCGCATCTCACCTAGCCCGTGGCAGCGCGTGACGGTCGGTCTACGGGTTTGGCGGCATAGTCCGGCTGAAGGTCGTCACCCCGCAAGCCGTCACATGATGACGGCGCTCTTCCGGTAGGAGTATCTCGATTCCCTTCGCACTACGCCAGACCCACCCTCGCGATCTGCTCCGCCCACGGCTACGCGGCTGGCTGCATGCCACAGCGGCGCCCGTCAGCCTGGTCGCCGGCGCTGTGCTCATTGCTGTCGCCGACGGTTACCGCACCCCGCTGGCGGTCTACACCGCCACCCTGGCGGGGATGTTCACCACCAGCGCGCTGTATCACCGGGGACACTGGTCAGCAGCCGGCGGCAGGTTGTGGAAACGGCTCGACCACTCGATGATCTTCCTCGCCATCGCCGGTGGCTACACCGCCTACTGCGCGATCGCGCTACCGCCCTCGCTGGCGATCACGATCCTTGGCATCGTCTGGGCTGGCGCCCTCGCCGGCGTCGGTCTGCAGCTGCTATGGGCTGCCGCTCCCCGGTGGCTCAGCGCCCCCTCCTACGCCGCCCTCGGCCTGGTCGCCGTCTTCGTGCTGCCCGACCTGCTGCGCCACGGCGGGCCGGCGGCCGTGGCTCTGCTGTGCGCCGGCGGCGCGGTGTACCTGCTCGGCGCCGTCGCCTACGCCGCCCGCTGGCCCAACCCGTTCCCGTCGAGCTTCGGCTACCACGAGGTCTTCCATGCCTGCACGCTTGTCGCCGCCGTCTGCCACTACGCCGGCTTGTGGTTGCTGTACTCCTAGCCCACGACGACCGGCACGCAACGCGCCCGGCCCGTGGCTACCTGCCCGCCGAGTGGCTACGTGCCCGTCGGGGCCTTGCTGCGCGACCGGAGCCTCTTGACGACGATCACGGCGGCGATGACCAGCAGCAGGGCGATCCCGAACAGGGACGCGTTGTGGACAACCCGCTGGTACTGGCTGCCCGCGGCATAGCCCAGCAGCACGAACGCGGTGGCCCACAGCGCCCCGCCGGCGGCGTTCCACGCCAGGAACGTGCCGTAGGGGATGCGGCTCATCCCCGAAAACCCCGGGACCAGGACCCGCAGGGCGGCGGTGAACCGGCCGACGAACACCGCCTTGCCGCCGTTGCGGCGAACCGACTCCTTAGCGCGGTCGAGGTGCTCCTGCTTCAGGATCCGATTCGGGATCTTGGTCAGGATCCGCTCGCCGTAGCGCTTGCCGACCTCATAGCCGACGCTGTCGCCGATCACCGCACCGGCGATCCCCGCGACCAGAGCCGCCCACAGCGGCAGCTTGTGCTGGTTGGCGAGCACACCACCCAGGATCACCCCGATCTCCCCTGGGACGATGAACCCCACGAACGCCGACGCCTCGAGTGCCGGAAGGGCGAACACCAGCAGCAGCGCCACGACCGGTGGCAGGAGCAGGATGCGTTCAGCGAGATGAGTCATGACCCCTTCAGCATGCACGCGGCCGGCGGGCGCTTGTTGCCGGCGACGAGACCGGGCGGCGGTTCGCATCCAAGGGCCGTCTCCACTCGTGAGAAGGCTGCTCGGCAACTGGCAGCCGGGTGCCTGCTGCGCACGCAGCGTCGGCCGGACGGGCAGCCAGCCTCGCCCGTCGATCAAAAACAGCCGTCCCCGGCGTTCACCGTTTCCGTCGGGCCTCGTGCTGGGCTACGGGTGAGCGACCTGGTCTGGTCTCCTGGCCGCCGCGCTAGGAATGCGGGCTGTGCTACCGGAGCGCCGCGAGGGCAACGACGAGCGACTTGCCTCGATCAGGCCGGCTGTTGCGGATGGATCGAAAGGATCAGGTCTTGAGCGAAGAGGACGTTGATGGCAAGCACGGTAAATGATGGCGTCGATGCCGACACGGACGAAAGGCCGTTGAAGAAACTTACCGGCTGGCACGAAGTGGTCGCAGCCTGGACCGGTCGAATCGTAACGCTGGCGGCAATCTGGTCCTTGACCAGTATTCCGCTTCGCGGCTTCGCGTGGCCGGACTGGGTCGACAGCGCTTTCGGTGTGCTGAACCTGCCGGCTGAACCGAGCCTATTCATAGTGGTGTTGATGTTCATCATTGGCAGTGCGCTACGTCGCCGGCTACGAGCCGCCATGATTGCGGTTCTGGTGTTCGAGACGGTCAGCGTGGTCTTGCAGACCCTGCTGCTCGTCGCTGACGCTCAGCCAGCGGGCAGTTCCCCCTTGCGGGCCGGCCTTGAGATCGGCCCTGGCCAGACAGTCCTGCTGGTGCTCTCCAGCGTTGCCGGAGTGGTTGTAGCGGTGCTGCTGTGGCTTTGTCGCCGAGCTTTTCCGGCGCGGCTGGACGCAGGGTCCCGGCTGCTGTCCGTCGGGGTGCTGGCAACCGGGCTGGCAGGCTCGGCGACTGTCACCGTGCTGTTGACGCAGGCGTTCCCCCGCGACCTGCGCGGCACTGAACGGACCCGCTGGGCGCTTCGCGCCACGTTCGGAGCGGCTTACCGGTCCAGCGCCGCGGGCCTGCACGGTCACCACGGGTATCACTGGTGACGAGCCTTGCTGGGGTGATGTCAGCGCTCGCGCTGCTGAGCGCGCTCGTGGTGTTCCTGCGGTCGGCGCGGGCCAGACAGTTCTTGAGCGCTCCCGATGAGCTGGCGCTGCGCAGGCTGATCCTGGAAAACGGCGAGCGTGACTCGCTGGCGTACTTTGCGACCCGGCGGGACAAGGCTGTCGTGTTCTCACCAGATGGCCGAGCTGCCGTCACCTATCGCGTACTCGCCTCGGTAAGCCTGGCCAGCGCCGACCCCGTCGGCCACCCCGCCGGCTGGCCGGGCGCGATCGCCGCCTGGTTGGACGACGCTCGGGAACACGGGTGGTTTCCCGCCGTGCTGTCAGCCAGCGAGGACGGCGCCAACGCCTACGTCAAGGCCGGACTGAAGGCCATCGCCCTCGGCGACGAGGCGATCGTCGAGGTCGACGGCTTCTCCCTCGCTGGCCCCGCGATGCGCCCGGTTCGGCAGGCGGTCAGCCGCGTGCAGCGCGCCGGCTACACCGTCCAGGTGCGCCGGCACGGGGACATCGCCGAGCACGAACTCGCCCAACTGCAGCAGTACGCCCACGCCTGGCGAGGAGACGCCACCGAGCGGGGTTTCTCGATGGCGCTCGACCGGCTGGCAGACCCCTCGGACGAACGATGCCTCATGGTCACCGCACATGACAGCACCGGATCGGTCCGAGGACTGCTGTCGTTCGTTCCCTGGGGGCCGGGCGGACTGTCGCTGGACCTGATGCGCCGCGACCGGGACGCCGAGAACGGCTTGACCGAGTTCATGGTGAACGGCCTGGTCGAAGCAAGCCCCGAGCTGGGCATGCGCCGGATCTCGCTCAACTTCGCGGTCTTCCGCTCCGTGTTCAGCTCTGCCGAGCGTGTCGGAGCAGGGCCGATCACCCGGTTCACCGATGCAGGGCTGTCGGTGGCGTCACGCTTTTGGCAGTTGGAGAGCCTCTACCGCAGCAACGCCAAGTACTCACCGAGCTGGGTGCCGCGTTTCCTGTGCTACGACTCCTCTTTGACTTTGACGCGAGCGGCGATCGCAGCCGGCATGGCGGAAGGGTTTCTTCCCGCGCCGCACCCGACACCCCCGCGGAAACCGCACGAGACAGTTCGGCTCGATAGCGGCGCGACGGTCGAGTTCTTCGAAGCGGTGCGGCTGCAGGAAGAACAATGGAGCGCCTCCCCCGAGGGGGCCGCAGAGCTGACCGAGCAGCAACAAGCCCGGCGCAACAAGATCCAACGACTGGCTCGAGCGGGTTACGAGGCCTACCCGGTCAGCGTCGCCCGCGACCACCTCATCTGCGAGGTCCACGCCGGAGCTGGCCAGCTCCAGTCGACTCCGGACAAGCGGATTTCGGTCACCGGCCGGGTCCGTGCCCTGCGCGACTTCGGCGGGGTGAGCTTCGCCGTGCTGTCCGAGCAGGGACACCGTCTGCAAGCCATGCTCACCGCCGATGCGACACCTGCGGGCAGCCGCCTGCTGTGGAAGCGGACCGTGGACCTCGGCGACCTCGTCAGCGTCACCGGCACCCTCGTTCGGTCCCGCCACGGCGAACTCTCGGTGCTGGTCGAGGACTGGAGCATGGCTGCCAAGTGCCTGCGGCCGCTGCCGGGCGCCCGCCGCGGGCTTACCAACCCCGAGACCCGGGTGCGTCAGCGCTACCTCGACATGCTGGTCAACCCAGAGTCCATGCAACTGCTGCAGACCCGCAGCACCGTCGTGAAGACGCTGCGAGACAGCCTCGGGGTCAAGGGGTTCACCGAGGTCGAAACGCCGATGCTGCAGGCGGTGCACGGCGGGGCTGCGGCGCGCCCCTTCCGCACCCACATCAATGCCTACGACACCGATCTCTACCTGCGTATCGCGACCGAGCTCTACCTCAAACAGCTGTGCGTCGGCGGCATGGGCAAGATCTTCGAACTGAACCGGAACTTCCGTAACGAGGGTGCCGACGCCACCCACAATCCCGAGTTCACCTCGGTCGAGGCCTACCAGGCGTACGCCGACTACAACACGATGCGTGAACTGACCCGGGATCTGATCATGCAGGCCGCTCAGGCTGTTCACGGTGAGCCGGTCGCCATCCGCCCGAACGGCCGCGGAGAGCCGCAGCGCATCGACCTGGCACATGAGTGGCCGGTGATCTCGGTGTACGACGCCGTGAGCAAAGCAGCAGGGACCACCATCGGCTCATCGACGACGGCCAACGAGCTAGGCGAGATATGCAGCCGGAACCGAGTCCAGGCCCCGGCACTGCTAACCCCTGGCGATCTCGTACTTCAGCTGTACACCGAACTGGTGGAGAAGAAAACCGTGTATCCCACGTTCTACGTCGATTTCCCACTCGAGACCTCACCCCTGACCCGGGTGCACCGCAACGACCCCGCCTTGTCCGAGCGCTGGGACCTGGTCGCCTTCGGTACCGAGATCGGCACCGCCTACTCAGAGCTGACCGACCCGCTTGACCAACGCCGGCGGCTCACAACCCAGTCGGTCAAAGCCGCAGCCGGCGATCCCGACGCCATGCAGCTCGACGAGGGATTCCTCACCGCCCTCGAGTACGCCATGCCGCCCACCGGCGGCCTCGGGCTCGGCGTGGACCGCCTGGTCATGATGCTCACCGGCGCCAGCATCCGAGCCACCATCGCCTTCCCCTTCGTCCGGACGTAAACAGACACCCGACCAGGCGCCTAGTCCAGTACCGGAAGACGAACGGCCAGCGGGACGCCCCCCCGGCACAGCGCTCACGATGGCCGGTGCCCTGGTCGTCACGTCTTTAGACCGCTTGTTGCAGGCCCAGGAGGGCTCTCAAATGGTCGGCGGCTGTATGTCGTCCGGCGCATGCCTGCACGAGCCGGTCGAGCATTGCCCTCCATCCGCTCAGGTGGCCGTCGAAGTCCTCGGCTGGCAGGTTGTGGTGGAACAGCTCAACCACCGTGTCGGGCCCGTCTGCAGTCAGCACGACCTCCACGGTGGTCGAGCCCGGCGGAAGAGCGTCCTTGCCGGCCACCCCCCAGGTGAAGACCACCCGCCGCGGCGGCTCGACCTCGACGTACTCACCGCGCACCGGCGTCGTGCTGATGTCGAGGGCGAACAGTCCACCCGGCTCAGGGCGCAGGTCAGCCCACTCGCCGATCCACTGGACCATCAGCGTCGCGTTGGTGAAGTAGGGGAAGACATCTGCGGGAGGTGCGGCGATGCGCACCGTCGCGGTCAGTACGGCACTGGTCACCGCTCGCCGCCCGTCGGTTCCGGTCCGGCGGTCTTGTTCTCCCGGTCCCGCTCGACGACCTGCTTGAGCCGCTCCAACGCCGATGGCCACAACTCGGACAGCACCTCCCGAACTGGGTCGAGGCCCTGCGGGTCGAGCGCGTACAACCGGCGCGCGCCGT